>ENA-OQHD01000002-OQHD01000002.1-human-gut-metagenome-genome-assembly--contig:-NODE-2-length-174555-cov-16.064628_pt1 | contig 174555 bp, 150 predicted proteins | sample MGYA00242560_ERZ504711 | MGnify/ENA primary metagenome ERZ504711 (study PRJEB26092, sample SAMD00036198) | human gut metagenome | host: Homo sapiens | study: EMG produced TPA metagenomics assembly of...
GGAGTACCTTTTATCCGTTGAGCGACGGCCCACCCACTCGGGGCCGCCGGATCACTAGAGCCTGCTTTCGCACCTGCTCGGCTTGTGGGCCTCGCAGTCAAGCCCGCTTGTACTCTTGCATTCAAAAGGACGGTTGCCGACCGTCCCGAGCGGACCTTCGCGCGCCTCCGTTACCCTTTAGGAGGCGACCGCCCCAGTCAAACTGCCCGCCTGGCACGGTCCCCGAGCCGGTTGACGGCCTCGGGTTAGGACGCCGGTCGCGCGAGGGCAGTATTCCAAGGGCGGCTCCCCGGGGGCTGGCGCCTCCGGATCGATGCCTCCTGCCTATCCTCTACACGCGGGACCAGCGGCCAATGCCAAGCTGCAGTGAAGGTTCACGGGGTCTTTCCGTCCTTCCGCGGGTAAGTCGCATCTTCACGACCAGTGCAATTTCACCGGGTCCATGGTCGAGACAGCGCCCAAGTCGTTGCGCCTTTCGTGCAGGTCGGAACTTACCCGACAAGGAATTTCGCTACCTTAGGACCGTTATAGTTACGGCCGCCGTTTACCGGGGCTTGGCTTCGGGGCTTCGCGCGATGCGCTAACTCCTCCGCGTGACCTTCCGGCACCGGGCAGGCGTCAGACCCTATACGTCGCCTTGCGGCTTCTGCAGAGTCCTGTGTTTTTGGTAAACAGTCGCTTGGGCCTCTCCACTGCGGCCCGCCTCCGCTCCCGGAGCAAGTCCGTTCACGTACGCGCGGGCACCCCTTCTCCCGAAGTTACGGGGCCATTGTGCCGAGTTCCTTGACCATGGTTGACCCGATCGCCTCGGTATGTTCTACCCACCCACCTGTGTCGGTTTGCGGTACGGGCGCGCACGCGCCTGCCTAGGGGTTTTTCTAGGGACCTCGGGCTCACTCGCTTCGCTCAGATGCTTCGTCCGGAGCCTCGCCCTCGTGCGGACCGGATTTCCCTGGTCCGCGGGCCGCGCTCCATCACGGGGACGTCCAGAACCCCGCCGAGCCACCCCCATCCGTCGCCCCGTCGGTCGTAGCGCCGCGTGCGCGGTGCAGGAATGTCTGCCTGCTGCGCGTCGGCTACGCCTTCCGGCCTCGCCTTAGCCCCCGACTGACCCTGGGAGGATTAGCCTTGCCCAGGAAACCTCGGGTTCACGGCGGACGAGTTACTCTCTCGTCTCTCGCTACTCATGCCAGCATTCTCACTCCCATGCGCTCCACCGCCGGTCGCCCGGCGGCTTCACCGCCCATGGGAAGCTCCCCTACCGATTCTATAAATAAAATCCCGCCGCTTCGGTGTCCAGCTTAGCCCCGTGTATTGTCGGCGCATGTCCACTCGACCAGTGAGCTGTTACGCACTCTTTGAATGCATGGCTGCTTCTAAGCCAACATCCTGGTTGTCTGGGCGGACGCACATCCTTTGCCACTCGGCTGGAACTTGGGGACCTTAGCGGGCGGTCCGGGCTGTTTCCCTCTCGAGCACACAGCTTAGCCCACATGCTCTGACTGCCGCGCTCTGGGCCGCCGGCATTCGGAGTTCGGTTGGATTCGGTAGGCGGCGAAGCCCCCTCGTCCATCCGGTGCTCTACCTCCGGCGGTGAACGCGCGACGCTAGCCCTAAAGCTATTTCGGGGAGAACGAGATATCTCCGGGTTTGATTGGCCTTTCACCCCTATCCGCAGGTCATCGCCGCCGTTTTCAACCGACGTGCGTTCGGCCCTCCACGGGGTCTTACCCCCGCTTCAGCCTGCCCACGGATAGCTCACCCGGCTTCGCGTCCGCGGCGCGGGACTCAAGTCGCCCTGTTAAGGCTCGCTTTCGCTCCGGCTCCCTTTCGGTTAACCTCGCCCCGCGCCAGCGACTCGCTGGCTCATTCTACAAAAGGCACGCCGTCACACCGTATAGGTGCTCCGACTGCTCGTGGGCGCACGGTTTCAGGTACTGTTTCACTCCCCTCCCGGGGTGCTTTTCACCTTTCCCTCACGGTACTGGTGCGCTATCGGTCACAGGGTAGTACTCAGGCTTGGATGGTGGTCCACCCAGGTTCGGACCGGGTTTCACGTGCCCGGCCCTACTCAGGGACCGCGTCGCGCCGTCCGGTCTGGGTTCGCGTACGGGGCTGTCACCCGCTGCGGCCGGCCCTCCCATGCCGTTCCGCTCCCCAGCCGGACCTGCGCCCGGGGGCGGCAGCCCCCGGATGCGCGGCCCTGCAACCCCGTCGGCGGAACCCCTGCCGGGTATGCCCGCTCGACGGTTTGGCCATCGGTCCCCTTTCGCTCGCCGCTACTCGGGGAGTCTCGAGATTGATTTCCTCTCCTCCGGGTACTTAGATGTTTCAGTTCCCCGGGTTGTCCTCCCCCCGCCTATGCGTTCAGCGGGGGGATATCCACACCTCTGTGGATGGGTTCGCCCATTCGGAGACCCCCGGGTCGAAGGATGTGTGCTCCTCGCCGGGGATTATCGCAGCTTGCCGCGTCCTTCATCGGCTCCCTGTGCCAAGGCATCCGCCGTGCGCCCGTGGTATCTTGCGGGACCGCTCCGGGCCCGCGGGATATCCACGTGTCGCTAATTAAGTTAAATTAATCGATATCATGAATAGCGCTCGTATGTCGCAATTCGGGTATCTCATACCGCGGCACAGCCTTGACTGTGCTCGCGATCAGATGCTCCTCACTCATATATAAGTGAATTCTTCTTGTTTGGATCGGATGAATGATTGCTATCATTCTTGATTTAATCGCAGAAAAGAATCGAGTCTGGAAGAAGATTCTTCCATCTCTCTCCTATCGCTATGCGGCTCTCAAGGTACGCGGGTGCGACCCCGGGGACCGGGTGCTGCGGGGACGTACCGGGAAGACATCTGCCGGACGGGCTCCTGCCCTCTATTCGAGTTAAGTTGATCTCTCTAGAAGATTTATCTCCCTAGAAAGGAGGTGATCCAGCCGCACCTTCCGGTACGGCTACCTTGTTACGACTTCACCCCCCTCACCCTCCACACCTTCGGCGCCTCCCCCCTTGCGGTTGGGCCGGCGACTTCGGGTGCAGACGACTCGGGTGGTGTGACGGGCGGTGTGTACAAGGCCCGGGAACGCATTCACCGCGGCATGCTGATCCGCGATTACTAGCAACTCCGACTTCATGGGGGCGGGTTGCAGCCCCCAATCCGAACTGGGGCCGGCTTTCCGGGATCCGCTCCCCCTCGCGGGGTGGCATCCCTCTGTACCGGCCATTGTAGCACGTGTGCAGCCCAGGGCATAAGGGGCATGATGACTTGACGTCGTCCCCGCCCTCCTCCGCCTTGACGGCGGCGGTCCCGCGTGGGTTCCCGGCATCACCCGATGGCAACACGCGGCGGGGGTTGCGCTCGTTGCGGGACTTAACCCAACATCTCACGACACGAGCTGACGACAGCCATGCACCACCTGTATGGGCTCCTCTCGGCCACGGGGTCTCCCCCGCTTCACCCATATGTCAAGCCCTGGTAAGGTTCTTCGCGTTGCTTCGAATTAAGCCACATGCTCCGCTGCTTGTGCGGGCCCCCGTCAATTCCTTTGAGTTTTAGCCTTGCGGCCGTACTCCCCAGGCGGGACGCTTAATGCGTTGGCTGCGGCACGGGGGGATCGTCCCCCCACACCTAGCGTCCATCGTTTACGGCTGGGACTACCAGGGTATCTAATCCTGTTCGCTCCCCCAGCTTTCGCGCCTCAGCGTCGGTCTCGGCCCAGAGGGCCGCCTTCGCCACCGGTGTTCCACCCGATATCTGCGCATTCCACCGCTACACCGGGTGTTCCACCCTCCCCTACCGGACCCAAGCCGCGGAGGTTCCGGGGGCTTCGGGGGGTTGAGCCCCCCGCTTCGACCCCCGGCCTGCCGGGCCGCCTACGCGCGCTTTACGCCCAATGAATCCGGATAACGCTCGCCCCCTACGTATTACCGCGGCTGCTGGCACGTAGTTAGCCGGGGCTTCTTCTGCAGGTACAGTCTTGACTCTTCCCTGCTGAAAGCGGTTTACGACCCGAAGGCCTCCGTCCCGCACGCGGCGTCGCTGCGTCAGGGTTCCCCCCATTGCGCAAGATTCCCCACTGCTGCCTCCCGTAGGAGTCTGGGCCGTGTCTCAGTCCCAATCTGGCCGGTCGGTCTCTCAACCCGGCTACCCGTTGTCGGCACGGTGGGCCGTCACCCCGCCGTCTACCTGATGGGCCGCGGAGCCATCCCCTCCCGTCGGGGCTTTAGCCGGGGTGCCATGCGGCACCCCGGGGTATCCGGTATTACCCGTCCTTTCGGGCGGCTATCCCGGGGGAGGGGGCAGGTTCTCCACGTGTTACTCAGCCGTTCGCCACTCGCTTCTGCCCGAAGGCAGGTGCCGTTCGACTTGCATGTGTTAGGCGCGCCGCCAGCGTTCATCCTGAGCCAGGATCGAACTCTCCGTCCAAAAATATCTGGGCTTCGAGCCCGTCCGGTCCTCACAACTGTTACGCTGATCGGTTCCGTTCGATTCATATGGTTTTAGTATAGGAAAAGGAATTTCTCGGGGCCGCCTCTCGGCGGCCTTGCGAAAAACAAATCCAAGTTAGACCATTTCAAATGGTTCGATGTCTGCCCGGATGCGACACTGAATGTGTCCATCCTCGCAGTATCCGGTTCTCAAGGTGCACGCCTGCGCTGGTTCCCGGTCCGACCGGGCCGCGCGGCAAGGAGATATATTGCCAGACCGGAGGGGCGCCGGGGGCGGGAATCTGGGCGTACACATTTCCTACACAAATGAGGATGGGGCCTTCTCTGTGAGAGCCTAGAAAGAACAGGGCCGCGGCTCCCCTATTAGAGCGGCCCTTCGGTTTTCCAACGGTTAAGCTTCGGCCGCATTAATGGCTGTATACCCATTAGAAATGGGACATAGCAGCGTTAATGAGTTCAAAAACGATTAGTCCAATAAGAGCCGCTGCGGCAAACTTGATGGCATTCGCAAGCTGTGGATGCTCATAAGCCCAGCCCGTCCTCGTCTCTTCGCTGTCCGCCTTCTTTCCGTCCAAGAAGTCGGATATCTCTTGATACGTCACCAAATCATTCTTCTTCTTGATATGTTCCGCTGCAAGCGCGCAGCACATTGCGCCAGCACCAAAGACGCCTGCCAACACCATCGTCGGAACGCACTGGACCATCCCCCACCCGTGGTTTTGTTGCCACATGAGCCAGGCCATAGAGACGGTAAGCGCAAGAAGCCCAGCCAACATCCCCGCACCCAAGCGATAGAGCGTGCCCCTATCGCGTTCAACCCTTTCTCTAATTATTGAAATGTCGCCTTTAACAAGCTCGTCAATCGTTACATCCAGTTGTTCAGACAGCAGTAGGAGACTCTGGATGTCGGGGTACGTTTTACCGCGCTCCCAATTACTGATGGTCTGACGTGTTACAAAAAGTGCGCCTTGCAAGATCCTCCTGGGACAAACCAGCATCGAGTCGATACTGTTTAAGGCGTTTTGGCAGCTGCATGGCGTTCCCTTCGAATGCATTTCAACTCTTATTGGGCGGCTACACAACAGAAGCCGGCAAGCAAAGCGTAATCCCAAAATCAAACCCATACGGATGGCTGAGCGCAGATTAGAGTGTCAAAAATTCTTTGACACATACGCTACCTGCTCTTTCTTGCAACTCGGACGCTATCGAATTGATCGGTTTGGCTACGTCCCAAATCGATCACATCCCTAATCAATCAAAAAGGGGCGCTTCCGGATTGGAAGCGCCCCTTTAAGATGCAAGAAGCAATTAAGCCTCGAGAGCCTTCTTGGCGATGGTAGCCAGCTCGTTGAAGGACTCGATGTCCTCGTAAGCCATCTGAGCCAGGACCTTGCGGTCGAGCTCGATGCCGGCAACCTTCAAGCCGTGCATGAACTGAGAGTAAGAGATGTCGTTCAGGCGAGCAGCAGCGTTGATACGAGTGATCCAGAGAGAACGGATCTCGCGCTTCTTGTTGCGGCGATCACGATACTGATACTGCAGGGAGTGCTGGACCTGCTCTTTAGCATGCTTGTAAGTACGCGAAGCGGCACCGTAGTAACCCTTCGCACGGTGCATAACGGTACGGCGCTTCTTCTTGGCGGCAACAGCGCGCTTAATACGTGCCATGTTCTATCAACTCCTAGACGGTAAAACGAAAAACGGGAACGCGAACTTAGGCGAGACGCGACTTGATGACCTTGCGGTCGGCAGCGGCGATCTCGGTCTCCTGACGGAAGCCACGCTTACGCTTGGTGGACTTCTTGCTCAGGATGTGGCTCTTGAAAGCCTTGGCGCGCATAAGCTTGCCGGTACCAGTCTTGCGGAAACGCTTCTTGGTGCCGCTGTGGGACTTCATCTTAGGCATGAAATACTCCTTAATCGGTTACAGAACACTAGTTACTTGGTATCGCTTGCCGCTTTATCCTCATCGAAGGCGCCCTTAATCGGGGCGAGCAGCATAAGCATGTTACGGCCTTCCATCTTAGGCTTGGACTCGACCGTAGCGTAAGGCTTGAGATCCTCGGCGAGACGCTCGAGAACGTTAAGGCCCTGCTCCGGGTGAGCCATCTCACGGCCGCGGAACATGATGGTGATCTTAACGCGTGCGCCCTTCTTGAGGAAACGCAGAACGTGGCCCTTCTTGGTCTCGTAGTCGCCAACGTCAATCTTGGGTCGGAACTTCATTTCCTTGACCTCGACCTTGGACTGGTTCTTACGAGCAGCCTTGGCCTTCATGGCCTGCTGGTACTTGAACTTACCGTAGTCCATGACCTTGCAGACCGGCGGCTCCGCGTTGGGAGCGATCTCGACCAGGTCGAGACCCTGATCGTCGGCGACGCGCTGGGCATCGCGGATGGCGAACAGGCCGAGCTGAGAGCCATCGACGCCAATCAAACGGCACGAAGATGCAGTGATCTCGTCGTTGATGCGGGTGTCATCAGACTTAGCTATTTTCCCTACCTCCATTCATAAAAAAATTAACCCGGCGCTTCTCAGCAACCAGGTCGTACACATAGACATCCTCGATTTGAGGAAGTGAATCTAAGTTGTATGACCAGTCAGCTGCTCATTGGCGCCAAAAGGTGGGAACCCTCGGGTTCCTCTTTAGGGCATTGCGGTAACAACGCCTTGTGGATAATAACACGCGCAGCGCGTTATCACATTACGTACACGAAAAAGGGGGCCGCAACCCCCCTTGAACGCTCACTTGCATGTATGGTGCCCGAGGCGAGACTCGAAGGGCCTTCGCTTCGCGAAGCCCCGGGCTTCGGGCGCACGGCGCCCTCGCCCCGCTCCGCTACAAACAGGCCACAGGCCTGTTTGCCTAACGCTCCGCGCGCTCACGCGAGTTCGGCACGAAAAAGGGGGCCTTGACCCCCTCGAACGCTCACTTGCATGTATGGTGCCCGAGGCGAGACTCGAACTCGCACGTTGTTGCCAACGGTGGATTTTGAGTCCACTGCGTCTGCCAATTCCGCCACTCGGGCACGTAATGCGTGAGTTAGTTTATCACAGCTTTCTACCGATTAGTCCGAAAATGGAACTTCGAGCATTTCGATGAGTTCGACCGTGCGGAGCATCTCACGCTGACGGCATCCGCGACCGCCGACCGAAGCCTCACCCATCTGGTTATCGTAAGGGTCCTCGCGCATGCCGTCGAAAGAGGGCTCAAACTCTGCCTGGAATCGATTGTTGGCCACCATACGCCACGGGTCGAGATTGCCAAAGTAGTGACGGCGGCGCCACTCCTCCCCCATCCTGCGAGCAGAAGATCCAAATGACACATCGGCGTTGAGCCAACCGGTCTGCGGCGTATAGAACTCTGCCCAGTCGTGCGACCCCACCGAATCGGGCGCAACGTACAGGCCGCTCTGCCAACGGGCGGGCACGCCCGCGATACGGCACATGGTGATAAACGTGAGCGCCATAACGCCGCAATCGCCGCGGAGCGAATGCGCGCAGTCATCGGCAATAGATCCCAAAAGCAAGTACGGCGGCTGATAGCGATAGTCGATATGCTGCGTCAGGTAATCATAGATAGCACGGGCGCGATCGAGCGGATCCTCGAGTCCGTCAACAACACCGGCCGTCAGCTGCAGCAGATACGGCGTGAATGCAATGTGCGGACGGTCCTCGGAAATATCCTCGGGCAGAGGCGCGTCCATACGCGGATGAACCGGAAGTGTGCCACCGTAGACATCACAATAAGCAGCATCGATGTGATAACGATAGGTCACCGAGAATGAGCGTTCACTCGAAGAAGACCACGAGGCGGTACGTGCCGAAGCGTTCGCGGGAGCAACAGCACCCTCCGGCGTCATGTCGAGAATCTCGACCCGAGACTGCTGGCGGCAGGTGGCGGCAACGGGAAGCCAAGCGCGAACGGTCTCCCCCTCTAGAGCGCCGGGGACAGACACAGACGCTTTAAGCGTAATGACGCGAGCCAATCCGTTTTGCGACTCCATCTCCTTGAGCATCTCGTTGCGCAGTGCAATTCCGTCCGTAGGATCGGGACGCATGCCGGGGACCTCTTTGGGATATACGCGAAGCGAATCGAGGAAGTTGTCGAGAACGAACAGCTCGCCATCGATAAAGCGCCAGTCAATACGCTTACGGTCAATCAGATCGTCAAACTGCTCCTCGGTAAACTCAGGCCACTCCTCGCGAATCATCGCAATGGCCCGATCACGCGACACCGAAAAATGAAGCGGCGTCTCGAGCATGCGATACCGCTCTGCACGAACACAAGCAGCCAGCGAAGGCTCAGGGTTCTGCTCCAAAAGGCGATCGCAGGCAGCAACAGCCTGCGTCAAATACCCGGCATCCTTAAGACGAAGAATCTCGGGCGGCAGTCCAACATCGAGATGACGAAAGTCATCACAGCAAACATCAACAGAGCAACCAACAGGCCCCTCGTCAATAACCTTCCCATCCGAAGGCAGCACATTAATAACAGCCATACCAAAACTCCAAGTCACTAGAACGCTTGAAGCCCATTGTAGCGAGATAAAAAAGAAAGCCCCAATTAAGGAGCCCCCAACACTGATAAACGGTGCCTATAAAAAATGAATTCAGCCCAGTAACCCTGCGGCGTTAAACGAAGGAGGCCCCGTTTCCCCGGAGCTGATTCCGTCGCGCGACTTCTGGCGAAGCCAGGTGAGCGCGAGGGAAACAGCGTAGGGGAAACGGGGCCTCCGGCGGGAAAGTTAAACCGCTACTTACGCCTTGTTGACGGAGCCAAACTCCTCCATGAGCTCCTTGGTGCGGGCAACGATGTTGTCGCGACCAGGCTTGAGGAGCTTGCGGGGATCAAAGCCCTTGCCCTGCTGATCCTTGCCAGCCTCGATGTACTCGCGGACGCCCTTGGCGAAGACGAGCTGCAGGTCGGTGTTGACGTTGATCTTGGAGATGCCCAGGGAAATGGCCTTCTTGATCTGATCCTCGGGGATGCCGGTGCCACCGTGCAGGACGAGGGGCAGGTCGCCGGTCTGGGCCTTAATCTCGCCCAGGCGCTCGAAGGAAAGGCCAGCCCAGTCGGCGGGATACACGCCGTGGATGTTGCCGATGCCGCAGGCGAGGAAGTCGACGCCCAGGTCAGCGATCTGCTTGCACTCAGCAGGATCAGCGAGCTCGCCGCTGGAGGTCACGCCGTCCTCGGTGCCGCCGATGCCGCCGACCTCGGCCTCGATGGACATGCCCTTGGAGTGGGCAAGCTCAACGAGCTCCTTGGTGCGGTCGAGGTTAAGCTGGAAGGTCTCCTCGTGAGAGCCGTCATACATGATGGACGTGAAGCCGGCCTCGATGCACTTGAAGCAGTCCTCGTAAGAACCGTGATCGAGGTGAAGGGCGACGGGAACGGTAACGCCCGTGGCCTCGACGGCAGCCTTGACCATGTCGGCGCAGACCTTGAAACCGCCCATCCACTTAGCGGCACCAGCGGTGCACTGAAGGATCAGCGGAGACTTGGCCTCCTCGGCGGCCTGGAGAATAGCCAGGGTCCACTCGAGGTTGTTAGTGTTGAAGGCACCGAGACCGTACTTGCCGGCCTCGGCCTTCTTGAGCATGTCTGCTGCGTTGACGAGCATAAAAGAAACCTCCTGTAAGGTTGCTCCGATAACGCCTGAGATTTTACCACGGCGCACCCGGGCATAAACGTTCGTTTGTTCACGAATATCGTCCAAACAGACTTTTTTTGGACCGTTTGCCCTACGGAATCGACCCGTTGGGGAAAAATAGCTTGACGTTTGGACGCTTCTCGTGCTTTAAAAGCCGACTATCAAGCTATACCTGCATGAACGGGTTCTGCATGAGTTCGCGCGCCATGGTGGTCGAATCGCCATGGCCGGTTAGGCAAACGGTATCGGGCGGGAGAAGCCGGGCGAGCTTGGAGAGCGAGCGCAGAATCGCCGCCTCGTCGCCACCGGCAAGATCGGTGCGGCCGTGGCTGCCCGGGAATAGCGTGTCGCCCACAAAGGCAATGTTCCCCTGCTCGGTGGCGGCGAACAAGACGATCCCGCCCGGCGTATGCCCTGGTGTCTCGATCACCTGCAGGCAGATATCGCCCACCTCGATAGCATCGCCCTCGGCGAGCAGGCGCGTCGGCTCCCCGGGGTCGGGCGTCTCAATGCCCCACATAGCTCGCTGTTCCTCGATGTTCGCATGCGGCACCGCCACATCCTTAGCGCACAGCTCATACCGGCAGCCCTCGCCAACGGTGGTTCGCACGCCGGCAACACCACCAACATGATCGGCATGGCCATGAGTGCATACGGCGCCAAGCACGCGTACGCCGGGATGCTCGGCTCGAATATGCTCCACCAGGCGCTCGCCTTCCCACGCAGGGTCGATAATCACGCACTCATTGTCCGAAATAACAGCATAGCTATTGGTCTGAATGGGACCGTTTACGAGCGTCTCAATCTCGACCGATCCCTTGGGAGTTAAATCCAAGGACACAGCACTCATGTCCCCCTCCTCTCTATAGAACTCGAGGCATCAAACGATACCTCGAGTGTAGCGAATATCGATAATGTGGCACGTTCGTCGCGACTAAACGCGGCGCTTAAGCTGGGCTCCACCCTCGCCGGGCATCAGGCGGCGCGCGTCGTAGACCGAGTCAACGCTGCTGATGGAGGCCAGCAGCGGATCCAGACCACTCGCGTCCGAAATCTCGACCATAAAGCGCAGGGTTGCAATACCCTCGCGGTTGGTCGACGTGGCGGCAGAAAGGATATTGCCGCCCGCATCGCCAATGGCGATGGTGACGTCCTTGAGCAAGCCCATACGATCCAGGCACTCGACCACGATCTCGACCTGGAAGAGGGTGTCGGCAGCGCCGTCCCACTCCACTTCGATCATGCGCTCGGGATGCTCCATAAGACCCTTGACGTTGGGGCAGTTGGCGCGATGAACCGAAACGCCGCGACCGCGCGTGATGAAACCGACGATGTCGTCGCCCGTCACCGGATTGCAGCAATGCGCCAGACGGACCAGCAGGCCGCTGTTGCTCTCGCCTTTGACGATGATACCGTTGCTGGCGCTCTTGCCGCGCTTTTGCGGCTTGCGGTTTGATCCGCGCGCAGGCTGCTTCACGACCTCGGCAATGGCCTCGGCCTTGGTGAGCTGCTCCTCAGGCTTGGGGTCCAAAATCTGCTCGACTTTGTTGCCCACGGCACGCGGGGCGACTTTACCCGCACCAACGGCGGCAAACAGGTCCTCGAGCTGCTTGTAGTTAAACTGCTCCGCCACGGCGTTGAGCGCACGCGTCGAGCGCGGCGTAGAGATGCCATACCCGCGCTTGCGCAGGTCCTTGGCCAGTATATCGCGGCCGGCAGCAGCGTCATCGTCTTTGGTCGCGGCGGCGAAGTAACGGCGAATCTTTGACTTGGCCGAAGGTGTCTTGACGATCTTGAGCCAATCGCGCGACGGCTTAGAGCTCTTGTTGGTCAAAATCTCGACACGGTCACCCGTCTTGATCTCGTGCGTAAGCGGCGCCACCGCACCGTTGATCTTGGCACCGACGCAGTGGTTGCCGACCTCGGTATGGACGGCGTAGGCAAAGTCGAGCGGTGTAGAGCCGGCACGAAGCGCCATGACCTCGCCCTTGGGCGTAAAGACAAAAATCTCCTGGTCAAACAAGTCGACCTTCAGCGAGTGCAGGTATTCCTTGGCATCGGTGATTTCGTCAGACGCCGCCCAATCGAGCGAATGCTTGAGCCAGTTAATCTGGTCGTCCAGACGCTGGGCATCATTGGTCTTAGACGCAGACGATCCGCCCGACTTCTTATAGAGCCAGTGGGCGGCAATACCGTACTCGGCCTGCTCGTGCATCTCGTAGGTACGAATCTGAATCTCGAGCGGACGAGCCGTGGGGCCGATAACCGTCGTATGGAGCGACTGGTAGTTATTGACCTTGGGCATGGCAATATAGTCTTTAAAGCGCCCGGGCATGGGGTGCCACAGCGTATGCACCGCGCCGAGCGTGGAGTAGCAATCGCGCACCGAATGCGTGATGACGCGCAGTGCCACCAGGTCGTAGATCTCGGAGAATTCCTTGCCCTTGCGCTTCATCTTTTGGTAGATGGACCAATAGTGCTTGGAACGGCCGTTGATCTGGAAGTCCTCCAGGCCAATGCGGTTGAGCTCGTCGGTGAGCGTCTTGATGGTCTCGGCCAGATAGCGCTCACGGACCTCGCGCGACTCCGCCACCATGCGTGCGATGCGCTGGTAGGCGTCGGGTTCAAGGTAGAAGAAGGACAGGTCCTCGAGTTCCCATTTAATGGAGCTCATGCCCAGACGGTCGGCCAGGGGCGCGTACACGTCCATAGTCTCGCGTGCCTTAAACAGGCGACGGTCCTCGCGCAGGGCGGCGAGCGTGCGCATATTATGCAGGCGGTCGGCGAGTTTGACGATGATAACGCGGATGTCCTTGGACATGGCGAGGAACATCTTGCGCAGCGTGAGCGCCTGTTTCTCGTCCATGCTGTCGACTTCGATGTTGGTGAGCTTGGTCACGCCATCGACGAGCTCGGCCACCGTATCGCCAAACAGGCCGGAAACATCAGCAAGCGAGGTCTCGGTATCCTCGACGGTATCGTGCAGCAGCGCGGCGCACACCACATCGCAGTCCATCTTGAGATCGGCCAAAATGATGGCCACCTCGACGGGATGGTTGATGTACATCTCACCCGAGCGGCGCTTTTGGTTGCAGTGCTTCTCGGCAGCAAAGCAATAGGCCTGCTCCACCTTAGAAAAGTCGTCCTCATTCATATATTTGAGGCACAGGCGCTCCAGCTTGTCGTAGCTGTCCGCCATAATCTCGGGCGGCAGCTCGTCGGCATGCTTATAGTGCTCCATCTCCGAGAACGGCTGGAGGGTGGAATCATGGGCGGTACGGGCTGCGGCATCCATCGAGGTCCCCTTCCCCTAGGCCCGCGGTACGATCGGGCGGTTAACTTTGGCTAGCATATCAGAAGCGCACGAATCGAGCGCCCAACTCCGGAAAGCCGAGAACTCCATGCGCGAACGCAACCCCTCCAAATAGCGAATTGACCTGCTCAATTGCACACGGCCGGGGTTTTCGGCCATCGCGATGCGACGGGTGTCGTCAAACCCCGAAACGCGACAGAAACCAAGCTCTTCGAAGATTCCCAGGCCACTCTCCACCGAGCGCTCGTCGACCGGCGTGCGAGCATCGATGGCAAGGCACATCTGCGCGATGTCGATATCGCTCGCGCTAAAGGAATCGTCCCCGGTCTTGCCGCGGTTGGAGCGCCACATGGTTTGCAGCGCGCGATAGAGCGTGACGAGCTCGTCGCGCTCGGGCGCATAGCAGTCGAGTAGGCGCTCATTAATGCGGGCGTCGCGCGACGAATAGAGCAGGTGGATCACGGCGGGCTGGCCATCGCGACCGGCGCGGCCGCTCATCTGGTTAAACTCAATCGCGCCAAACGGCATGTGGTAGAGCACGACATGGCGAATATCGGGAAGGTTGACGCCCTCGCCAAAGGCAGAGGTCGAGACGATGCAGCTGAGGCATCCGTCACGAAACGCCTCCTCTACGCGATGGCGGTCGGCGCGCGTAAGGCCCGCGTTGTAAAAGGCGATATGCGACGCGTAGTCGGGAACGCGTTTGCGTAGCGTCTTGGCAAGCGCCACGGACTGATCACGCGAGTTAACGTAGATGACGGTCTTCTCCCCCGTCGCGACGATGGACACCAGGCGGTTTTCGCGGCTCGCAAGATCGCGGTCGTCCTCGAGCCGCAAGTTCTCGCGCACGGTCTCGTCGACCACCGTACGGGTAATCGGCAACACGCGGGCAAGCTCCGCCACGACCGGAGCCGTCGCGGTGGCCGTCGCCGCCATAACGACCGGATCGCCCAGGGCCTTGAGGATGTCGGGCATGTCGAGGTATGCGCTACGGTCGCCGCCCTTGGCAAGACCGGCATGATGCGCCTCGTCGATAACGACAAACCCGATACGACCCGAGCGAGCAAAGCGGTCTCGGTGAATAGACAGGAACTCCGGCGTCGTGAGCACGATGCCGGTGCGGCCCGAAGCCAGGCCGGCAAACACGTCATCGCGCGCTGCCTCCACGGTCTCGCCGGTCAACACGCCCACGCCAATGCCGAGCGCAGCCATCGTCGATGAAAGATGATAGGCCTGGTCGGCAACGAGCGCGCGCAGCGGATAGACAAAGATGCTCGCGCGACCGCGAAGGACCGCCTCGCGTGCGGCGTGCACGTGGAAAATCAGAGACTTACCACGTCCCGTCCCCATAACGGCCAAAACGCTCTGGTGGTCGGCGAGCGCGTCGAGTGCCTCGACCTGCGCGCGATGTGGCTGGTTCGAGCCGATAAAGCTATGGATAAGCGAGCGCGTGAGCTCGGTATAAGAAAGCTGGGCGAGCGTCTCGCGTTTACGCGACTCCAGGCGCGGGCCTAAGTCCGCCGGTTGCACGCCGCGACGAAGCTCGCACGCCGGATCGTCGATATTGGGCGCCGTGGTATCACGCACCAAGACATCCTTGATCATGAGCTTGGGCTTCACGCGTCCCTGCCAATGCTCGGCCACGGCCTCGAATACCAAGTCGACGGCGCTGTCGCAATTGATGAGCCTATCGATCTGCGGCACGCGGAACATGATGGCCGGCACACTCGCGGCGCCATCAGTCGCCACAAAGCGCATGTGCTCGCCGGTTTTGCCCACCACGGCGCGATCGCACATCGTCACGCCCTCGGCCTCCAACAGCGGCACCTTATTGCCCTGGCCAAACGGCTCAAGACGAGAAATCTGCTCGATAGTCTCGATATTTAGCTCGGAGAGGTCAACGGTGGCGGCAACCTCGTCAGTGTCCTCAAAGTCATCGGCGGGAAGCTCCGATAGCACGGCCGAAAGGCGACGACGGAACTCGTCGAGCTTGGACGCCTCGATGGTCACGCCCACCGCACCCGCATGCCCGCCGCGGCGAATCAGCAGATCCGAGCAGCGCTCTACGGCATCGAACAGGTTGACCTTGCCCACCGAGCGGCCCGATCCGCGTGCAACGCCGTCCTCGATCGAAAAGAGCAGCGCCGGCACGTGATAACGGTTGGTCAGACGGCTCGCTACGATACCCTTGACGCCCTCGTGCCAGCCCTCGCCACCCACGACGATTGCGCGACCGCCATCATAAGTCTCCTCGACCTTTGCCATGGCGTCGCGTGTGAGCTCCGCTTCGATCTCGCGGCGCTGACGGTTGATCTCCTCGAGCTCGGCCGCCAGCGCGCTTGCCTCGATAGGATCGCGGGCAAGCAGCAGGTCGAGCGCCAGCTTGGGATCGGCCATGCGACCGGCGGCGTTCAAGCGGGGAATGAGCGAAAACGACAGGCCATCGGCCGTAATGCTAGAGAGGTCGGCCTTGGCGAGCGCTGCCAGCGCGATGTAGCCGGGACGAGCCGTCACGCGCATCTGCTGGATGCCCTCGGCGACCAACGCGCGGTTCTCGGGCGTGAGCGGCATCATGTCGGACACGGTGCCCAGCGCCGCGACCTCGATTAGCGAACGCCAATACGACGGCTTGCCCAGGCGCTCACCCAGGACTTGCACCAGCTTGAGCGCCACACCAGCACCGGCAAGTTCACGCGAGGGCCCCTCATCCTCGAGCTTGGGGTCGGTCAGGGGCACACCCTGCGGCACCTGGTCGGAGGGCTCGTGATGGTCCGTGACCACCAAATCGATCCCCAGGCTCTCCAGATAGGAAACCTCTTCCTTGGCGGCAATGCCGTTATCGACGGTCACGATCAGCTGGGGGCGAGCGAGCTCGTTAACGCGGTCGAGCGCCGCGCGCGAAAGACCGTAACCCTCGTCAAAGCGATGCGGAATAAACGGCGTGACATCGGCGCCAAACGTGCGTAGTGCCTCGGTCAACAGACAGGTCGACGTAATACCGTCAACGTCAAAATCGCCAAAGACCGCAATGTGCTCGTGGTTGCAAATAGCACGCTCGACGCGGTCGGCAACGACCGACATGCCCGGGATAATGAGTGGGTCGGCCCAGTCGCGATCGAGCGAAGGCGTCAAAAACAGCTGACCTTCTTCGATGGATGTAATGCCGTGCGCAACCATAATACGCGCCACCAGCCCGGGAATGCCCAGGCCAGCCGAAAGCTCCTTTTCGAGCTCGGGGTTTTGCTGAGCGACCGCCCAGCGATGCGTCGTCTTAAGCGATGACATAGGCGCCCACCCCCGATAGGGGCAGGTCGCCGCGATACCTCTCACGGTTCATAGCGATGAGTCCTCTGTGTATGCCCGCTTCGGCAGGCAGATCTGTTGAACGGATTTATTATACCGTGCAGAGCAGACGCAAATCGCCGCAGCACGCCGCGGTTTCGGTAAACGATGCCGGTAATAGCCTCGAAATATTCGAGCGTTTCTGACGCACGGACGCATGCGAGCGTCTAGCATATCCATTCAAAAACGGGTTCACGGGCAAAGGGAGTCACAAGCGCATATGAAGCAATGGGTTGGACTGGGCAAGTTTCTCGCGGGGCACATGCAGGTCATCGTTCCGATTTGCGTGGCACTCGGCGTGCTCTTTCCCCAACAGATTGGCGTACTCAAGCCCATCGTTCCCGCCCTGTTTGCCTTTATGACATTCCAAGGCGCGCTCAGCAACACTTTCCATCAGGTTACTGAGGTGTTCCGCCGTCCGCTGCATCTGATTGCGGCATTGCTCGTCTCGGCGGCACTCATCCCCCTTGCAGCCTATGCCGCAGGATCGTTGTTCTTTGGCTCCAACCCAAACCTTGTCTGCGGCATCGTGCTCGAGTACAGCGTACCCGTGGCAGTCACCGCCTTTATGTGGATTAGCATGTTCGGCGGCAACGGCCCGCTCGCGCTCACCATCATCCTGACGTCCTCGGTCATCTCGCCCGTCACGATTCCGCTCACGCTTAAGCTCCTGCTGGGTGCCACCGTTGCAATCGACGTGCCGAACATGATGCAGAACATGGCCTTTATGATCGCCATCCCCGCTGTGCTCGGTATTGTCATCAATGAACTCACGCGCGGCTGGGGCCACGAGAAACTCTCCCCCGCGCTCTCGCCCGCCTGCAAGTTCATGATGATGGGCGTCATCGCGTCCAACTCCACCGCTATGAGCGAGTACGTGCTACACATGAATGTTGAGCGCTTAGAAGTCGCGCTCTTTATCCTGGTGTTCGCCATCAGCGGCTTTATCATCGGCGTCCTGATCGCCCGGGCCCTGCACCTGCCGTATAGCGAGACGACCACCATGTGCTTTACCTGCGGCATGCGCAACATCTCTTCGGGTGCCGTCATCGCCACGCAGTATTTTCCCGGCGAAGTGGTATTCCCCGTCATGTGCGGCACGCTGTTTCAGCAGGTGTTGGCCTCAATTATCGGACACCTCTTTGAGCGCCTGACCGGCAAGGAGCGCGCCGCCCAGCGCAAGCGGGCCGAGGCTGGCCGCGACGCCATGGCGCGCTAGGCTGTCCGCATTACGCGGGTGTTAGTCTTGCTATACGAGCGTTTCCAGATGTGCACGCAGACGCTCAGCATCGATATCGAGCGTCGTCTCGGCATTGACTTGGGCCAAACGATAGCCGACAAAGTAGGGCGAAACCACCCAACGCGGCAGCGCCTTGGCAATGGTCCGACCGCCCAGGTGATAGAAGAACAAGTTGTACGACTCTGCGCGACCACCGTGGTGCCCGTTTAGGATATAGCGCAGAGCTACCTGGATCGCATCGGCAAAGAGATCCGCCTCGGCTTGGTCTCGCGCGTCATCGCTGGCGGCGATTCCCTGCGGGGCTGAAACGTTGACCTCAAAGAATCCCATGATCGGTTCGGTTGAGATATTGACCAAGATTCTCCCCTGTTGCCAGACATTGATTCCTTCGAAATTGGCGGAAGTCAGCGAAGCATAGCCGTCTTCCTGCTCCAAACCTACAATCTGCATGTGCGGATGAACGAGACTACCGCCCGAGAGCGGACCCTTGTTCTTGTACATGAGAACGCTGCGATACTGCTGTGAATCGATCATCTGCTGCCAGCAACCCAGGGCAAACCGCATCACATGGTGGAGTTCATCCGGCTCATAGATCACCAGGTCGGCATCGTGATCGGCCGACTCGATCAGCACGGTTTGACGGGTGGCGCGCAGGGTCTTGAACTTATTCTCGAGCCAGATGCAGTCACCATCGCGCCGGATGATATCGGCAAGTTCCTCGGTATCGCAAAAGGGACACGCGGTGCCAGGGCGCCGGTTGTCGTCGGGCTTACCGTTCGCCTGCTGAACGTCAAATACCAGCGCCACGGGTTACGCCTCCAGCGGCACGATCTTGGTGCCATGGAGCTCGGAGACGCTCAATGCCGCCGCCACGGTATCGCGGTTGGCCGTAGAAATGCCGCCGCCGGGAAGGATGGTCAGGCGGTCGCCCGCATACTCGACAAGACGCGACAGGTGCTCCAGGTTGTCCTCGATCGGCGTTCCGGCAGCACCACCATGCGTCAGGATGCGCGTGATGCCGCAGTCGGCGAGTGTGTCAATGGCGTCCAGCTGAGCCTCGGGCGAGAGCTGGTCAAAGGCCATGTGGAAGGTGATATCGATGGCCCCGCGCTTGCACTCCTCGGTCGCGCAGCCCGTAGCCATCACGAGGGCGCCGAGGGTGAGCTCGTCGAGCGCCCAGCCGCCGGCACAGGGCTTGCAGCAGCCAAAGACCAGGCCGTCAACGCCGGCGCTCACGGCAAGACCCAAGTCCATCTCCATCATGCGCAGCTCGTCCTGGTTGTAGTGAAAGTCACCGCCACGCGGGCGAATCATGCACATCACTCGCGCGTCATGCTCGTGAGCATAGCTGACCGTAGTGCTGATAACGCCGGCCGAGGGCGTGGTACCACCGACGGCAAGGTTGTCGCACAACTCGATGCGCTTAGCACCGGCATCGATAGCCGCCGGCACACGCTCAAAGTTCTCGGCACAAAACTCGTACAGCATAGATAGCCCCCAGGAGACATTTCGATTTCCACACGGCATTGTCGCACGTTAAATAGCAACCCGCACGATGGAACAAAACCTTGACAAGGAGTGTCCCAAAGTGCCGGCACATAAGGAACGTCCCCAGGTGCCACCTTGAGCGATGGGTACTCATTTAAGTACGTCCCCAATGAGTACCCGCAGGGGACAGACAGACCGGACTCCCTATACGACAACTGTTGACATCATATACTATGTGTCATATAGTAGGTGTTACACAGTATACTACGAAAGGAGGTGTGCGGATGGAGGCACAGATGAAGCGCGGCTTCCTCGAGGCCTGCGTGCTCGCGGCCGTCTCGGGCGAGGAATCCTACGGCTATCAGATCGTGAAGGACGTGCCCGCGAGTATGGGGCTCACGGAATCCACGCTCTATCCGTTGCTCAAGCGCCTGGAGAAGGCGGGCTGCATCACAGCGCGCTCCGCCGAGCACAACGGGCGGCTGCGGAGGTACTACCGCATCACGGACGCCGGGCGCGAGCGTATCGCCGAGTTCCTCGCCGAATGGCCATCCGTGCAGGAGATCTACCGTTACGTGGAGGGGGCGCACCATGACGCGCGATGAGTTCTTGAACCGGCTGGGCGAGCTTCTGGCCTGCCTGCCGGCAGATCAGGTAAAGGAAACGCAGGAGTTCTACGCGGAGGCCATCGCCGACCGTATGGAGGACGGCATGACGGAGGCCGGGGCTGTGGCCGCCATGGGCACGCCCGGTGAGGTCGCCGAGGCAACGCTCGACGAACTGCCCGCCGTGCCGCGCGCGATCGCGAGGACCAAGCGCAAGAGCACGGCACTTCTATGGGCGCTCGCCATCGTGGGCTCTCCGGTATGGATTCCGCTGCTGCTCGCGTTCGTCGCCGTTGCCGCTGCAGTCTACATCTGTATTTGGGTTCTTGCGCTCTGCGTGTGGATCGTGGCCGCGGCATTCGGGGGCGCGGGCCTGGTAGGGCTCCTGTTCGCCGTGGACGGCATCATTATCGGGCATGTTCCGTACGTTTTGGCCTCGATGGGAATGGGATTCGCTTCCATCGGTGTGGCGCTCCTCACGGGAGCCGGCGCCTGGACGGCGTCCAAGCAGATCGCGCGCCTCTCTGCCCTTTGGGCGAAGAAAGCCGTTTCGCCCTTCTGGAAAGATCGAGGCAATAAGAGCCGCATGGGCGCCGAAGCGGCGCCGCTCACGGCATAGGAAGGAGTGCAAACATGTCCAGCGTAAAAAGGATTTACCTTGCCGTAGCGGGTGGGCTTGTTGCCACGGGGCTCGTCCTGGCTGCTATCGGATTTGTGGCCTCCGGCTTTAACCTCGCTGTGCTCAACACGCAGATCGACCTGCGCGATGACACCATCATTCTGGGTGGTGTTGAAATAGACGACCCGACAGGGCTTCCACTCATCGAGCAGCTTGCCGAGGTCGGCGAGATCCATATTGGATCTGCAACGACTGGTTCGTCTTCTCCTCGCAAATGATCGAGCTCGTAGCGGCCGTCCCCCCCGTTCGGGCGCACCACGACGGGCATGAGCACGCCGCGCTCGGAGCCTTTTTGCGAGACCTTCCGTCACGCTCTTCCTGCGTGGTGAACCGGTCATCGACCGACGAGAGGCTGATGGGAATCTCTCGACTTCGGGCCAATCCCGCTCACCGATCTGGTCTTCCTTCGTGATGCGCACATAAGCGAGCAGACACCGCGCAGTGCTTCAGCGCGGCCGCACTTCCACGTCTATGACGGAGGTGCCCGGCGGCGTCTTGGCAATCCCCTTGTTTGCAGGCGTTAGCGCGTGGGGATCGCCCACTCGGGGGTCGAGGCCGCCGAGGACGGCGGCGAACCTCGCGGTGTCATTCGACATCGCGAGGTTCCCGGACCATGACCACCTGGCCTCGTACCGCGGCATAGCCCCAAGGGTGAGGAGCTTCGGCACGTCGATCAGGGCGCCCGCGCAGCGTCGGCCGGTCCGCCGTTCGGCAGAACGGCGGAAGTCCCTAGCCGCCCAGGTAAGCCTTGCGGACGTTGTCGTCGTGCAGGAGCTCTTGGCCGGTGCCGGTCATGGTGATCTTGCCGGTCTCGAGCACGTAGCCGCGCGTGGCGATTGAAAGCGCCATCTGGGCGTTCTGCTCGACCAGAAGCACCGTGGTACCGGCCTTGTGCAGGTCCTCGACAATCTGGAAGATCTGCTCAATCAGAATCGGCGCCAGACCCATGGAAGGCTCATCGAGCATGAGCAGCTTGGGGTTGCTCATAAGGGCGCGCCCCATAACGAGCATCTGCTGTTCGCCGCCCGAAAGGGTGCCGGCGACCTGGTGACGGCGCTCCTTAAGGCGCGGGAACTGCTCGTAGACGCGCTCAAGGCCCGGAGCCACCGTGGACTTGGGCTGCGTGTAGGCGCCCATCTCCAGGTTCTCCTCGACCGTCATCTGCAAAAAGGCGCGACGGCCCTCGGGAACCTGGGCCAGGCCCTTGCCCACCAGTTTATCGGCAGGCGTATGGGTAATGTCCTCGCCCATAAACTTGATGGAGCCGGTCTTGGAACGCAGCAGGCCCGAGATGGTTTTAAGCGTCGTGGACTTACCGGCGCCGTTCGCGCCGATCAGGGCCACGATCTCGCCCTCGTTGACGTTAAAGGAGATGTCCTTGATGGCGTGGATAGCGCCGTACCAGACGTTGATGTTGTAGACGGAAAGCATCGGCTCTGCCATTTAGTTCTCCCCCTTATCCTGCTTGCCCAGATATGCCTCAATTACGGCATCGTTGTTCTGGATCTCCTCGGCCGTGCCCTTGGCGATGACCTTACCAAAGTTGAGCACGCAGATGCCCTCGCAGATGTTCATGACGAGCGACATATCATGCTCGATAAGCATAATGGCGATGCCAAAGGTGTCGCGGATCTTGACGATGTTCTCCATGAGCTCCGCGGTCTCGGACGGGTTCATGCCGGCGGCAGGCTCGTCGAGCAGCAGCAGTTTGGGGTTGGTGGCAAGCGCGCGGACGATCTCCAGACGACGCTGGGCGCCGTAAGGCAGCGAGCCGGCCTGCTCGTTTGCCAGGTGCTCCATATCAAAAATGGACAGCAGCTCCATGGCGCGCTCGTGGGCGGCCTTCTCGTGCTTCCAATACGTCGGCAGGCGCAGCACGCCCTCAAAGCCGGAGTAGCGCTCCTGGTTGTGCAGACCGACCTTGACGTTGTCCTCCACCGTCATGGTGTTGAACAGGCGAATGTTCTGGAAGGTACGGGCAATACCCATGCGGTTGACCTGATAGACCGACTTGCCCGAGGTGTCCTCACCGTCGAGCAGGATGGTACCGTGCGTGGGCTGGTACACCTTGGTGAGCAGGTTGAAGACCGTGGTCTTACCGGCACCGTTGGGACCGATCAGACCGGCGATCTCGGTCTTACCGATGGTCAGGCTAAAGTCGTCGACTGCCTTAAGGCCGCCAAATTCAATGCCCAAGTGGATGCACTCGAGCGCCGGGCGCTGGCCCAGGTCGCGGTCGGGAACGATGGCGCCAGAAGGATACGGGACCATCTTGCCCTTGTTGAACTCAAACTTACTGGGCATCGGCTGCCACCTCCTTCTTGGAAGCAAAGCGGTCCTTAATGCGTGCGAAGAACGACTTGAGCTGCGGGTTGTTGGTAAAGATCATGACCAGGATCAGCACGATGGCGTAGATGAGCATGCGGTAGTCCGAGAACTGACGGAGCAGCTCGGGAAGCACCGTAAGCAACGCCGCCGCGATGACGGAGCCGCGCATGTTGCCCAGACCGCCCAGGACCACGAACACCAGAATGAGGATGGACGTGTTGAAGTCGAACTTGGTGGCGGAGAGCTGCGAGAAGTTACCGCCGAAGAGGGCTCCGGCAGCGCCGGCGAGGGCAGCGGAAACCACGAAGGCGATCATGCGGTACTGGGTGACGGAGATACCCACGGACTCGGCAGCGATCTTGTTGTCACGCACGGCCATAATGGCACGGCCGGTACGGCTGCGAACCAGGTTGAGCACGATCACGAGTGCGACCATGACCAGGATGGCACCGGCGAGGAAGGTCGAGTACGTCGACACGCCCGAGGCGCCCTGGGCGCCCTTGATGATGGCGGTGCCGTCCTCGAGCAGGTGCAGGTCGTCGATCGTGGAGTTACCCGTGATGTTAAAGATCACATGCAGGCCGCGGGAGTCGACGCCCACAATGAGACAGGTGACGATCTCTTTGATGATCTCGCCAAAAGCCAGGGTCACGATGGCCAGATAGTCGCCGCTCAGGCGCAGGACCGGGATACCGATCAAGAAGCCCAAGATGGCAGCGGCGATAGCGCCGACCACAATGCTGATGATCAGGCGCACTGGATCGGAGGGAACGGCGCTCTCGAGGGCGACCGCGGTGACGATGCCCGTGTAGGCACCGACACTCATAAAGCCCGCATGGCCCAGCGACAGGTCGCCCGCGATGCCGACGACGAGGTTGAGGGAAATGGCCATGACGATGTAGGCCGTAATGGGAACCAACTGGCCGGCAATCATGCGCGGGATCATATGGTTGGACTGCATAAAGAACACGATGGCAAATGCCACGATGCACATGGCGTACGTGACAAAGTCGTGACGCGTCTGCTTGTCTTTAAGAAACTTCATAACGCTCACCTACACCTTCTCGGGGACGTACTTGCCCAAGAGGCCGGCAGGCTTGACGAGCAGGACAATGATCAGAACACCAAAGACGATGGAGTTGGCAAGGCTCGTGGAAATATAGGCCTGCGCCATCGCTTCGATGATGCCGATGAGAATGCCACCGACAAAGGCGCCGGGGATGGAGCCGATACCGCCGAAGACGGCGGCGTCGAAGGCCTTGATGCCAGGCATGGCACCCGTCGTGGGCTGCAGCACCGGCGAGTAGGAGCACAGCAGCACGCCGGCGATGGCAGCAAGGGCAGAGCCGATGGCAAACGTCATCGAGATGGTACGGTTGACGTTGATGCCCATGAGCTGAGCGGCAGCCTTGTCCTCGGACACGGCGCGCATGGCTTTACCCATCTTGGTCTTACCTGTAAAGAACATCAGGCCGGCCATGATAACCAGGCAGGCGACGATGGTGACGAGCGAGACGGCGCTTACATTGAACTTGGCCAAGAACTCCGGCACCTGGAAGGTGACGAGCGAAGTGAAGTTCTTGGGCGTGGCGCCCCACAGAAGCTGTGCGGCGTTCTGCAGGAAGTAAGACACGCCGATGGCCGTGATCAGAACGGCCAGCGGGCCCGCCTGACGCAGCGGCTTGTATGCCAGGCCCTCGATGAGAACACCGAGAACGGTACAGACCACACAAGAGAGAATTACAGATGCCCAGCCCGGGAGGCCGAGATACGACGTGGCACAGAACGAGACATAGGCACCGACCATGATGACGTCGCCGTGAGCGAAGTTCAGCATCTTGGCGATGCCATAGACCATGGTGTAGCCCAACGCGATGATGGCGTAGACGCTGCCCATGGACAGGCCGTTGACCAGGTATTGGATAAAGACCGTCATGTTCCACATCCCCCTTTCGAATAGGTTTCCAGTTAATGTATGAAACAGGGACGTTACACTGTCCCTAGATACCAAGCAAGCAGGGAAGGCCAAAACCTCCCCTGCTTGGGATCAAAACCGCTCTATGTAAGGCGGTCTATTAGGCCTGTACGTACTTGCCATCGGTGATGACGTACGCCGTGGGGTCCTTCTGGACCTGGCCCTTATCGTTCCAGGTGAGCTTGCCGGTCAGACCGTCAACGGTAATCTTGAGCATAGCCTTGGGCAGCTTCTCGGCGACCTCGGTCGGGTCGGCGTCGACACCAAGACCGGCCTCCTTGAGGGCCTCGGCCACCGCGTGCACGCCGTCGTAGGCGTCGGCGGCAAACTGGTCGGGAGTATCGCCGTACTTATCCTTGTAAGCGTTGACGAAGTCGGCGTTCTTCTCGTCGTCGGCGGAGAACGGGGTCATGAGCAGCAGACCCTCGGCAAGAGAGGTGTCGAAGCCCTCAACGCCCAGGATGCCGTCCATGCCGTCGCAGCCCATCATCTTGACGTTGTAGCCCATGTCCTTGGCATTCTTGAGCAGGACGGACGCCGGCGTGTAGTAGATCGGCGCAAAGATCATGGTGGCGCCGGCCTGCTTGGCCTTGGTCAGCTGGTTGGTAAAGCTCGTGGCGGAGTCGTCCTTAAAGGTCTCCTCGTCAACAACCTCGAGCTTGGACTCAGCGGCCTGGGCCTTAAAGGAATCTGCGATACCCGAAGAATAGGCGTCGCCGGAGTTATAGAACAGCACGAACTTCTCGTCCGCATACTTCTGCGCCAGGAACTTGGCAGCGTTGACACCCTGGTTGGGGTCGGTGAAGCAAACCTGGAAGACGCAATCCTTGCCGTCGGTGACGTCCTCGGAGGACGCGGACGGGGTGATCATGAACGTCTTGGGGTCGTTACCACACTCTGCGGCAACGGCAACCGACGCACCCGTGGTGGTCGGGCCGACGAGGGCCTGCATGCCCCAGTCGAGCAGGGTGTTGAAGGCGTTGACGGCCTTCTCGCCATCGGCCTGGTCATCCTCGGCCTTGCTGGCAAGCGGCAGCTCCTTGGTCGAGAAATCCTTGCAGCCAAGCTCGACACCCTGGGTAACGGACTTGCCGTAGGACGCGTTGGCGCCGGTCAGCGGGCCGATGGTGCCGATCTTAAACGAAGCGTCGCCCGAAGCGGAACCGCTGTCGCCGCCGTTGGAGGAGCAGCCAGCTAGAATGGACATCGCCCCCAGACCTGCTGCGCTCGCGATAACACTCCTGCGATTCATAACAGGGTTCAATGACTTACCGGTGAGGCTCGACATGCGGCTCTCCTCTCAAATCTCGTCGGGTTTTGGTTACCCGACAGGCCATCCTTCGCCGTGTTCGGCGTTCGCAAAATAGTAGACGCTTTAGTTAGGAAAAGTGGCGATTATTTCAACTTTTCTTTGGATTTGTTCATTTATCCATATTTCTGCGTATTTCTATTTTTTTATGCAGTAATGCCACTTTATTGTGTAAAAGTAATGTTTCCATTCTGTTACAAGCGTTCCCGCTCTTAATAAACATGGTGTCCCCCTTTTCGCTAGCCGCGATGCGGCCGTCTTGCGGTACAGGGCAAACCTTATGGTGCAAACGTTGACAGTTTGTTACGGAGTTCCGTTTGTAGCGAGCATGTTTCCAATGTTTCCGCAGCGTTTCGGGGGTGCCGTTTTGTGCGACTCCTGTTGCCTGGCGAGCACGCGCCCTCTGTTCACGCTAGAATGCACTCAACCTTTAAGCGGTTAATCCATCCATGAGATGCACGAAGGAGCTATCTATGAGCGAACCCCTGCGCACCGTGAACGTCGGTCTGATCGGCCTGGGAACCGTCGGCGGCGGCGTGGCCCGTCTGATCAAGAGCCACCACGATGAGTACCTGGCAGCCTACGGCATCGACCTTAAGCTGACCCGCGCCTGCGCGCTTGCCTGGGAGCAGGCCGAGGCGGCAGGCATTGAGCGCGAGGCCTTCACGAGTGACTGGCACGACGTCGTCACCGACCCCGCCGTCGATATCGTCGTCGAACTCATCGGCGGCGAGCACCCCGCGACCGAGATCTTCACCACCGCCTTTGAGCACGGCAAGCACGTCGTCTCTGCCAACAAGGCCCTGCTGGGCCGTCACGTCGAGACGCTTGCCGAGAAGGCGCGTGCGTGCGGCGTGCAGATTAAGTGCGAGGCCAGCTGCGGTGGCGGCATCCCCATTGTCAGCACACTCGAGCACGACCTGGTGGGTAACAAGATCCTGACCATCGCCGGCATCCTCAACGGCACCACCAACTACATCCTGTCGCGCATGGACGCCGAGGGCGCCGATTACGCTGACGTGCTCGCCGACGCACAGGCTAAGGGCTATGCCGAGGCCGACCCGTCCGCCGACGTCGACGGCTTCGATGCCGCCAGCAAGACGGCCATCCTCGCCTCCATCGGCTTTGGCACCCGCGTTACCACCGATGATGTGTACCAGCAGGGTATCCGCACCATCGGCGCCGAGGACATCGCCCAGGCCCGCGAGCTCGGCTACACCATCAAACTGCTCGGCATCGCCCGCAACACCGACGCTGGCGTCGACGTTCGCGTGCATCCCACGCTGATCCCCGCAGACCATATGCTCGCCAAGGTCAACGGCGCCATGAACGCCGTCTACGTGGTAGGCGACGCCGTGGGCGAGACCATGTTCTACGGCGCGGGCGCAGGCTCCTTCCCCACCGCGAGCGCCGTCGTGGGCGATATCCTGTCGCTCTCCGAGCAGATCAGCCGCGGCGTGGCTCCGCTGCCCGAGATTGAGCCCTATGGCCACAACCTCGCCTTTAAGCCCATGGACGAGCTCCAGACCAAGTACTATGTGCGCCTGAAGGTCGCCGACCGCGTGGGCGCCCTGTCCGAGACGGTCGACATCTTTGCCAAGCATAACATCTCGATCTCGCTCATCAACCAGGTCGAGGACGGCAAGTCGGGCGTCAGCGATGCCTGCTCGGTCATCTTCCTGACGCACCGCGCGCTCGAGAAGGACGTCCAGGCTGCCGCCGCCGAGCTTGCCAGCGTCGGCTGCGTGGCCGAGGTCGCCAACGTCCTGCGCATCGAGGACGTTGAGGCTTGGACCGAAGGCGTCATGGCGAACTAGCCCAACGCTCGCCTAGCAATACGCGCCTTGAGGGCTCCCGTCCGATGTGGGACGGGAGCCCTTTTGTCACCTGCCCTAAGCACAACGGCAAAGCACATTTGCGCGAGCCGCTCATCGGTAACGCGGGCTACCGTTCACCGATATGCAAACGCGGCCGATTCCGACTACCGCTACGCTGTGCTGCGAATGTCCGCCCGCGATGAGAGGAAGCACCATGTTGCTCGAGGGCAAGAAAGCAATCATCACCGGAGGCACACGCGGTATCGGCTATGCCATCGCCTGCCGTTTTATCGAGGAAGGCGCTGCCGTCACCGTCTTTGGCTCGCGCCAGGAGACTGCCGACACGGCCGTTGAGAAGCTGACAGCCGCCTATCCCGACGCCAAGGTCTGGGGTCGCTCCTGCGATCTCACCTCGCTCGAAGCCGTGACCGAGGCCTTTACCCAGGCTGCCGCTGACATGGGCGGCTTGGACACGGTCGTCAACAATGCCGGCATCTCCCAGCGCTCGCCGCTCCTTAACTATACGGCCGAGGAGTTCGCAAAGGTCATGGACCTTAACGTCGTCGCCGTCTTTAATGGCCACCAGGCTGCCGCCAAGATCATGACCGAGGCCGGCCACGGCGGCACCATCACTACCACAAGCTCGATGGTCGCCAAGTACGGCCAGCCCTCCGGCGTCGGTTACCCCACGTCCAAGTTTGCCGTCAACGGTATGGTCCAGTCGCTCTCGCGCGAGCTCGCTCCCATGGGCATCCGCGTCAACGCCGTCGCCCCCGGCGTGACTAAGACCGACATGGTCGCCAACCTGCCCGAAGAGGTCATCAAGCCCATCATCGCCACCATTCCGCTGGGTCGTATGGGCGAGCCCGAGGATGTCGCCAACGCCTTTGTTTTCCTGGCGAGCGACATGTCCTCCTATGTCACGGGCGCCGTGCTCCCCGTCGACGGAGCCGCCCGCTCCTAAGGAGCCACAAGCTTTGGCTTCAAGTTTCAACATAGCTCAACCAAAAAGGCGCGCCGTCTGAATCAACTACAGACAGCGCGCCTTCTCCTGTTATGAAAGGGAAGCTATGTCCCAGTATTTCGGATCAGAACGGGGCACGGTTTCCCCCAGGACCTCCTTGCGGAAACTGCATCCCACTCTGAGCGCCCATTCCGGGACACAGCTTCCCAACGGCCCCCGTTTCGGAAACCACATCCCGTTCCGAGCCTTCAAAGCGGGACGCGGCTTCCCCGAGAAAGTATCGACTACTTACCGTCGTCGTCTTCGGCTTCTTCGCGCGCATAGAGCTCCAGCATGCGGCGGCGGTATTCGCGCACAGCGAGCTTGGCGCGCTCCAGGCGGCGGCGCTCACGCGGAGTCAGCTCGGACGGGTCGACCTCGTCTCCATAGGTCTTATCGGCAAGCAGGTGCGCCGCGTCCACGATGCGGGCATCGATGTGGCCGCTCGCTGCCTCGGCGGAAAGACGCTCGGCAATCGTATCGAGCGTAGGCAGGCCCTCGAATACGCGACCATGGCCATGCGAGGTCAGCAGCTCGTGCTCGCGCGCGAGCAAGCTCGCTAGGTCGTGGTGGGCGCGCAAGATGTCGAGCGCATCGGATGGATGCTCGGCAACCTCTGCCACGGCGGCGACCGGTGCGGCATCCACCACGCGGTAGAAGAGCTGCGCGAGCAATGGCATCAAGAACACCGTGATGGCACCGGCGGCAACCATGACCGACGCAATATCTTGCGACAGCGCGCCCGCGTTGACGGCAACGCTCGTAACGGCAACGATGATCGGCAGCGCCGTGGTGCAGTACAGGGCCACGGTAATGCGACCATACGCCGACACATCGCGCGTCGCAGGACAAATGCTCATGGAAATAAGAATGGGCACGGCACGAATAATCAACAACGCCACGATAAAGCCCACGAGCAGACCCGGGCGCGACGCCACGGCCGTCAGATCGATCTTTGCGCCCGATACGGTAAAGAACACCGGAATCAAAAAACCGTAGGCCAGACCGTCGAGCTTGGTCTCGAGCGTATGGTTGCCCTCGGGGATGATATAGCGCAGGACAAAGCCGGCGGCAAAAGAACCCAACACGATGTCGAGATCAAAGACAGCCGAGAATGCCACGAGCGTGACCAGGATGAGCACCGTCAGGCGCACGAAGGTCTGCGACGTGGTATCGGCGCGCTCCTCAACAAATGCAAAGAAGCGGCTGCCGACGCGCTTGGAGCGGCTCGGGACCACGGCCAGCAACACGCAAACCACCGCAAACAAGCCAAGGATAACGAGCGTTTGGATGCCAGTGCGGGCAGACAACAGCACCGACATGGCGAGCACGGGACCGAGCTCGCCCCAAGTGCCATACGCGAGAATCGAGTCGCCCACGCGCGTGCCGGTGAGCGAGCGCTCACGCATGATGGGCACAAGCGTACCGAGCGCCGTCGAAGTGAGGGCAAGCGTCACGGCGATACCGTCGAAATGACTGACTGAGAACCACGGGGTAAAGCGCACGGCAAGCCAGGCGATACCAAACGTGACGACCCACGTCGCCAAGCCGTAGCGCCCCTCGACGCCCGTGATGCTCTTGGGGTCGATCTCAAAGCCGGCAAGCAGGAACAAAAAGGCCAGGCCCAGCTCGGACACCAGCGAGACCTCAGCATCTACATGGATGACGCCGAGCATATGGGGTCCCAGTACCGCGCCGAGCACGAGCAAAAAGACCGTCTCGGGAACGGGTTTTCCGGGAATCGCCGAGGCGATAAAAGGACTCGCAAAGGCCACGAGTGCGATGATGGCGAGCGAAACGAATGCCATGTGATGCCTTTCTCTTGTTTGCGCTTCACTGTAGCACCCTCGCCGTCCTCAACGCGCCGAGAGCTGTCGTATCATAGTGAGGTTTACAAACATGTGGCTCAAGGCGACCGCAGGGCAGACCCCGCAAACCGACCGCTGCCGCATACCGTACCGTACGCCCAACCGATCAGGAAGGCAGGAACCAATGGTCTCTCGTATCTACGTGGAGAAGAAACCCGGGTTCGACGTCGAGGCTCAGCAGCTCAAGGGCGAGCTGACCGAAATTCTCGGCATCAAGGGCATCGAGGCCCTGAGGATTATCAACCGCTACGACGTCGAGGGCATCGACAAGGAGCTTTTCCGGTCCTGCGTGCCGACCGTCTTTAGCGAGCCCCAGGTCGATGTGACCTACGACGAGCTCCCCGCAAGCGATGGCGCCGTCTTTGCCGTCGAATTCCTGCCTGGCCAGTTTGACCAGCGCGCCGACTCCGCCAGCGAGTGCGTGCAGCTCATCAGCCAGGGCGAGCGCCCCGCCGTGCGCTCCGCCAAGGTCTATATGATCTCGGGCGCTCTGGACGAGGCCGCCATCGATGCCATCAAGCACTACGTGGTGAACCCCGTCGAGGCGCGCATCGCCTCGCTCGACCTGCCCGAGACGCTGTACATGGAGACCCCCGAGCCCCAGCCCGTCGAGGTGCTCGACGGTTTCCGCGAGCTCGACGAAGCCGGCCTTGCCGCCTTTATTTCCGAGCGCGGCCTTGCCATGGACGAGGCGGACATCGCCTTCTGCCAGCAGTACTTCCGCGATGAGGATCGCGACCCCACCATCACCGAGATCCGCGTGATCGACACCTACTGGTCTGATCACTGCCGCCACACCACCTTCGGCACCGTCCTGGACGACGTGACGATCGACGACGCCGTGGTGCAGCAGGCCTTCGACCGCTACATGGAGATGCGCCACGAACTCGGTCGCGACACCAAGCCCGTCTGCCTCATGGACATGGGCACCATCGGCGCCAAGTACCTCAAGAAGACCGGCGTCATGACCGATGTCGACGAGTCCGAGGAGATCAACGCCTGCACCGTCAAGGTGAAGGTCGATGTCGACGGCGAGGACCAGGACTGGCTGTTCCTCTTTAAGAACGAGACCCACAACCACCCGACCGAGATCGAGCCCTTCGGTGGTGCCGCCACCTGCGTGGGCGGTGCCATCCGCGACCCGCTGTCGGGCCGCAGCTACGTGTACCAGGCCATGCGTGTCACCGGCGCCGGCGACCCCACCGTCCCCGTGTCCGAGACGCTCGAGGGCAAGCTGCCGCAGCGTAAGCTCGTGACCACTGCTGCCGCCGGCTACTCCAGCTACGGCAACCAGATCGGCCTTGCCACCGGTCAGGTCAACGAACTCTATCACCCCGGCTACGTCGCCAAGCGTATGGAGGTCGGCGCCGTCGTGGGCGCCACCCCGGCAAACCACGTGCGTCGCGAGTGCCCCGCCCCCACCGACAAGATCATCCTGCTGGGCGGCCGCACTGGCCGTGATGGCATCGGTGGCGCTACCGGCTCTTCCAAGACCCAGAACACCGAGTCCATCGAGACCTCGGGTGCCGAGGTCCAGAAGGGCAACGCCCCGGTCGAGCGCAAGCTGCAGCGCCTGTTCCGCCGCGGCGACGCCTGCCGTCTGATCAAGCGCTGCAATGACTTTGGCGCTGGCGGCGTCTCGGTCGCCGTGGGCGAGCTTGCCGACGGCCTGTACGTGGACCTGGACACCGTGACCAAGAAGTACGACGGTCTTGACGGCACTGAGCTCGCCATCTCCGAGTCCCAGGAGCGCATGGCCTGCGCCGTCGCCGATGGTGACGTCGATGAGTTCATGGGCTACGCCGCCGAGGAGAACCTGGAGGCGACCGTCATCGCCGAGGTTACCGCCGAGCCGCGCATGCGCATGGCCTGGAACGGCGTCGCCATCGTCGACCTGTCCCGCGAGTTCCTCAACTCCAACGGTGCGCCCAAGCACCAGGTCGCCCACGTCTGCGCCCGTAGCGTGTGGCAGCCCAGCTGGGCCGGCACCACGCTTGCCGAGCGCATGACCTCGCTTGTCACCGACCTCAACGTCGCCTCCAACAAGGGCCTTTCCGAGCGCTTCGACTCCACCATCGGCGCCGCGACCGTGCTCATGCCCTTTGGCGGCAAGACGCAGCTCACTCCGAGCTCTGCCATGGTCGCCAAGTTCCCCGTGGACGGCGAGACCACCACGGCGAGCGCTATGGCATGGGGCTTCAACCCCTACCTGATGGAGGCCGACCAGTTTGCGGGCGCCTACCTGTCCGTAGTCGAGTCCATCGCCAAGCTCGTTGCCGCCGGCTTTGAGCACAAGCGCGCCTACCTCTCCTTCCAGGAGTACTTCGAGCGCCTGCGCACCGAGGCCGAGCGTTGGGGCAAGCCCATGGCAGCCGTCCTGGGTGCCCTTATGGCCCAGGTCGATCTGGGTGCCGGCGCCATCGGCGGCAAGGACTCCATGAGCGGCTCCTTTGAGGACGAGGCCGGCGAGCTCAACGTTCCGCCGACCCTGATCAGCTTCGCTGTGGCCGTGGGCCGCGCGGCGCGCGCTGTCTCCCCTGAGTTCAAGGGTCTGACGCACCGCGTCGTCCGCATCGCCCCCGCCACCTACGGCGAGGACTACCGTCCCGATGCCCAGCAGCTGCTCGCCGCATTTGACGCCGTCGAGGCGCTCACTGCTACCGGCAACGCCCTGGCCATCTCCACGCCCGGCTACGGCTGCGGCGCCGAGAGCCTCTTTAAGATGTGCGTCGGCAACCAGATCGGTATCGAGCTTGCCGAGGATGTGGACGTGGAGAGCTTCTTCACCCCGCTCTACGGCAGCTTTATCGTCGAGCTCGCCGATGACGCCGAGCTGCCCGAGGTCGCCGACGGCGTTGTCGTCGAGCCCCTGGGCACCACCGTCGAGGGCTATGTCATCGACACCGGCTCCGAGGTCATCGAGCTCTCCGAGCTCCAAGAGGCCTGGGAGAGCGGCATCGAAGGTGTCTTTGCCTACCGCAGCACCGGCGAGCAGCCCGAGGTCGAGACCATCGACTATCGCACCAAGGATATCCACGTGTACGGCGGCGCCAAAATCGCCCGCCCGCGCGTGATTATCCCGGTGTTCCCCGGCAACAACTGCGAGTACGACAGCGCCCGCGCCTTCCGCGCCGCCGGCGCCGAGGCCGACACCTTCGTGATCAACAACCTCACGCCCGAGGCTGTTGCCGAAAGCACCCACGAGCTTGCCCGTCGCATCCGCCAAAGCCAGATCGTCATGATCCCCGGCGGCTTCTCGGGCGGCGACGAGCCCGACGGCTCCGCCAAGTTCATCACGGCGTTCTTCCGCGCTCCCGAGGTCACCGAGGCAGTTCGCGACCTGCTCAAGGCCCGCGACGGCCTGATGCTGGGCATCTGCAACGGCTTCCAGGCCCTGATCAAGCTCGGCCTGGTACCCTACGGCGACATCGTCGACGCCACGCCCGATGCGCCCACGCTGACGTTCAACACCATCGGTCGCCATCAGAGCCGCCTGGTGCGCACCCGCATCTCGTCCAACCTGTCCCCGTGGCTGTCGCAGTGCAGCCTCGACGACCCCTACACCGTCGCCATCAGCCACGGCGAGGGCCGCTTTGTCGCCAACGACGAGGTGCTCGCCCAGCTGATCGCCAACGGCCAGGTCGCCACGCAGTACGTGGGCGAGGACGGCAAGCCCAGCATGGACCTTTCCGTCAACCCCAACGGCTCCGCACTCGCCATCGAGGGCATCACGAGCCCCGACGGCCGCGTCCTGGGCAAGATGGGCCATGCCGAGCGTCGCGGCGACAACCTGTACCGCAACGTGCCCGAGCATGTCCCCGGCGACAAGTTCATGCCGATCTTTGAGAGCGGCGTAGCCTACTTCGCCTAAGCCTTTCCCATCGGGTACAATCCCCTCGGGTAACAACACCCGCCACCGACACATCCGGTGGCGGGTTCTTTTTTGGCTTCGCGCATGTAGGAAGGACATCATGGAAAGCCGCAAGCCGTATCTCGCCACCCTGCCCGGACTCATCCTGGGCTGTCTTGTTTGCTGTGCACTCTGGGGATCGGCCTTTCCCTGCATCAAGATCGGCTACGCACTCTTTGGGATCCCGGCGCACGATAGCGCCTCGCAGCTACTCTTTGCGGGCTTGCGCTTCACGCTTGCCGGCGCCCTGGTTATCGTTGGGATGAGTGCGGCCCAACGCCGCCCCCTCATTCCGCAGGCTCGCGACATCAAGCCCATCTTTGTCTTGTCGCTCTTCCAGACTATCGGGCAGTACTTCTTTTTCTATCTGGGCCTCTCGCGCGCCAGCGCCATGTCGAGCTCCATCATCGAGGCCAGCGCCAACTTCCTCGCAATCCTCTTTGCCGCCCTGGCGTTTCGCACCGAAAAGCTCGATGCGGCCAAGGTGCTCGGCTGTGTACTGGGCTTTGCCGGCGTCGCGCTCGTCAACCTTTCGGGCGCGGACGGCACCTTTGGCTTTACGCTCGACGGCGAGGGCTTTATCCTGGCCTCCACCGTCGCGGGTGCCCTGTCGACCTGCCTGATCGGCATCTTCTCGCGCGAGCACGACGGTGTCTTGCTTGCCGGGTGGCAGTTCTTGGTCGGCGGCCTGGTCCTCACCGCCATCGGGTTTTTGATGGGCGGCGCGCTCTCCCCCACCGCGATCATCCCCGCCATCGCGCTCATTATCTATATGGCACTCATCTCCGCCATCGCGTACTCGCTATGGTCGCGCCTGCTTGCCGTCAACCCCGTCAGCCGCGTCTCGGTCTTTGGGTTTATGAACCCCGTCTTTGGTGTGCTGTTGAGTGCGCTGCTGCTCGGCGAGGGCGCCGGCACGAGCCCCGTTACCGTTATAGTCGCCCTGCTGTTGGTCTGCGGCGGCATCATCATCGTCAACAGGCCTAAAAAGGCCTAGCGAACTGCCCTTATTTAGCAGAGGGGATTCACATGCTTTAGTTTAATGGAATACATCGGAGAGCCGAGGGCCACCATGCACGCAAGCGTGCGCCCCTATTTCTAGCGTATCTGGACGCCAGCTTTCTTCTTCTCGTACTTTACGCGGTAGAGCTCCGCGTCGGCGGCGCGAAGCAAATCTTGCCAGGTATCGACACCATCACCGACCCGTGCATAGCCGATGGACATCCGCAACAGATACGGCACCTCGGCGCGTGCGAGTTCATCGTTGATTGCCGCGCACAGACGCATGATGTCCTGTTCCGCCGCTGCCTTTTGGAGCACCACGAACTCATCGCCGCCATAACGTGCGATAAAGCCACCAGCCGGCGAACAGGCATCCTTGAGCGCCGTCGCAACAACCTGAAGAGCGTGGTCGCCCTCCACATACCCATAGAGATCGTTAATCTGCTTAAAGCCGTCGGCGTCCATCATAAGCAGATATACATCTTCGGCCTGATCCACATTTGAGAAGAGCGACAGCATATAGGTCTCAAAACGGTTGCGATTGTTAAGTCCAGTCAACGGGTCGGTCGAGATGAGCTGCTCCTGGTAGATGATGTAGAGCAGCAACATGCTAATCATTATGCCGACACAAAGGCCGGGCACCGAGTATACGACCTGAAAGGTACCGCCCACCAGGGCCGGAATGGCGAAAAATGCCAAGGTTCGATAGATGGCCTTCGTCTGCAGGCTCTCGACCCTGCGAGATTGCACAAATGCATGCAGGGACGTATGTATAACGTAACAGTAGCTGACGATGGGCTGGATCATATAGGCAAAGCCGCGACGATACACGCCCTGCGAATCGATATAGAACAGGGCTTGCGTCCAGTAACTGGTAAACGCCAGCACGACCACCAGAGCCGTAGGCAACGCTACAAGCACCACCCTATAGCGCGAGGTCAAAAGGCGAGAACCCTGCACCGTCTCGGAATAGATAAACCAAATGAGACACGCGATAGCAAAGAGCGAAAACGAAACCGCGTTGGAAATCCAGTTGGCAGCAATGCCCAACGTGCCGTCCACACCGTCCGAAAGCGTCCAGATCATATCGAATAATATGTACGCAGCAGACGTGTAGCCCAGCATGCTAAACAAAAGCTGCTGGGTGCTCGAGAACAGGGAGCGACGGCTTCGTACGGCAAGCCCGATAAGAACAATCATGCATAGCACGAATATCTCAATCTTGAGTGCCTTAACCACTAGCGCCATCCCTTCAATATCCAAGTGGTCAGAATCGCCCAATTCGAATCAGGGCAATAAACACCCCTTTACTCCGCAGGGGTAAAGGGGATAATAGCAGAGCGCCCGAACATCACTGCAAAACAGTTTCTGTTCGGGCGCCCATACGGCGCGAATTGCACACGCCGGCATCATTGATGGGTATCGATTGCTACTCGCCATCGATGTCAGTCGCGACAGCCTCCTCGATGGCCTCGACACCGACAGGCGGCAGATCCTCCTTGCCTTGGCAGAACTTCTTGTCGACCCAGCCAGTCAGAATCGGAGCCATGATCGCCGTGATGATAACGGCGGTGGCGATCTGAGCGTACGCGGTGGGCGCAAGCTCGGCGTAGCGCGGTGCGACCTCGGCGAGGGCAACCGGTGTGGTCATAGCCGTGCCGGCAATGGTGGAGCAAGCCACAGCGGCCTTGCCATTGCCGCCGCACAGACGCTCAAACGCAAAGGTGATGGGACCGACGACAAACAGCGTGACAAGGCCCAGCAAGATGCCGGAAATACCGCCGGTGATAAAGCTCGATAGGCTCATGGACGCACCGAGCTGAAAACCGATGACAGCGATCGCGGGATTGGCGCCGGGGACCAGCAGGTTCTTGATAAACGGGAACAGGTTGCCCAGAACCATGCCAATAACGAGTGGCAAGATGGAGCCGATAATGGTGCCAATGGGAATGTTGGCGAGGCCGGAAACACCGAGGATGATCATCGTGACGGCAGGGCCGGCCGTAAAGAACAGGATACCGACGGCGCCCTGCTCGGACTCATCGCCAAACTCGCCCATGATGCCCGTATAGAGCGCCATGTTGCAAAACGTGATGCCGCCGATGATAGACACGGAACTCAGACCCAGAAAGTTGTCGTTAAAGAAATATGCCACGCCCAGGCCGAGAGCCGCTGCGACGACCAGCTTGGGGATCAGCACGACGATGCCGGTCTTGATGGCACCCGGCGTGGACTTAAAGCTGATGCCGGCGCCCACAAACAGCAGGATCGCGGCGACGATGGTATTGGAGCCACCGCGGCAGGCAGCCGTAAAGAAGCCGCCGATCTCAAAAACCTGCGGGCAGAAGGTGTTGAGCAAAAGACCGACGATCATCGGATAGATCATGATGTCGCCCGGGATGCGCGGGACCTTGAATTTCTTTTGCTCGTTGGCGTTCGCTTCCTGTGCCATGAAACCCCCATTTCCGCTGACGGGGTACAAAAGCCCACGTCACGCTTTGCTACAGTAAAGTTGACCATGGTACCAGAAGAAATAGACCAGCTCGGTGAAAAATTCGACAAGTTGGGATGGAACGAGATTCGGCGCCCGCGACGCCACCCCTATATAAGGCTCAAGACGATATAGAGTACGATGCCCGAGACGCAGCACCACAGCATCGATTTTGTCTTGACCGCCACGACCACGACGCCGGCGGCCGCAATCCAGGGAACCAAGGCAGGCCAGAGCCCCGCGTCGAACGCGCCGGGACTCACCAAGTCGTTGGCGACCAGCGCGGCAAAGGCGGCGGGCGGGATATAGCCCAGGGCCTCGGTAATGCGGGGCGACAGGGTCCGCCCGCGCAAGGCGAACGCCGGCGCGATGCGAAAGAACGCGATAGCAGCCCACGACGACAGCCACAGAACCAAGAACTCGTTAACGGGCATCGCGGGCACCTCTTCCGTCAAATACAGCATCGCACGCCAGCGCAATGGTAATGCCGACCACGACGCTTGCCGGCACGGCAATATTCACGAGGCCCAAGAACTTGCATACGGCGACGGACACCGCGCCCGAAACCGCCGCGACAACGTTGCCGCGCGACAGCCGCTGCGAAAAGAGCAGGCAGATAAAGAGCGAGGTGCAGACGAAACTCGCAATAGCGGTGGGAACATCGGCAACGGCACCGGCGATGGCACCCATCGTGCACGAAGCGCCCCATGTCGCGATGAGGATCACGTTGAGCACGAAGGATTCGCGCGGGCCCCAATCCTCCCCCTCAACCAGCTTGGCAAGCGAGATGCCGTATGCCTCCTCGGTGAGCGTCGCGGCAACAGCCAGCGTCTGACGCTTCGAGGCGCCCGCCAGATGGGGTGCGATCGATGCCGAATAAAGTGCAAAGCGCGATGAGATGGCGGCGACGCTCGCGATAATCGAAGGTGCCGGTACGCCCGCCAGCCAAAGATTGCAGATCATAAACTGGCCGCTGCCCGTCACAAACGTGCTGCTCAGAGCAAAGACCATCCAGGGCTCCATTCCCGTCTGCCCCATGATCATTCCGCACGGCGCGCCTATCGCAACATAGGTAAGCATCACCGGCCAGACGGTTCTAACGATTTTGAGCACCATACGCTTCTCATCCTGACAAGGTCTCCGAGCCGCATGTAGCGACACGGCAGAATCATCATCCGACAGCAACCGAGTTCACCTACAATTGCCACCGGATCGAAAGACACAACTTTTTAGGAAGTCATTATGACAGCTATCGATCGAGACCGGGCGCGCGCGGCCTTCAAAAGCTACACCGATGCCTACGACGCCACCAATCCACGCATCGCGCTCAAAATCGAGCATACGTACCACGTGGCCGAGGCATGCGATGCCGTAGCGCGCGAGCAGGGCTGGTCGTCAGAAGATATTGACCTGGCATGGCTTTGCGGCCTGCTACACGATATGGGCCGCTTTGAGCAGCTGCGGCGCTGGGACACCTTTAAGGACGCCGAGAGCATGAGCCATGCGGCGCTGGGCATCGAGGTCCTCTTTGGCGAGAATCCCGCCGATGCACCCGCCGTAACGAGCATCCGCGACTTTATCGATGACCCGGCAGAAGATGAGCTCATCCGAGCGAGCATTGCCTATCACAGCGATTTCCGTCTACCCTCGCAGCTCGACGAGCGCACGCGGAGCTTCTGCGATATCGTGCGCGATGGTGACAAGATCGACATTATGCGCACCATCGCCGACAGCACCGTCGACACCGTCCTCAAGGTGGGTGAGGACACGTTTCTCGCCAGCCACTTCTCGACACCGGCGCTTACCGCCTTTGACGAGCACCGCTGCGTCGCGCGCGATGAGCGCGATGAGCCCGCCGACTTCTTGGTGGGGCTTATCTGCTTTATGTTTGAGCTCGTCTATCCGGCAAGCCGCGCGCTGGCGCGCGAGCAAGGCGATATCTACCGCCTGCTCGACGCGCCCTTTGGCATTACGCGGCCCTTTACCGACCCCGCCACGCAGGCAACCTGGAGCCGCCTAAAGGACGAGATGCGCGACTGGCTGGCGCGTGCCTAGCGCTCAAACTGGGCCAGCAGCTCCTCGACGACCTCGACGGCATCACCGACAACCTTGTACTGGGCAGCACCAAAGATGGGGGCATCCGGGTCCTCGTTGATGGCGATAATGCACTCCGCCCCACCGATGCCGGCAAGATGCTGGATGGCGCCCGAAACACCGATACTCACGAGAAGCTTGGGCGAGACCGATACACCCGTCTGGCCAATTTGGTGGCGATACTCCAACCAGCCTGCCTCCACAATGGGACGCGTGCAACCAAGCTCGGCACCCAGGGCATCGGCGAGCTTTCGCATCAGGGGCAGATTCTTCTTGGAGCCGATGCCGCGGCCCACCACGACCAGACGCTCGGCATCGGCAATTGAGGCCTGCTGTCCCCACTCCTCGGCGGGAATCGAGATCTCGACGCGGGCCTTAACGTCATCCGCAAGCACTACCTGGGTAATCGTGCCGGAGCGGCTATAGTCAAACTCGGGCGCCTTAAAGATGCCGGGGCGCACCGTTGCCATCTGAGGACGGTGGTTGGGGCAGATAATGGTGGCCATCAGGTTGCCGCCAAACGCCGGGCGCGTCTGCTGCAGCAGACCCGTCTCCGTATCCATAGAAAGCACCGTGCAATCGGCCGTAAGACCCGTCTGCAAGCGCACGGCCACACCGGGCGCCAGCTCGCGACCAAAGGCGGTCGCGCCGTACAGAATGGCCTCGGGCTTGCGCTCGGCTACCAAATCGCAGATCAAGCGAGCGTAGACCTCCGCGTCGTTCTGACGCAGGCGCTCGTCACGACAGACCAGAACTTCGTCCGCACCGGCGCAAATCAGATGCTCCAGGTCCCCGAGTGAGCCCTCGGGGCTCATGCCGACCAGTGCCACCAGACGGCAGCCGCGGGCATCGGCAAGCTCGCGCCCCTTGCCCATGAGCTCGAAGGCCACGGATGCAACGGCATCGTGCTCGTCAGTCTGCACGAAGATCCAGATGTCTCGATATGCGTCAAGGTCTGCCGCGCCGGCGGCCTCGTCGCGCTCAATCGAGATGGCGTTGACGGGGCAGGCGTCGACGCACCCACCGCACAGGATACAGCCGTCGGTTACGCGGGCACAGCGATTGGGGCGCTCACCCTCCACCACAATGCCGCCCGAGGCGCAGGCGCGAACGCAGCGACCGCAGCCGATACAGGCTTCGCTATCGATAATCAGCCCGCTCATCTATGCCATCCCCTCAATAATCTTGGCAAGTTTTACCGCCTGCTCGGACGCCGTTCCCTCAACGGCCTCGCACGTTTGGTCACGGTCGGGCACAAACGAGCGCACGACCTGCGTCGGTGATCCGGCAAGGCCGCAACGCGAGGGATCGGCGTTTACGTCGGCAGCGCTGGCCACACGCACGTCTGCATCCTCGGCCGCGCGAATACCGGCAATACTCGGCATGCGCAGCTGGCCAATCTCCTTGGCGGTCGTCATCGCACACGGCATCTCCAGGTACACCGTCTCCTCGCCGGCATCGCAGCCGTGAACGAGCGCCAGCGAGCCACACGTCGTAAATCCCGCGCTCTGCACACAGCTCACGTCGGTCACGCAGGGGACCCCAAAGGCGCCGGCCAGCTCGGGGCCGATCTGGGCCGTATCGCCGTCCACTGCCATCTTGCCGCAGATGAGCAGGTCAAAGTCCTCATCGAGTGCCTCGATGCCGCATTTGAGGGCATAGGTGGTGGCTAGGGTATCGGCGCCCGCAAAGGCGCGATCGGTCAGCAGCAGCGCGTCGTCGGCACCGCGGGCGATGCAGTCGCGCAGCAGCGATTCGGTCGCGGGGATGCCCATCGACACCACCGTCACACGCACGTCCATGCCAAAGCCGATAAAGTCGTCCTTCAGCGCTAGCGCACATTCGAGAGCACTTGCATCGAAGGGATTAACGACCGCCTGCTTGCCATCACGCACGATAGTATTGGTCTTGGGGTCCATCTTGACCTCGGTGCTTCCGGGCACCGCCTTGACGCACACCACCATATGAAAATCACTCATCTTCACGCGCCCCCTTTCTGGACGAGCTCATCCAAGAGCTTCTCCGTAAACAGGTTGCCGCGACCCAGCTGGCCGGCAGGATCGAGCTGGAGTTTGAGATGCGCCGACTCGACCATGGCCTCGTGGCCGTACATCGTCTCCAAGAAGCCCGCCTTGATCTTGCCGACGCCGTGCTCAGCAGAAACGGCACCGCCCATGGCCGTGACCTCGGAAGCCCACTGGGCAAAGAGTTCTCCACCACGACGGTAGTCTTGCGCATCGCGCGGCAGGATGTTCACATGCAGATGGTTGTTCCCGATGTGTCCCCAGGCAGCAGACTCAAGCCCGCTTTCGGCCAGCGTGCGGCGATAGAGGACCACGACATCGGCAAGGCGTGCATTGGGCACCGACATATCCGATCCCAGCTTGGTAATGGTGGGGTCAGTGCGGCGACGCTCGTCAACGAGCATGTTGACACTCTCGGGGACCGCGTGGCGGAAAAAACCGCTGGCATTCGCGATCGACTTCGGTGCGCGCGACCCATGTCGCATCGTCGCGGCCGCCCGCAAGCTCCAAAACCCATCCCAGGTGGTACAGCTCCTCGGTCGCCTGCGCCTCGTCGTCGCAGTCAAGCTCCACGTAGACACAGACCTTTGCCTCGTCGTCGAGCGCCGGCAGCGAGGCAAACGCCGTCGACTGCTCGCGCTGGCGACGTAGAATATCCAGGGCGCCAGCATCGAAGTACTCGATGGCAGCCGCATGGGACAGGACAGGGCGCACGGAATCGGTAAAGGACACCGCCTTGTCCTCGCTATCGAAAAAGCAACTCACACCCCATACGACCGAAGGTGCCGCCTGCAGGGCAATCTCGAGCTCGGTTATGACGCCGATTGTGCCACACGCGCCGATAAACAGATCGATGGCATCCATATCTTCAGCAACGAAATAGCCCGAAGCATTTTTGGTCTTGGGCATGGTGTAGTCGGGAAGATCGAGCTCGAGTGCACGGCCTGCTGCCGTCACGAGCGACAGGTGGCGGCCCTGGGCAAAAGCCTCGCCGCGCTGGAGCTCAAGCAAATCGCCATCAGCCAGCGCGACGTGGAGTCCCGTGATATGTGGGCGCATGGGGCCGTAGGCGTAGCTGCGGGCACCGGAGGCGTTACATGCCGCCATGCCGCCCAGACAGGCAGACGCCTCGGTGGGATCGGTGGGAAAGAACTGCTCGGGGGCCTCTTGAAACTCATCGTAGGCCTTAAGCGATGCCTGGTCCCAACCAGCGGTCGGCAGCATCTTCTTGCTCAGCTGCTTGCGCAGCTCCGAGAGCACAACGCCCGGCTCCACGCGCAGCAAAAATTGGCCTGTTCATCGCGGCGAAGGCCCAAGTAGCGATTCATACGGGAAGTATTGAGGATATGCCCGCCGTGGGGCACGGCACCGGCGGCAAGGCCGGTTCGGGCGCCCTGAACCGTTACCGGGACACGCTCGGCATGGAGCTTTTCCAAAATGGCACGGACCTCGTTTTCCGTTGTCGGAAACGAGATGCTCGATGCTTCGCCCGATGCGCGAGATTCATCGCGGCCATACTCTTCGAACTCGTCGGTGAAGGGTTTGATGGTTGCAGACACGCGGACTCCCCCTTTAGCTAACTACAGTGTTTGCAGGGAGATGTTACCGCATCGTTTCGTCGACGTGTTCGAGACCGTCTCCATAATTGGCGATTTTTACGTTCGTGCAATTCGGCGAGCGGCTGGATTTCCTCGGCAGACGATGCTTTTGACAAATATCGCCCCGCCGTCGCCGACCGCTCGATTGTCGCTCGAAAAAAGTTGAAGTAATTTTTTCCACCTTTTACCTGCGGAGATGTCAATCCGTCAAGCATTTGGTCAGAAATTGGTCAAGTAGCGGCTGATACGGTCGGCGTCGACAGCCAAAACCGATAGAAGTTTTGGCCCCAGAAGCAGGGAGGTTCCCATGGCATATTACTGGCCCCAGTACGGCGTCGCCATCGAGGTCGACGACGATCCCTATCTCCTGCCTTTCGACGAAGAGGCGTTCCCCGATACGGCGGTCTACCACGTCACCACCGATGTTATCTGCGACCCCGAGTCGTTCTCGGCGCTCGCCCACCACATCGCGCGTATCCACGACATCGAGCTCCCTCACGACTTTGACGAGCTCATCTACTCGCGCCGCCTGATGCTTCACATGCTCTTTGGAGCGGACCCGTCCACGTTCGCACGTGTCTACACCACCAAGGACGCCGCATGAGTGCGAAGAAGCCGCCCCGCCTCGCAGGACTGGGGCGTCGCAAGAAACTCGTCGTTGTCTGTCTGGCTATCGTCTGCGCCCTCATCGCCGTAGGGCTATACGCCTGGCAGTCGCAGCCCGTGCCCGAAGCGGGCGCCTCAGTCACGACGGCAGAGGGTAAATCGCGACAAGAAATCCAAGATGAGCTCGATGCCATCGTCCGCGACAACATGATGACGATTTCGGTCGCGCCGGTCGCTCAGCTACAGGAGGACGGCAAGCTGCGCGTCAACGTGCAAAACGTCCAAGACAATAAATTTCCCCAGCGATTCCGCGTCATCCAAAACGACGGGACCATGTACGAATCCGGTGTGGTCGAGACCGGCAAGACAATCGAGACGTGCCCCGCCGGCGACATCAAAGAAGGCGAGGCATACATCGAGATCCAGGCACTCGATGCCAAGACCCTCGACAGCCACGGCAATCCGACACGTGTCAAGGTACGGGTTGAGCAAGCCGAGAACTAGCTTTTTCGGCCGACGCGGCACCGCACGCAATTCACCAGCATTCGTCCAATCATCGCGGGGACGGCCCGCGGCGAATAGAAAGGAACGACCATGGACATCACCAGGAACATGAACGGAGCCAGAGCGCTCGTCGTGGGCGCAGGGCTCGCGCTCGCGCTCGCAATGGGCGCCGCCCCGACGCCAGCTCTGGCAGCCGGGCGCGTTGGAACCACGAAAGTAATGGTCAGGACCGAGATCGACAACGTAGAGTTCAAAGTTCCGACGGTTATTCCCTTCGTCGCCAAGGCCGACGGCACGCTTCAGGGCCCCTCAGAAGACGCGACCACCATCGACAATCATTCGGCCTACGGCATCCATGTCACCAACATGAAGATCGACGCCATGAACACCTGGACCATTGCCGCCGACGCCAAGGCCGGAACCGCGCAGAATTCCATCGACTTTAAGGTCGGCCCCGACGGCGCACTCCAGAACGCCAGCGCCGCAATGCAGGAGACGGGCCTCGATCTTTCCAAGAATGCAGCCTTCGACATGGGCTACCAGGGCATTGCCGGCGGCACGGACAGAATTAAGCTCAAGACAAGCGGAAACGTCGCCCGCGTCACGCGCGACATCTTCCGCGTAACCGGCGAAGGCGATCAAGTTGCAACGATCACCTGGACGGTCGAGCCCGGTGCGCACACGGCATAAGGCCGTCGCCCTGGCCACCGCCGTCAGTATCCTAGCGTTTGGGCCAGCCATGGCCTTTGCCCAGCAAGAACAGGCGCAGGCCGCCACGCAGGTGACGGTCGACCTCTCGGAGCTCGACCGCGGCAACTGCAAGGAACCGTTGGCACAGACAGACGACAGACGATGGCTCTTGGCAGCAGGCGCCACGGCAGCAGGCGCGGGAACCGCCGGCCTCGGTCTGCACATCAAACGCAGCCAGAAACGAAACACGGACAGGCCGCACTAAATTAGCTAAGGAGACCCCATGGCATCGAAGAACCTTTTGCCCGTCGTCGCACTCTGCGGCGCGCTCGCAACCGGAACGCCTGTCGCCGCTTGGGCGACTCCCGTCATGGCAGACTCCTTACCAGCAGCCCTAAGCTCCGCACCAAATCCGTCGAGCGCCATTGCGTGCAAGCGTTTTTCGTTCGCACAGGCCGCAATCTCAACCTCGGGATGCCTTCGTCGTAATACGGACGGCTCGATAGTCGTGGATATCAATCGTTCGAACAAGGCAAACGGCTCCCAGGCGGGGTGCGCCGTCTGCACGTGGCGCTCGATTGTGCTCGATGCAGATGGCGATCCGTGCGATTTGGGGTTGCGCATCGATATCGCTTCGGTCGATGACTCGGCGAACGGAGCGAAGGTCGCCTTCGACGGTGCGTTTTTCGAGAAAGGAGGCGGTATATGTCTGGGCTGCGCCGCCGCGAATGCAGACGATGTGCAGCCCACCCTCTCATTCACGGCATCGCTGCGGCTGACCAAGGCGGGCACCGATGCCATCGCGGCGGGAGAAGCATCCCTGCTGTTCTACGCCGCCAGCACCGAAGACACAGACGCTCATTTCGAGAAGCCAGCCGGATCACTCAGCCTTACACGAGGGATAGAGGCAGGCCCTATTGAAATCGATGCCCACGCGCAAAGCAGGCAACGTATTCTTGCCGACCCGGCGCTTCTCGAAGTGGAGTGGAACGGATCCGGAGCCATCGGAATTCTCCCCTCCACGCTTGACGCCAAGACGCTCCCCTCAAACGACGAACCCATCAACGCAACCACACAAGAAGAGAGCGCGGACAAAGAAGCAGGTGCGGGCGACACGCCGTCGCCGACAAACAGCGTCCCAGCTTCTTTCGAAGCACCGAATGAGCCCGCTACCGATCCAAACGATCCCGAGCTCGCGGACAGTCTGGGGCTTGCTGATCCTCAAGAGATCGATGAAGGTAACTGCTGCGTGCTTGCCGCGCTCGACCACGCGGAGGTCATCGACGCTGCGAACATCGAAGTTGCCGCCGCCAATCAGCCCGTCCGCAAGTCGGCCATCATCGCATTTCCCGAATCCATCGAAGTCGTCTTTTTGCCATCGGGCGAGGTCGTGGCCCCAACACTGCTCACCCTGTTGGGCGCCAAGAATACTCGAAACGAAATTAAAAAGGTCACGGTTGTCGACCCTGCAACCACCGCTAAACTGCGTCTATACGCCGTTGCCCCAGACGGAGGCAAAACCTTGGAATTCGATGGTGACACACTCCTAGCCTGGCGACGTCTGGACATTATGCAAGACGTCTCGTATCAAATCGAACTCGAAGGGTTTGATCGTGCCCGCGATGCCAATATCATCGCCGCGGCTATTGAATCCCCACAGCGGCTTATGACACTGCGCTTTGACTACTATCCCTATGTCCCGACAACCACCTGAGGCTTAAATGCTGCGCATCATTCCTAACACCACTTATATAACGTATTAGATGAGTCGCGATGTGCCTCGCATTTCGTTCTGCTACGATTGCCACGTTGGCATCAATACAGGAGGGCTCATGCCGGGCTTGGGAACAGTCATCAACGTTGTGCTTTTAGTTGCGGGCGGTCTTTTGGGATTAGCGGGCGGCCGCTTCATTACACCGTGCATCCAAGACACGCTCATGAAAGCATCGGGGCTGTGCGTCCTGTTTATCGGCCTGGGCGGCACCATGCAAAAGATGCTCGTCATCGATGGAAAGGCGCTGTCGACCACCGGTACCACCATGCTCATCGTCTCATTTGCGCTCGGTTCGCTCATCGGCGAGGCCATCAACTTGGAGGCCGCCATCGAGAACCTTGGCGAATGGCTCAAGCGCAAGACTGGCAGTGAGGGCGATAACGAATTTACCAGCGCTTTTGTCTCGACTTCACTCACCGTGTGCATCGGCGCCATGGCCATTGTGGGATCGATTCAGGACGGCCTGCTCGGCGACTGGTCAACGCTTGCCCTCAAGGGCACACTGGACTGCATCATCGTCTGCACCATGACGGCCTCGCTTGGCCGCGGCTGCATCTTCTCCGCCCTGCCCGTCACCGTGTTCCAGGGGACGATTACGTTGTTTGCCGGCGCGCTCTCCCCCATCATGACCGCAGCGGCCCTCAACAGCCTTTCGCTCGTAGGCTCCATGCTCATCTTCTGCGTCGGCGTCAACCTCATCCGTCCTCAGACCTTCCGCACGGCCAATATGCTTCCCTCCGTCGTCATCGCCGTCATCTACGCCCTCCTGTTCTAAATCTATCAACGCAGCGGTATCTCGAACATCTGTTTGATGCTGTGCTATGATATGAGGTCACCGTAGCTGTGTTCGAGAGGAGGAGCGGTGGCCGACCAGGACATCAAGATGCTCATCGAGCGCATCATGGCCGAGGCCCGGACCCATCAGTCCGCCCGCTTCTCAAACGAAACCTACGCAGACGAGCCGATTCTCAAAACCGGCCGACAGATGCAGAATTTCCTCCCCGACCAGTACCGTAAAATGCGCGAGATATCGCGCTGGCAGGATGACCCCAAGGGCGGTGCGGGCCGCTGGCTTTCGGAAGCCGAGCTTTTTTACCGCCAGGGCCTGCTGATGGCCGACTTTGAGGACGACTGTCCCTACAACGGCACCTTTAAGTCGTACTTTCCCACCTACAACGCCATGAGCGACCGGCAGCTGCGCGGCTACTTTACCTGGCGTGCCCAAGTGCGCCGCGGAACCGTCGAGGAAACGTCTACGTCCTTTGCCTTTCTGTATCTCTATGAGCTGATTTGCGGCATTGGCGTAGATAATCCACTCGATGGTTTTAACAAGATCAGGGCTTTTTGGGATGTCTATCGCGCCTTCGAGCCCGGCATCGACCGGTTTGCGCGCGTGTGGCTGCAAGATTACGCCGTGTTCCACGGGCTCGACCCCAAGCTGCTTCGTGACTCTAAAACCGTCATGTTCGATAACGCCCTTATCGAGCTGCGACGCGCGGCGCGAGACCTTGTACCGGCACCGGCACCGTCCGGCCAGACCCCTAAGCGTCGCAAAACCTCCGAGCCCACGCTCCCCCTTCCGCCCGATGAGGTGCGCGAGGAGCGACTCATGGCCGCCATCAACGCCCTCTCCACGTACAACCTAAGTAACTCGCGGCTCGACCGCAGCCACCACCGCGATCTGCGCCACGTGGCGTGCGCCGTGTATGTCCGCATGGCGCGCTACTATGACACGCACCGAAAGACCGGCATCGTGGCAAGTTTATTTGGGGAGGAGACGGCCATGCCCTACACCATGTTTGCCTCGGCCGTATTCTTTGCGCCCGAGCGCCACGAGGACTGCGAATACCGTCTGGACCCCATCCGTATCTACCGTTGCCAAAACGGTTTTTGGGAATGCATGCGGATTCACGGTAGCAGGCAAAAGAGCAGCAAGCTCGGTGAAATGATGCGCGCCTGTGACCAACGCCTGCGCCTGGCGCTGGACCCCGCCCATCCCCTTAAGGAAGAAAAGGTCCCCAAATATCTGGCCAAGATTATCGATGACGAGATTGTGGCATGGCTTTCGTGGGACGCCGCACACCAGCCCGTCAAGATCGATATCGATTTGAGCCAGCTGGGGCACATTCGGAGCGCTGCCGCACAAACGCGCGAAGCGCTTTTGATCGACGAGGAACGCGAGGACGGCGCGTCCGCAGAAGCCGAGGCAGCGGACTCAGGGCAACCGGAAGCCGAGCCTGCGGCCGCCGCGACGGTCGAGGCGGTCGCGGCGGCCGCAGGGCAGGACGAGTCCGACGAGCCGACCATATCCACCGAACAGTTTGGTGTCGTAGCACCGCTTCTCGCACCGACGCCCGCGTTCGCAGCTGCTGCGCCCGCTGACGCCACGAACGAACTCGCGCCCGCCGCAGACGCCTATCTCCGCGCGCTGCTCGAGCACAACGCAGTACAGGCGGAATCGGCGGTAGTGCAATCGGAGCAGAGCGAGGACATGCTCGTCGATACCATCAACGAGGCGTTCTTTGACCTGGTGGGCGACACCGTAATTGAATTTAGCGCGGCAGGGCCGCAGATTATCGAGGACTACGAAGCAGACGTGAGAGGATACCTAGACCATGAGTGATACCGCATCCGCAGCACCTCGCGTGCCCAAGCGCGTCGCTGCCGTCATTCTCAACTCGCTCAAGGGCGGTGTGGTCCCGCGCATCGGCCTTCCTTACATCACCGTAGGGCGCGAGGTCGAGATCCGCGCCCTGCTCACCGATCTGAGTCTCATCGCCGACGGTGGCGCGAGCTTCCGCTTTCTGGTCGGTCGTTACGGCGCCGGCAAGAGCCTTTTTGCTCCAGACTATCCGCACGCACGCCATGGGCGAGGGATTCGTCGTCGCTGATGCCGACCTGTCGCCCGAGCGCCGCCTGCAGGGCGGTCAGGGACAGGGCCTTGCCACCTACCGCGAGCTCATCCGCAATATATCGACCAAAACGCGCCCCGAGGGCGGTGCGCTCAACCTTATTCTGGATCGCTGGGTCGCCTCGTGTGCCGACGTCGACGAGTCGGTCGTCAATGCCCAACTGGCCCCGCTCGAGGAGATGGTCCACGGCTTCGACTTCACCCGCATGCTCCGCCGCTATCGCATGGCCGCATCCGGGGGCGACGAAGAGACCATGAGCCGCGTGACCAAATGGATTCGCGGCGAATACCGCACCAAGAGCGAGGCACGCGCCGAGCTGGGCTCCTCGACCATCATCAGCGATGACGACTGGTACGACTACGTTAAGCTCATTGCGCGCTTTTTGGTTTGCAGTGGCTACAAAGGCATGCTGGTGCTCATCGACGAGCTCGTGAATCTGTATAAGATTCCCAACGCCATCACGCGCCAATACAACTACGAGAAGATCCTGACTATGTACAACGACACGCTCCAGGGCAAGGCGCAGTACCTGGGCATGATCATGGGCGGCACGCCAACCTCCATCGAAGACCGCCGCCGCGGCGTGTTCTCCTACGAGGCCCTGCGCAGCCGACTCGCTCAGGGCCGCTTTGCGCGCGAAGACCTTAAGGACATGCTCGCGCCCATCATCCGCCTGCAGCCACTCACCTACGAGGAGCTACTGGTGCTCATCGAAAAACTCATGCAGATCCATGCCGGCTACTTTGGCTGGACGCCCACGCTTGCCGAAAACGACTTGGTGGACTTTCTCAAGATTGAGTTCGGCCGCGTGGGAGCCGATACGCACTTGACGCCGCGTGAGGTTATCCGTGACTTTATCGAGCTGCTCGATATCCTGTGTCAGAACCCCGATGCAAATGTGGCCGAGCTGCTGCAAAGCGTCGGCGGCGACGCGCTGGCGCCGGCGGCCGCAACAGGCGACACCGGCACCGCAGGCGGCGACCGCAACTTCGCCGAGTTCACCATCTAACCCACCAAAAAGGGACAGGTTTATTTTGGCAGGTTTTATCTGAGCAAACGTTGAAGCAGTAATGCAGCAAGCCGTTGCCAGCCGCGTTGAGAGATTCGATGTTGAAAGGAGGCCCCGTGAACGCCTTTGACCGCTACGCCCCGTTTATCCAAGACTTCATCTACTCCCACGATTGGGAGAGTCTGCGCTCTATCCAGGTTGCGGCGGCAGGCGCCATCTTCAACACGCAAGACAATGTGCTCCTGACGGCATCCACGGCATCTGGCAAAACTGAGGCGGCCATCTTTCCCATCCTGACCGAGTTTTGGGAGAACCCGCCCGCGAGCGTGGGCGCCCTCTACATCGGCCCCCTCAAAGCGCTCATCAACGATCAGTTCGTCCGTCTCAACGACCTCTGCGAAGAGGCCGATATCCCTGTCTGGCACTGGCATGGCGATGTCTCGCAGTCGCACAAGGCCAAGCTCATCAAAAAATCCAAGCGGCATCTTGCAGATTACGCCCGAGTCACTCGAGGCGCTCTTAATCCATAAGCACATGGCGATCCCGCGCATGTTTTGCGACCTGCGCTACGTGGTCATCGATGAGGTCCACTCGCTCATGCGCGGCGACCGTGGCGGGCAAACACTCTGCCTTATCGAGCGACTCTCGCGCATGGCCGGCGTGCAGCCTCGCCGCATTGGCCTTTCGGCCACCATCGGCGACCCCGAGCGCACGGGCGCTTTTCTCTCACAGGGAACGGGGCGCGACTGCGTTATCCCCCGCTTTGAGGAACCGCGCCGCATGTGGCGCATCTCCATGGAGCACTTCTACAACTCGGGTCCCCAGGCACAGCAGCGGGGATTCGTAGGCACGGGTCCACAAGAAGCCGAGGTGCTTACTTGCGAGCGTATTGAGACGGCGGCGCCCGCGGCGCTGCCCGCATCCGGACAAGACATGTGCCACAGCGGACAGCTTGCACAGGAAGAACGCCGTCAACGTCGCGAGCAGGCGCGGGGCAAGGCCGCTCCCAAAGACCGTCGCACTTCCTCGGCCCCCGAGGGCGAAGTCGACATCCCACGAGCGGCCGAGCAGGCGCTTCTCAACCCCACCGACACGGCACCCGACAACGCCGACCCCGGTATGGGCTATATCTTTGAGCATACGCGCGGGCGCAAGTGCCTGGTCTTTGCCAACTCGCGCGAGGAGGCAGAGGCCGTGTGCTCCATGCTGCGCAGCTACTGCGAAAGTCGACACGAGCCCGACCGCTTTCTCATCCACCACGGCAACCTTTCGGCATCGCTGCGCGAGACGGCCGAGGAGCTCATGCGCGACGAGGAGCAGGCGCAGACAACCGTCACCACCTCCACGCTGGAGCTCGGTATCGATATCGGCCGCCTGGAGCGCGCCTTCCAGATTGACGCGCCGTTTACCGTCAGCTCCTTTTTGCAGCGCATGGGGCGCACAGGCCGTCGCGACCTTCCGCCCGAGATGTGGTTTGTCATGCGCGAGGAAGAACCCGAGCCGCGCACGATGATGCCCGAGACCATTCCGTGGAAGCTCCTGCAAGGCATCGCGCTTGTACAACTCTATCGCGAGGAAAAGTGGGTCGAACCGCCCGAGCTCGATCGACTCCCCTACAGTCTGCTCTATCACCAGACCATGTCGACCCTCGCCAGCACCGGAGAGCTCACGCCGGCCGAACTTGCCCAGCGCGTGCTCACACTGAGCTATTTCCATCGCATCTCGGCCGATGACTATCGCGTGCTGCTGCGTCACCTCATTAAGATCGACCATATCCAGGTCACCGAAGGCGGCGGGCTCATCGTGGGTCTCGCGGGCGAGCGCATCATCAACAACTTTAAGTTCTACGCCGTGTTCCAGGAAAACGAGGAGTTCACTGTTCGCAGCGAGTCGGCCGAGTTGGGCACGATCGTCAATCCCCCACCGCCCGGTGAGCGCATCGCCATCGCAGGCCATTGCTGGATTGTCGAGGAAGTGGACTGGAAGCGTCATACCGTCTTTGCCACGCAGGTCAAGGGCCGTGTGCCGGCCTACTTTGGCGACTGCCCCGGTGACATCAATACACACGTACTCGAACGCATGCGCAAGGCGCTCAACGAGCATGCGGCATATCCGTATCTCATGGGCAACGCACGGGCACGTCTTGCACAGGCTCGTCATACCGCCGAGATTTCGGGTGCGGGAACTAAGCCGCTCATCAACCTGGGTGGCGACACCTGGGTGCTCTTCCCCTGGTTGGGCAGCTACGCCTTCCTAGCACTTGAGCGCATGCTTAAAATCAAATGCGCTGCTGAGTTAGGCCTTCGCGGACTCGACCCGTCACGCCCGTACTTTATGCAGTTTAAGATGAAGGCCGACGAGGAGACGTTCTTTGAAGTGCTCGCCGCCGAGGCCGAGAAGGACTTCGATCCCATCGAGCTCGTCTATCCCGGCGAGGTGCCTTACTTTGATCGTTACGATGAGTTCGTTCCCGAAGAGCTTGTGTGCAAGGGCTTTGCCGAAGGCGTGCTCGACATCGAGGGTATGAAGCAGCGCGCCCTCAGCTGGCGTGACCACGCCTAAGACCAGTCTTTTTGGGACGGGGAGACCTATTTGTCGTGAAGGACGGTGCCGAGGAAGTCGGTGTCGAAGGGCACGGCTTCGGCAAAGGCGTAGTCGCCGTCGCTGGCGATGAGCAGGTAGTTTTCCTCGCCGCCGAACTTCGCATCGCCACATGGGACCACCCAGGCGTGGATGAACACCTCGAGCGCCGTAGCAGCGCAATCACGCAGGAACGTCACATCGCCTCCCTCGTTTGCGCTCACGATATTGGCAACGTAGATGCCGCCGGCATTCAGGCTGCCCCGCACCAGGCGCAGCGCCTCAACGGTCGCCAGCTCGCGCACGGGCTCGGCACCGCCAAAGCAATCGCTCACGATCACGTCGTAGCGACGATGCCCCACGCTCGTCACGCCCAGGTACGAACGCGCCTCGGCAGTAATCACCCGCAGGCGATCGCCCGCCGTGCGCTCCAGCTCGTCTAGGTAGAACCAGCGGCGGGCCAGACGCGTAATCTCTCCGTCATACTCGATGACGTCCATGCGCAAACCCTCGTGCGACATCAGTGCAAACTTGGGATAGGCAAACCCGCCGCCACCCAGCATGAGCATACGGCTGATACCGTGACCATAAACGTCGCGCATCGCATCCTCGGCCTCAAACACGTCGTCAAACGCACGATAGTACGCAAAGGCGGGCTCAGCCCAACGCTCGCCAACGTAACTCGCGCTTTGGTAGACGCCGCCTTGCACCAATACGCGGACTTCGTCGCCGCCCTCGTCGTGCACGCGCTTCACACGCGCCAACCCATTGCGGGTTCGCGCAACCTGCAGACAGGCAGCACGAACAGCGACAGCGGCCGCACCAAGCGCCGCGGCTCCCAGAGCAACGCCGGCAACGACGCCGGCAGAAACACTCGGCTTGTTCATCTAGAGCTCCTTTTGCAGATAAAGGCCATGGTCATAAAAACCAAGATGGCGATAGTACTCGCGCGTACCGATCGCGCTGATCACGTTGATGCGCGCATAGCCGGCATCCCGGGCAATCTCGCACGCACGCTCTACGAGCAAACGCCCCAACCCGTGATGCTGCGCCGCCTGGCCCTGGTCGCCCACGCGTGCCGCCATGCCATACACGTGCACCTCGCGAATCATCGCCTCCTCCGGCCCCGTCGGCAACTCGTCCGCATGCGCGGCAACAAACGAATGGTCGGGCAGCGACAACCGCAAAAAGCCCGCGATCTTGCCCCGCGGCGTCACCCACTGCAAAAAGCGCTCGTAAGTCACCGGCGTTTCGTACGCCACTTCCTCATCAAGAGAAAGCTCATCCAAGTCGGCACCCGCGGTACTGATCTCGCGATAGCGAATCTCGCGCACCACTGCGCCTTCTCCACGAGCCGCCAAGCGATTCTCGACGAGCTGACGCAGGTTGGGCTTCTTGTTGCCCACCATAATGTCGTCGGAACTAAAGTCGCGGATCATGCGACTGATGCGGCAGAACGCCGGCGTCACCACGATGTCGTCGGCAAGCACATCGAGCAGCTCTTCCTCGGTATAGGGACGCCACTCGCCGCGCTCATAGCAGCCCACCAGACGCGAGCCCTCGATGAGCGCACACGGGTAGACCTTGACCTCGTCGGGCATAAAGGCCCCCTCGGTCATAAAGCGCTCGTAGTCGCGCTTGTCCCCCTCGGGTGTGGCGCCCAGCAAGTTGAGCATAAAATGCGCATGGATCTTAAAGCCAAACAGGCGCGCAAGCGAAAACGCCCGCTCGATCTGCGCCACCGAAATGCGACGCTCGTTGATATCGAGCAGGTGCTGGTCGAGGCTCTGGATACCCATCTGAATCTTGGTGCAGCCCAGGCGGCGGATGAGCGTGAGGGCCTGCGGCGTTACGGCATCGGGGCGCGTCTCGATAACGAGTCCCACCACGCGATGCTTCGCCGTCTCGTTGATGCGCTGCTGACGCTCGAGCTCCTCCATCGTTGCCGTCTGCCACTCGGTGACCTCGCCCCACGGCGTGCCGGGGCCGTACAGACGACGTACCGCACGGTTATAGCATCCCACGGCAGCATCCACACGCTCCTGCTCGTCGGTAACGCCGCTCGCAAGCTCGGCCTCATCAGTCACAATGCCGGCAGCCCGATAGCGCTCGCGGCGGTCTGCTACCACCGGCGGCAGGGCATCGGCGGGAGCGTCATCGAGCAGGCGCCCCGCCTCGGCACGGTTGATGCCCGGACGCGCCAACATGGGGTTAGCCGCCACACCAGCCACGGCATCGTCATTGAGCGCGCGGAAGAGCTCCGACATAAACCACGTCTGATACCCTCGCGGATAATCGCTCCAGGTACCGCCGAGCACGATAAGCTCAATCTTATCGGTCGCATGCCCCATCTGCGAAAGCGCCGTCAAACGGGCACTCACCTGCAGATACGGGTCGAAGCAGTTTTGCTCCGCACGGGCACACGCCGGCTCAGCGTGCAGATAGCTCTTGGGCATGCGCAGGTCGTTGGGGCAAAACAGGCAATCGCCCGAGCACGGCCACGGCTTGGTAATGACAGTAATGGTCGCCACGCCCGAGGCCGTTCGGCGCGGCTTCATACGCAGCACCTGCAGCAGTTGACGCTCCAGCTCGGCATCGACATTCCACCCAGCCCACCGAGCCGGCTCCTCGCGCTTCACCCGCTGGTAGAACGGCAGCAGACGGCGCTTGGCCAGGTCGCGTTTGTCGGCACCCTCGCGGCGCGCCTCGGCATGTATCAGTTTGACGAGTGCCTTGTCGTCTACGGTCTCGCCGCGACGCAGAGCCTCGAGTATGTTCAAAATAATCTGTTCCATGACCCCATTGTAAAGGCAAAGGCGCCGGAGCCCGTCACGGCTCCGGCGCCTCCATCAAAGAGCATGCCTATATGTACCGATCTCCGAAAACCGCATGTCACTCCGGATCAAACGACATGTCACCCGAACCGACCTTAAAACGATACGTGGCAGACTTATCACCGTTGTCGAATTCAAGATTCAATATGGTCTCGCCATCGTAGCCAAGCGGAAGGAAATCGCTCTCGAAGTCACCGCTGCCCACGGTGAGACTCGCCTTAAAGCCCGCAGAGTTCGGAACCGCTATCTCCACATCGCCCGAGTCCACGCTTACGTCCATCGACTTCGCGGGGGCCTGGTAGAGCTCGAACGTCACATCACCCGAACCGACCTTGGCATTCAGGGTGTCGGTTACAGTGCCCGCAAACTCAACGTCTCCCGAGTCCAACGTCAGGCTGAGGTCATGACACGCAATGTCCGTGACCGTCAGATCGCCCGCTCCTACATTCGCCGTAATGCCCACCATGTTATCGGCAACTTCGCGCGGCAGTTCGACGGTAACCGTGCGGTCAATGGCGCGCTCGTCATCGCAATCGAACTGGCGAATCTTGAGCGTAGAACCCTTAACCTCGGCCAGATTTTTGGTTGCCGCATCGAAGGCGACGGTCCCCGTTGCCACGCGACCGCTTTCAATTACGCGCACCGGCCCGCCGGAGACGTGTTTGACCTCGACCGTGCCCGACGTCACGTCCAAGTCAAGTGATGTGAACGCGTCGGCATCAAACGTTTCGCTCGAAAGCTGTTGAGGCCGAGCGGAATAGTTACCGCTATTCAAGGAATCGTCCTCGTCAAACGCATCGCCCATACCAGACAAGCCGGATACAACATCGTCGAGATCCCACGGACCATCAAAATGAATCAATGTCCGCGAAATGCCAAAGACAAGCCCGATGATGAGCACAAACGCTCCGATGCCAATGCCCAAGCGCCTCTTAGACTCATGCGAGAGCTTCATCATTCATCACCTTCTTTGGCACTCGACTCAGCGGTGGTCGCGGCAGCCATGTCAGCGTCAACCGCTGTGGAAACGTCCTCCCCCCTTAGTCCTAGCGACCGCCGGCGCCGGACCAACCTGAATATCCCCGCGCGCCCAATCGCCATCGAGCGCACGCGCCACCCAGTGATAGATGGGAATCGTGAAGAAAATCAGCGCGGCAAAGGGGCCGGCGCCAAACAGGAACATCAGCAAAAAGAACAGCAGCCAGCACACGGCCCAGTACGGGAACGACTGGAACGGACCCTTCACCGGAGTCGGGCCGGCCGCACCGGCACCCGTCACCTGCGCCGTAGCGGCATTGGCGGCCTGCGCACTCCAGCTTGCCGCTTGCGCCGCCTTGGCGGCGGCATCACTCGCCTGCGTTGCCGCCTCGGTAGCACGTGCCGCTGCCTCATGGGTACGGGCGCGCTCCGCTGCCTCGGCCTCGCGCTGACGGGCGCGGTCCTCGTTCTCAAACTCGATATCGTCCTCGATCTCATCGCTCGGATTGAGGAGCTCGTCCAAACTCACGCCATAGAGTTTTGCGAGCGAGATCAGGTTCTCGGTATCGGGCGAGCTCTCCGCACGCTCCCATTTACTGACCGCCTGGCGCGACAGCCCCAGCTTTCGCGCCAGCCCTTCTTGGCTAAAACCCTTGCTGCGACGAAGGTCGGCGAGCCGCTGCGCAGTTTCTACATTCATGGTTCCTCCTATGTGATGCCAGCCGTGCCGCCGGACCGTTTTTGTTCTTAAGGCGCCTTGCACAGTTAAAAATCTATCCGCCACCGCCAAAAGCATGCCACCTATTCTAGTGAGATTTTTGACAACCGGCGGTTGCGGGCACATATGAGCTGCGGAAATGTGTCCAAACAAAGCAATGACCCGCAGCTCGGTTGTCCCCGTTGCGGCGTTAACGGTAGTATGGTCGTACTGTTTATTCCGCACCGCCAACGGAGGGAGTCCCGCGCCGTGAACCGCGATTTCGCCTCATCGCTCATCCAGCTCAACAATACGTTCTATCGCGAGCACTCCGCCTCCTTTTCCGATACACGCCAGGCCCCTTGGCCCGGCTGGGTGCGCACCATGGACATCGCGCTCGACCAGCTCGATGTGGCCACCATCGAGCATCCCGTCCGTGTCTTCGACCTTGCCTGCGGCAACATGCGATTCGAGAACTTTGCCGCCGGCGGCACGCTGGCTGCCAAAGGCGTAGACGGCGCAAGCCCCTCGGCAGACGCCAGCTGCCCCTTCGAGTTCTATGGCGTCGACTCATGCCAGGACCTGGCCATCGATGCGCGCGGCCACGCCCTGCGCATCCCCAACCTGCACTTCCAGGAGCTCGATGTGCTCGATGCCCTCATGAAGCTCAACCCCGCCGAGACACCCGACGTGCTTTTCGACGCCCCGCTCGCCGACATCTCGGTCTGCTTTGGCTTTATGCACCACGTGCCGTCGTGCGAGTACCGCGTACGCGTGCTCGACGCCTTGGTGCGTCAGACGCGCCCGGGTGGCATCATCGCCATCAGCTTTTGGGAGTTTATGAACGACGAGCGCATGGCGCGCAAGGCCGTTCGCGCCGAGGCCCGTGCCGAGCTCACCCCGCCGTTTGAGGGTTACGATTCCGCGCAGTTTGAAGCCGGCGACCACCTCATCGGCTGGCAAAACGACCGCCACGCCTACCGCTATTGCCATCACTTTGACGATCAGCAGATCACCGACCTGGTGCGCGGCGTGCGTACGTTCTACAAGAGTGGCGAGGTCCCCGTGCGCGAGCTTGAGCGCTTCCATGCCGACGGTCGCAGCGGCGAGCTCAACCGCTACGTGATTCTCAAGCGTCTGTAGGCACCGACGACTCGCCGCCGAGCCGCGCCGCATCTTTTGGGTAAGCTATGCCCATCCGTTTTCCAACCCACCGACGGAACGCGCAGCCACGCGTTCCATACGTATGACCAAGGAGCCTCATGGGAGCCGTCCACGTTCGCACGCCCAAGAACTTTGTGCTCGAGGAGCGCCTGGAGCGCTACGCCGATGCGATTGAGACGAGCCCCGAGGCCTATGCCGAAGATTGGCGCGAGGCTTGCGCGCCAGTTGGCAGCAAGCCCTTCGAACACCTTCACCTGGATCTTGGCTGCGGCAAGGGAACGTACCTTGTAGAGCGCGCGGCCCACGAGCCAAACGCCCTCTTTATCGGCATGGACCAGGAGCCCATCTGCATCGCCTATGCCGCGCAGAAAATCTGCGAGCAAGAGCTATCCAACGCGCTCGTCCTGCCCCGAGGTGCCGCATCGCTGCCGCAGCTATTTGCCGCAGGCGAGCTCGATGCCATCACCATCAACTTTCCCACGCCGCAGCCCAAGGCCAAGTACGCCAAAAAGCGACTCGTCCATGTCGACCACCTAATGCTGTACCGTCCGCTCTTTTCAGCCGGTGCCACCGTCACACTGCGAACCGACAGTAAGCCATTGCGCGACTACGCCTTGGGGCAGTTTGCCGCGGCCGGCTACGATACACTTTGGGTAAGTGACGACGTTCGCCGCGACCATCCCGAGCATCCCGAGACCGAGTACGAGTGTCGCACGCGCGAAATGGGTGCCGTCGTCTATGGCATTTGCGCCACACCCGGCGCGCAGCCCACCGACGAACAGCTCACAGCGGGTCGCATGCAGGAGCAAAGTCTTGCCTGCTACCTGCCCGATAACCTCGATGAGCTCACCTATGTGCCTCTGGGCATGGAAGAAGCCGTCGAGAACTTTAGAAACCGCGCCCGCAAGGGCAAGAAGCGCTTACCGCAGGAGTCCTAGGGGCTTCTGATGGTCGCGGCATCGGCAGACAAGCGCAAATATGCGCCAGCGAACGATCCTCAGACCTAAGTGAGTAGACTTTTTAGCAATAGCCAAGCACAACCCGCATAGCGAAAACTAAAACCGCAGGTAGAGCCCTTGCGCAAAAGCCATGTGCTCGCGATATTGCAAAAAGTCTACTCACTTAGCTGGCAACTGCACCAAACGGCTGGGCAGAACGCCCATTTCCTGCATTTTCTCGCGCGCTGGCACCCCGCGCCGCCGCTACGCCATAATAGTTGGCGGACAATCGCGAGAGAAAGTACCCCCACATGGCACAGACCACGATAGATACCGCCGCCAGCACCGTCTCTGGCGCCGGCGCCGCCAGCTCATTCTCGGGCGGCACGGGAACCGAGGCAGAGTTCGGCTCGCTCGGCGCGCTCTCCCCCGCTTGGTGGGAGCCCGAGGATGGCAGCGAGCCCGAACCGTGGCTCACGCCCGATCAGGCCTTCGAGCGCTTCTTTGAATGGACGAGCGACCGCGGCATCGAGCTGTGGGATCACCAAGAAGAGGCCCTCATGGACCTGGCTGCCGGCGATCACGTCATTTTGGGCACACCGACCGGATCGGGCAAGTCGCTTGTCGCGCTGGGCATGCTCTTTATGGGCATGGCGCAGGGCAAGCGCTGCTATTACACGGCCCCCATCAAGGCCTTGGTCAGCGAAAAGTTCTTCGACCTGGTACAGGTGCTCGGCCGCGATAACGTCGGTATGATCACCGGCGACACACATATCAACACCAAGGCGCCCGTCATCTGCTGCACGGCAGAGATCCTTGCCAACGACGCACTGCGCGAGGGCGAAGATGCCGATGTTGGCTGCGTCGCCATGGACGAGTTCCACTACTTTGCCGACCCCGACCGCGGCTGGGCCTGGCAGGTACCGCTGCTCACCCTGCCTCACACGCAGTTTATGCTCATGAGCGCCACGCTCGGCGATGTCACTGCCATCGCCGCCTCACTCGAGGAGCACACCGGCGCCGCGTGCGATCTGGTCGTCGATGCCCCACGCCCCGTGCCGCTGAGCTACGACTACGTGACGACCTCGCTCGAGGGCACCGTCGAGCTCGCAATGCGCCGCGGCGAGGCCCCGCTCTACATCGTGCACTTTAGCCAGGACGCCGCACTTGCGACGGCGCAATCCCTCGCCAACTTTGGTATTGCCAGCAAGGAGCAGCGCGAGGCCATCAAGGAGGCGGCCAAGGGCACGAGCTTCTCGACGGCCTTTGGCAAGATTCTTAAGCGCTTGCTCGGATGCGGCGTCGGCGTGCACCATGCTGGCATGTTGCCGCGCTATCGTCTGCTGGTCGAGCGCTTGGCACAACAGGGCCTGTTGCCCGTCATCTGCGGCACCGATACGCTCGGCGTCGGCATCAACGTGCCCATCCATACCGTGGTGCTCACCGCGCTCACCAAGTTCGACGGCTACAAGATGCGTCGTCTGCGCGCCCGCGAGTTTCATCAGATTGCCGGTCGCGCCGGCCGCTCGGGCTTCGATACCGAGGGCATGGTGATTGCCGAGGCACCCGAGCACGAGATCGAGAATGCCAAGCTCATGGCCAAGGCGGGCGACGACCCCAAGAAGCTCCGCAAGATTAAAAAGAAGAAGGCCCCCGAGGGCTTTGTCACCTGGAACAAGCAGACCTTTGAGCGCCTGATCGAGACGCAGCCCGAAACGCTCAAGCCGCGCCTTCGCATCACACACTCCATGGTGATTAGCGTGGTCGAACAGGGCGGCGACGCCCGTGCCCGCGTGCACGACCTCATCGAGACGAGCCTGCAAACGCCCGAGGAAAAGGCAAAGCTCGAGGTTCGCGCCGACGAAATCTTCGCCACGCTCATCGATTCCGGTGTCGTCGTTCGCACCGAGGTGCCGCCCGCACCCGACGCTCCGGCTGACGCCGCGCCGGACATCGACTACGCGCTGACGGTCGACCTGCCCGAGGACTTTGCGCTCGATCAGCCGCTCTCGCCGTTCTTGCTCGCCGCGTTGGAGCTGCTCGATCCCGAGAGCGAGACCTATACCATGGATTTAATCTCAATGGTCGAGGCGACGCTCGAAGATCCCAAGCAAGTGCTGCGTGCGCAGGAGCGTGCCGCACGCGATCGAGCTATGGCCGAGATGAAGGCCGACGGCATCGAGTATGAGGAGCGTCTGGAGCGCATTCAAGACGTCACGTACGAAAAGCCGCTCGAGGATTTGCTCGACGCCGCTTTTGACAAGTACTGCCAGGAAGTACCCTGGGCAAACGACTACCAGCTCTCTCCCAAGAGCGTCCTGCGCGATATGCTGGAAAGCGCGAGCGATTTTAAGGGCTACATTCAAAAGCTCGGCATCGCCCGCTCCGAGGGCATTTTGCTGCGCTACCTGGCAGAGGCTTACCGTTCGCTCGACCGCACCGTACCCATCGAGAAGCGCGACGAGCGCCTGCGCGACATTATCTCGTGGCTGGGCTTTGTGGTGCGCTCGGTCGACTCGAGCCTGGTGGACGAGTGGGAGAACGCCGGCAACCCGGCAGCCCTCGACGCCGCGCCGCCGCAGGGCATCGACGAGGTCGTGGCGGACCGTCGCGGCTGCACGCTGTTGGTGCGCAACGCGCTCTTCCGCCGCGTGACTCTTGCCGCCCGCGAGCATGTGCGCGACCTGGGCGAACTCGACGACGACTGGGGCATGAGCGAGATCCGCTGGCAAAAAGCACTCGACGCTTACCACGAGCAGCACGAGGAGATTCTCACCGACGGCGACGCGCGCTCCTCTGCTATGTTCTCGATCGACGAGTCCGACGAGAAGGCGCTCCACGTGTGGCACGTGCACCAGATTTTTGCCGACGAGGACGGCGACCACGACTTTGGCATCATGGGCGATGTCGATCTGGACGCCACGCAAGACGGTGGCGAGGTCATCTTCAAGAACTACCGCGTCGGTTTTATCGAGGATTTGCTCGAGGATTAGCCAAGCATATTGGGACGAAACGAAGCGGGGCTGTTGGCAACATCGCCAGCAGCCCCGCTTTTTCACTATCCGCTATGCCTTACTCGGCATCCTCGACCTCATACGAATCCGCCTCGGCTGGCTCCTCGTTTGTCTCTGGCGCAGCCTCGCGCGCCTCGTCAAACGCTGCCTTCATGGTCTTGTTGCCCCATGTGAGCTTGCGAATGGTAAGCTCATCGGCCTTGTTGTGGGCCAAGCGTAGGTTCTCGGTGCTGCGGCGCAAGTCGTCCTTGGTCTTCTCGAGCTGCTTAATGGCGGCATCGATCTCCTTGATTGCCGACTCGAATTGCTTGCTCGCCAGGTTGTAGTTGCGCGAGAAGCCATCCTTGAACTTCTCCATCTTGGCTTCGAAGTTCGTGACATCGATATTCTGCTGTTTGTACTCCGCCAGTTCCTGCTTATAGCGAAGCGAACCCATAGCGGCGTTGCGAAGGAGCGTAATCATGGGGATGAAGAACTGCGGGCGGATCACGTACATCTTCTCATAGCGGTAACTCACGTCGACGATACCCGCGTTATAGAGGTCACTCTCGGGCTCCAGCAGGGTGCAGAGCACCGCATACTCGCAGCCTTTCTGGCGGCGATCGTGATCGAGTTTCTTAAAGAAATCCTCGTTCTTGTGTTTGGTCGCGGTCTCGTCGTTCTCGTTTTTCATCTCGAACATGATCGAAATGATCTCGTTGCCGCTCTCGTCACACTCGCGGAAGATAAAGTCGCCCTTGGTACCCTCGGATGCATCGTTATCCTTCTCGAAATACGCGTTGGGAAACGCCGTCATGCGCAGGCGGTTAAACTCGGTCTCGCAGTGCTGCTCGAGCGACTCGCCCACCATCTTGGTGGACAGGCGGACCTTCATGTCCTTAAGGCGCTCAATCTCTTCATCCTTGTAGCGAATCAGCTCCTCGTTCGCGCGCTTGGTCTGCGCAAGTTCGAGCTCGTGTGCCGCCTTGGCCTGCTCCTCGCGTGAATCGCGCACCGCCAGCTCACTCGTGAGCTTGGCGCGGGCCTCGTCACGCTCACGCTCCGCCGCGGCGACCGCCGCCGATAGGTTCATCTTGGCCGTCAGTTCCTGTTCGCGCAGCTGAGCACGCAGACCCTCGGCCTCCTGCTCGGACTGAGCCTTTGCGACGGAAAACTTCTCCTGAACCTTCGCGCGATAGTCAGCAAGCGTACGTTCGGCCTCGCTGCGAGCGGCCTCGAGCTCACGCTGCGACTCGGCCGCAGCAGCAGCAAGCGCCATCTCCTGGGCCTTGTCCGCCGCGGCGAGCCTGGCTTGCAGCTCGGCAATCTGGGCATCACGCGCGGCTACATCGTTTTGAGCAGCGTTGCGCGCCGCCGACTCGGCAAGCTTGGCTTCATCATCCTTGCGTCCCAGCTGCGCACGCAAATTGTCGATCTCACGCTGGAGCTCGGCGTTCTCCTTTTGAGCATCGGCACGGGCCTCGACCGCCGCGCGCTGGCTTGCGCTCTCGCGCTCTGCGGCAGCGCCCTCGAGCTTGGCGCGTAGCTCGGCAAGCTCGGCATCGCGCTTGGCGACTTCTTGCGCCAGCTGTTGAGCCGCAGCGTTCTTCTGCTCTACGAGCTCAGCGTCGCGCTGAGACTCTGCCTTTTGCAAGGCAGCCGTCGAACGCGAGCGCTCAAGCTCCAGCGCCTGCTCGCCTTCGCGCTGGACTGCCTTCACGCGCTCGTCCAGGTCGCGCGAGAACTCGGCATCGCGCACCTGTTTGACGATATCCGCATAGCCGGACGCATCGACCTTAAACACTTCGCCGCAATGCGGGCACTTGATCTCGTTCATGGCAGCTCCTCGATGGACGAAAATTTAAACCGTCTACACTCTACCGCGCCGCGCGGACAAAAAAGGCGCCGCTGCCATAATGGCAACGGCGCCAGAACCACCACAAAGGTGCCTGTCCCCTTCGTGGCGGTTTGCGAGCTACAGGCCAAAGAAATTCAGGATCTGGTCTCGGCTTACGGGCTTGTAGTTGTTGGCGTCGAGGCCCACATCGTAGCGGTAAATGGGGCGCTCGCGATCGCGGTTGCGCGCGTTGACGCGGTCTCCCCTGCTGTGGATATGTCCGTGCAGCATGATGGCACCGCGCGCCTTGCCATTCCAGCTGAGCATGGGGTAGTGGCTCATAACTAGACGATGGCCCTTGGCATAGCCGGGAGCAATCTCCAGGTAATCGCGTACCTCATCCCAAATCTGCGGCACGTCGGGATCTTCCCAGTCGCCGTCATGGTTACCACGGATGAGCGTTACATTCTGGCATTCGATGCGCTCGCGCAGGCGAACCGCCTCCGCCAGGGGCAAACGATAGGTAAAGTCACCCAGAATATAGAGGCGGTCGTCCGTCGCCACGCACTCATTGATGGCATCGATGACCTTGCGGTTCATCTCCTCGACCGAATCAAACGGCCGATCCATATCGTGCAAGATATTCGTATCGCCCAGGTGCAGGTCGGCGGTAAACCACATCATCGTCTGTATCCTCATTTCGCAACGTGTCTAACACGTGCCTAGTATACAGACGCTTTGGCGCGTCGGTTAGCCAAAGAGCCCGCCGAACGGACCTCGGCGGCGTTTGTCTTTCTTTTTCGACGCATCACCCTGGGCGTTCTTGTCCTGCCGCTTCTTCCGGTCCTGCTCCAACTCATCGTCATCGAGTAGCATATCCCACTCAAACGGATCGTCTGTCAGATCGAACAGGTCGTCGTCATCAACCATGACCGCCTCCATTGCCGACTAGCGGGCATCCACCACATAGAGTCCAACGCGCACCTGATGCCACGGGCTGCGCTCGGGAGCAACCTGCTGCACACGGGCTTCAAATACGTCCCCATGCCCGTAATACATCATCAAGGACAGCGGGCCAACCTCGTCTCCCGGAACATAGCCAAGCTTGGTCTTGCCATAATAGATCGCAACCGCCTCGGGGTCGTGGGGATTATCACGTTCGGCACGCAGCGTCAGTTTATCGCCCGCTTTAAGATCGCCCAAGACCAAGGCGCCGTCGGCATACTGAAATCCCGCAATGTGAAACGACAGAAGAACACGTGAAGGCTCGTACATAGCAGCTCCTCTAACGGCCGGGATACCCGGCACTTAACCTTATCGAGAAGTCTACGGGCCCGTGCGGACACATATTCACCCTACCTGCGTCTTTCAATCGCTTGCCGCAACGCTTGCGCGGCAGAGCGCTTGCGGATAAGATAGGGACACGGATGGCACCCGTGCCCGCGGGTCTTGCCAACTCCGATACACGTTTTCATCGTGAGAAGTGGCCGTCTTCGCTTACGCGGGGCGGCCACTTTGTTTATCCCTATGCTATCGGTTCTATTGCACAAAATTGGCACGCCATACTACTTATTCAGCAAAGCAAGTGGGACACCGCGAGTCTAGCCCCGATGCCGGGCGATTGCCCAAAACGTGCAGGCGATAGCGGCCGTTGCCAGGCTTGCGCCAACAAGTACTCCCTGCACGCCAAAGGCATCGGCCAAAAACGGAGCCACAATCAGCGGCAGCACGCCGGCGCCATTGAGGCCCACGCGCATCACGCCCATGACGCGCCCCACCTTAGCAGGGTCGCTCAAGCGCTGGGTGAGCGTGACGCGCACCGGTCCCATGGCACCAAAACCGATGCCGCAGACAAGCTGCCCCACTGCAGCGACGGCAACAGAGGCGGTACCCACATACACAACGGAGCCCACGCCCGTCACCAGCAGCATCGCTGCCAAAAGCTCCAGCCTGATGCGTCCCGACGGCACGCGCATGATCAGGTACGATCCCAGTGTTCCGCCGATACCGGCAATGGCCGACAGCCATCCCATCCACTCCGCACCCACGCAGAGAACATCGCGGTAGAACAGTGACTCGAGCGAATCGAACGCCCCGTAGGCAAAGAAACCCATAAAGCCCATGAGAAAAATCAGGCGCAGGTCGGCATCGGCCGCCGTGGTAATAACGCCCTCCCAAAGCGATCGCAAGCCCGTCGCCCCATCGCGAGACTCCGGCTTGTCGACGCCCTGAACAGCAGTGCCTTCACGCAACGAGGCCACAAGCAGCAAAGCGGGAACAGGTGCTGCCGCGAGCAGGAAAAACACCCCTTGGTTGGAAAAGGCCGAGGCGATAACGCCTCCAAGGGCAGGTCCAACGATCACCGCGACACTTGTCGCGATATTGTTGAGGCCGTTTATGCGCAAAAGCTCCTCGGGCGCCTCCGTCAAAAAGCGCGGATAGGCGTCCATGGCCGTGGTCCCCGCGCCAAACAGCAACCCGGCAGAGATGGCGAGTAGCGCAAGCGCGGGATAGGACACGGGAGCTACAAGGCCAAAAACGCCCGATGCGCAAAGCAGGACGCAAACGGCTAGAAGCACATGACGCGGGCCCAAGGAGTCCACAAGTGCGCCGGCGCAAAACGTTGCAAAGATGAGCACCAGGTTGAGTCCAAACACGAGGGCGGACGTCTCAAATGCGCCGGCCCCGAGAACGTAGGTGCCGCAGCCAATGATGCCGACAAAATACGTCGACTGAAATGCAAGCTGAATAAAGAAATTTACCGCAACCAAACGGTGCGATGGAGAAAGAAGACGGGACATAGTAAACCCCTCATGCATATGGAAACCAAACAAGACAACCTGAGCGTCATCAGTCCATGTAGGTCTCGAACATATGCATAATCTCCCCTTTGCTGCGGTCGTCCCGTATTCTAGCACCGATCTGGCGTCCCGCCCCTGCGCGTTGCCATCAGAACGCTCCACGCCCCAGCGCTTGGGCATGAGAAGTGGCCGTCTTCGCTTATGCGGGGGCGGCCATTTTGCTTATCTCTAAGTCATCTGATTCTAATGCACGAACATGCGCACGAACTTGTGCTTCCAGCTCGCATACGGGGCATAGCGGAATGGCACGTCCAGCCACGTTGCCTTGTTCACGATGCTCTTCTTGTGGCTAAACGTATCGAAGCTCTCGCGTCCATGGTACTGCCCCATACCGCTCGCGCCCATGCCGCCAAAGCCCATATGGCTCGTAGCCAGATGCATGATCGTGTCGTTGACGCAGCCGCCGCCAAAGGGCACATGGCGCACAAAGCGCTCCTGAACTGCGCGGTCCTGGCTAAAGATATATAAGGCCAGCGGTGTCGGACGATCCGTAATAAACGTCTCGGCCTCGTCTAAGCTCTCAAACGTCAGCACCGGCAAGATGGGACCGAAGATTTCTTCCTGCATCACGGCGTCATCGGGGGACACGCCGTCTAGGATCGTCGGCTCAATCTTGAGCGACGACTCGCGCGCCGTGCCTCCCAGCACAACCTTGTCGGGATCGATCAGCCCGCGCACGCGCGCAAAATGCTTGGCGTTGACGATGTGGCCGTAATCCTCGTTGTCGAGCGGATGCTCGCCAAACATGCGGCGGACCTCCTCCTTGATGAGGCCCAACAACTCATCGTGCACGTGCACGTCGACCAGCAGATAGTCGGGCGCTACACAGGTCTGGCCCACGTTGAGCCATTTACCAAAGGCGATGCGCCGTGCCGCGACCTTCAAGTTTGCCGTCGCATCCACAATGCAGGGACTCTTTCCGCCCAGCTCAAGCGTCACGGGCGTCAGGTTTTTACTTGCCCGCTCCATGACGAGTTTGCCGACCGGAACGCTGCCGGTAAAGAAGATCTTGTCCCAGCACTCATCGAGCAGCGCTTCGTTCTCGGCGCGCCCGCCCTCGATAACCGTCACCAGGCGCGGATCAAACGTCTCTTCGCAGATTTGCTTGAGCACCGCGCTCGAAGCCGGCGCATAGGCACTCGGCTTGATGACCACGGTGTTACCCGCAGCGAGCGCGCCGGCGAGCGGCTCGAGCGTCAACAAAAACGGATAGTTCCATGGAGCCATGATGAGCGTGACGCCATAGGGCACGGCTTGCGTTTTGCACACACTCACGGCATTGGCGAGGTCACACGGACGCAGGCGCGGACGACTCCATCGAGCCACATGCGCGATCTGATGGCGAATCTCGGAAAGCGACGTGCCGATCTCGCACATATACGCCTCGTCATGCGACTTTCCCAAATCGGTCTTGAGCGCATGGACGATATCGGCCTCGTGCGCACGAACCGCATCACGCAGGCGCACGAGCGCACGGCGGCGAGCGTCGACATCAAACGTGGCGTGCGTCTTAAAGTAGGCGCGCTGATCGCCGACGATGCGCGCAATTTCCTCGGTGTTCATGGCACTCTCCTAGTTCTCGTCCTCAAACATACCACCCGCGACGACCTCGTACATACGCTCGAGCTCCAAGCGGTCCATTAAAAGCGGAACGGGGTATAGCGGATTGGCCTCGGCGTCGGCATGTGCCGCCATTTCGGGAATGTCGGAGCGGCGAATGCCTGTCACATATTTGGGGATACCCAGGGCAACGTTCATGCGATCGACCCAATCGATAAATGCCTCGGCCGCAAGACTGTCCTGCGCGTTAGCCGGCGCAATGCCTGCCATGCGAGCAAGATCGGCAAGCATGGGGGCGGCGGCGTCACCATAAACGCGAAGCATGTGCGGCAGGATGATCGCGTTGGCCAAACCGTGCGGAATTCCGTATCGGCCGCCCAGACTGTGCGCGATGGCGTGAACGTATCCCACATAGGAGCGGGTAAACGCAACGCCCGCCTTATACGCCGCCGAAAGCATATTGCGACGCGCACGCATGTCGTCGCCATACTCATAGGCCTCGAGCAAATTGTCGTGGATGAGCTGCACCGCCTGGCGCGCCATCTTGCGCGTGTAGGGCGTGGTGCTACGGCCGATAAAGGCCTCGACGGCATGCGTCAGGGCATCCATACCCGTCTGCCCCGTAATGGAGGCGGGCAGGCCACGTGTAAACTCGGGGTCGTGTACCGCAAAGCGCGGGATCAGCACAAAGTCGTTAATGGGGTACTTGTAGTGCGTCTCGTCATCGGTAATGACCGCTGCAAGCGTGACCTCGCTTCCCGTGCCCGCCGTGGTGGGGACGGCGATGAGCAGCGGCAGGAGACGGTGGACGCGCAACAGGCCGCGCATCTTGTTGATGGGCTTATTTGGCTGTGCGATGCGTGCGCCCACGCCCTTGGCACAGTCCATGGCCGAACCGCCGCCAAAGCCGATAATGGCCTGGCAGGCGCTCTCGCGATACAGGGACGCCGCTTCCTCCACGTTTGAGACCGTGGGGTTCGCACGCGTTTCGGCATAGACCGTAACGCCAATTCCCTTGGACGCGAGCGCCGTCTCGAGCGGCGCCGTGAGCCCCAGACGGGCAATACCGGGATCCGTCACGATAAGAACCCGCTGTATCGAGCGCTTTTGAAGCACCGCGGGCACGTCCTCGGCATGCTCCAAAATGCGCGGCTCGGTATAGGGCAGGATCGGCAATGCGATGCGAAAAACCGTCTGATATGTTCGGCACCAGGCACGACGGGCTAGATGCATAAAGGAAACTCCTTCATTTGTTGATAGGTCAACATTTGCTCGACCGATTGTACTCAGCGGAGGTCTCGAGCGGCCTGGCAATCGTTAATCAATCAACATCTTCACATGCCCAAAATTATTTTATTAAAAATCATTCCTAATAGGCTTCACATTTGGTTGCATTTATGGATAATAGAACTCGTCAAGACGCACGTCCGGAGAGGGCCCTTACGGGACCGGACGAGCGCACAATCGCCATCGATCGAAAGGATCGAATCATGAAGTTTGTTTGCCCCGTTTGCGGTTATGTGGAAGAGTTCGACGGCGACCAGCTGCCCGAGGACTTCAAGTGCCCCCAGTGCGGCGTTCCCGGTTCTCGTTTCCTGAAGCAGGAAGAGGGTCAGCTCGAGTGGGCTGCCGAGCACGTCGTGGGCGTCGCCAAGATGGAGGGTGTCTCCGAGGACATCGTTGCCGATCTGCGCGCCAACTTTGAGGGCGAGTGCTCCGAGGTCGGTATGTACCTGGCCATGGCTCGCGTCGCTCATCGCGAGGGCTATCCCGAGATCGGCCTGTACTGGGAGAAGGCTGCCCACGAGGAGGCCGAGCACGCCGCCAAGTTTGCTGAGCTCCTGGGCGAGGTCGTAACCGACTCCACCAAGAAGAACCTCGAGATGCGCGTTGAGGCCGAGAATGGCGCCACCGCCGGCAAGACCGATCTTGCCAAGCGCGCCAAGGCCGCTGGTCTCGATGCCATCCACGACACCGTGCACGAGATGGCTCGCGACGAGGCTCGCCACGGCAAGGCTTTCGCCGGTCTGCTCAAGCGCTACTTTGGTTAAGCCAACCGCCTGAGAGACAATCTCTAGCTCGATAAGGCCCGGACCGCAAGATCCGGGCCTTTTTCGTGTCTAGCGAACCAGTTAACGTCCCAAAAAAAGGACCACCTTCGGCATCGGCTTCGCGTCAAAAACTAAGTGAGTAGCCTTTTGGGAACTTGTCGAGCAGACCATCCGTATTGCTTTATAAAACCGCAGGTAGATAGCTTGCCGCAAAACAATCTGGTCGCCATCACGCTAAAAGTCTACTCACTTAGATTTGCAACCGTCCATGATCGGGCCTTTTTGTGTCTAACGGGCATCTTTTTGTCGATTTCTCCCAGTTTTGGCCAGTCAACGAATAGTTCAGACCGAAGTAATGCCTCGGCCCCTTGCTCCTCCAAGCTTTTATCGCGATATTCAACATCGAGCAACCTGCACACGGCCTTAACAATCGCGTGGAATCTATCCTCATCGGATATCTGTCCGTGTGTCAGGAGAAATACATCGTAGCCCATGGCCTGAAGCGCCGTCATGCGGTCGACGTCGCGCAAGCCATCCCCGGCTCGCCCGTGTGAGCCCTTTCCTTGGCATTCAATGGCCACCTGTCGCTCTCCGTCCGGCGAAGACAGAAGTAGGTCAATGTATACGCGGGACTTGCCTACAATCGCCCGAGCACTTGCGCTTAGCGCCACTTCGACATTGAGCTCTATGCCGCAAAAACCTTCGCCTCCCAGGGATCGTGGCAACCCAAGCAACAAATACGTCTCAACCTCAAAAGGCGATGCGGCACCCAGTGGAACGAGATGAGATGCCGCGACAAATCGCTTGCCGTAACGCATCCCACAAACATCTGAGCAAAAACGGTCAAGGTCTTCGCCCAAAACCAAAGCGTCGCGCCTCCATAAATTTGAGGCGGAGCCGTCCTCGGACGGACAGCGCGCCCAACCCAAGGTTGCCGGAATCGCGCCCGACTCAATTGCACGCGAAAGCTCTGCCTCGAGTGCTGCTGGCAAGGCACAAACCGTAAACAAGCCGCACATCTCCGCCAACACCAAAAGAAGCTGGAGATCCGTCAGATGCCGCGACATGATGAATGCCGTCAGCAGAGGAGACGTAACCAAAAACCCATGTTCCGTTTCCAGCACGGATTCCCTGGGGAACTCGCCTAGGAACAGCCGCTGCCTAATGCTGACAGGGCAAGTCCGCTTGCCTCTCGTCCGAACCAATGTATACAGCGGAAAGCCGAGCACAACCGTAGCCGTCGGGTTACGGGCGAGCTCGCATCGCCGCCGGTCTTCTTCCGGTCGCGGGAGCGGCGGACACAGAGCGCGGGCCTGAGGGGGCAAGCGCCAGTACTTAAAAGCCGATATGTCACAAAGTAGATCCTTCATAGGCACAGGAAAACACGAATTTCAACCCGGGCGCTCACGCATTGGCGCGAACGCGCCGAAAAGGGCGCCGAACGGACTACTTAGTTTTCAACAGCCCTCCCCAACTGGCCAAAAGCTTGCCAAAAGCTGGACGGAGCGCTGTTGAAAACTCATTTTTCGCTCATGCGGAAGCCTTGCACAGCAAGTGAGTAGACTATTTAGGACCCGCCGAGCAGACCGCCCATACTGCTTTACAAAATCGCAGGTAGATGGATTGCTTCAAAACGGCCTGCTCGCCAAAGCGCCAAAAGTCTACTCACTTAGGTTAGAGGGCGCATCCATTAGCTGCGATTCCAGGGTATTTAGCGCATTTGGACTCAAATCGTCGTACTGGACAAGGATTCGAGTCGGGCTTGCAGGGACATATGCGCCATCGGCGCACCATAGACAGCCATTGATATCGATGTAAGGGGTGCTCGAGCGCGTGAGGGCGCGTGTAAAAGAGGTTCCGCCCGTAACACGCTGCGCAACCACGACGCAGTAAAGACCCGCATCCGCATGTTCGATCGAAACCTCCCCCGCCGGAAATGCCTTCCGTACAAGCGTCGCCAGGCCATCACGCGCCTCGCGAGCACGAACGCGCACGCGGTTCACATGCCGCTCGTAATCGCCCGATTCCAGCAAACGCGCCAAGGCGACCTGGTCAACAGAACTCACCGACGAGGCATAAAAGCCAAGGCTGCGTCTAAACCGTTCCATCAGCTCATCGGGCAGGACCATATACGCCAAACGCAGGGCCGACGACAGACATTTTTGAAAACGTGTTGGTGTAGATGACCGATTGGGCGGCATCAATCGACGCGAGCGCGGGAATCGGCTTACCGGCAAGGCGAAACTCGCAATCAAAGTCATCTTCGATGAGATACCGGTCCGGCTGCTCGGCGGCCCAGCCCAGCAGGGCATAGCGACGCGCAATGCTCGTCACAAGGCCGGTCGGATACTGATGGGACGGCATCAGGTGAAGGACATCCGCCCCGGTTTTCTGCAGAGCGCTCAAGTCCACGCCCTCACCGTCCAACGGGATATGCCGCACTTCGCAACCCATGGCCTGATAGATGCGCGTCAAACGCAAATACCCCGGATCCTCAACGGCATACACCTTGTCCGCGCCAAGCAGCTGAACCAACATGGTATCGAGCAACTGGGCGCCCGCACCGATAACGATGTTGTTGGGGTCGACATTCATACCCCTTGTCCCGCGCAGATGGTGAGCAATTGCGCGTCGTAGCCGAACGGTGCCCTGCGCCGGCGCGGGCGAAAAGATTTCACGTTCGTCTTCGGACGTCAGTGTCGCCCGTAGCGCGCTTTGCCAAAGCCGCGCCGCCTCCAAAGCGGAAGGAGAAAGAGCCTCGAACTGCTCGGTCTGTCCGTCGGAATCATGCGCGCTGGGGCCAACAGAGACAGCATCTCGGTCGATATCCCCCGCGGCCAAAGACAAAACCGGTGCATCGGGAAGCTCGCACGCGTAGTAACCACGCCGCGGCTTTGAGCAAATATAACCCTCGGCAAGCAACTGGCTATATGCATTCTCGATGGTAATGACACTGATTCCCAGATGACTCGCAAAGGCGCGCTTGGACGGCAGATGCTCCCCCGCCGCAATACGTCCAGCTACGATATCATCTCGAATTTGCTTGTAAATATACTCATAGAGCGATGCTTCGCCGCGGTTTTCCAAATTATAGTCAAGCATGAGTTTGTCACCTGACCTTATCGAGTCATTCAATCTGGTATTAGTCTGACCTTGTTATTATCTCGAAAACTGAGTATTTCGCCATGCCCAGCTCCCCGATAGGATATTCCGTCAAGCAATGCACATGCCAACCAAGGGAGCAACCATGGCAGAACAGACCAGCAAGGCCGATCGCGTTAAACTCAACCGCGAGCTCGCGCAGATGCTCAAGGGCGGCGTCATCATGGACGTCACCACGCCCGAGCAGGCACGCATCGCCGAAGAGGCGGGCGCCTGTGCCGTCATGGCACTCGAGCGCATCCCGGCCGACATCCGCGCCGCCGGCGGCGTGTCGCGCATGAGTGACCCCAAGATGATCAAGGGCATTCAAGAGGCCGTCTCGATCCCCGTCATGGCAAAGTGCCGCATCGGTCACATCGTCGAGGCGCAGGTCCTTCAGGCCATCGAGATCGACTACATCGACGAATCCGAGGTCCTCTCCCCCGCCGACGATGTCTACCACATCGACAAGACCCAGTTTGACGTGCCGTTTGTCTGTGGCGCCCGCGATCTGGGCGAGGCGCTGCGCCGTGTTGCCGAGGGCGCCACGATGATCCGCACCAAAGGCGAGCCGGGCACGGGCGACGTCGTTCAGGCCGTGCGTCACATGCGCAAGATCCAAAAGCAGATCCGCGACGTTGTCGCCCTGCGCGATGATGAGTTGTTCGAGGCGGCCAAGCAGTTGCAGGTTCCGATCGAGCTGGTGCGCGAGGTCCATACTACGGGCAAGCTTCCCGTCGTAAACTTTGCCGCCGGCGGCATAGCGACCCCCGCCGACGCCGCATTGATGATGCAACTGGGCGCCGAGGGCGTCTTTGTCGGCTCGGGCATCTTTAAGAGCGGCGACCCTGCCAAGCGCGCCGCCGCCATCGTCAAGGCCGTGGCAAACTTCACCGACGCCAAACTCATCGCCGAGCTTTCGGAGGACCTGGGCGAGGCCATGGTCGGCATCAACGCCGACGAAATCGAAATCATCATGGAGGAGCGCGGGCGCTAGTCCAGCAGAAAGGATCGCACATGAGCGATTACGCAGACCAGACGGTCGCCGTGCTGGCGGTCCAAGGTGCTTTTGCCGAGCACGAGGCGAGACTGTCCGAGCTGGGCGCACGTTGTATTGAGCTGAGGCAGGCGGCTGATTTGAAGCAGGACTTTGACCGTCTAGTACTTCCCGGCGGCGAGTCTACCGTTCAAGGGAAGCTGCTTGACGAGTTGGGCATGCTCGAGGAGCTTCGTGCCCGTATCGCTGAAGGCATGCCCGTCCTGGGCACCTGCGCCGGCCTGATTCTGCTGGCGCGCGACCTTGCCGCCCATGACGATAAGGGCACGCCGCGTTTGGCAACCATGGATGTACTTGTCGAGCGCAATGCCTACGGCAGGCAGCTCGGCAGCTTTCGAACCAAAGGGCAAGTAGCCGGCATCGACGGTGAAGCGCCGCTGACGTTTATCCGCGCACCCCGCATCGTCGAGGTCCACGGCGACGCCAAGGCCCTGGCCGAAGTCGATGGCTGCATCGTCGCTGCCCGCCAGGGCAACCAGCTCGGCGTAACCTTCCACCCCGAACTCGATGAAGACACCCGCCTCCACGAATTGTTCCTACAAATGTAGACAGAGTAGAAACGAGCGTGGATTTTCGGACACATAACAAATGAGAGTGGATAATCTCCCACTTTGAGCTTGAATGCAGGCTCAAACCGGGAGATTATCCACTCTCATGCTATGTAGTCGTTTAAGAACGTCCCCAATGACTACCTTGGATCATGGCAACGCCGATGTTTTGGCAACGCCAGCGAGCGCCGCCTAGGGCGAACAAGTTGGCATGAAAAAGGCAAGGCATAGACCTTCTGGTCATGCCTTGCCTTTTGAATGACAAATTGTCGCCCTGGGTGGCGCGCAGCGTCAACTAGTTACGCGGTTCGTAGAACCGCGTAACCCCTAAAAGCGGTTGCCGCGGAAGCCGCCACCGTTGCGGCCGCCACGGTCGCCACCGCGACCGCCGCGGTCGTTACCACGGTTGCCGCCGAAGCCACCACGGTTGCCACCGCGATCGCCATAGCCACCACGGTTGCCACCAAAGCCGCCGCGACCGCCACGGTCGCCGCCACGGTCGCCAAAGCCGCCACGGCCACCGCGATCGCCACCGCGACCGCCACGGTCGCCGCCACGGCCACCGCGATCGCCAAAGCCGCCGCGACCGCCACGGTCGCCGCCACGGCCACCGCGCTCGTCACGGCCGCCGCGAGGACCGCGGTCCTCGTCCAGGCCCATGGCGACGAGCGGAGCGATAACCTTATCGAGAGCGGCCATCAGCTCGGTAGCCTCCTCGTAAGAAAGCTCGGGCAGGAGCTTCTCCTTCTTGTTGGCAAGCTCGACCAGGCCCTCAGCGGCATCCTCGGCAGCGAAGACAACGATCTTGCGCATATCGCCCTCGGCGTCGTCGATGCGGCCGACCAGATCGGCAGCCTCGGCCTCGGCCATCAGGCCATCGAGCTCACGAAGGCGCATGCCCAGCAGGTCGGACATTTCCTTCTGCTCCATCTTGGGCTTGAGGTCAAGAAGCTTGATGGCGCGCTCGATGTTCGCCATGCGCTCGGCCTTGGCCTCCTCCTCCTTGGAAATAGCAAAGCGACGGCTGCGCAGCAGGCGGGCGGCCTTCTGCATCTTGTCCATCAGCTCTTCGTCATCGTAATCAGCGGCGGCCTCGACAACCTCGGCCTCCTCGGCGGAAACCTCGTCAGCAGCCTCAACCTCGGCAGCTTCGGTCTCCACAGTCTCGACTGCCTCAACCTCGGCAGCCATGGTCTCGTTCTCGGTCTCGTTCATGATCTCTTCGTTCTCAGACATGAGACTCCTTCTTGGCCCTCTCGGGCATCATCGCCCCATTCGCGGGGCCCGTCGCGCACTCTTTGCGCTTTAAACATTCATGCCTCTCGGCAAAACGTCCATTAGTTTATGGTGTCGTCACCCAATCTAACTGCAGAATCTATGTGCACACATTAATGCGACATGTGCGACTCGCGGCGAGCGTACACCAGCGACACCGCGAACCCGACAACGGCAATCACGGCCGCCACGCGCACGGCGGCTGCAAATCCTATCGCCTGGGCAACGTCCGACGCAACGCCTGCGGCGCCAGCAGCCACCGCAGAACTCGAAAGCAGGCCGATAAACAGCGACGGACCAAACGACGCGGCAATCATGTTCCACGTGTTAAGCAATGCCGTTCCGTGAGGATGCTCAGCGGCGGGGAGCGTCTCCAAACCGGCGGTCTGCGAGGGGCTCAGTACCAAACCGACGCCGGCATACACCACAACGGTCAGCAGCACGACAACGCCGATGTTCATGCTTGCCGCGGTCATCGAGATTGCCGTCTGCCCCACAGCGATCAGGGCAAAGCCGACCGGCAGCAGCGGCCACGCACCACGGGCATCCATCACGCGTCCGCCCACAATCGAGGTCACGGCGTTGCAGGCGATCGCCGGCAAAATGAGCAAACCCGCGACAAGTGCGGTCATGCCGTATGCGCCCTCAAAATAGAGCGGCAACAAAACGCTCATCGAGAACGTCGTCATCATCGACACCACCACAAGCAGGCATGCAGGCCAAAAACGAACGCTCGCCATGGGACGCACGTTAAGCACCGGATGCTCGAGCTTGAGCTGACGAACCGCAAACAGGCCAAGCACCACAACAGCGGCGAAAAGCGCCACGATACCGGCCATCACATTGGTCGAGAACTCGCCTACGGAATACACGAACGCCGTAATGCCGGCAGCGAGCAAAACAACCGACAGAATATCAAGCGTGGTGTTCGAGCGCTCTCCGACATTCCGAACGAGCTTTGCTGCCGCCGCGGCGACCACGACGCCGCCCACCAGCGGCACTACGAACACCGCCCTCCAGCCAAACAACGTGCACATAAGACCACTAATCACGGGCCCAAACGCCGGCCCTAGCGTAATGCAGGCACCGCCCAAGCTCAGATACAGACCGAGCTTCTCGCGCGGAGCACAAGATAGCACCATATTCATCATGAGCGGAAACAAGATGCCCGATCCCGCAGCCTGCAAAATACGACTTGGCAGCAAAACGGTAAACGACGGGGCGACCAGGCACAGGACTTCTCCGGCGACCATGCATCCGCATGCGAAAAACAGCAGCTTGCGCGTCGAGAAACGACCGGACAGAAAGGCCATGATGGCCGTAAAGATCGACGTCACGATCATGTATCCCGAAACGAGCCACTGCGCCGTGGTAGCGCTCACCGAAAAGACCGCCATGATGTCGTGCAACGCCACGTTAATAATGTTCTCGTTAAACGCGGCGACAAAGGCTGCAGTATACATTACGACGAGAAACGCCGCAGTGGCCGATGGCGCTACTTGAACTTGTTGCTGAGATTTGCTCCCCATGCATTTCCTTCCTCTTGGAACGACAGTCGCATCGCCCCAGAGGAACAGTCCAGGGCGAGCATGAGCCCTAGACTTACGTCAGACGCCGCACGCGACGGATCCGACAACATGGTCCAACGTTGAAAGATTGTAACGCTGACGCGCAGCTTTCCTTCCGCGCTATTATTAAAAGTCCACGAAAGCACGAGACATGAGGAGCCCGCCATGATTAAGCCCATCATGAAATCCGAGTTCTTTTTGCGCCTGCCTTCCGAAGACGCGGGACCCGACGATGCCGCGACCGGGCAGGACCTCCTGGATACGCTCCGTGAGCATGAGCACGAGTGCGTGGGCCTTGCCGCCAACATGATTGGCGTGCGCAAACGCATCATCTGCGTAAAGGACGGCAACAGGGCGCTGCTGATGTACAACCCTCAAATTCTTGAGCAGGTCAATTCCTATCAGACGAGCGAAGGATGTCTCTCGCTTTCCGGCGAGCGCCCCTGTACTCGCTATCGCCGCATTAAGGTTGAGTATTTGGACGAGAATTTCGTCCACCGCATCAAAAACTTCTCGGGCTACACCGCCGAGATCATCCAACACGAAATCGACCACTGTTGCGGAATCGTTATCTAGTTCCGCCGATTCAAGAAAGCTCCCTGCAGCAAAACAACTGCAGGGAGCTTTTCATAGTGCGGAACTTCTATCCCACTAGCTCTGGCGGTAATGATCGAAGAAGTCGGCGAGATCTTCGAGGGACTCTTTGAGCACTTCCATGCGCGGCAGGTACACGATACGGAAGTGGTCGGGCTCAGCCCAGTTGAAGCCGCCGCCGCGCGTGATCAGAATCTTCTTCTCGTGCAGCAGGTCAAGGGCGAACTGCTCGTCATCGGTAATGTTGAACTTCTTCACATCCATCTTGGGGAAGATGTAGAACGCCGCACGCGGCTTAACCACCGAGATGCCGTCAATCTTGTTGAGCGCCTCATACACAAAGTTGCGCTGCTCGTAGACACGGCCGCCGGGGCGGATGTAGTCGTTGACGGACTGATGGCCACCGAGCGCCGTCTGAACGATCGACTGAGCCGGCACGTTGGAGCACAGGCGCATGTTGGAGAGCATGTTGATGCCCATGATGAAGTCGCTCATGCAGCGCTGGTTGCCCGAAAGCACCATCCAGCCAATACGATAGCCCGCGATCATGTGCGACTTGGACAGACCGCTAAAGGTGACGCAGGGCAGATCGGGAGCGAGCGAGGCAATCGAGACGTGCTCGTAGCCGTCCATGCACAGGCGGTCGTAGATCTCATCAGCAAAGATCATCAGCTGATGCCTGCGTGCAACCTCGACGATGCCCTCGAGCACCTCGCGCGGATAGACGGAACCCGTGGGGTTGTTGGGGTTGATGATAACGAGGGCTTTGGTCGCGCTCGTGATCTTGGACTCCATATCCTCCAGGTCGGGATACCAATCCGCCTGCTCATCGCACAGATAGTGCACAGGATGACCGCCGGCAAGGGTTGCGCACGCCGTCCAGAGCGGATAGTCGGGGCTGGGGATCAGAATCTCGTCGCCATTGTCGAGCAGCGCGTTCATCGAAAGCTGAATGAGCTCGGACACGCCGTTGCCCGTGTAGATATGCTCCATCTGAACGTTGGGCAAGCCCTTGATCTGCGAATACTGCATGATCGCCTTGCGCGCGGAGAACAGGCCACGCGAGTTGGAATAGCCTTCGCAGTCGGGCAGCTGCTGGCGCATGTCCTTGATGACCTCATCGGGCGTGCGGAAACCGAAGGGCGCCGGGTTGCCGATATTGAGCTTGAGGATGCGCTCGCCCTCGTCCTCCATACGGGCGGCCTCGTCGACGACGGGACCGCGCACGTCATACAGGACGTTATCGAGCTTGGTGGATTTAGAAAAAGTACGCATGGTGGTGCTCCTTGCAATTTGAGCTGAGGGATGGGGTTCGGGCTTGGAATCGTTGCGGGGTGATGATGCCTCGCCTTGATCGGCGTCGCCGGCAAGCAGCCAGGTAACATCGACCTCCAAAATACGGGCGAGCAGCTCAGCCACATCGCGCCGCGGAATCGTCTTGCCGCTCACATATTGGCTCATCTGACTCTTGCCGAGTTTTTTGCCGAGCATCTCCGATGCGCGGATCACGTCCGACTGGCGAACGTCGCGATCGGACATAGCCTGTCGCAGACGATCGCTAAACGTCTCTTGGGCCACTAGAACCTCCTTGCTGGCAAAGTTCAATTTATACAACACGAATTGAACCTGAGTTCAATTTAGGCAGCAGTATAACGCCGTGCTATTTCGAAAAGTTCAATTTCAAAAATATAATGAGCAAGACCTCGAGATTTATCCCAAGGCGATAACGACGTGCACGCATTTAGAGGTATTCGAGGAAACGAGCGGCGGCAAGCGAAACATCGGCCGTTCGATATATGGCGTTGATCTGCCGATGGGGATGCCCTTCGAGCGGACGCACAGCAACATCGAACTGGCAGCGACGCAAGATGAGCGCGGGAAGAATGCTCACGCCCAGGCCATCCTCGACCATAGCCATAATCGCATAGTCATCCCAAGTCGACAGTTTTGAGCGCACCGCCAGCCCCGCCCGACGGAATAGCGGCGTAATCTCGTCATCAGTGCCGCGTTCTAGCAGAATAAACTGCTCGTTGGCTAAATCGGCAAGAGAAACGACCTCCGCCGTGGCAAGCGAGGAGTCCGCTGGCACCACGGCCATCAACTCGTCTTGCACCAACGGTCGCGACGCCATGCCGGCGCCGCGTGGCTCGCGCGGAATAAAGCCCAGGTCGCAGCGGCCTTCCGCCACCCATTGCTCAATCTCGGAGTAATCACCCATCAGCAGCTCGTAATCGACATCCGGATGATCGGCGCGAAAGCGCGCAATCACCGGCGGCAGTACATGGGTCGCCACACTCGAAAACGTACCGATACAGATCTTGCCGCGCATGAGCCCACGCATCTCGTCCACATGTCGCTGCAGGCGGCCAAACTCCTCGCAGAGCGCCTCAACCGCCGGCATGATCTGCCGCCCATCGGCAGAAAGCACCACGCCCTCGCGGCTGCGATCAAGCACCTTAAAACCCCAGTCTGCCTCAAGGTCGCCCACCATGCGGCTCACGCCCGACTGCGAATAGCTCAGCCGCTCTGCAGCACGCGTAAAGCTGCCGGCACGCACCGTCTCGAGCAGCACTTGCATCTTTTGGATATTGGTCTCCACGGCACGTCCCCACCCTTGCATGAGTTTTTGTTATGTTTTCCATGCATTATATTCGCTTTTCTTCTAAAGCCAGTTCACCCATAGTGAATATGTTCGGATATAGAGGGGATGTCAGCGCATGAACAACGGACTGTTTACATACTTAGCAGCATTACTGTTGTTTGGCTCTAACGGCATCATCGCCGCAGCTATCGCACTGCCGAGCTCCGATATCGTACTGTTGCGCACGCTTTTTGGGCGCTCTCACCCTTGCCGCCATCCTCTTCATAACCAAGCGCCATAACCTGCAGGCTCCGTCTCGCCCCCGCGAGGCCGCAGCGCTCATCGTCTCGGGCGCCGCGCTGGGCGCCAGCTGGATTTTCCTGTTCCGCGCCTATCAGACGATCGGCGTTGGTATCTCCTCGCTGTTGTATTACTGTGGCCCCATCATCGTTATGGCCCTTTCCCCGCTCATTTTTGGCGAAAAGCTGACCGGCGGCAAAATCGCCGGCTTTGTCGCCGTCGCCTGCGGTGCTTTTCTCATTGCAGCGCAAGGTCTAGGCGGCAATATGCCCATTGCGGGCATCGTCTGTGGAATCGCCTCGGCCTTCTGCTATGCATTGATGGTCATCGCCAGCAAGGGTGCGCCGCACATCGAGGGCCTCGAGAACTCCGCACTCCAAGTGAGCGCCGCCTTTGTGACCGCACTGGCCCTCACGCTCATCACGCAGGGCGCTCCCTCGTTCCTGTCCGCCGGCGTCGCCGCCAGCATTGATTGGCGCGCCGTCGCTATGCTCGGCGTCGTCAACACCGGCATTGGTTGCCTGCTCTACTTTAGCGCCGTCGCCAAGCTGCCCGTCCAGACCGTCGCCGTCGTCGGCTACCTCGAGCCGCTTTCGGCGGTCGTGTTCTCGGCCGCCCTTTTGGGTGAAGCCATAACACCGGTCCGCCTGATGGGCGCCGCGCTTATCATCGGCGGCGCGATTTTTTGCGAACTCGCCGGCAAACGCGCAAACGCCAAGGCTGGCATCGCCCAGACAGCACGTGCTTAAAAGCCCCTGCTTTGAAATGCTACCTGCGTAGATAAATAATCCCCAGCTGAGGATTATTGTCTAAAATAACCCGATGTGCCAAACTGCTCTTGTATGTATAAAGACGGCATAAAGTTTTTTGTCCTAGACAGATAACCGGATGTCTAAGGGAGTCCTCGTGGCACACAACAAACTGGAGGCAAACCTCCAAGACCAGCGCGGGCAAGGCGGGCACGGAGCCATCCCCCTCTCCGCTGGCATGCTGCTCGTAACGCTCGGCGTCGTCTATGGCGACATCGGCACGAGCCCCATGTACACCATGAAATCAATCGTCGCCAACAACGGCGGCATCGGTACCGTCAGCGAGGACATGATCCTGGGCGCGCTTTCGCTCGTCATCTGGACCATGACGCTCGTGACCACGGTCAAGTACGTGGTAATCGCCATGAAGGCCGACAACCACAACGAAGGCGGCATCTTCGCCCTGTTCAGCCTCGTACGCAAGGTGGCACCATGGCTGATTCTGCCCGCCATGATCGGCGGCGCGGCGCTGCTCGCCGACGGCATCCTCACCCCCGCCGTCACGGTCACCACAGCCATCGAGGGTCTGCGCACCATCGAATGGGGCCATGCGCTGCTGGGCGACGGCCAGACCAACGTCATCATCATCACCATCATCATTATCTGCGGCCTATTTGCCATGCAGCGCGCCGGCACCTCGTCAATCGGCAAGCTGTTCGGCCCGCTCATGACGCTGTGGTTCCTGTTCCTGGCAGGCGCCGGTCTGTTCAACATGCTCGGCAACCTGTCCATCTTGCGCGCGCTCAACCCCATCCGCGGCATTATGTTCCTGTTCTCGCCCATCAACCATTCGGGCATTATGGTGCTCGGCTTTGTCTTCCTGTCGACAACCGGTGCCGAGGCACTCTACTCGGACATGGGCCACGTGGGCAAGGCAAACATCTATGCATCCTGGCCATTTGTTAAGGCGGCCCTTATCCTCAACTATCTGGGTCAGGGAGCTTGGCTGCTCGCCAATAACTCCAACCCCCAGATGCTCGCGATGGATATCGTCAACCCGTTCTATATGATGCTCCCCGAGCCCCTACGCCCCTTTGCCATCGTGCTTTCGGCCGTGGCGGCCATCATCGCCTCACAGGCGCTCATCACCGGCTCGTTCTCGCTGGTATCCGAGGCAACGCGCCTCAACCTTATGCCGCACCTGCGCATCCACTACCCCAGCGACACCAAGGGCCAGCTCTATATTCCACTCGTCAACAACATCATGTGGGTCGGCTGCATCTTCATTGTGCTGCTGTTCCAGAACTCCGAGCGCATGGAGAGCGCCTATGGCCTCGCCATTACCGTGACCATGCTTATGACCACCACGCTGCTGACGAGCTATATCGCCGGCATCCTCAAGCACAAGCTGGGCGCCTGCGTCTTCGCCCTGCTCTTCGGTGCCATTGAGCTGTGCTTCTTCGCCTCGTGCCTCACCATGTTCTTTGACGGCGGCTACGTAATGATCTTCTTGGCCTCGCTGCTGTTTGGCCTTATGTACGTGTGGCGCCGCGGCACCGCCATCGAGCGCACGCAGACGATCCTGCTGCCCGTCTCCAAGTACATTGACCAGCTCAACCGCCTGCGCAACGACGAGACCTACCCCGTGCTCGCCGACAATCTGGTGTTCCTCACCAACAGCCCCGACCCGCTCACGCTCGACCGCGACGTGCTCTATTCCATCTTGGATAAGCATCCCAAGCGCGCCAAGGCATACTGGTTCATCAACGTGCACGTTACCGACGAGCCCTATACGCACGAGTATTCCGTCGAGACCTTTGGCACGGACTTTTTGTTCCGCGTGCGCCTGGACTTGGGCTTTAAGGTCAACCAGCGCGTTAATGCCTACCTGCGCCAAATCGTTGGCGACTTGATGGCATCGGGTGAGCTGCCGCCGCAGCATCACACCTACTCCATCTACGAGACGCGCGGCAACGTGGGCGACTTCCGTTTTTGTATGCTGCGCAAGATGCTCGCCCCCGAAACGGACATCAACCGCAATGACCACCGCGTGATGGCCATCAAGTACGCCGTCCGCCGCGCCTGCGGAAGCCCGGCACGCTGGTACGGTCTCGAGAACTCGGCCATCATCATCGAGTACGTGCCGCTGTTTGCCCGCATGCGCCCGGCCGTTAAGCTCGTGCGCACCCAAGTGCCGCTCGAGGTTCAGATCGAAGAGGCCGAAGAAATGGAAGTCGACATCTTCTCGGACGACCTGGTCAACGGCAACGAAGCCGGTAAGAATATGAACGTCGATCCCACTGAGCTGCTCGAGAGCGTCGCAGATACGCCCGAACAGCAACTCGACGGACTCGAGAGCACCCAGTTCAACGACGCCAACTTCTAACACGCCACCAGCCATTGACGACAACGGCCTCGCATCTCATAAGAGGTGCGAGGCCGTTTTATGTCGCAACGGACCAGTGAGCTACGAACGACGCGGCTCGGGAACCACGAGCCTATCGGGGCTCGCGCCCTCGGCATCCATCAGGCTCACGTAACGAATCGACGGATCCCCATACATCGCGTAGTAATAATTGCCCGTGCGCGCGCTAAAGCATCCGGTATAGATAGTCTTCTCGAACTTGCCATCGCCCATCCTGGACGCCCCCTCAATCATCACCACGCCCTCGAGCGAGCGGAACATGCGAACGACGTTTTCGGTCTCGCTCTCCTTTTGCGGGTAATTGGCATTGAGGTACGCCGCCTTTACAAAACGGCTCGGCGAATAGCAATCGCCCGGAATGCCGCGCATGCCGGCACCGGCTCCATAGGGCTTAAGCTCGGCGCCACGCCATGTCGCCGTCTGCGGAAAATCGCTTGTGGCGGTGATATAGGTGCGCAGGTTTTCCATGTGCCACGGGAAGGTCGGCTGGTTGGCAAGGGTGTCGACCGGATCGTCGTATACATGCAGGCCGTCAGCCATCATCTCGACCACGATGCTGCGCTGGCTGTCGCCGATAATCCAATGGAGCAGCGACACGCCCAGCCCCTCTCCGGCAGATTTGGCGACAATCACCGTGTCGCGCAGCGCGGCCTCGACCTCATCGACCGTCGAGAACGTCGCTGCCACCCACAGGGGAAACTCATAGGCCGCGATATTGTTCTTGCCGTCGACAGGGCCCTCGGCATACTCGGCATAGCCGGGAAAGTTGAGCCCCGCCACAGCCAGACCCGCATCGTTACCACAGTCGAAAAACATGGGATAGTTCTTGTAATCGATGCACATGCCGATTACCGCGTGTGCCGCCGACGCATCGTCGATAAACGAATACGGAATGTGGAACCCGCGCGGCATCACGCGAACCTGTTGGCCGTAGTCAAAGCTCCAGTCGAGGTTGCGGCCCAGATACATGTGGCCAGAATTATCGGTAAATCGAATGCTCGTGCACATAGCGCCTCCTAGCTTTACGGTCCTGCTAAGGTTATTGTCACCAAACAAAAAGGCGCTAAACACAAAAGCCCGGACATGACAACAATGTCACGCCCGGACCAAAAGAGACGAAGTGCGGTGCTTTGGTCCCCTTAGACCAACTTTCCAAGACAGTGGTCGATCATATGCTGGACCATCTGCGCCTCGAAGCCCACAAAGTCCTGCTTGCGCTCGCGCATCTTGCCATCGACGATCTGGTCAAAGGCAACCTTGCACTTGATATAGCGCGTGGACTTGGTGACTTCCTCGTGCGTCAGGCAGCTCTCCTCCATCTTGCTGGCGCCCAGGCCAAACACCAGACGGGGGTTGTAGAGCACGTGGGGCTCGCCGGCGTCGTCCAGGTAGACGCAGACCTTCTTGGTAACGCCGATCTGGTTGGCGGCCAAGCAGCCGGCATCATCGAGCGACTTGATGGTATCGATCAGGTCCTGAGCAACCGACTCGTCCTCGACGGTCGCAACCTCGCAACGCTGGGACAGGATAGCCTCGTCGTGGCAAAGCTCTTTAATCATACGTTCCTCCATAGGGGTCGTTGTAACCGCTTAAGTATACGGTACCCACACATTTTCATGCGATAAATACCGTCCGTCTGTTACAAAGCGCCGAACATCAACATGCGAGGAACAGCAAGGTTGTAAAGGCGATATAGTAAATGAGTTCGTGTCAATCGGCCTAAACTCGGGGCCGAACAAGGAAAGGGTATGCATGGACGAACTTTTTCACGTCAGTGAGCGCAAGTCCACAATCGGGACCGAACTTCGCGCTGGACTGACAACATTCCTGGCGATGGCCTACATCATCGCCGTCAACCCCGCAGTGCTCTCGGGCGCTGGCATTGATGCGGGAGCGCTCGCCTGCGCCACCTGCCTGGGCGCCGGCATCATGACCATCTGCATGGGCATCTTCGCAAACCGCCCGCTCGCCTGCGCTTCAGGCCTGGGCATCAACGCCATGATCGCGGGCATCACCACCACCATGTGCGGCGGTGACTGGCACGTCGCCATGAGCGTTATCTTCCTCGAGGGTATCGTCATCTTGCTGCTCGTCCTTTGCGGCCTGCGCGAGGCCATCATGGACGCCATCCCCGTGGTCCTGCGCCACGCCATCTCGGTGGGTCTGGGCCTGTTTATCGCCATGATCGGCCTGTGCGACGCCGGCATCATCACCGCTGGCGCCGGTACGCTCGTCGGCCTGGGCGACATCGCCTCCCCCACCTTTATCGTCGGCATCATCTCCATCGTCGTGACGGTTGCCCTGGCTTCCCGCAACGTGCCGGGCTCGCTGCTCATCGGCATCATCGTCGCCGTTATCGCCGGAATCCCGCTGGGCGTCACCCATGCGCCCGAGGGCCTCATCGCACCGCTCGACTTCTCGACCTTCGGCGCCCCGTTTGCCAGCACTGCCGACGGCAACCTTGCCATCGTGAAGGTCCTGACCGACCCGATGCTGCTCGTCGTTGCCTTCTCGCTGCTCATGAGCGACTTCTTCGACACCATGGGCACCGCGATGGCCGTCGCCAAGCAGGGCGAGTTCTTGACCGAGGACGGCAATGTCGAGGACATCCGTCCCATCCTGGTCGTCGACTCCGTGGCCGCTGCTGCCGGTGGCTTTATGGGCGTCTCCTCCATCACCACCTTCGTCGAGTCCACCTCTGGCGCTGCCGACGGTGGCCGCACGGGCCTCACCTCCGTCACCACCGGCGTGCTGTTCATTCTCGCCGCGTTCTTCTCCCCCATCGTCACCATCGTTTCCAGCGCCGCCACCTGCGGTGCTCTGGTCTACGTCGGCTACCTCATGATGAGCGAGGCCTCCGAGATCGACTGGTCCGACGTGTCGCAGGGCTTCCCGGCGTTCATGATTGTCGCCGGCGTGCCCTTCACCTACTCCATCTCTGCCGGCATTGGTCTGGGCTTTATCGCCTACGTGGTCGTCGCGCTCTTTAAGGGCGAGGCATCCAAGATCAAGCCGCTCATGTGGATCGCAGCCCTTGCCTTCCTCGTCTACTTCTTTGTAGCGTAGGCGCAAGATTCGCAATACCAAACAGCAAAGCGCGGAGTCGCATCGAGCGGCTCCGCGCTTTGCTTTTAAAGCCAGGCGCCACACGGACGCGCGATGTATTGCTTCGCAAGTTTTGGACGTTTTGCTCTCCAAACGGCACTACCGCCGGCTACATCCTGCAGATATGCTGGGCGTAATCGCATAGGCCCTATGAGGATGGGAGTAACCATGGCCGCCTTGTTCACGACCCCCAAGCGCAATGACAAAACCTCTGGAGCCCATTTTGTCGAGCCCGACGTGCGCCGTCGCACGCTGCTCGCACACGGCAGCTGGCGCCGCGTGACACGCCGCATCGTTGTAGGCGCCGTATGCGCGCTCACGGTAAGTTCGCTGCTCATGCCGAGCGTCTCGCTCGCGGCCGAGTGGGTGGACGTCGGCGGCACCCAATACAACGCCGGCACCGCGGCGGGCGACGCCGCCGGCACCTGGAGCTGGGACGGCGCCGACGACATGAAGCTCAACGGCTATAACGGCGGCGCGATCGAGGCAGCGGGCAAGCTCAACGTGAGCTACGAGGGCAACAACACCGTCACTAACGACAACGGCCGCGGCATCAAGGTTAAGGATGGCGCGAACGAGAACGCCGAGCTTAATATTCAGGGCGACGCGTCCAGCACGCTCAACGTGACATCTTCTCGTGACGCCATCACTTCCGTCGGCAACATCAACATCGACGGCGCTGGCACTGTCAACGCCACGAGCACCGAGCACGATGCCATCGATGCCGGGGGCGATGTCACCATCAAGGGCTCGGGAAACGTTAACGCCACGGGCGATTCGGATGGCATCAGGGCCGACGGCAACATCACGATCGACAACAGCGGAACCGTCACCGCCAAGGCCACCGAGGATCAGGGTATCGATGCTAACGAGAACCTCATCATAAAGGGCGGCGGCAAGGTAGAGGCAAGCTCTATCAAAGACAATGCGATTTGGGCCGACGGCAACATCGAGATCTCGGGTGGCAGCCAGGTCAAGGCAAGCTCCGAGGAAGACGCCGCCATCGACGGTAAAAACAGCCTCACGGTCACGAACGCTTCCCTCAACGCAAGTGGCGTTGGGTATGGCATCTATGTCTACAAGGGCATCACGCTCGATGGCGCGACCGTGACGGTCCGCGCAAGCTCAGATGGCGGGGAAGCCAGCGCACTCTTCACCGATGAGGACAACATCGTCATCAAGAACGGCTCGACTGTGGATGCGCTCGCAGAAGGCAGGTTCTCGGTTGCAATCTCCACCAGTAATTTCTACTCCGACGAAGCGGGTGGCCATATCTACATCAGCGACTCCGTTGTCAAGGCCATAGCCCGCTATGCCGAGACCGGCGGCGACGGCCCCGACCACTACAGTGGAGACCAAAACGACGAAATCATCCCTGAGTCCGAGGGCCTGAACATCGGCATCTTCGCGCAGACCGAGAAGGGCATCACGCCCGCGACCATCTCGATCGTCCGCAGCAAGGTCACGGCCGAGGGAGACACGGCGGCTATCTTCGCCCTTGCCATGAGCGCGGACGGCAAGGCGATCGGCACCATCGAAATCAAGGACGCCATCATCCAGACGCCTGCAGGCGGCAAAGTCATTGACTATCGCAACAAGGAAGAGCTCAGCGACGGCATCGTCTACGAGGCGGGGCAGACCATTGGCACGGGCGATGCCACGATTGACTCCCCCTATGACGCCGCTGTCGCCAAGAGCACGGTCATCGTGCCTCCCGAGGAGACCAAGCCCGAGGAAAAGCACGGCAAGACCAAGCCCGAGGGTTCCAAGTCCGAGGGCACGAAGACAACCAAGACCGTTGCAGTTGCAGCCAAGGGAGCCAAGACCGTCGGCAAGCTCGCGGCAACCGGCGACACCTCGAACGCAGCCATCGTGGCAGCCGCCCTTGCGGGAACAGCCGCCATCGCCGCAGGCGCCCTGGCGAGTCGCAAACGTTCGTAAACACTTTTTCGCACAGGACGGGTGGATCGCAGCCCTTGCCTTCCCCGTCTACTTCTTCGTAGCGTAAGGGCAAGGCTGCAAAAGCTGAACAATAAAGCGCGGAGTCGCCATGCGGCCCCGCGCTTTTCTTTTAGCGTCGGTCCCTGCGCCGGCGTGCGGCCTATTTCTCCCCCATTTTGGCCATTTTGCCCTCCAAACGGCACTACCGCCGGCAACATCCAGCAGATACGCTGAACCTAGCCGTATAGGCCCTATGAGAACGGGAGCAACCATGGCAGCCTTGTTCACGACCCCCAAACGCAATGACACTACCGCCGGAACCCATGTTGCCGAACCCGACGTTCGCCGTCGCATAGGACTCGCGCACGGCAGCTGGCGCCGCGTGACGCGCCGCATCGTCGTAGGCGCCGTGTGCGCGCTCACGGTGAGCTCGCTGCTCATGCCGAGCGTCTCGCTCGCGGCGGAATGGGTCAAGGTCGGCGAAACCAAATACAACGCCGGCACTGCGGCGGGCGACGAGACCGGCACCTGGTCGTGGGACGGCGCCGACGACTTGAAGCTCAACAACTATAACGGCGGCGAGATCCAGGCCGCAGGCAAGCTCAACGTGAATTACTCGGGAAACAACATCGTCACTGCCGACTGGATCGAAGGCATCAAGGCTTCTCATGGCAAGAATGAGAACGCCGAGCTCAATATCCAAGGCGACGCGGGCAGCACGCTCAGCGTGACATCTACTGAGGACGCTATCCTCTCCACGGGTAATATCAACATCGACGGAGCCGGATCCGTCAACGCCACGAGCGCTGGGTTTGATGCCATCGACGCCGAGGGCGATCTCGCTATCAAAGGTTCGGGCAACGTCAACGCCACGGGCGTATCGGATGGCATCAGGGCAAACGGCAATATCACGATTGACGACAGCGGGGCCGTCACCGCCAGGGCTACCAAGGACAAGGGTATCGGAACCGACAAGAACCTCACCATCAAGGGTGGCGGCACAGTCGAGGCAAGCTCAGCCGATGGTGAGGCCATTTGGAGCGGCGGCAACATCAATATCTCGGACGGCAGCCAGGTCAAGGCGAGCTCCGAGAAAGACGCCGCCGTCGAGGCCAAGGGCAGCCTCGCAGCCACAAACGCCTCCCTCAACGCAAACGGTGTTGAATATGGCGTCTATGCCCACAAGGGCATCACACTTGATCATGCAAACGTGACAGTCCGCGCAAGTAAAGGCAGATACGGTGACGCCATTGCCCTCTTCACCTACCAAGACGATATCGTCGTCAAGAACGGCTCCACCGTGGACGCGTTTGCGGAAGGCGAGGTTTCGGCTGCATTCTCCACCAGAAACGATCGACCCAACGAGGAGGGTGGCCACATCTACATCAGCGACTCCGTTGTCAAGGCCATAGCCCGCTATGTCGAGAACGGCGACGGCCCCATCCCCTACAGCGAAAACCAAGATGGTGAGACGAGCCCCGAGCCCCAAGGCGAGAACATCGGCATCATCGTCCAGACCAGCGAGGGCGTCACACCCGCAGTCATCTCGATCATCCGCAGCAAGGTAACGGCCGAAGGAGATACAGCGGCAATCTTTGCCCGTGCCATGAGCGCTGACGGCAAGACAATCGGCACCATCAAGATTGAGAACGCCGCCATCCAGACGCCCGAAGGCGGCAAGGTCATTGACTATCGCAAGCTCCGTGACGGCATCTACGAGGCAGGCCAAGCCATCGGCACGGGCGACGCTGTGATCGACTCCCCCTATAACGAAGCTGTCGCCAAGAGCATGGTCATCGCACCTCCCGAGGTAGCCAAGCCGGAAGACCCCAAGCCCGACGAGACCAAGCCCGCAGAAAGCAAGCCCGCGGAGTCCAAGCAGAACCCCAAGCCTGAGTGCTCAAAGCCGACCAAGGCCGTTGCGGCTTCAATCACGAAAGCCAAGACTACCGGCGTGCTCGCGGCAACCGGCGACACCTCGGGTGCGGCCATCGTGGCAACCGTCCTTGCGGGAACAGCCGCTATCGCCGCAGGCACCATGGCGAGCCGCAAGCGCTCTTAGACGCCTCTGCGCACATGGCAGCTCCCGCGAAGGCCCCGAGTCCCAGCACCGTTTAACAACGCCACCGCCGAGCTCCCCTCCGGCGGTGGCGTTTTCCATATGCGTCCGCAGGGTATGCACGAGATTGTCTTTGGTCTAGCCCAACCTGCATGAGCCGGCGTGCGACAATGGGGGCCGTCGATATCACAACGCCGAGAGAAGCCCGTCATGGAAGCGCATCAAAAGCAGATAACCGTTCATGCACAGCATGCCGAAAGCGCACCAGTCATCTATCTTCCCGTGGTCATGGGCGACGGCACGGAGGTTTATGAACGCTGCCGAGAGCTCAACTGCCCGCCCTTCACGCTTGTCGGCATTGGCAGCCTCAACTGGAATCGCGAGCTGAGCCCCTGGGTATGCGACGGTACCGTGCGCGATGCCGAGCCCTTTGGTGGACAGGCCGCTGGTTTTCTTGACGAGTTGTTGAAGCAGATAATCCCAGAGGCCGAATCATCGCTCCCGCAACCGCCCACCTGGCGCGGCGTTGCCGGCTACTCGTTGGCGGGTCTTTTTGCACTGTGGGCACTTTGGCAAACAGATGTCTTTGAGCGCGCGGCGAGTGCATCGGGGTCGCTGTGGTTCCCCGGCTTTATCGACTACGCGCGCGAGCGCACGATGACAGCTACGCCCGACGCCGTCTATCTGTCACTCGGCAAAAAGGAAACCAAGACGCCCAACCGCATGATGCGGCACGTACTCGACGATACGCGCGCGATGGAAGAGCTGTTTATCGAGCGTGACATTCCAACAACGCTGGAGCTCAACCCCGGCAATCACTTTACCCAAACTGACCTGCGCATGGCACGCGGCATCCACTGGATACTGACGCATTAAAAATGGCATCCACGCGTACATACGCATGGACGCCATTTTTAATTTGGCTGAACGCAGCTGCTATTCAGCAGTCTCCTCAAGCTCGGAAGTATCGAACTCAAAGTCGTTACCGGGCAGGATGGCGTTGAGCACAATGCCCACCAGCGAGCCCACGGCAAGGCCCGAAAGCGAAATCGTCACGCCGCCCAGCTCCAGCACGATGGCACCGGCGGTACTGTAGGCAATGCCGAGCGAAAGCACGAGCACCAGAGCCGCCACCAGCACGTTGCGGTTGTTCTGGAAATCAACCTGGTTCTCGATGAGGTTACGTACACCAACGGCGCTGATCATGCCGTAGAGCACGAGCGACACACCGCCGATAACGCATGCCGGCATGGCGGCAATCACCGCAGCAAACTTGGGGCAGAACGAAAGCACAATGGCGCAGCAGGCGGCAATGCGAATCACACGCGGGTCGAACACACGCGTCAAGGCAAGCACGCCGGTGTTCTCGCCATACGTCGTATTGGCAGGAGCGCCAAAGAGCGATGCCAAGATGGTCGCCAGGCCATCGCCGAGCAGGGTACGGTGCAGGCCGGGATCGGCAATGTAGTTGCGCTCACAAGTCGATCCGATGGCGGAGATATCGCCAATGTGCTCAATCATGGTCGCAAAGGCCAGTGGCATGATGGTGATAATGGCCGTCGTGGCAAGACTGCTATCGAACTGCGGTCCAAAGAGCGCAAACACGGTGTTGTCCCACACGACGGGCAAGCCAACCCAGGGGGCGGCTGCGACGCCAGAGAAGTCGACCTCGCCCAGCGCGGCCGCAACGGCATAGCTCACCACAACGCCCAGCAGAATCGGCACGATCTTGACCATGCCGCGGCCCCAAATGTTGCAGATGATGATCACGGCAACGGCAATAGCAGCAACAAACCAGCTGGTCTGGCAGTTAGCAATGGCAGAGCTTGCCAGGATCAAGCCGATGGAAATGACGATGGGGCCAGTCACCACCGGCGGGAAGAAACGCATGACACGCTTGGCGCCAAAGGCGCGGAACAGGGCCGCAAGCACCGGATAGAGCAGGCCGGCACAAGCTACGCCCAGGCAAGCGTAGGGCAAAAGCTCAGCCTCGCCGTTGGGCGCAATGGCGGCATAACCCGCGATAAAGGCAAACGAGGAGCCCAGGAACGCGGGCACCTTACCGCGCGATAGAAAATGAAACAGCAGCGTGCCGATGCCGGCGAACAGAAGCGTCGCCGAAACGGAAAGGCCGGTGAGCACGGGCACGAGCACCGTGGCTCCGAACATCGCAAACATGTGTTGCAAACCCAACACAAACATGCGCGGGCGGCCGAGCGACGATGCATCGTAGATGGCATCGGTGACGGCGGGCGTCGAAGACTGGGACATGGAAGTCCTTTCGAATGGAAGGGCGATCAGGCATATCGGATAACCTGCCCGAACGATACGATCCGAACCATTGTACGCGATATGCAGTACCTCGCACGCGCCGCCACCTGCATACGCTAGCGCTATTTCCAAACGCGCTCGGCAATACGCCTGACCAGCGCAATCTTTGCCCACTGCTCGTCCTCGGTCAGCTTATTGCCAATCTCGCAGCTGGCAAAGCCACACTGCGGAGACAGATACAGGTTCTCGAGCGGCACGTACTTTGCCGCCTCGCGGATGCGCTCGACGATAACATCCTCGTTCTCGAGCTCTGCCGCCTTGGTGGTCACCAAGCCCAGCACGACCTTCTTGCCGGGAGCAACGTACTTGAGCGGCTCAAAACCACCGGCGCGGGGCGTGTCGAACTCCAGATAGAACGCGTCAACGTCCTCATGCGCAAACAGGTACGGCGCGATGGGGTCGTAGCCGCCCTCAAAAGCGTAGGTGGAGTGGTAGTTGCCGCGGCATACATGCGTGTTGATAACCAGATCGTCGGGCTTGCCCTCGATGGCGGCATTGTTGAGCGCCACGCCCAACTCGCTTACCTTTTGCAGGTCGACCGGGCTCATGCCGGTTTTGGCAACAAAATCGGTATCGCAGTAGATGCCCCAGGTGCAGTCATCAAACTGGATGTTGCGGCAGCCCGCGGCATACAGGTCAGCAATCACGGTGCGGTATGCTGCGGCAATGGCACCGACGAGCTCTTCGTCGGTCTTGTAGACGGCGTGCAGACTCTCCTGCTGGCCATCGCAGCGGTCGAGTGTGACTTCGGAGAACGTCTGGATCGGCGCCGGAATGGTCTGGCGCGCGACCTGGCCCTCTCCCTCGAGCGACTTGATAAATTTGAAGTGCTCGACGAACGGATGATTCTCGCCGCTAATGGGACCGGTTACCACGGCGGTGTCGGCGGTAGTCTCCTCATCGTGGAACATGTAGCCCGTGCGCGAGGCGCGGCGCTCAATGCCGTTGAGGCCCCACATAAAATCGAGGTGCCAGTAGCTGCGGCGGAACTCGCCATCGGTAATCACCTGCAGGCCGGCAGCCTTCTGCTTGGCCACTAAGTCGCGGATGGCCTCGTCCTCGACGGCCTTAAGGCCGGAAGCGTCGAGTTTACCCGCGACATAGGCGGCACGGGCGTCCTTTACAGCCTGCGGACGAAGAAAACTGCCGACGATATCGGCACGAAACGGCGCGTTCGGTTGAATCGAAGTGCTCATAGATATCTCCCTTTGCATTGGTTGCTTTACTGGGACAGAGTATGAGCGCTCATATGGACATCGTAAAATATATGTTTATAACAGTTTGATATAGATGCTTCCTATATCAGTTTGGACTGCCATAAAGAGATTTGACCCGTGCAGAACGCAGCAGTCTAGATGTGCTGACGAATCGCTTCGATATAGGCCTGCCCGTAGCGCGTAAGTGTCGTGTTCTTGCGCGTGATGATGCCGATCTCCATGTACTCGTCTACATCGAGCGGAATGGAGATAATGCCGGGGCCGTTAAGTTCATGGCTGATCACGCCCGAACAAACCGTGTAGCCGTTAAGGCCCATGGCCAGATTGAACAACGTCGCACGGTCGCGCACGCGGATATTCTTGCGGCGCTCAAAGGTCGAGGTCAGCTCCTCGGAATAGTAAAACGAGTTGTAGCTGCCCTGCTCATAGGACAGGAACGGGTAGTCCTCGAGATCTTCGAGCGTCACGCTGGCGTGGTCCGCCAGTGGATGGTCGGTGCATACAAAGACATGCGGCGTGGCGCAGAAGAGCCCCTCGAATACGAGTTCGTTGGCGGCGAGCATGCGCTCGATGACCTCGCGGTTATGCTCGGATAAGTACAGGATGCCCAGTTCACTTTTCATATGCGCGACGTCCTCGATAATCTCGTGAGTCTGTTCCTCGCGCAGAGTAAAGTCGTAACGCGCGGCATCGAACTCGCGGATCACGTCAACAAACGCGTTAACGGCAAAGGAATAATGCTGACAGCTCACACTAAAATGCGGCACCTGCTCGGATGCGCTCTTGTACTTACCCTCGAGCAAATCGGCCTGGTCGAGCACTTGGCGCGCGTAGCCCAAGAAGGTCTCGCCCTCCTCGGACACAATGACGCCCTTGTTGGTGCGCTCAAAGATGTGTACACCCATCTCGTTTTCGAGATCGCGAATTGACGCGGTAATCGAAGGCTGCGACACAAAGAGCCGGCGCGAGGCCTCGGTGATGCTGCCGCATTCGGCAACTTTGACGACATATCTGAGCTGCTGGAGCTTCATGGCTTTCTCCCTAGACGTTCGTGACGTCGAAACCCGTCGCGTCCATCTGACGCATAAACGACGGCATCTCCCCCGTCGCGGCGCAGGCGGCAATCTGATGCAGAGCCCCGGCAACCGCATCATCTGCCGCAGCGCCGATATGCCAGCGCGCGGCAGCCGTGACGGCCTCGTTGGCATTGGCGACTGCAACGGAATTGGGAACGGCATCGATCATGGGCAAATCGTTATCGGAATCGCCGAATACGGCCACCTCGTCGGGCGTCAGGCCCAAAGCGCGCGCCAGCTCCAGCGCAGCACAGCCCTTGTCCCAGCCGGTCGGAAGAACGTCGAACAGGCGCACGCGGTTGTTGGGAAACACGAGCGAGAGCTCCGGCACCTCGGCGGCAACACGCTCGCGCAGCTCGGCGAGCTCCTCGCGCGAACGGGCACTCCAGATATTCGCCTTGTATACCGGGGCATCGTCAACGACAGGGCGACAGGGAGCCTCTTCGCCCTTGAGCCACGCGTTGCCGCCTGACTCCATGGCGCGACGCACACGCTCGGGATCGCTTGTCACGCAATAGGCGTCGTTGTCCCAAAAGTCATCACCCAGACGGTAGACCTTCAAATAGGTATCGTCGGTCTCTTGCTCCAGGTAGTCGGCCAGGCGCATAAGGGCATCGTTATCAGTTGCGCGCGAGGCAACCGCCTCGCCATCGACAAACATCACCTGGCCGTTGCAAAACGCACCGGTCGAGAAGCACTCGGAGCGATTGCGGAACATCCAGCTCATCGCGGACGGCTGGCGACCCGAAACCGGGCCAAAATGCAGGCCCGCCGCCTGCATGGCATGAATGCCCTCGATGGCGCAGTCGCTGGCGCCATCGTGTCCAGCAGGAATCAGCGTATCGTCCATATCGGTCAGCACAAGTTTGATCATAAGGTCCCCTCGGTCATTCTTTATCCCGTCTATTGTAACGACCTGCCAATAAGGGACAGGTTTATCTTGGCAGGTTTTATCTGGGAAAATGCAGCGCCCCTGTTGCCACCTGCCAAAATAAACCTGTCCCATATTGGCAGGTGCGCTAGTATAGGGAACAACAGATTCGATGCGGGAGTGCCGGCGGTGCAAACCACAAGGCTGAGAGGGCATAGGGCCCAATCCTTTGAACCTGTCAGTTAATGCTGGCGTAGGGAGCATGCCGCCTTTACAGGGGCGCTGTCTATGCACAGCGCCCCTTTTCTATGCCAAGGAGGCATGTGCAGTGATTGATTCGGAACAGCTTAAGCAACATATGGTCAAGGCCGTAGAGGAGATTCGAGCCACCAATCCGATGGCCGGCTCCATCACCAACACGGTGACGATCGACTTTGTCGCCAACGCGCAGCTCGCCGTGGGCGGTTCGGCCGCCATGGTCTATCTGCCCGACGAGGGCGAGGCGCTCGTTGCCGGCGGCGGCGCCATCTATCTCAACATGGGCACGCTCTTCCCCATCTACGAGCAGACGATTCCCCGCGCGGCCAAGGCGGCACACGACGCCGGCAAGCCCTGGGTGCTCGATCCGGTGGGTCTGGGCATCGGTAGCCTGCGCACCCAGCTGGTAAACGAGCTCAAGCAGTACAAGCCCGCCATCGTACGCGGCAACGCCTCCGAGATCATCGCACTCTCCGGCCTGTGGGGTCTTGAGGGCGAGTCGGCCGATCTGAGCCGCGTACGTGGTGTCGATACCACCGACACGGTCGACGCCGCCCGCGATGCCGCCGTGGCGCTCGCTCGCTACACCGGCGGCGCCGTTGTGGTCTCGGGCGAAGTCGACCTGATTACCGACGGCACGACCGTGGCCAAATCCCACGGCGGCAGCCCGCTCATGTCCAAGATCACCGGCTGCGGTTGCTCGCAGGGCGGCGTGCTGGCCGTGTACGCCTGTGCTACCGATCCGTTTACGGCAGCAGTCTGCGGCACCGCCGTCTACAACGTTGCCGGCACGCGTGCCGCCGCCGTCGCCGATGCCCCGGCAAGCTTTAAGGTCGCCTTTATCGACGAGCTCTACCGCGCAACCGCCCAGGATATTGCCGACAACCGACTCGAGCTCGAGGAGGCATAAGCCATGTCCGAACCCGCAACAAATGCCGGCATGAACACGCTCGTCGCCGTGGCCATCGCCCCATGCGGCACCGGCGACGAGCTGTCCGCCGAGGTCGCCGAGGTCGTGCGCGTCATTCGCGAGAGCGGCCTTCCCAACCGCACCACCTCGATGTTCACCGAGATCGAGGGCGACTGGGACGAGGTCATGCAGGTCGTGCGCGACGCGACCTTTGTGTTGGCGAGCAAGGGCATCCGCACCGAAGTCGTGCTCAAAGCCGATATTCGACCCGGATTTACCGACACCATGACCGGCAAACTCAAGCGCATGGAAGCACAGATCAAAAAGCAGGAGGAAGCACAATGAGCATCCGCGACAACCTTGATATCTCGGCCTATCTGGTGCTCGGCCCCGAAAACACCCTCGGACGCCCCGTGGGCGATGTGGTGGCCCAGGCGCTCGACGCCGGCTTTACCTGCATTCAGGTGCGCTCCAAGGTGGCAAGCGCCCGCGAGATCATTGCGCTGACCGGCGACGCCGCGCAGGCAATCGCACAGGCTGGCAAGACCGGTCAGGTCGCCTTGCTGATCGATGACCGCCTTGACTGCGTACTCGCCGCACGCGAGCAGGGCATTGCGGTCGACGGCGTGCACGTGGGCCAGAGCGATATTCCCGTCGAGGTCTGTCGCAAGCTGCTGGGCCCCGACGCCATTGTGGGCCTTTCGGCCCGTTGCGAGGAGATGCTCGAGTACGTCAAGACCGCCGACATGAGCCTGGTCGACTACCTGGGCATCGGCCCGCTCCACGAGACCGAGACCAAGCGCGACTGCGGACGCGCGGCCGACGGCTCTATCATCACCAAGAGCTTTGAGGACCTTGCCGCACTCCACGCGGCAAGCCCCGTGCCCATCGTGGTGGGCGGCGGCGTTAAGACGGCCGACTTGCCGCAGCTTAAGGCCACCGGCGTCGACGGCTTCTTTGTGGTAAGCGCCGTCTGCAGCGCCGACGACCCCCATGCCGCAGCCAAGGAGCTTGTCGACACCTGGCAGCAGGCATAGGCATAGGCCGAACAGCTGATTCGCAGCCTCATATCTTCAGCAATGGAAAGCGCATCCCAGTTTGGGCCTCCATTCCGGGATGCGCTTTCCGTATGCGACCCTTACCCCGCCAGATACGCTTCCAACGCCGGCAAAGTCGCCTCTGCATCGTGGCGGCCGACCTGGTAGATGCGCTCGAGCTCATCCGGTTCGCGGCACAGCGACGGCACCTTCACCGATTCGCTCGGCCGCACCACAAAGATTTCCCCGGCAGCCTCTCGACGTGCCAGGTCATCGAGCGTGGCATTGTAGACCTCATGCCGATGCTCAAGCGCTGCAACAAACTCCGGATAGTGACGGAACACGCGCCGCAGCATGGGCATCACGCTGTTGGGCTGCTTCACAAAGCCCGCCGGCTGCGTGAGTACCACGATATTGCGGTCATACCCCTGCGCAAACAGCCATGCGCTGGGAATAGAATCAGCCACGCCACCATCCAGATACTTATGCCCGTCAATAGCAACGGGACGCGTCGCCACAGGAATGGCAGACGACGCCCGGATCCACTCGATATCGCGCTCGTCGCCATACGGTAGATCGTGGTAGACGGCCTTGCCCGTCTCGATATCGGTACACACGCACGTAAATCGCATGGGGCAGGCGCGATACGCCTCCAAGTCGATGGGATCGCGCTCGATAGGCACCTCGTGATAGGCAAAATCGGCATTGAACATATCGCCGGTTCGCAGCCAGCTGGTCACGCTCGCATAGCGCTTGTCGGCGCAATAAGCCTTGTTGTAACGAATGGCACGGCCGATCTGGCGCGATTTAAAGTTGTAGCCAAACGCCGCGCCCGCCGAGACACCCACCATATGGTCGCAGGTCAAACCGCGCTCCATCCAAACGTCGAGCACGCCCGCCGTATACATACCGCGGTAGCCGCCTCCCTCGAGCGCAAGCCCCACCGTGCGCGTCGTATCCGGCTGTGCCATGTGACCATCTCCGTTCCTGCGTTTTAAAACGGGACAAGTATACCCGTCAACATATATCGACTCAGTCGCATTTTTCATGCGCACCCAGGCGTTGCCGTTTGGCGAATAATAGCCGCCCACAGCATGTGCGCCTATATATAATTGTGCACTGTTGTCTATACTACTCAGCTGTTATCAACAGCGAACATTAGCCGGCAAAGTAACTCAACAACGCAGCAAGGCGGGGGCCTGGATACACGCAAGGCGCCGAGCAACGACGCGTGTACACTACGAGCTCGCCCGACGCCATCCGCCCCGACCTCAGAAAGCCGCTTACAACATGGACACCGCCAGCAATTACACCGAAACGCTCGAAAAGACCGTCCGCGACCTTCTCGAGCGCCAGGATGATCTGATTAGGACGGCCTTTACCAACCAGCTCACCGGGCTTGGCAACCGCGGCGGCTTTGCCCGTTCCCTAGAGGAACTCTGGGGGCAGGAACTGCCCGTCACCATGGCGTTTATCGACATCGATAACCTTAAGCACTGCAACGACATCTTTGGACATGACGAGGGCAACCGCTATATCTTGCAGGTAAGTCTCTATCTCAAGCTGTATATGAAAGTGGACGAGGCGGCGTTTCGCATAGGCGGCGACGAGTTTGCCATCCTGTCTACGATTGCGACCGAGGACGACCTCGCCGAGCGCCTGGAACACTGCCGAACGGTCCTACTCAAAAACAACGATTCCGAGATGCCTCACTCGTTTAGCTACGGAGTGTCGCACGCCGACCCCGCCCTGGGTGAAGTCTCCAATCGCATGACACTCGATGCCGACCATCGCATGTACGACTACAAGCTACGCCATGCCATGCATCTTGATCGACGCAATATCGCGCAAGTCCACACCGACGACTTCGAAATAAGCGATCGCGTTTTTGACGCCTTTTCGATGCTCAACGAAGGCCGTTATTGCTTTATCGAGAACTTGGACAAACATCGCACCCTATGGTCACAAGGCGCCCTGCGCGATCTCGGTCTTCCTTCTGAGCATGTAGACAACTGCCACGATTACTGGAAAACGCGCGTCCACCCCGATGACCTTGAGGCCTACATCAACGACATCGACCAAATCTATAATGGCTCCAAACACCGCCGCGTCATGCAGTACCGCATGCGCAATGCCGCGGGCGACTACGTCCTCTGCCGCGCTCGCGGGTTTCGCATCGACGGCGACGGAAATACCCCCTCGCTCTATGTCGGCGAACTTGTTAACCACTCACTCGCCGAGACCGTCGACGCCGCCACGGGCCTCGGAACGCAGCGTATGCTGATCAACGCTATCGATGCCTGCCGTCGCGACCGTTGCGAGACGGGGCTTATAGCGGTCCGCGTTTGTGGCACGGCAAAGTTCAACGAGCTCTACGGGGCCGAGGCTGTCGACAACATGCTCGCCGAATACGCAGGCCGCATGCTATCGATCACCCGCGGCAGAAGTCGCGTCTTCCGCTCGCGAAACGCCCAGTTCGTCGTGCTCAGCAACGATCTGGACCACGAGGCATTCGAGCAACTGACCCATCATCTTAAAGAGGCCGTTTTCGCTCCTGTTCGAATCGCGAACGACACCATTACCCCCGTCTGTCTTGTCGTCCCGGCCTTTTACGAGCGCTTAATCAATCAAGCGACCGCTGTTTTAGGCGAACTCGACCGTCGTCTTCGCGCCGCCGGCGGGCTTGCACCCAACGACAGCCTCCCCATACCCGAGATTGAGCGTAAAAGCGCCGTCGCCGAACGCATCGATACGCTCACGGGCCTCTATCGACCCAGCGAGTTTATGCGGCGTGCCAACGCATTTCTTAAGACAAGGCGCGACGCCGCTTGGTGTATCGCCACCGTCGACATGGGTCATATGCGACTGTTCAACGAATGGCACGGACAGGCCGAGGGCGACCGCGTGCTCGCCGATGTGGGCACGGTCCTCAAAGACATCGAGAATGCCGAGATGGGCGTCGCAGGATACTGGGGCCAAGACGACTTTTGCATTCTCATCCCCTTTGAGCACAACACCGTCCATCAAATCTATAACCGCGTTCGCGCCGCCGTGGCCAAGCATGATGACGGCGTGGGTTTCTGGCCGTCCATGGGCGTTTGCCCCATCGACCCCAACGAGGAAATCACCATCGACGCGCAGGCCAAGGCCATGTTTACCAATCGGCGCGCCAAAAACGATTTTAAGGATCGCATCGCCGTCTTTCGCCCCGAGGAATACAAGCGCGAGGTGGCGTTTCACCGCACCCTCACCGAGTTCCAGTATGCGCTCTCAAACGACCACATCACCTACTACCTGCAGCCCCAGGTTGATATGGAAACCGGCGAGATCATTGGCGCCGAAGCACTCACCCGCTGGATTGACAAGGACGGCTCTCTCATTTCGCCCGCAACGTTTATCCCCGCACTCGAGGAAAGCGGCTTTGTGGTGACGCTCGACAAGTACATTTGGCAGGGTGTCGCCTCGTGGCTGCGCGGGCGCATCGATCGAGGACTTCGCGTGGTTCCGGTCTCGCTTAATGTGTCGCGCGTGGATATCCTTGCCTGCGACGTTGCCGAACATATGGGGGCGCTCGCCGCCCAATACAACCTACCGCCCGAGCTCATGCGTATCGAGATCACCGAGACGGCTTATACGGGGGAGTCCGAGGCCGTGGACAAACTGACAGCCGACCTGCACACCCGCGGCTTCTCGACCTATATGGACGATTTTGGCACCGGCCAGTCCACGCTCGCGATGCTCAAGAACGTCAACGTCGACGTCATCAAGCTCGACCGCACCTTTGTGCCCACCGACCGCGATCAAGGCCGCAGCGCGCAGATCGTGTCATCGATGCTCGAGATGGCGCAGTCGCTCCATCTGCCCGTCGTGGTCGAAGGCGTCGAGACAAATGAGCAGGCAAACATACTACGCCACATGGGCGCCCGCTACGCTCAGGGCTTCCTCTACTACCGCCCCATGCCGGCGAATGATTTTGAGGCATTGCTCGATGGTGGCAAAAACAACTGATACGCTCGCGCGCAAAACACCACCGCCGAAGGGGACATTTGTCTCCATTAGCTAACTTATATCCCCAATTCAAACCGAATTGGGGATATGATACAAACCGTTGTTCTGCCCAAGGAGGTTATTCATCATGAACGAGTCATATCGCTTGGGCGAGCAATCGATTATTGCCTATCTTCAGCGACTTGCGAATGGTGTCTCGACCGCCGAACTCGATGTTTCCGTGCTGCCTGCTGAGCTACGCGCCGTTGGTGAGCAACTGCAAAAGACGCATGCCATCCTGCAACAAGAGCGCCAGCTGCTTGAGTGCAACGCCTATATCGATCCGCTCACCAACTTGGACAACCGTGGCGGACTCGACCGTCACGTCGAGCAGCTCTGGCGCAAAGGCGACCCCCTTCACCTGCGCCTATATTGACATCGACCATCTCAAGCATTGCAATGATAGGTTTGGCCACGCCGAAGGCAATCGCTATATTCTGAGCATCTGTCGCACGCTCTCCGAAACCATGGAGCACGATGAGATGCTGTTCCGTATCGGTGGAGACGAGTTTGTGCTTATCTCGCTCTCTGCAAACGAGACTGAACTCGAGCAGCGCTTGGAGCAGGTACGTGCCGGGCTGATCGAGGCGAGCTCAGGTGGCAAGGCGCCCATGATCGCTAGCTTTAGCTTTGGCTGCTCGCGCGTCAATCCACTTGCCGGCGACACGCGTCGCCAGATGACGATGGATGCCGATCGCAAGATGTATCGCTATAAGCTTATGCATCGTGTGCAGCAACCGAAAGACAATGACGCGCCGCCACACCCAATTGCCGAGCAGCTTCCGTGCAACGACCGCGTATTCCAAGCGATCTCTATGAGCTCCGAGACGCGCTATCCGTTTATCCTCAATCTCGATACGGGCGAATCACAATGGTCGGTTAATGCCGTACGCGATTTTGACCTGCCCTCCCAGCATCCCTACAACTCACTCGACTTGTGGCTTGCCCGCGTTCACCCCGAGGACCGCGACAACGTACGCGCCGAGCTCGACATGGTGATAAACGGTACGTGGCACTTCCACTACATGCAGTATCGCGTGATGGATGCCACCGAAGCATACGTGCTTTGCGACTGCACGGGCTACCGCTTGGACGGCACCGATACCGAGCCCAACATGTACGTGGGCATGATTATCAACCGCAGCTTGGCAGATACGACCGATTCCGTGACCGGCCTGGGCGACATCCACGCCCTGGTCAACGCCATTGGCGAAATGCGTCGCGTCGCGCGCAAGGCGGGCTTGGTCGCCATTAAAATCGACGATATCGCTCAGGTCAATGCCCGCTTTGGCTTTGATGCAGGCGACCGCGTTTTGGCGGAGAGCGCCGCCTGCCTCATGGATTGTTCGCGCGGCAAGGGTCGTCTGTTCCGCTCGACCGGACCGATGTTCGTGGCGCTTTTCGACGAATTCGATCCCGAAGAGACCGACGCGATCGCAAAGGAAATCGAGCGGTTCCTGGGCTCTCCCGTGCTCTTTGGCTCGTTTGAATATCAGCCGCCCCTTCGCGTGGCCACGCTTCATCTGGATACCGTCGACCGACAGCCCGTTTCCATTTTGAACGAGCTCAAAGTGTTGCTCGGGAAAGCCGTGCAGGTGCCAGGTACCAAACTGGATTAGCACCACGCCCGCACCGCCTCCCCCCATCGTGCGATAATCCTCTGCAGAAGTCACCAACAGCAGAGGGAGTTTGTGATGAAGGTTCTTTTGGTCAATGGCAGCCCCAAGGCAAACGGCAACACCGCTCGCGCGCTCGCCGAAGTCGCCGAGCAACTTAAAGCCGAGGGCATCGACAGCGAGGTATTCCAACTGGGCGCCAAGCCCATCCGCGACTGCATCGGCTGCGGTCAGTGCGGCAAGCTTGGCGGTCGCTGCACCTTTGACGACGACGTGGTGAACGAGCTCATCGCTGCCGCCGAGCAGGCAGACGGTTTTGTCTTTGGCTCCCCCGTCTACTATGCGCATCCCAGCGGACGCATCCTCTCGGCTCTCGACCGCGCATTCTATGCTGGCAGCAAGGCCTTTGTGCACAAGCCGGGTGCCGCGGTCGCCGTCGCCCGTCGCGGCGGCACGTCGACCACCTTCGATGTACTCAACAAATACTTCACTATCAACCAGATGCCCGTGGTGGCCTCCACATACTGGAACAACGTCTTTGGTGCCATGCCGGGCGAGGCCGCCCAGGACGCCGAGGGCCTGGCCACCATGCGCAACATCGGCAAGAACATGGCTTGGCTCCTGCATTGTATCGAGGCAGGACAGGCTGCCGGCATCGAAGCCCCCGAAGCCGATCGCGAGCGCACCAACTTCATTCGTTAGAACGGCGGAACATGAATATCCAGATTTTTGGCACCAAGAAGTCCTTCGATACCAAGAAGGCCCAGCGCTATTTTAAGGAGCGCCGCATCAAGGTGCAGTTTATCGACCTTAAGGAAAAGGAGATGAGCAAAGGCGAGCTCACGAGCGTGATGCAGGCGGTCGGCGGCATCGACAAGCTGCTCAACCCCAAGGCCAAGGACGAGGAGACGCTCGCGCTCATCCAGCACCTCACCCCTAGCCAGCGCTTCGACAAGTTGCTTGAGAACCAGCAGGTTCTAGCCGAGCCCATCGTGCGCAACGGCAAAAAGGCCACCGTCGGTTATTGCCCCGATGTATGGGGAGCCTGGGAGTAGCCTGTGTTATTTGCCGGCGCGTGGGTATAAGAGCAGGCGTTTGGCATAAGATTCAACTGTAAGCCATGTCTAACAAAGGAGGGCACATGCCCAACAAACCCGTGAAGATCATCATGCTTACCGGATACCTCGGTGCCGGCAAGACCACACTGCTCAACCACATCCTCGCTAACGACGGCGGCATCCGCGCCGCCGTGATCGTCAACGATATCGGCGAGATCAACGTCGACGCCAGCCTCATCGCCGACGGCGGCCTTTCCGAGACCGACGACCTCATCCCGCTCACCAACGGCTGCATCTGCTGCACGCTTTCGGACGACCTTGCCAACCAGCTGCAGGGCATCGCCGATTCGGGCAAGTTCGACTACATCATCATCGAGGCCTCGGGTATCTGCGAGCCTATCCCCATCGCCTACACCATCTCGAGCTTCTGCGACGAGGCCAAGGTGGCGGCCAGCCCAAGCTTGCACTCGACAACATCGTGGCTGTGGTCGATTGCGCCCGCATGTACGACGAGTTCAACGGCGGCCGCGACCTGTTGGCCGAGGATATCGACGAGGACGACATCGAGAGCCTGCTCATCCAGCAGATCGAGTTCTGCTCCACGCTGATCCTCAACAAGACCGATACCGTGAGCCCTGAGCAGATCGCCGAGCTCAAGGCTATCGTGCGCAGCCTGCAGAAGGACGCCGTGATTGTCGAGGCCCAAAACGGCGAGGTCCCCATGGAGGAGCTGCTCGACACCGACCGCTTCGACTTTATGCGCGCCTACAACTCCGCCGCCTGGATCGAGGCCATGGAGCATCCCGAGGAGCACGACGACCCCGAGGTGCTCGAGTACGACATCGAGACCTTTGTGTACTCGCGCCGCAAGCCGTTTGACCTGCAGAAGTTCACCGATTTTGTTGAGCAGGAGTGGCCCGACGAGGTCATCCGCGTCAAGGGTCCGCTGTGGCAGACCGGCGATCCGGACATGTGCTACATGTTCGAGCAGGCCGGCCACCAAATGCGCCTGATGGAGAACGGTCTGTTCGTTGACTCCGCGCCCGAGGGCGAGAAGCAGAAGATCATCGACGAGAACCCCGAGATCATGCAGATTTGGGACGACGAGACGGGCGACCGCATGACGAGCCTGTGCATCATCGGCCGTCACATGGACAAGGATGCGCTCATCGCCTCCCTCGATGCCTGCCTGACCGACTGGCACCGCGCCTAGATTTATCCAAGCGGGCATTTTTCCGCCTACGCAACCGCCAAACCACCACGAAGGTGCCCTTCGTGGTGGTTTTTCGTTCTGAGCCAAGGAGATTCATGTTCAACATTGTGCTGTATGCGCCCGAGATTCCGGCCAATACGGGCAATATCGGCCGCACCTGCGTGGTTACCGGCGCCCGCCTGCATCTGGTGGAGCCGCTGGGGTTTTCGCTCGACGACAAGACGGTGCGTCGCGCCGGCCTGGGCTACTGGCAAAATTTGGACGTGACGACCTATGCCGGCTGGGAGGATTTCCTTGCGCGCAACGGCCTCTCCCCCGCCGACGAACGCCTGCATCTGCTGACCAAAAAGGCGCGCCGCACCTATGCGCAAAGTACCTACCGCGACGGTGACTTTTTGGTCTTTGGCAGCGAGAGCTCGGGGATTCCCGAGCCACTGCTTGCCGCGGCGCCCGAGCGCTGCGAGCGCATCCCCATGTTGCGCGATTGCGACTCGCTCGAAAACGCCGACGCCTGGGAGGCCCACGAGGAGTCGCTCGGGCATACCGAGGACAGCCACGAAGCCATCCTTCGACAGGATATCTGCGGCAACTTCGTCGACCCGGACGACTACCGCATCAGCGCTCTCAACCTCTCTAACAGCGCCGCCATCGTCCTCTACGAGGCCCCGCGCCAAACAGGCTTTCCGGGAATGTGACAAAGGAACTGTCCCTTTGTCACATTCGGTTATAGGTAGCGGCCGGTGATGCTTGCGGGGCAGGCCACGATGTCGCCCGGCGTGCCGGCGCAGACGATTTGCCCGCCCGCGTCACCGCCGCCCGGGCCCATGTCGATCACATAGTCGGCGTTGCGGACAAGGTCGAGGTCGTGTTCGATCACGACAACTGTGGCGCCCTTGGCGACGAGGCCGTCAAACACACTCAGCAACACCTGAACATCGAGCGGATGCAGGCCGATCGTGGGCTCGTCAAATACGAATACGGCATCGTCCTGCACGCGGCCCATCTCGCTCGCAAGCTTAAGACGCTGCGCCTCGCCGCCCGAAAGCGCCGGCGTGGGCTCACCGAGCGTGAGATAACCCAAGCCCAGGTCGTGCAAGGTCTGCAAGCGCGCCTGTACCTTTTTGAGTCCCAGCGTGGCGTCGAGGGCCTCGTCCACACTCATGTCCATGAGCTGCGGCAACGTCAGTAAGCTCCCGTCCTTGCCCTCGCGATGGATATGCGAAGCCGCGTCTGCATAACGTGAGCCGCGACATGCCGGGCAGACGATCTCGACGTCGGGCAAAAACTGCACGTCGAGCGATATCGAACCCGTGCCATCGCACGTAGGGCAGCGCAAGGCGCCGGTGTTGTAGCTAAAGGCGCCTGCCTTGTAGCCGGCTGCCTTGGCCTCGGGCGTACGGGCGAAGGCGCGACGCAGTTCATCATGGATGTCGGCATAAGTCGCTACCGTCGAACGCACGTTGGCACCGATGGGCGTGGCGTCTATCAGGTTGGCACGTGCAATGCCCTCGGCATCGACCCAACGCACGTGTTTTGGCAGGCGCTCGCTGGCTGCCTGCGCCTTAAGTGCCGGGATGAGTGTCTCGAGCACCAACGTCGTCTTACCCGAACCCGAAACGCCCGTCACCGCGACAAGGCGACCGCGCGGTATATCGACTTCGAGCGGTTTGACGGTATGGATGGCATCGGTCGCCATGCGGATATGGCCCCGGTCAAACATTTCGTCGTCAGGCACCTGCGGACGCAAGCGCTCAGGCTCCGAGCGCAAAAATGGGGCGATGCGGCTGCCCTGCGATTCTTCGACCTCGCCTACCGCGCCCGCGGCGATCACATTGCCGCCGCCTGCTCCGGCAACGGGGCCCATCTCGACCAGATAGTCGGCTTCCGCCAGTACGCGCGTGTCGTGGTCGACAACGACCACGGTGTTGCCGTCATCCACCAAATCGCGCATCACGCCTACCAGGCCGTCGACATTGGCAGGATGCAAGCCAATCGAGGGCTCGTCCAGCACATAGAGCACGCCCGTCGATCGGTTACGCACCACGCGGGCGAGCTGCACGCGCTGACGCTCGCCCGTGGAGAGCGTGGCACCGGCGCGGTCGAGTGAAAGGTAATCGAGGCCCAGATCGACCAGTCGACGGGCCGTGCTCAAAAACGAATCGCAGATATCCGTCGCCATGGGCTGCATCTCGGCCGGCAAGGATGCGGGCACCCCGCGCACCCACTCAATCGCCTCACCCAGCGTCATAGCCGCGGCCTGCGCCAGATTGATACCGCGCACCTGGGGATGGCGTGCGGCCTCGGAGAGACGCGTGCCGCCACAGTCACGGCATGGCCCCTCGCGCAAAAAGCGCGCCACGCGCTTGAGGCCCTTGTCGTCCTTAACCTTGGCGAGCGCATTCTCGACGGTATAGACAGCGTTGTAATAGGTAAAATCGAGCGGCGTGGCGCCCTCGCCGTTTTTGGGAACGTAGAGAATGTGCTTTTTAACCGCCGGACCGTGGAACACGATGTCGCGCTCTTGAGGCGTGAGCCGGTTAAACGGCACGTCGGTGCGCACGCCCATCTCGCCGGCTACCTGCTTCATCAGATCCCACATGAGCGTACCCCAGGGAAGCACCGCGCCTTCGTTGATGGTCTTTGACTCGTCGGGCACCAGGCTCGCTTCGTCCACCTCGCGCATGACACCGGTGCCGCCGCAGGTAGGGCACGCACCGCCGCTGTTAAAGGCAAGGTCCTCGGCACTCGGCGCGTAGAACTCGCGGCCGCATGCGGGGCACGTGAGCGACAGGCCCGCAGCCACGTTAAGGCTCGGCTCCACACGCGCCCCGCAATGTGGGCACACGTGATGGGCACAGCGGCTAAAGAGCAAACGCAGACTGTTGTTGAGCTCGGTCATGGTACCAAAGGTCGAGCGCACGCCTGGCACACTGGGACGCTGATGCAACGCGAGTGCCGCCGGTACGTGCAATACCTCGTCCACCTGGGCGTGCTCGGCCTGCGTCAGGCGACGTCGAGTATAGGTGCTGAGCGCCTCCAGGTAACGGCGCGAGCCCTCGGCATAAAGAACTCCCAGCGCCAGCGAGCTCTTGCCCGAGCCCGACACGCCGGCAATGCCCACGAGCCTCCCCAGCGGAATATCGATATCGATGTCCTTGAGATTGTGAACACGTGCACCGCGCACCTCGATAGCCTGCGGGCTCATCTTCTGTTCCGTCACCTTTATCACCCTACTCATGCCATAAAACGCGGTCGCGGATATACTCGCCCAGCATGGGCACGGTAAACCGCACAAGGCCGTATCCGGCGGCCTCGATGACGCGCTCGCGAATCAGGCTTGCGCGATATTTACTCGCCCAGCTCTTGGTACGGTCGCAGCGCTCAATGATATCCGCCGTGCGCGTCGGCTTGTCCTCGTCAACCGCCATAGCCTCGATAAAGAGGCGCTGAGGGCTGCGCAGACCGTAATACAGAGGTGCGTCAACCGCTTCGTAGAACTCGGAGACGGCATCCGCATGGCCATTCTCGACATCGCGCCTTTCGATGACCTGCGAGCCACGCCGGACAGCAGACCGCCACATGTAATAGCCCACCAGCTGAACCATATAGGGATGCCCCATGCTCTTGCGCGCCGCAAGGTCCGCCGTCTCCGCGTCAACGTAAAGACCAGCGTCTTTGACCGTCTGGATATACGAATCGCGCACTTTGGGCAAAGATATTGCCCCCAACGTACGCTGCTGGGCACGCCGCAAAAACGTCACGCTCGGCTCTTCGAGCAGATCGTCAACCATACTGGGCAAGCCGGCGAACGCCAGCGCAAGACCGCGCTGGTCGCTATCGGGCAAGCCCGTGGCATCCTGGTCTCCGAGCACCTGCTGATAGAGGACGGCAAGAGCCGCCAGTTCCTCGATAGACACCGATTGTGCCTCGTCAATCGCAAACAAGACGCCCTTGCCCGGACCGAGCTTCTTGAGACGCTCGTTGACCAGCCCTCGCAATGTCTCGCCTTTTGCCCGCGCCGCCTCGACCGACATCCGGCCAAACGACGGCCCAAACTCCATTGACGTCACAACGGGTTTATTCGAGCGAAGCGCGTCGGCCAAGCGGTCGCACAAACCAAGCGAAGCGGAATCGGAGACAACCGCCCATCCGCGCTCGCTGGCTAGACGTTGCAGCTCCCGCAGGAGAACCGTTTTGCCACAGCCGCGGTTTCCCGTAATGAGCATGAGCCTGCCCGGCGCTCCGGCGCCGTTGTCGAGCCCTTCCTCAAAATCTTCGATGACCGACTCGCGACCGATGAGTATCGGAGGCCGCTTACCAGCTGTGGGCTTAAAGGGATTTGGATTCATATCGGCCTCCTCGGATTGGCAAACCCTGGTAACAGTTATACCAACTTATACTGAGTTATACCAATAGCATGTGACAAAGGGGCTGTCCCTTTGTCACATGTGGCCGAAAAACTCGGCGTCTGCTGCTCGCCAGGGACGGAAGGTGGCGGGATCGATCTTTACGTGCGCTGCGGCGGGCACGTCATACCATTTGACCGTGTAGCCGGCGCCATGAGAGCAAAAGACCGAGTCGGGCGTGTTGGGCAGATCGGCCTCGGGCTCGTAGGCGGCAGCCTCGATTACGCGCTCGCCATCATGGCAAGCCGCATAACCGGCGAACTCCAGGTACAGATGACCGCGCCCGCTCGTGTAGGCAGCCACCTCCAGCGCGTAATCCTGCACCTCGGATGCCGGCACGCGACCCACAAGCTTCGCTCGGTCTCCCGCCATCGTCGGCGGCTCGTACTCGGCACCCATGCGTGTGGCATCTGACAACGCCCGGCCCACGCACTCCCCCGGCACCTCGAGCTCAAAGTGGTACCACGGCTCCAGCAACACGTCTGCGCCGACCTCGCGCGCCTGCATCAAACCCTGGCGAATCGCGCGATACGTGGCCTGGCGAAAATCGCCGCCCTCGGTGTGTTTGGCATGCGCGCGGCCGCCCGTGAGCGTAATGCGCACATCGGTGATGGGCGAGCCCGTCAGCACGCCCAGGTGGTCGCGCTCCATAGCGTTGGTGAGTGCCAAACGCTGCCAGTTAAGATCGAGCTCGTCGGTCGAGGTCACGGTGCCAAACTGCACACCCGAACCCGCCGGCAACGGCTCCAGGCGCAGATGCACCTCGGCATAGTGGCGCAGCGGCTCAAAGTGGCCCACGCCCTCGACCGGCCGCGAAATAGTCTCCTTATAGAGAATGCCGCCGGACTCAAACTCAATCGTAAGGCCAAAGCGATCGGCCAACACCCGCTGCACGACCTCGAGTTGCACGGCGCCCATCAACTGCAAATGGATCTGCTCAAGATGCGTATTCCAGCTTACGCCGAGCATGGGATCTTCGTCCGCCAACTCACTCAGCGCTTTAAACACCGCATGAACGTCGTGTTCGCCCGGCAGCACCGTATAGGTGAGGACCGGAGCGATGACGGGCGCATCGCCCGCGGGCTCCGTGCCCAGGGCGTCCCCTGGGCGAACGTGCGCAAGACCCGTCACGGCGCAAATACCGCCAGCAGCAACTTCTTGGGCAAGCTCATACTTCTCGCCGTTATAGATGCGTACCTGATCGACCTTCTGTTCCCACGCCTCGGCACTGGAATGCCCGCTGATCATCTGTTTTGCGCGCAGCGTGCCGCCGGTCACTTTAACCCAAGCCAAGCGCTCGCCACGATCCCCGCGGCTGACACGATAGACGCGCGCGGCAAACTCCGGGAGCCACGCCTGCTCACGCATCAGCGCGCATATACCATCCAGTAGCTCGTCAACGCCTTGGTCCTTGAGCGCCGAGCCGGCAAAGCAGGGAAAGAGCTTGCGCTCGGCAACCATGCGCGACAGCGTTGCGACAGAAAGCTCACCCGCTTCAAGAAACTCCTCGAGCGCCGCTTCGTCCAACGCAGCAGCGTCCTCCTGAACGGCGCCGCCCGCCAGCAGCTCGTTGGCATCCAGGCAGCCCTCGGAAAGACGCTGCCCGAGTTGTGCCAGCAAAACATCGCGGCCGGGATTCTCCAAATCGATCTTGTTGATGAAGATGAACGTCGGGATGTCATAGCGTGCAAGCAGGCGCCACAGGGTTTCGGTGTGCCCCTGCACGCCATCGTTGGCGCCCACCACCAGAATCGCGTAGTCCAGGGCACGCAGCGTGCGCTCCGCCTCGGCAGAAAAATCGACATGGCCGGGAGCATCCACGAGCATGACGTGGGTATCGCCGTGGTCGAGCACGGCCTGCGACGAGAAAATCGTGATGCCGCGCTCGCGCTCGATCGTGTTAGTGTCCAGATGCGAATCGCCATCGTCCACGCGGCCACGCTTGCGAATGCGGCCCGCGTTGAACAGCATGGCCTCGGCCAACGTGGTCTTGCCGGCATCGACATGCGCCAAGATTCCAACGACCGCTTGCTTCGACATGGCTCTCCTCTTATTGCAAGCCCATCGCACGCGGCAACGGGCGTTCACGCTCCACACTGGATGATACAATTTACGGGCCGGTGGGCGAAGCGGGCCCTATCCCCCGACCGAGCTCATCGCCCCGCGTTGCCGCGCGGCGATTTTCGTAGGTTCGCGCCTTGCGAAAGCCGGCACCTCCCCTTTTTGTCTGCCCGGGTTCATCTGGGGCGGTAACAATGCGAGTCCCACAACGACGCGTTTTACCAAAAATTGCCCCACTCGGGGCCATTTTTTATTTGAGCTGGGTGATGATACGTGCCTTGGCTCCTACGCCTCGCGCAGCCAATCAAACGCGACACGCGCCGTGCCGTCGGACACATAGACGATACCGACACGCTCGAACCCCGCCTTGGCGATGGCGCCCTGCATGGGCAAGTTGTCCTCGTGCGTGTCAATACGCAGATGGTCGGCGCATTCCTTGGCAAAGGCAAACATCGCCGCCGCGATACCGTGCGCGGTGCCGTCGGATGCCACGCGATGCAGCACGGCATACGGAGTGTCGCTGCGCCATTGACCGTCCTCAATCACGTCATAGCACTCGTCCGGACCCGGTAAAAAGGCAAACGTCGCCACCACGCGGCCGTCGACTTCGCACACGTAACTGCCACCAGCGGCAATATCGGCAGCCAGCTGCTCGGCCGAAGGCGTGCCCTCGGGCCACTGCGTGGCGTTGCCATGCGCGCGCATAAAGGCGCGGGCCGCGTCATAGATAGCCATGACGGCGGGAATGTCGGTATCGAGGGTTTTTCTGATCATCACGCGGCGACCTCACGTTTATTGGTATCACTTTGATTGAGCAATGATACCAACGTTTGGAGAGGAGCGCGAAGCAGATGGGGAGCAAAAAGCGAGCCGCCTGGTCAAAAGCCAAAAGCGAGTTTTTGGGCGCTGCCACCGGCGGCGATATGGGCGACCTGTTTGCGCGCGAGGACGAGCGCCGCGACGCACTAGACGCCGAGCGCGATGAAGCCTGGCGCTACAAGTCGTGCGAACGCAAAAACCGTTACGACACGCGCGCCGAGGCAGAGGCCGTTATGGCCGACTGCGAAAACCGCGGACGGCGCGGCCTGTCCTGCTACAAATGCGAATACTGCGGCGGCTGGCACCTGACGTCGCACCCTTGGAAATAGACCCCGCATCGGCACGGCACTGGCGAAGCGCCAGCCATCGTGCGGAAGCTACGGACGCGGCGGCACCAAAACGTCGTAGCGGACGGCCTTGCCCGCAAGCTGATAGCTCGGCTTAACGCCGGCAAGCAGCGGCCCCTTCACCGGCCGCTTGATAACGACCTTGCGCGGCCGCGCCGCAAGCGCAGCTTCGACCAGCGTCTCCTCATCGGCGCACGGCTGTTCCAGATGGTGCAAAAGTTGAAACTTCTTTTTCACCGCCGCGCTCTTGGTGCGCTCGGGAAACATGGGGTCCAGATACACCACGTCGGGAGCGGCAAGCTCGCCCTGCCCGATCAGCTCAGCTGTATGGCGAAGGCCAGCAATGCTGTCCTCGCCCGCATGTAAGCGCATACGCGACACGGCAACCGCAAGCGCCGGATCATCTGCTGCGCGATCCAAGGCATCCTTGAGGAGCGCCGCAATCACGCAATCCTGTTCATATAAATCGACGGTAAAGCCCGCGGCCGCCAGCAGCAGCGAATCCTCGCCAAAGCCTGCCGTGGCGTCAATCGCCCATGGCTGCTCGATGCCTTTTGCGCGCGCAGCCTTTACCAGCAGCTCTTGCTGCAGACGACCCTGCTTGAGACGTGGAAGCATGCGGGCAAAATCGGCTCGCAACTCCATCGAGCCATCGGTGAGCGTAAGGCCCTCGGGCTTCCCGATCAGCTCAAGCCCCGCGGCCCGAGCAACAGAAAAGGGATCGACGACGCCCATGGGCACTCCTTCACAAGCAATACGGATACGTGAGCGCCGTTGATGTCGGCACCCAACCGTCCGCTATTGTCCCACATGCGACATGGCCCACAGCATCCCAATGCAAAGCACCGCCATCAATCCCGTGCATACGGCAGCGATCACAGAATCACCCATGCGCCTTCCCAACGACCGCGGTTCACGCACTTGCTCTGGTCCGTACATCATGGCTCCTCCTTAGACTCACTTCTTATCACGGCCTCATCATCACAGCGCCGCACATGAGCTGCCATCGATTTGACTTACAGCTGGCTTTCCTTTTTGAAAGATTGCCCTGCACAGGCGAGAAGCGCTTTCTAACACACACGCCGTCACGTTGAACTACAATGTGCTTCACGATATGTGCAGCATATGGGACGCGCCAGACTGGCAGCGCCCGAATCGAAAGGACTACCTATGAGCGCCGCGCGCAAGACACTCAAAATCCTTGCCCTCATCTATTTTGTTTTGGGCATCGCCAGCCTCGTCATCGGTATCACCGGCATCGCAACCGGCAAATTTGAATCCGTCTACGGATCGAACGCCATGCTCGCCGCGGTCGTGCTTGTCGCCAAGGGCGTTATCGACCTTGCCGCAGGTGTTGCGGGCATCAAGGGCGCCAACAAGCCTTCGCAGGTGGATGGCGCGTTTAAGCTCGGCATCGTTGCCGCAATCGCCACGATTGCGCAGGCTGTGCTCACCCTTCCCGCGCTCGGCGGCAGCGCCGTCAATATTGGAGCCTTTGTCATCGTGGTCTACGACCTGTTCTTTGTTCAGCAGGCACACGACGTTAAGGCCGAGAACAAGGATCGTCTGTAGGCACCTGCCCCCACAGCTCCCTGCAGCCAAGCAACTAAAAAGGGCCGATCGCGCATCTCCGCGGTCGGCCCTTTACGTTTGCCCAGATAAAACCTGCCAAAATAAACCTGTCCCTTTTTGGTAGGTTAGTGGCGGTACTCGGCGATGATAAAGTCGATATCGGTCTGAAGGGTATCGAGGTTTGCCAGGCGCTCTTTGTCGGCGGGGCGCGTGCGGTAGTAGTAGGGCGTCATCTGGAACACCGCCTCGATGTCAGCCTGGGTCTGGAGGGTGATGGAAGCTGTCACCCGCTGCGTTCCGACCAGTTTAAGCTCGGTGGTCTGTGGCAGCTTTTCGTCGTTGAGATATGGCGTGTCGTAGAGCACCTCCTTGAGGCCAAACAGATGCCGAGCACCCGGCACCACGGTGTAGAGCGAGCCCTCGGGCGCCAGCACGCGGGCAAACTCACGCTCGTTAAAGGGAGCGAAGAGCTCGGTCACCATATCGAAGGCGCCGTCCGCCACGGGGATGTCCTTCATGTTGGCCACGAAGTAGGTCGCATCGCCGCGCTTGGCAGCCAGGCGCACCATCTCCTTGCCCAAGTCGAACCCGTAAGCATCTACGCCCGATACCGCGCCCATGGCGCTGGTGTAGTAGCCCTCGCCACAGCAAATGTCGAGCAAGGTCATAGGACCGTTCGCAGACGCAGCACGCCCAGTCGCCCGCTCGCGCACCAGCTCGACCATTGCGTCGCGCAACGGCGCGTAGTATCCACGGTTCAGAAAGTCACGACGGCTGCGCGCTTGCGACTTGGGATCGCCCATGGAGTCGCCGCTCTTGGACGAGCGCAGCAGATATAGATAGCCCTCGCGCGCACGGTCAAACCGGTGTCCGCCCGCGCATGCAGCACCGCGCTCGTCGTCCACCAACGGTTCATGGCAAACGGGACACAACAACATGGCAACTCCTTAGCGCGAACAACACAACGCCCACCATTGTCGCACGCCTTCCCCACCTAGTCATAGAAGAGACAAGGAGTGTCCCCAGCTGCCGACAGAAAAGGAACGTCCCTAAGTGCCGGCTGGCTGCATTAGGAGTATCATCGTCTGCGCAAATAAGCACGAAAGAGCATATTAGAGATTGAGAGCGTATGACAGACACCGCATCTAAGCACATTGACATGACCACCGGCTCGCTATGGCGCAATATTCCCCTGTTCGCCTTCCCCGTGGCCGCCACGAGCATCTTGGAGCAGCTGTCGAACCTCATCGCCACGGTCATCATCGGTAACTTCTCGGGCGACCAGGGAACCCTCGCCATGGCGGCGGTCGGCTCCAATGTTCCGCTTACCAGTCTTATGCTCAACCTTTTTATTGGCATGTCGCTTGGCTCCAACGTGGTCATCGCCAACGCTATCGGTCGCAACGATCAGAACATGGTCAAACGCGCCGTCCATACCTCGATTTTAATGGCGCTCGTGGGCTTTGTCGTCATCGCACTGGGCGAGATCTTTGCCGAGCCCATGCTCGCTGCGCTCAACGTGCCTGCCGAGACCATGCCGCTCGCTTCGCTCTACCTGCGCGTCTTTTTGCTCAGCATGCCCTCGATCTTGCTCTACAACTTTGAGGCCGCGATCTTCCGCTCCGTCGGCATCACCCGCATGCCGCTGCAGGCACTTGCCGTGTCCACCGTCCTCAACATTGGCCTGGACCTCATCTTTGTCCCCGTGCTCCACTGGGGCGTCGCGGGTGTCGCCATCGCCACCGCCATCGCCTACACCGTCAGCGCCGGCACGCTCTTTGTCCACCTGCTCAAGACTGACTCCGTCGTCCGCGTCACCCCACGCGACCTGGCTATCGACCCCATCGCCCTCAAGCGCATCGTCAAGATCGGGCTGCCCGCCGGCATCCAAAGCGCTGTCTTTGCCGTCGCCAACATCATCATCCAGTCCGCCATCAACAGCCTGGGCACCGAGGTCATGGCGGCATCCAGCGCTGCCATGAGCCTGGAGTACGTGTGCTACAACCTGCTCAACAGCTTTAGCCAGGCTTGCACCACCTTTGTGGGACAAAACCACGGTGCCCGCCAGATCGACCGCTGCACCAAAACGCTCAAGGTCTGCCTGGTCGAAGGCGGCATCGTTGCACTCACCACGATTATCGTCATCGTCGGTCTGGGGCGCGAGATCCTGGCGTTGTTCAACAGCGACCCCAACATCGTCTCGATCGGCTATATCCGCGTGTGTTCGATCTTCCCGGCGTACGCCTTTAGCATGTTCTACGAAAACATGTCCGGTTATCTGCGCGGCTTTGGCATCTCGCTCATGCCCGCCCTCATCACCATGATTTGCGTCTGCGGCATCCGCTTCTATTGGGTGTTCTGCGTGTTCCCGCACTTCCGCACCTTTGCGAACATCATGATGGTCTACCCCATCAGCCTGGGCACCACAGCGTTCTTTATGGTCGTGGCGGTATTGCTCTGCCATCCGGCACGCACCTATCGTCTGGCGCAAGCTAAGACTGGGGCGCGCTAGACACATCCAACAAGGTGGCGCATCGGCAACTAGCTCACGATATGTGAGCTCATGTAGTCGATAAAGCGCCTCGTGGCGATCGGCATGGTATCCCAGCTGCGCCAGGCTGCCACGACGTCGCGTGAGGGAGCGTGCACGATGGGACGCACGCAAATATCAGCCTGCATGCCCTCGACCGTACGCCGGTAGAGCATGCTCACGCCGAGGCCCTCCTCCACCATCGCCATAATGGTGTAGTCGTCGGTAACCTCACTTGTCACGTGCGGGGACAGCCCGTGCGCCGCAAATGCATCGAGCACCAGGCTCTGCTCGCCCTCATCCAGCAGCACAAACGGTTCGGACGCGAGGTCGGCGAGCGTCACCTTTTCCTTTGCCGCCAGCGGATGGGCAGCTGGCAACAGCGCTACCAACTCATCGTGATAGACCACGCGCTTCTCGAGCCCAGCAGTAAATCCGCGTGCCGTAAAGCAAAAATCAACCACGCCATCGTGCACCCACTGGGCATTGCGCGTGTAATCGCCCTGTTTGAGCGTAAAGCGTACACCCGGATGCAGGGCACCAAAGTCGCGGATCACGCGCGGCAACACGGTGCGGCTCACGTTGGTAAACGTTGCGATACGAATATCAGTCGAGGAGAGTCCCAGCAATTCCTGGCGCTTGCCCTCAAGCTCGGCCTCGGCAGTTACAATCTGGCGCAGATACGGCAGGTACTGCTTGCCGTCGCGCGTAAGCGAAACGCCCTGCTTGCCGCGCTCGACAAGCGTGGTACCCAGCTCGCGCTCGAGCGCTTTGACGGCCTGGCTCACCGCGCTTTGCGTATAGCCCAGTTCGTCCGCCGCGCCCTTAAGGCTGCCGCGATCGACCACCATACAAACAATCTGATACCGCGATGCCATCGTACCTCCACATCGACGTAGCCGTAAAACGTTTTGCCAGCGCTTTTTCCGCCTACATTAGTATTACTTAATCATACTGAAGATACATTCGCTTTACTAAATCTAAATCTGGGAGCAGAATCCTTTGTGCGAAACCGTTCTGTAGCAAAAGGAGTCCCATGGATCGCAAAAAAGCAATCGCGCTCTCATTTTCCGTTCCCGTCGCATGGGGCTTTTCGTACCCCCTCATGAAGATAGGCATGGACAGCATGAACGCCACGAGCATCGTTGCGCTGCGCTGCATCATCGCCTTTGTGGCCTGTCTGCTACTCTTCCACAAACGCGCGTTCCGCATCAACCGCGACCTTATGGTCCGCGCCGCCATCATCGGCGCCATCATGGCAACCGAGCTCACCTGCATGTGCCTGGGCTCCAGCCTCACCTCTGCCTCCACTGCCGGCTTTTTGCAGAGCCTGACAGTCGTGATCGTGCCGTTTGCCAACGCCGCCCTGCTGCGTCGCGCCCCCGAGCGCAAGGTGCTCATCGGCACGGCCATCGTCACCTGCGGCATGTTGCTGCTCTCGGGCGCCGACTTTACCAGCCTGAACCCTGGCGCGATCATCATGCTGCTCTCGGCATTTATCTATGCCAGCCACATTATCGTGGCCAAGCGCTTTGTCGAAGAAGTCGATCCGCTTGCTCTGGGCGTTTGGCAGCTGGGCTTTGGCGGTCTGTTCTCGGGCATCGCTGCATTCACTTTTGGCGGTCTCACGCTTCCCGGCACACCTAACGAGTTCGTCGTTGTCGTCGCGCTCGCACTCATCTGCTCTGCCTACGGCTTTATCACCCAGACGCTCGTGCAGCCCCACGTGCCCGCCGAGACCACCGGCTTCGCTTTCTCACTCGAGCCGGTCTGCTCCGCTATCTTCTCGTTTTTCCTGGTCGGCGAGGTCCTGAGCCCCATCGCCTTCTTTGGCGCCGCCCTCATCCTCACCGGCGTCATGGTGGCAACTGTCGAGCTTCCGCGCCTTCGAGCACATGGGCATGCTCATATGGCGGCAGCGCCCGAGCACGTCTCGTAGACCCCACTCCTCATACAGCCGCGGCATAAAGGTCTCTGACGCCTTTACAATAGATGCCGACAAAGCATCTGCCCTAAAGGAGTTCCATGGACGCTGCAACTCGCGACCGCAACATAGCAACTTGGTTGGGCGATGCGCCGCAGTCGGTACGTAACGCTACGAACCAGCTGCTCGAGTGCATCGCCCTTCTGCGTGCCGAGCAGACCATCTACCCGGCACAAGACGACATCCTCAATGCCCTCGCCTACACGCCGGCCGACCAGGTCAAGGCTGTCATCTTGGGCCAAGACCCCTATCACGGACCCAACCAGGCCATGGGTCTGTCGTTCTCGGTGCCTGCGACGCAAACCAAGTTGCCGCCGAGCCTGCGCAACATCTATAAGGAACTCAAAGCCGATCTGGGCTGCCCCATTCCCGCCACGGGAGAACTAACCCCCTGGGCACAACAGGGCGTCCTGCTTCTCAACACGACGCTCACCGTGCGCGAGCATGCCGCGAACTCGCACGCCAAGCTGGGTTGGAGCACGCTCACCGACTACGTTATCGAACGCTGCTGCCAGCTGCCCCAGCCGGTCGTCTTTTTGGCATGGGGCCGCTTTGCCCAGCAGATGGTCGAAGGCAAGCTCGACGCGATCGGCGCGGGCAAGGCAACCGGCAAGTTCTGCCTGGCCTCTACGCACCCCTCGCCGCTTTCGGCCAACCGTGCCACGGCAGAACTCCCCGCTTTTATGGGGTCGCGCCCCTTCTCCGCTGCCAATCGGCTACTCGAACAGCACGGCTCGACCCCCGTCAACTGGACTTGCCTCGGCTAAAAATCGATACATCAAAAACGCGCCCGACGGCTTTCCATCGGGCGCATTTCCTATTCGGGCCAAATAAATTGTGTGCGGCCGGCCTCGCCACCGTCAATGAGCAGACTCTGCCCGGTCATAAACCGGTTGGTCACGCCCACAAAGTAGATCCACTCGGCGATCTCTTGGGCGGTGGCCCAGCGTTTAAGCGGCGTGAGCTCCATAATCTGGTTCCACAGGTGTTCGTCTTCCATCACACAACGGTTAAGCGGCGTGATAACGCCGCCCGGGTCCACGCTGTTGGCGATGGCCTGCGGCGCCAGGCGGTTTGCAAGGTTCTTGGTGTAGGCGATAACGCCGCCCTTGCTGGCGGCATAGGCGGGAAACTCCGATCCCGTATGCCCACTCGCCGACCCCACATTGACCACGGATTTAATAGCCGGCGCCGGCTTGGCGGCAAGCCCCTCCCCCACAAAGGCGTAACGCTCGGTCACGTTGATGGTGCCACACAGGTTGGCGGCAATGTCGTCGGCCGAATCCTGCGTACCGGCAACGTTCACGATCACCTGGGGTTCAAGGTCGTCCGGAAACGAGTCCGGTTCGCGGACATCAACGATCAGATGGCGGTAGCGCTCGTGTTCGATCGCCACCGGCAGCAGATCAAAACCCACGACCTCGTGGCCCTCGTCCAAAAAACGCTGCACGCACGCGGCTCCGATACCGCCCGAGGCACCCGTGATCAAAACCCGCATACTTGCTCCTTAGGCGGTTGCATGACGCTCGAGGTACTCGGCGCCCACATTCTCGCGCTCCCAGCCGCGCACGACCTTGTAGCCCACGGGGCTCAGGAAGACCTCGCACAGCAGCTCGGCAACAGCGCCGGTCAGCGAGCACATAAGGACCTGCACCCAAGTCCAACCAAAGAACGTGTGGCTCACCACAATGGCAAAGACCAGGTTGTCGATAAACTGGCCAACACCCGTGGACACATAGGAACGGAAAGCGAAGCTCGCAAAGTTATTCTTTTTGAGCATACGGCCGAGCGACTGGTTGAGCGTGGAGTTAACCACGGCAGAAACGAGCATGGCGAGCGAAGATCCAAACACCACGTACCAGGTGCCGCCGATGGTGGCATTAAGGGCAGTGTTGACCTCGATCATGCCCGTGTCGTAGTAAGCACCCCACATGCCCGGCGTGAGTGAGCACAGCCAAAAGCACAGGCTTACGGCCAGGTTGACCGCCAGCGCAAGGATAGAGATTTTGATGGATGCCTTGGCGCCAAAGCGCTTGCAGATCATGTCCTGGCACAAAAAAGAGACCCAACTCACCACAAAGCCGCAGTCGAGCGCCAGGTACGGCAGGCTGATAAGTTCTTTGTTGGCCAGCAGGTTCATCATGATAACGCTCACGATAAACAGCGAAACCGTTGCCGCGGGAATGCTCCGCAACAGGACCTTGTAGTCCTCCATGACCTTCTTGATCATTATGTACTCCTTTGGTTTTAGGTTTAACGAGCAGGATATCGGACCCGAACTGCTCGACCGCCACGGTCTTGAGGCGACGGTGGGTATGATAGCCGCTCATACGGCGGCAGGCAAGCAAACGGCGCGGCAATCCCACAGGACCACCGCGCCGGTGCACTAAAACGTTACGTTACCAAACTCCGACAGGATGAGGTCGGGGTTGTGGTCGGTCGCCCAGTCCACGTTCCACGGGCTCGTGAACAGCAACAGCTTACCGCCGCGCATGTCCTCGACGCGCAGGGTGTCGCGCGTGAGCGAAAGAGCCGGGATATCGATGGTATCGGGGTCGTTCTGGATCCAGCGGATGTCGGTATAGGGCAGTGGCTGGCGACGAACCTCAACACGGTACTCGGCCTTGAGGCGGCGCTCGAGTACCTCAAACTGCAGCACGCCGACCACGCCCACGATGACGCTCTCCATGCCGGCACCCAGCTCGCGGAAGATCTGGATGGCGCCCTCCTGGGCAAGCTCCTCCATACCCTTGACGAACTGTTTGCGCTTGAGCGTGTCGACCTGCGTGATGCGGGCGAACATCTCGGGGGCAAACGTCGGGATCTGCGGATACTGTACGTGGCGCTTGCCGGAGCACACGGTGTCGCCGATGCTAAAGATACCCGGATCGAACAGGCCTACGATATCGCCCGCGTACGCCTCGTCCACGATGGCGCGGTCATCGGCCATCATCGACGTGCCCGTGGCCAGCTTGAGCTTGCGGTTGCCCTGCATGTGGAAGGCGTCCATACCGCGCTCGAACTTGCCCGAGCAAATACGCACAAAGGCGATGCGGTCACGGTGGTTCTTGTCCATGTTGGCCTGGATCTTAAACACAAAGCCGCTAAAGTCGTCGCGGCAGGGATCGACCGGTTCGCTAGTGAGCGTATCGGTATAGGCGCGCGGCGTCGGAGCCAGACGCAGGAACTCCTTGAGGAAGGGCTCCACGCCAAAGTTGGTGAGCGCCGAGCCAAAGAACGCCGGGCTCAGCTTGCCGCAGGCCACGGCATCCAGGTCGAGCTCGTCGCCGGCGCCATCGAGCAGCTCGATGTCGTCCATCAGGTTCTTGTGGTTCTCCTCGCCGATAAGCTCATCCATGGCCGGATCGCCCAGCTCGGCCTCGACCTCGGCGACCTTCTTGGTGGCGTTGGCGTGACCGTCGCCCTCAAAGGCGATGACGCGACGGGTCTGACGGTCGAACACGCCGCGGAAGTTGCGTCCGCTGCCGATTGGCCAGTTCATGGGATACGTATTGATGCCCAGGACGTTCTCGATCTCTTCCATGAGCTCAAAGGGGTCGCGGGCCTCATGGTCGAGCTTGTTCACAAAGGTAAAGATGGGAATATGGCGCAGCGTACAGACCTTAAAGAGCTTTTTGGTCTGGGCCTCGACGCCCTTAGCGCCGTCGATGACCATGACTGCGGCGTCGGCGGCCATAAGGGTACGGTAGGTATCCTCCGAGAAGTCCTGGTGGCCGGGGGTATCGAGAATGTTGACGCAGGCGCCGTTATAGGTGAACTGCAGCACCGAGGAAGTAACGGAGATACCGCGCTCCTTCTCGATGTCCATCCAGTCCGAGACGGCATGCTTGGCCGAGCTCTTGCCCTTAACCGAGCCGGCAGTCTGGATGCTGCCGGTATAGAGCAGCAGCTTCTCGGTAAGCGTGGTCTTACCGGCGTCCGGGTGGCTGATGATCGCGAATGTGCGGCGCGACGAGATTTCATCCGACAGGCTTGCCATGCGGATCCTTTCTTGCATTGAGTGCATTACGTCGTTGTAACCGCACTATTGTAGCCGCGAAATCCCGCCGCAGGGCGCCTATCAGGACAAATTCATCAGTTGGGGCCTGGGTAGCAGTCGATGGCGGCACTCCGCAGCAGTTCGTCTCGATCTGTAACATCTAGACGGTTTTTGAACCTCTACCTGTTACAGATTTAGACAAACAGGCGGGCGTCCCAGAAAGATCTCGATCTGTAACATCTAGCCACTCAAAACGGGTCCATCTGTTACAGATTGAGATATAAGGATAGACGGGTGGCCAATGTCTCGATCTATAACATCTAGCAGCCAAAATCTTCTCCAGTTGCTACAGATTGAAACAACCAGGTGGGGCCCGCCAGCAAAATCTCAATCTGTAACAGGTAGCCGTCCAAATCGGTTCCAGATGTTACAGATTGAGATGAATGAACGAGCGAACAATCCCTATTTACCTCTTGCGTAACTGTGCATAGTGTATATATACGGTGCTTACCGGTTATATACACGTGTAGCCCAACAGCTAAGGAGCCGCTGTGGACATTATCCTATCCAATTCGAGCGACAAGCCCATCTACGAGCAGATATCCTCGCAGGTCAAAGCTCAGATCCTTTCGGGCACACTCGCTGCGGGAGCCAAACTCCCCAGCATCCGTGCACTCGCGAGCGACCTGGGTGTGAGCGTCATCACCACCAAGCGCGCCTATGCCGACCTGGAACAGCTCGGCTTTATCTGCACCGTGCAGGGCAAGGGCTGCTTTGTCGCCGAGGGAAACCAGGAACTCTTGCGCGAAAACCAGCTCTGCCATATCGAAGAGTTGCTTGCGCAGGCCGCTACGCAGGCCGAAACCCTGGGCGTCACGCGCGACAAATTGCACGAGATGCTCGACCTTGTGGCCCCCGAAACCATGCAGTAGCCATCTGCAAGAAAGGCTATACCATGCAAAACTTGCTAGAACTCAAAGGCGCCTCACGCCGCGTAAGCGACCGCTTTTCCCTACGCGATGTCACGCTCACCGTGGAGCCTGGCCAGATCGTTGGCTTTGTTGGTGCCAACGGTGCTGGCAAAACAACGACGATTCGTGCCGCGCTCGGGCTTATAAAGCTCGATGCCGGCGAGGTGCATCTGTTTGGACAGCGCTGCGACACCAACGCGCCCGACGAGACGCAGCGCCACCTGCGCTCCCGCGTAGGCCTTGTCCTGGACACGTGCCCCTTCCCCTCCACGCTCAAGGTGGGCCAAATCGAGGCGCTCGTAGGCCCTGCGTACCCCACGTGGGACCGCAAAACGTTCGCCGGATTCATCGACCGATTTGGCCTCGACCCCAAGACAAAGGTCAAGGACCTCTCCCGCGGCATGGGCATGAAACTGCAGCTTGCCTGTGCACTCAGCCACAATGCCAAGCTGCTCGTTTTGGACGAAGCCACCGCGGGCCTCGATCCCATGGCACGCGAGGAGCTGCTTGATGAACTGCTTGCCTTTGTCGCCGACGGTCAGCACAGCGTGCTGCTCTCGAGCCACATTACGTCCGACCTCGATCGCGCCGCCGACCGCGTCATCTGCATCGATAACGGCTCGATTGTGTTTGACCTGCCGCGCGAGGACATTACTGACCGCGCCGGCATCGCCCACTGCACCCAGGCACAGGCCGCCGAGCTTATGGCTTGCGTCGAAGGCGCCCGCGCCGCCCACCACGCCTATAGCGTGGACGTGCTCGTGCCCAACCGTCGCGAAGCGCTCGAGGCCTTTCCCGAGATTCCCTGCGATCGGGCAACCATTGATGACTACCTGCGCCTCACGCTGAAAGGGGCTTCGAAATGAAACGTGCCATTATGTCCGAGCTCGCCATCGTTCGCACGCTTATCCCGAGTATTGCGGGCGTCGGCTTATTTATATTCATCGTGATGACCCTCGCCAACACGTCGGGTGGCGACTCCGGCATGAGCGCCGGCGCCTGCGCCGTCAGTGCCATGTCGCCCATCCTATTCATGAACTCACTGGCCGGTTACGACAATCAAAACGGTTGGGAGCGTTATCGGGCAACGCTGCCCTTCTCGCGCAAAGACATCATCTGCGCACGCTACCTGAGCGTTATTGTCTTCTCCGCCGTCATGGCATGTGCAGCTACGCTATTGAGTATCGTCGCCATCCCGCTCTTCAACAGCGCGGGCATTCCTTCGACGGGACAGACGGTCTTTGAAATCGCAATCGCCTCGGCAGCATCGATGCTTATCTCCCTCATGATGGTGTTTTTGGCACAGCCGCTGTTCTTTCGATTTGGACACATGGAGGCGTTGCGCCTATCCGTTGGCCTGTTTGCCCTGCTTGGTTGCGGCACCATGGCCACGCTGAGCTCCTCCAACCCCATCAGCAACTGGCTCATGTCGATTGCCGGGGCAAATCCCGATCCTGCCGTTCTGGGCTGTCTGTGCGCAGGAATTGCCGTGCTGGCCCTCGCGCTATGCGCAATCAGCTGCACCGTCAGCACCAAGGTTTATCGAGTACACGACCTGTAGGCACGCGAGTCTCAATCCACGAAGGACGCGATCGCCCCCCCGGCAAATCCGTGACAAATGGCATATCCCCGGCACGCGCTATCGTGCTACTTGCGCAGCGGCTTGGGCAGCGGAATGCCTGCCGCGATGACGGCGGCGATGATCATGCAGACAATGCCCTTGAGCGGGAAGCACATGAGCAGCAGGCCCACGACCATGACGGGCTGACGCATGACGGCACCCATCGTCGAGGCGGTACAGACGGCGACGCAAAAGACCGGATCGGCGCCCGTAAGGACGGCAAGGCCGTAGCCCAGGCTCACGCCCGAGAAGATAACGGGGAAGAAGTGACCGCCGCGCCAGCCCAGGTTGATGAGGGCGGCCGTCAGCATGGCCTTGATAAGACCAGTTGCAATGAGCACACCGGCGGGAATGGTCATATAGGTCTCCATGAGCACGTCGGCCTGCGTCTCGCCAGCAAACATGGTGTAGGGCAGGACCGTGCCGCAGATAGCGAGCGCCAAACCGGCCAGCATGGCCTTGACGACAGGGCGCTCCCCTATGGCGTGGGCCAACGCCTCGCTCGCGTGCCCCGAGACAAAGTACAGCCAGCCACAGGCCGTGCCGACGAGCGCCAGGGGAATAAGCCAAGCAAGCTCGAGGTTGCCCACCTGCGCGGCCTCGAACCTCGGCATACCCATGCCGCCGCCCACAAGCTGGCCAAGCAGCAGGTAGGTGCCCAAACCGCCAGCGATCGCGATACCGTAGACCACGGTCTTTTGCGCCTTGGGAAGCTTGATGGTGATCTCGTCAGACGCGGACTCATCGTCATTGGCACCCTGACCGTCAGCACTTCCGGCGAGCGGCGCCACAAAGCCAAACACGGGCGCGGTAAAGAGCGCCGTCAGGACAGCCTAGGTGCCCAGCAGCGTGAGCTCCCTAAACTCAGCTCCAAAGCGACGCATGCGATCGCCGACCCAGCTGCACAGTCCCGCGATAACGCCGGTCAGGCCGGCCTCCGGTCCAATACTTCCGCCAAACAGCAACGGCAGCAGCGCCGCAATCGACAGCTTGCCCAGATTGTCGTACGGGTAGCGACCGTCTTGCTTGACCTTGGTCATGACCTGGTTGAGGTCGTCGGTCTTGGCGCCCGTCATCTTTTCGTACAGGCCAATCACCAAGCCGCCCAGCAGGCAGACAAAAAACGGGTACGGCAAAAAGCCAAACGGACCGCTGGCGAGTTCGGGCGAAGAGACACCCAGCATATGCGGGACCTCGGTCCACAAATAATCAATGCCGTGCTCCATCGCAAAGAAGAATAGCCAGACTGCAGCACCCGCGAGTGCACCGGTCACGGCAACGCTGACCAAAAACAGCGCGCGGTTTGTGGGTTTGGCAAGGTTATCCATCGGGTCCTCCCGCGGTCAAAGTCGACATAGATACATTTTATTGTAGAGCGCGCGTTGCCCGAACGAGCCAACCGTCTGCGCTGCAAACGGCACCATTGGGAGTCATAGTGGGGCAGGCTCAAGACTTATCCGTTGATAATCGAGGCAATCTCGCGCAAATCGTCGGCAAAGTAGATTCCGTGCTGCCGCCTCGGGCTCGAAAGCCCTTTATCAATCATGTGCTCGAGCAGCGCCTTAAGATCGTTGTAGTAGCCCCCGAGGTTGTACAGGATGCACGGCGCACTCAAGTGCCCCAACGACACGGCGGACATGACCTCGGCAATCTCCTCGAGCGTGCCCGTACCGCCCGGGAAAGCGATGAACGCGTCGCCGAGCTCGATCATCTTGGCCTTACGCTCGGCCATGTCACTCGTCACGATGAGGTCGTCAATACCGTCGTGTTGAAACTCTGCCTCGATAAAAAATGCTCGGCTCAACACCCGTCACGTGTCCACCCGCCTCGAGCACGCTATCGGCAAGCGCGCCCATCAGGCCCGACTTGGAGCCGCCGTATACCAGCGCGTGGCCGTTGGAGCCAATCCACGTGCCGAGCTCTCGCACTGCAGGCAGAAACGCCGGGTCGTTGCCGACGCTCGCGCCCAGGTACACCGTGATGTTCATATGCAATCCCCCTCGTCGTGACGCGCGGCACCCGTTCTATCGTTGCCGGCGACGGTACTCGCGCACGCGGCGCGACAGGTCAGCGAGCTCGTCACGATCGAGCTCTTCCAAATGCTCAAGATCGTCCATAAAGCGCGCCATGGTGTCCTTTTGGCGCAGTTTAATGAGCGTATTGCAGTAGTTCACCGCCACACCCGTGAGCATGGCGATGTAGAAGATGCTGATGACGCTCAGGACGACGGTAATAGCGCGGGCGACCGGCGTTTCGGCCGGGATATCGCCAAAGCCGATCGTCGATACGGTCTCAAAGCTAAACCAGAGGCCGTCGCCAAACGTGAGGGTCGTGGGCTCGGACAGCCAGACGGCCGTCGAGCACAGCAGATAGAAGACGAGAAACAGGCCCGTGATGCGTGCAAAGCCAGCCTGGCGCAACACGTCGGCAAGCGTCCTCAACTTGTCCATCGCGACCCCTTTTCCAGACGCCCAATCACATTCGCTCGGTATTGTCTCACGCCTCCCCCGCAAACGGAACCAGTCATTGGGGACGTTCTTGTTTGACTAGTCATTTAAGAACGTCCCCAATGACTACCCAACCGGCAGTTAGGGACTGTCCCAACTGCCGGGCGGGACCGTTTAGCGGTGCGGCTGCCGACTAGGCAGGCTGAGCTGGTATCCTTGTGTGATACTGTCTCGACTCGATAGGATTTCATGTGAGACCTTCTGCCGTCCTTCGCTTAGCCCTACGTCGCACCCTGGCTGTCGCGCTTGCCGCACTCGCCATACTGAGCACCATCATGCCCGCCCCCGCCTTTGCCGCCGACTCCGACCAGCAGGTCAAGACAGTCCGCGTTGGCTGGCTCGTCAACAACAAAGGCTTCCAGGAAGGCATGCCGGGCGAGCGACTTTCGGGATGGGGTTACGAGTATCTTCAGACCCTCTCGTATTACACAAAGGGCTGGCAATACGAATACGTTAGCGGCACCTTCTCCGAGCTTATGGACATGCTCGAGGCAGGCGAGATCGACCTCATGCCCAACATCTCGTATTCGGCAGAGCGCGAGCAGAAGCTGCTCTTTTCCTCGAACCCCGAGGGCACCGAGCGCTACTACATCTACGCCAGGCCCGACCGCGACGATCTGGCCAAGGGTGACCCCCAGGCGCTCCAAGGCCTCACCATCGGCTGTAACTCTGGCGTTATGCAAACTATCGTCGGCCAGCAGTGGCTCGCCGACGAAGGCGTCACCTGCACCTATAAAGAAATCGACACCGGCAGTGCCCTCTTTGAGGCGCTTGCAGACGGCGAGGTCGACGCCGTCATCATGAACGATACCATTTCGTCGCCCGATGCGTCACCCATGTTCTACGTAGGCTCGAGCGACTACTATTTTGCCGTTCCCAAAAGCCGCCCCGATCTGATGAACGACATCAACGCCGCCATGACGACCATCGCCCGCGATAACCCGCGCTATAACGAGGAAGTCAAATCGAGTTACTCGACCCAAAACAGTGGCTCGTCATCGCTCACCGGCCCCGAGACCACCTGGCTCAAAGAAAACGGCAATACCATCACACTCGGCTATCTTAAAAACCAACTTCCCTACTGTACGCAAAATGACGACGGCGAGATGGAAGGGTCGCTCGCCTCGCTTGCAACGACGTTGCACGACAAGTTTGGCATTACGGTCAAAACAATCGCACTCTCGAACAACAAGCAAATGATCAAAGCCCTTTCCAACGGAACCATCGATGTCGCCCTGCCGCTGTTTCGCGACTACTGGCTCGCCGAGCAGACAGGGGTCATCCAGTCAAACTCGATGGGAACGGTTTCGCTGACCGCCATTCACAGTGGCAAAAACCTGAACAGAGACCTTAAGAACATCGCTTGTACAAAGAGCACAATCGTTAACCGTTTTGAGCTCGAAAGTCTCTTTCCGAACGCAACGGTAACCGAGTATTCGAATGACGGCGAGGTGCTCAAAGCCCTCAATGAGGGGAAGGCACGTTGCATCATTGTCCCCAGCACGCGCCTGGAAACTCTCCGCGACATCTACGACATCGAGGATTTCGAAACACAGGAACTCACCAACACGGCGCAACTATCGTGTTTAATTTCGCGCGGCAAGCCCGAGCTGCTGGGAATCATCAATAAGGGCATCGTCAATGCAGGTGAATCGCTCTCTGCAAACAGCTATTTCCCCACATCGTACTCGGCGCAAGAATCGGATGCGTTCCGACTTCTCTACCGCAACCGCATCGTCATTGCGGCAGTCGTCATCTGCATTTTGCTCACCGGCATCGTCATCCTTGTCTGGTCGCTTTACCGCGCACAGGAGGAACGGCAGAAAGCCGATGCCGCCAACGCCGCCAAAACCGCTTTCCTCACGCGCATGAGCCACGACATCCGCACGCCGCTCAACGGCATCCTGGGCCTTATCGAAATTGAGGAATTGAGAGAAGGCGACATGCAGGTCGCCCGCGAAAGCCGCGCCAAGGCGCGCGTTGCCGCCAATCACCTGCTGTCACTGATTAACGACATCCTCGAGATGGGCAGGATCGAGGAGCGCAAAGTGACACTCGAGCACGAATCATTCAACCTTAAAGAGCTGTGCGACAATGCGCTCGTACTGTGCAAGCTCCGCACATCGGACCGCGGCATAACCATGCTCGACACCAGCGAGCCCTACGCTGTCGACCAATATATGATCGGCAGCCCCACCCATATTCGGCAGATCCTTGTCAACCTGCTCGACAACAGCATCAAGTACAACAAGCACGGAGGCACCGTCACGTTCTCATCGACCATCAAACCGGTCGACGACGAGCACGCCGTGTTTTGCTTTAGCGTCTCGGATACCGGCATTGGTATGACGCCCGAGTTTTTGACGCACATTTACGAGCCGTTTGCCCAGGAAGGCGACGATGCGCGCAGCAAGTTCCAAGGAACCGGCATTGGCATGTCTATCGTCAAATCGCTCATCGATATGATGGGCGGCACGATTGAGATTTCGAGTGAGGTTGGCGTGGGGAGTACGTTTGACGTCCGGATTCCGCTCGATATCGACAAGAACCCTCAGATAAAAGAATGTGCAGACACGCAGGTAAGCAGCTGCTCGCTCGCCGGCATGAACGTCCTTTTGGCAGAAGATAACGAACTCAATGCCGAGATTGCCCAAGCTCTGCTCGAAAGCGAAGGCATCGTCGTGACTCGCGCCGCCGACGGCAACGAAACGGTCGATCTATATGTTGGTCGTCCCGCCGGCAGCTTCGATGCAATCCTGATGGACATCATGATGCCGGGCATGGACGGCTACGAGGCAACCCGGGCGATCCGCCTGAGCGAAAAGGCCGATGCGGCCGACATCCCCATCATCGCGCTCACCGCCAACGCTTTTGCCGAAGACGCCAAGGCGGCACACGACGCCGGCATGAACGCCCATCTGCCCAAACCGCTCGACTTTAGCAAGCTCAAAAACATACTCGCCTGTATCAAGAAAAACGGGGCTGTTTCGCTATAGTTTGTGCTCAACCACCATGCGCAGCAGAAAGGAAGCCAACGATGTTTAGGCCCTTACGTCGAAAGAAACGCGCCATCACCGACGAGAAAGCGCGCGAACTGCTCGCTACCTGCAAGCGCGGCGTCTTTGCCGTCAACGGCGATGATGGCTACCCCTATGCCATTCCCGTCAACTACTTCTTTGACGCCGAGCACGACAAGATTTATTTCCATGGCGCCAAGGCTGGCCACAAGGTCGATTCACTCAGGCATGATGATAAAGTCTGCTTTACCGTTTACGGCAACGAGTGGTACAAGGACGGCGACTGGGCTCCCTACGTTATGAGTACCGTTGTCTTTGGTCGTTGTCGCCTGGTAGATGAAGCGCCCGCGTTTATCGAGGACAAAGTCCGTCAGCTCGCGCTTAAGTACTACCCTTCTGCCGAAGAAGTCGAGGAGGAGATCGCCAAAGACATAAAGGGCGTCCAGCTCTACGAGATTTCGATTGAACATCTTTGCGGCAAGCAGATTCATGAAAAGTAGCGAATGCGGAAAACGCGCTCGCTACCCTCTGCGCCCCATGTGCCCACACATTTTGACGGCGTGGGCACATGGGGCAGCACTCGAATCGAGCGCCCCCTATACCCCAAAAACGTAGCGGTCCAGGCGCTCGCATGCTTCCCTTACGCGCGAAAGCGGCAGTGTCAGATTCACGCGAATATGGCAGGGTCCATGGAATGGACGGCCGTCCTGATAACCCACGCCCACACGCGCGCCCTCGTCGAGCAGCCACTGAATATCGTGGCCATGATCGCGGCACCACTCGGTGCAGTCCAGGAACACCATATACGTGCCCTGCGGGCGCGAATATGACACGCCCTCAAAATGTTCGTCTACGTAATCGCAGAAATAGGCGATGTTGCCCTGGATGACCTGGTTGAGCTCATCGACCCACTCGTAGCCCTGCGGCTGGTAGGCGCCGATAAGCGCGTGCATCGAAAGGACGTTCATCTCGTTGTAGTGGGTCTTGTTGGACACGGCGCACACGCGGTCGTGCAGTGTCTCGTTATAGATGATGTGGTAGCTGCCGACCAGGCCCGCCAGGTTAAACGTCTTGCTCGGCGCATAGAGGGCGACCGTGCGCATGCGGGCATCCTCGCTCACCGACTGCGTCGGGATGTGCTTATGACCGGGCATGATGATGTCGGACCAGATCTCGTCCGAGATCACCACGCAATCGTGCTGACGATAGATATCCATGGCGCGCTCGATCTCGCCGCGCTCCCATACGCGGCCGCAAGGGTTGTGCGGTGAGCAGAACACCGCAGCATGGATGTGGTTTTGGGCGAGCTTGCGCCCCATGTCCTCAAAGTCCATGCGCCACACGCCCTGATCGTCGAGCTTAAGCGGGCTATGGACAATGCGATAGCCCGCAGCCTCGATGGACTTGGTAAAACCGATGTAGGTGGGGCTGTGGACCAGCACCGCATCGCCCGGCTGGACATACGCGCGCAGGGTCGACACGACGCCGCCCAGCACGCCGTTCTCGTAGCCGATATGCTCCGGGAGCAGGCCCTCGACGCCATTACGGCGGCTCTGCCATTCGATGATGCGGTCGAAGTACTCGGGGCGAGGATCGAAATAGCCAAACATGGGATGCTGGGCGCGCTGAATGATGTGCTCCTGGACCGTGGGCACCGTGGCAAAGTTCATGTCCGCCACCCACATGGGGATGCGGTCGAAGCCCTCGTCGGGCGCGTTCGGAGCCATGCCGGGGATTTCACCCCAGGAGTCAACGGCGATGGCGTCCATGCCGTGGCGGTCGATAAGCGAAGTAAAGTCGTATTTCATGCTGAGCTCCCGTGCAAAGTAGGCTGTTTCGATAGGCGTTATTGTCCACCAGCGTAGGCGATTTTGGCATGGGGTTTGGCGCTTAATTTGACGGGTGCAGACGGATGGCTGGTTAGCCTTACGCGTCGTTGACGGCGACTACGGTTAGCTGGGTTTCATCGACCGTAAAAGATATGTCGAGTCCGGCGTAGGCCAAGTGGTAAACGCGGTTTGGCTCGTGCTTGCTGCCCGCGCGGCGCGGATCTTGGCGAAGAACCTCGGCCAAGCCGGGGAGCTTTGCGGGCGGGACCATATCCTGCAGCGCTTGTGGAAACTCAACATCGAGCTCTTGCCACGGAGCACCCTCAATCCAGCCGCCGGTCGCATCCGGGTGGCAGTCCGCAAACGGGATGTAGGGCTTGATATCGTAGATGGGCGTGCCGTCGCGCAGATCGGCCCCCAGCACATGGATGATGGGGCCGTCGTCGGTAAGCTCCACGCGGTCGAGCTTAACGCAGGTGAGCCCGATGGGATTAGGGCGAAACGGACTGCGCGTGGCAAAGACACCCACGCGCTCGGCTCCGCCCAGACGCGGCGGGCGCACGGTCTTCGACCACTTGACGTTGGTGCCAGACCTGTCCTGCGACTTGGCATCGGCAGCTATGTCGTTTGCCGTGCCGCCGGGCGTTCCGTTTTCGAAGCGCCACAACAGCCATAGGTGAGAGAAGGAGTCCAGGCCCTCAACCGCTGCATTGGAGGCAAATTCCGGCTCAAAGACGATGTGTCCCTGCAGATGAGGCGCCAAAAAGCTGTTGCGCGGAATGCCGAACTTCTGCGGCAGGTCGGTATGTATGTGTGCGATAGGTTCCATGCCGGTCATTGTACGGCATGGAGGTGTGGGGCGTTGCGTGCAATTCTTCGCCGCGGTCCCCCGTCGTGCAACCAACGGTTGCTTGGAAGGGCGCCTGCTGCCGCGTATGCTTAAGCCATCAACCAGCAGAAAGGAGCCGTTATGGCCTTTGCAGAAAAGCTCATCGCCGTCCGTCACGCCCATCACCTTACCCAAGAGCAGCTCGCCGCCAAGCTCTTCGTCACACGCCAAGCCGTCAGCCGTTGGGAGCGTGGCGAGGTCACACCGGGCATCGACATGATGAAGCTCATCGCCGCTGTGACCGGCGAGCCCCTGTCTCATCTGCTCGAAATGCCCGAGCGCTATTGCCAGAGCTGCGGCATGATACTCACGCCCGACGACTGCGGCACCGATGCCACGGGCGCCGCGACCGACCATTACTGCAAGTGGTGCTACGACCACGGCCAGTACACCTACGACACCACGATGGAGGCAATGATCGAGGACTGTGCCCCGCGCCTGGCGCAAAACACCGGCATGTCACTCGACGAAGCCGTCTCGCTCATGGGCGCCGTCCTGCCGCAACTGGAGCGCTGGCGCTCCGTGCAGGAAAACGAAGAGCGCTACGGCGCCGAGGCACGGGCGCGCTATGGCGACGAGACCATCGACGCGGCAAACGAAGCGCTGCTGGACATGGACCCCGAGACATGGAACGACATGAAGGAACTTGAACGCGCTATTCTGGGCCAGCTCTCGATTGCCATGGGCATTGGCGACCCAGAGAGCAACGAGGCCCGCAAGCTTGTCACGATGCACCGTCGATGGATTGGCCTTAACTGGGGACACGAGCCCCAAGACGAAGAATACCTGGGCCTCGCCCACGGCTATCTGGCCGACCAGCGCTTTGTTGACTACTACGACAAGCCCTGCGGCACCGGAGCCACGGCGTTTCTGGTCCAGGCCATCGAGTCGTCACTGGTCCGCGCATAGACCGCGGCGGCTTTGGGTATTTCAATCAAAACTGCAACCGATTGGAGACCTATGGCTACTAATCATGAGCTTGCGCTATTCGTTATGACCGGCTGCCCGTATTGCATAAAGGTCAAGCGCTTTTTGGCCGATAACGGCGTGACCATTCCCGAGCGCAATATCTCGACCGACCCCGAAGCCGAGCAGACGCTCATCGCCGTCGGCGGAAAGCGCCAGGTTCCCTGCCTGTTTATCGACGGAAAACCGCTCTACGAGTCGAGCTACATCATCGCATGGGTACAGAAGAACCTGCTCTAGTGCAACATATTCATCGGGGACGTTCTTAAATGACTAGTCGTTAAAGAACGTCCCCAACGACTAACTAGCCGTGAAAGCGGGCTATGGGCGCAAGTGGCTGCTCGCGAAAGACGCGCTCGACGGCGGCGCGGTATTCGTCGACCTTTTTGGTCTTGCGCACGATCTTGTGAACGTTAGCGGGATTGGCGAAGGCGCATTTGGCGTAGAACCACCACTCCTTCATGCGAAAGACCGCATTGCCGCCAATCTCTTCCGCATATGCCGCAAACAGCGTGTCGTGGAAGCGCTGCAGCTCAGCAGCCGTGGCAGTAGGGCCGCCCTTAACCATGCGAGCCAGCGCGGGGTTCGCAAGCAAGCCGCGCCCCAACATTACGTGACGCGTTCCGGGATAGGCCTCCACCAGCGCATCCATCTCCTCAAGATCAAAGATGTCGCCGTTGTAGGCCACCGGGAACGGCGCCCGCTCCAGCGTCTCGCCGTAAAACTCTTTGCGCGGCGAACCCGCATAGCGGTCCTTTTGCACGCGCGGATGCACGATCAGCTCTGCCAGCGGCATGCGGCAATAGAGGTCAAGCACACGCTCGTATTCGTCGTCGCTTTCCAACCCCAGCCTGGTCTTGACCGACACCGGCAACGGCGAGCGTTCGCACACGTCGCTCAAGAACACCTCGAGCTCGTCGAGATTGCGCAAGAAACCCGAACCCTTGCCCTTGGCGACAACCGTTCCCGAAGGACAACCCAAGTTGAGATTGACCTCGCGATAACCCATGTCGGCGAGCACCTGTGCCGCCCACACAAACTCGTCCGCGTTCTTGGACATCAGCTGAGGCACTACGTTGAGCCCCTGGTTATTGACAGGGTCGACCTCCTTAAACGCCTTGCCACCAAAGCGGTTTCCCACCCGTGGCGGCGGCAAGAACGGCGTGTAATAGCAATCGAGCGCACCGAAGCACTCCGCGTGCACGCGACGGAACACATGCCCGGTAATCCCCTCCATAGGGGCCAGCGATAGAATCATCAACATCTACTCTCAGATCAATGCGGCAAAGGGACTGCCCCCTTGTCACATCCTATTCAAACGGTTCAGAAACTCTTCGCAGGCGCGGGAACGCAGGCGATATTTTTTCCATACCAGATACGACGCAATGGTAAGCGGCGGCTCAAATGGGACAAAACGCAGATCGCTGTCTTCATCTATCTGCAGCAAGCTTCCAATGCTAACCGCACACGCAGCGCCCGAACGCACCAGATGCGACGCGTTGCCGATCAGGTCGAAATGCCCCACGATGTTGAGTTCATCGACGCTAAGGACGCCACTCGACCACGCTTCTAGGTCCAGCGCTCGATTCGAGGTGCGCGAACTCACCAGCAGCGGCATATTCGCCACGTCCGCAGGCGCCAGCACGTCCCGGCCGCCCCATGGACCGCTCGCGGCAACAACAGCACCGACTCGATCCGCCTCGGGCATACGAATCCATTCGTATTTCTCGACGTTAACGGGCTCCAGCAACAACGCAAAGTCGAGCAGGCCACGCTCCAAACGCTCCTCCACCGCATCGGCATTACCGGTGTAGAGCTCAATCGTCACTCCGGGATAATTCCGATGCAGCTCTGCAAAGGCATCAAGCACCAGCCGCATCGATTTGGTTTCGCCGGCGCCAATGCGGATAACGCCCGCAATGCCGAGCTCCCGATCCGCCAACTCTAGCTCGGTCTGTTCCACCAGCAAGACAATCTCCTCGGCACGCTGGCGCAAGCGCATGCCATCGCTCGTGAGCACGCACGATCGATTGGTGCGCTCGAACAGCTCCACGCCCAGCTCGCGTTCCAAATCGGCTATCTGGCGCGAGAGCGTGGGCTGCGTCACATGTAGCACGTTAGCAGCTTCGGTCATGTTTTCCTCGCGGGCCACAGCAAGAAAATAACGCAGCGTTCGCAGCTCCATGCTTGCTCCTTCGTGCACAACGGAGAACCTCATTCGGTCCAATTCGTTTCACATACATAATCCGTATATCTAGCTAGTTGCTATAGGCAATATACATTATCAAATCTCGAAACTATCGTTACAGAAGAGAACCATCGAGAAAGGAAGCGCATGGAATACATCACGCTCAATAACGGCATCAAAATCCCCCAGCTAGGACTTGGCACGTATCTGCTTAAACCCGACGATGCCCAATCGTCGGTTACCTCCGCACTCGGCATGGGGTATGAGCTCATCGACACTGCCAATGCATACGTGAATGAGCGAGCAGTGGGTCGTGGCGTGCGCGAATCAGACTCGCCGCACGAAAACGTGTTTCTCGAAACCAAGCTCTGGCCCTATTTTTACAATAGCGACACCGCCGTCGACGAAACGCTCGAGCGTCTGAACACACCTTACATCGACCTCATGATTCTGCACCAACCCGCAGGCGACTACTTGGCGGGCTATGAGAAGCTTGAGATCGCGTACAAGGAAGGTAAGCTCCGCTCCATCGGAATCTCCAATTTCGACGAGAACGAAATCGAGAAGCTTCTCGCAAATTGCGAGATCGTTCCATCCCTTATTCAGGTCGAGTGCCATCCGTATTTCCCGCAGACCGAACTGAAGAAGTTGCTCGCCCAGCACGACATTGCATTGCAGGCGTGGTACCCGCTCGGCGGGCGCGGTAACAGCAGCATCATGAACGAGCCCGTCGTGCGCGACCTCGCTGTCAAGTATGGCAAAACGCCTGCTCAAATCATTATGCGTTGGCATATCCAAGAGGGAAATATCGTCATTCCAGGCTCCAAGAATCCGACGCACATCGCCGACAACATCGATGTCTTCGACTTCGAGCTCACGGACAGCGACATGACCGCCATGGCTACCCTCGATCGCGGGAAACCCTTCTATGAGCGCACGCCCGAGAAGCTTGCGCAATATGCCGCCTGGCACCCCGACGTTGAGAGCCAGAAATAGGCGCATCATGCAGTACACAACCCTTGGCCATTCCGGCATTAAAGTCTCTAAACTCTGCCTGGGAGGCATGAGCTTTGGCGAGCCCAGCCCCGACTTTCATCAGTGGACCATCGGACCCGACGACACACGCGCCGTCATCAAACGCGCACTCGACACCGGAATCAACTTTATCGATACCGCGAACTGCTACAGCTTTGGCACGAGCGAAGAGTACATTTGCGCCGCCCTGCGCAATCTGGGAATCGCTCGCGAGAGCGTCGTGCTGGCTAGCAAGGTTCACTTCAACGAAGGCGGCCTTTCCGCCGACGCCATCAAACGCGAGATCGAAGGCTCGCTCAAGCGCTTGGGCACCGATTACCTAGACCTCTACATCATTCACCGCTTCGATTACGACGTTCCCATGGAAGAGACCATGGAAGCGCTCGATGATCTGGTGCGCGAGGGCAAGGTTCGCGCGCTCGGCGCCAGCGCTATGTATGCTTACCAGCTGCACAACCTGCAGATCGTCGCGCGCGACCACGGATGGGCGCCCTTTACGAGCATGCAGTGCCACTACAACCTGCTGTACCGAGAGGACGAGCGGGAGATGATTCCGGTGTGCCGCCAGTTTGACATGGCCCTTACGCCATACAGCCCCCTGGCGTCGGGACACCTCTGCCGCCCCACGTGGGAAAGCTCGAGCACACGTGGCACCACCGACACGACCATGGCCAACAAGTACGACCATGATCGCGCCATCGACATGCCCGTCATTGAGCGCGTGGCCAAGATTGCCGCCGATCATGACGTGCCGATGGCGCAGATTGCGCTGGCATGGCACTGGGCACGTGGCGTCGAGGCCCCCATCGTGGGCTGCTCCAAGCCCGAGCGCGTCGACGACGCCGTGGCCGCGCTCGACATAACGCTCTCCCCCGCCGAGATCGAGTTCCTCGAAGAGCTCTATCAACCGCACGCGCTCGTTGGTCCCAAGGCCCGTCCCGGTGAAAAGCCGCTTGCCGGCACTACCAAAGTCAAAATCGCAAAGTGACGACATGAACGACAACATCATCAACGGCCTACACGACGCCGGCTGCAGCGAAGATCTCATCGAGCTGTACGGCTCGGCCGCCAGCGACTGCGCGCGCATTTGCCTACTAAAACGGCATCGCCGCGAATTGCTCAACGACATACACGCGGGGCAACAGAAGCTCGAATGCCTTGACTATCTCATCTATCGGCTACGCAGCGCCTCGACCGGATGCTGTTCAAGCCGCTCAGCATCGCAGCCATGAGGCGTCACTTAATAGCACCTCACCATAAAGCCTAAACCGCAGCAACGAAAGGGACTCCAATGACTAAGACACTTGTGGCATATTTCAGTGCATCGGGAACCACGATGGACGTTGCAAACCACTTGGCTCGCGTGACGGACAGCGACCTGTTCGCCATTGTGCCCGCCAATCCATACACAAGCGCCGACCTTAACTGGCGCGACAAACAGAGCCGCAGCACGCGCGAGGCCGCCGACCCCTCCTGCCGCCCTGCCATAACCTCCAGAGTCGAGCACATCGAAGACTACGACACCATCTTTTTGGGTTTCCCCATCTGGTGGTACGTGGCGCCGGCGATTATCAACACATTCCTTGAGTCTTACGACCTGACGGGCAAAACAATCGTCCTATTTGCCACCTCGGGCGGAAGCGGAATGGGCAAAACGGCGTCGGTCCTTAGGGCAAGCGCTCCAGGCGCAAAAATTCGTTGACGGCGGCATTCTCAACAACGCAAGCAACGCCAGCCTCGAGAAGCTCGCGGCAAGGTACCTCTAACGCAACAAAGGCCGACAAATCGGCGGCGCGGCGAGCACGATGAAAGCGGCATCATCGAGTGGATATAGGAGCGCCTGCCCTATTCCAAAGTCGCCACCCTAACCTTTCATCCACTCCAAAACATGTACGTCAACATCCAAAGTCAACATTTTTTGACATCTTTGAATGCTGACGTACAGCTTTTTGTATGGACCGGAGAAGGCGCAAATGGCGAACCCATCGAGCCGTCAAGACACTTTAGCCGCATGACCATGCACTCATCGATGGCAGGATTCCCTATACTGAGTCACATATGACGGTATCGCGCCAAAGGAGAACGCCGTGACCACGTCGCAGATATCCCTGCTCGCGCTCATCTCGGTTGGAGGCATCGGCATCCTGCTTATCGGAATGAGCACGCTCATGAAAGCCGCCGCCCGCAGGAAAGCCAAGGCCTGCACCGCTATGATCATGGGAACGGTCATTGACCACCGCTTTATGGGCGAAGGCAGAATGTATCCCGTTTTGGAGTACACCGTCGACGGCACGCGGTACCACGTGAGAAAACAATTCCGCGGCGTAAAGACCAAAAGCTTGTCGGGACTCCCCGTCCGCACGCAAAGCGCGGCGTACGAAGACGCCAAGGGCTGGTTGCACGTACAGACAGGACCCATCGCACGCCTAGATACTCTCGCAGAGCAGCTTTGGCCCCTCGGCAGCCAAATGACTGTGCACTACAACCCCAGCAGCCCAGACAAGAGCTATGTCGAGCGCCCCATCGTGGGCGACTTTGCCACGCTGATGTTTAACATCGCGGGTATCTTGCTCATCGCGCTGAGTATTTTGCTCTATGTTCTTATCCAGCGCTAGCTCAGACTGATACATCCCGCGCGCCGCGCGCCGTAATGACCGCCACGACTCCAAGGACCAGCTATGGCAACACTCTCCGAACAAGAACGTAAGCGCATCCAGCGATACTGCATTTGCCCCAAGGTTGCCGGCGCGGCGCTTGCCATGGCATTCGTGCTGCCCTTATCGATCATTCCTTTCGAAATGATCGACGACATCGTCTTCCATCACGAAGGCTTCCAAGAGACAGGCATGATGACCGCCTTGGTGCTCACCGCCATCGAGCTCGTTATATTCTGCTACTGCGCTCTCGCCCCGCACTTTGGCATGCGTGGCAAGCAGTGGAAGGAAATGCAGCGCCGGCTCGCCGTCGAGCAGAGTGAGAAAGACCGCTCGGCACAAATCGCAGGCGTTGTTGGCACGCAGGCCGCCGCGCGCCTGCTCAAGAACAGCGACAACGAGACCGCGCGCAACCTGGGCGGCGCGGCAGAAGTCGCCGCTGCCGCAGGCGCCGTCGCCACCGCGGCAGACGTGCTTGCCGAGAGCTTTGCCAACGCGAAGGCTATGGCAGAGGCCTGTGGCGTGTCTGTCCCCCGTGCAAAGAAGTGGGTCGTCGCGCTTGTGGCGCTGCCCCTCGCGATCGTATGCGGCGCCTATATCCCGCAGCTGGCGCAGGGAAACATCGAGATGCAGGAGAACGCCGCGGCCGCGGCCGAGCAGATCGCCATCGCACGCAAGGCATTAGAGCCCTCATGCGAGTACGTGTCCGCCGATGACCCCTACGAGCGATATCAAGATTACGGCTATCACGTCCGCGGTTATCTGCACGACGGCGACTCCGATACTCAAAAGACCTATACGTACCTGGATTTTGACAACAAGGGAACGCTCACGGAAGTGAGCTACGCGGCAGAGATCGACCCCGACGCGAGCCTCGAGGACAACCTTGCCCGTATCGAGCTCGACCTTGACGCGCTTTCCTCTGTTGTCCAAACCATAGACGTCAAGACCGCAAGCCCCGAGCTCCTAGCACCGCAGAAGCTCCCCGAAGAGTTTAGGCAGGCATTTTTGAACGGCTCACTCTACGAGAGAATCTCTATCAGGACGAGTGACGACCCCGTCAAAACGTATTACTCGTTTGATACCGATCCCGAGGATGAGTTTGACGAATACACCCATCCAAGTATCCGCATCACGCTGATGGGCAAAACAAACTAAAAGGCGCGGGAAGGGTCACCCCCTTCCCGCGCCTTTTCTCGAATGTGACAAAGGGACTGTCCCTTTGTCACATTATTCGGAACGTAGGGCCTCCACGGGGTCTTTCTTGGATGCGCTGCGGGCCGGCAGCAGGCCAGCGACAACCGTCAGCAACACCGAAATCGCGATGAGCACCAGCGCATCCTGCACGGGCAGGCTCATCAGATTGGGGACCTGTTTGACCGCAAGCGCCCAGGCATTGACCGGAAAACTCACGAGCACCACGACGACGATGGCGAAGACGCCAGCAATGAGGCCTTCGATGAAAGTCTCGGCGTTGAACACGTTGGCCACATTGCGCTTCGACGCGCCGATCGCGCGCAGGATACCAATCTCCTTTTTACGTTCCAGTACGCTGATGTAGGTTATGATGCCGATCATGATGGAGCTGACGACCAAGCTGATGCTCACAAATGCGATGAGCACCAAGCTGATGGTGTTCACGATGTCGGTCACCGAACCCATGATGATGCCCATGTAGTCGGTGTACGAGATTGCCTGCTCATCGTGACCAGCGGCCTTGACCTGCTTGTTGTACGCATCGATGTGATCGAGCACGCGCTCCTTGGCCTCAAAGTCACGCGGGAAAATCTTGACCGAGATGGGGTCCGCCTCATCCGCATAGCCCAACGTGGTCAGATTATTGTCGTAGGTGAGCTTTGACGCCTTGGCATAGCTCGTCATGAGCGAGCTCAGGTCCTCGGCGTCCATGTTGAAATGGATGGCGCGAGCAAAGGCACTCGCATCCACACGCATAGCGCTCGCCAAGTTGGCAAAACTCGAAGACATCTGCATCGCCATCTGGCCCATGAGCCCCGCCGCGCCCGCCTTGAGCTGAGCTGACACCGTTGTCGCAATCTGCTCGCTAATTGTCTGCATCACCTGATCCATAGCCTGCTGCAGATACGGAGCCAGCTGCTTTTGCACATAGTCGGTCATCGCCTGCTGCAGGCGCTCGGACAGGGCATCGCCGCCCAGCGCTTTTAGCTGGGCCAGGATTTGCTGGGCCGCGTCATCATTCTCAAGATACGTCGAGAATGCGGCGGCGAGCTTTGATGCGTCCTTAAGATCTTCGGGCGACAGCGCCTTAAACTGATCAGACTGCCAAAAAGCCCTCAAACAGCTGGTTGGCAAGCGTTCCCACCTGCTGCATTTGCTCGGGCGTGAGCTCCAGGCCGTCGAAGATGCCCGAGAAATCTGGGGTCGGCGCTTTGGCCATGATGTCACTAAAGTCGATATCCTTACCTACGCCCGAAAGGTCAATATCCAACCCGGACAAGTCAAGACCCGACAGGTCCATACCGCCGGCAGCACCCGAGAGCGCAGACGTATCGAACGAGAACGCGCTCTTCAGTGCCGCCTCGTCCACGCTGAACATGCTACCCAAATCAACGCCTTGCTTGGCCTCGCTCTGCAGCTCGTCGAAGGTTTTGCCCGTAAAGACATCCGTCTCGGGGTGGGCAAGCTGCTCCTGCACAATCTGCGAATCGGCGGCGCGCTTCATAAGCTGGCAAGTCAGCGCATGCGTATAGGCAATGCCCGGAGTCAATGCGCTCGCGTTGGCCGTCTCGTTGGGTCGCACCACGCCCACAATGCGCACGTCAATACCGTCGGCAACCTTGGCGGCCATAAAGTCGGCGTCGCCAGACATGTCGGTCCACATGCCGGTCTCTTCGTTTTTGCGATAGGCATCGGCCGGCGACAACACCTTAAATGTCGTGGACAGCGCATCGTCGTAGGTAAAGTCGGTGCCGGTCTCGGGCGTCTCGACCTTGCCGTCGGCCGTCATGGCGCTGTTGACCAGGTCGTTGAGCTCATCGATATCCAGCGCGCCGATGCTATAGAGCGTATAGTCGCCCACCGTGCCGCGGTCCGAAAGCACCATCACGGCTTCGTTGGCGGACGTGGGCCAATGGCCGGCAACGACATCGTATTGGCTGTCGAGCAGGCTCTGGTCGTCAATCATCTCGTTAAAGACCGAGGTCCCCATGGAATCCATGCTCACCGTTGCCGCCGAGCTTGCGCCTCCGCTCATGGCCTCGGTCATAGCGTTGGGAACAAGCCGAACGGGCCTCTCGTCGCCCTTGCTCAAACGATAGACAACCGGCGTCACGCCGTAGCCGTACTGGATAGCGTTGACCTCTTTGTCGATACCGTCGCCGCCACCGTCAAGCCATGCCTTAAAGCTCGTCATATCGTTAGATTTAACGCTTGCGAACATATCCTTTACGGCCGTGACCACGGGAATCTTATCCGTTCCCTTAGCCTTGCCACCGGTAGCGTCATCGGACGAGGCCTCGCCCTTGGATACCTCCTCATCGGTAGCCCCCTGTCCGCCCATCATGGACGACAGGTCGTAATCTTGTTTGGAAATCGTAAGCGGGTAGCTTGAGAGCGTGTCCTCCTCGACCATTTTTGATGTAGCCGTTTACGCCGTTGGAGAGCGCCAGAATCGCTGCGATACCAATAATGCCAATCGAACCTGCGAAGGCAGTCATGGCCGTACGGCCCTTCTTGGTCATGAGGTTTCGGGCAGAAAGCCCCAGCGCCGTCACAAAGCTCATCGAGGTTTTGCGCGTGGGCTTGGCCTCGCGACGCGCGGCCTCGGTAGCATCAAAGGGATCTGAATCGTCGGTGACCTTGCCGTCCGCCAGGCTGACGATGCGCGTGGCGTACTGGTACGCCAGCTCGGGATTGTGCGTGACCATGATGACCAGACGATCGCGCGCAACGTCCTTGAGCAAATCCATAACCTGCACGGATGTCGTTGAGTCCAAGGCGCCGGTCGGCTCGTCAGCCAGCACAATCTCGGGATCGTTGATCAAGGCGCGGGCAATGGCCACGCGCTGCATCTGCCCGCCCGAAAGCTGGTTCGGGCGTTTGTCAACGTGCTCGCCCAGACCAACCGCCTCGAGCGCCTTACGCGCACGCTGGCGGCGCTCGGCATGTCCCACGCCCGTGAGTGTAAGCGCCAATTCCACGTTTTCCAAAATGCTCTGATGCGGAATGAGGTTGTAGCTCTGAAACACAAAGCCAATGCGATTGTTTCTGTAGGCATCCCAATCGCGGTCGCTGAAGTCCTTGGTCGAGATGCCATCGATCAGCAGGTCGCCGGAATCGAAATGGTCGAGTCCACCAATGACGTTGAGCATCGTAGTTTTACCCGAGCCCGAAGGACCCAGGATGGCTACAAACTCGTTATCGCGAAAAGACAGGCTTACGCTGTCGAGCGCTACCTGCGTAAACGACTGCGTAACGTACCTTTTGCAAATAACTCTGAGATCCAGCATGGACGGCAACCTCTCCCCCGCCGTTCGCATCCAACGCGTTTGACCTACTCTATCAGCTTTTTTGGCCGGTACCAGCAAGGAATGTAACGAACAAAAATGTAACGAACAAAAAACGGGACGGCACGCCGCATGGCGCACCATCCCGCACATAACATCGAAGGTGTGACAAAGGGACTGCCCCTTTGTCACACCTTTGTCGCATTCGAACCTACTGTTCGCTCTTCGCGAGTGCCTGATCGATCAGTTTGTTGAGCGCCTCACGCTGCTCAGCAGAGTTGATACCGCCCATGATCGGCTCTCCCACGATGTTGCCGTTCTGGTCGATCACATAGGTGGTCGGGAACGAGTACAGGTTGGAGGTGAACTTTCCGGCCTCGCTGTCCGACTTAAACCAGATGTTTTTATACGTCACGCCCTTCTTGGAAAGCACGTCCTTGGCATCGGCCACCTCGTCTTTTTTGCCGTCGAGCGCAAAGGAATTAACGCCCACGACCTGGCCGCCCTTCTCGGCAAGCTCCTTGTTGAGCTTCTCCAGATCGCCCAGCTCTCCCACGCACGGCTTGCAGGTGGTAAACCAGAAGTTCATGACGGTGACCTTGTTCTTGGAGAACAGCTCGTCGCTGTTTACATCGTTGCCGTCCAAGTCCTTGCCCTTAAAGCTGGGGAACTTCGTCTCCCCGCTCTCGCCGTTGGTCATGCCTGCGGTCGAGGCATCGACGCTCTCCCCCTCGCCGGGCGTGCTGCCGCATCCGGGGAACTCCTTCTCCAGCGCCATGAGCTTGTCCTCGATCTCCTTGACCTGCTGCGCGCCGGCCTTAAGCGTCTTAAGCTCGTCAGCCGCAAACTGATCCTTGGCGCCCTCGATGGTATCGAGCAAGAAGTCGCCGTAGTTCTTGCCGTCCTCAATCATGGGAGTGTCTTTGTTGGCCGCAAGGAACACCTTTTCCCATAGGGCGTTATCGCTCGCAAAGATCTCGTTTTCCTTTTGCAGCAGCTGCTGGTACAGCTTGGCCGCCTCCTCGGCGCTCGACGGCTTTTGTGCCACAAGCTCGGCAATCTGCGCATCGCCGCTCGTGGCATCCTTCGCGTCGCCCTTGGGGGCAGAGCACGCCGCGAGAGTCAGCGCCAGCACGGGCAGCATCAACAAGGCCGCAATTTTTGACAGTTTCATGGTTCCTCCGTTTATATCGAAACTTATATAGGTACCTATTTGTTTTCGCAGGCCTGCGTGGGCTGCGTGGGCTTGTCGCCCGTCACACCCAGCCCGTAGCGAAAGCTAATAGCATCGACGGGGCACGCGCCCACGCATTTGCCGCAACGAATGCACTCGGCATGGTCGGGCGTACGCGTAACGTCCACGTCCATCAGACACACCTTGGCGCACTTGCCGCACGAAACGCATTTGCACTGGTCAACCTGAATCCCCAACAACGACACCTTGTTCATGAGCGCATAAAACGCACCGAGGGGGCAGATCCATTTGCAGAAGGGGCGGTAGAACAACACGCTCAGCACCGCAACCGCAATGAGAATCGCGAGCTTCCAGGTAAAGAGCTTTCCCAGCGCGGAGCGGATTCCCGTATTCATGATGGACAGCGGAATCGCACCCTCGAGCACGCCCTGTGGGCAGATGTACTTGCAAAAGAACGGGTCGCCCATGCCCACATCGTTGACCACCAAGACAGGCAGCAGCACCACGGCAAACAGCAGCACGGCATACTTGATGTACGTGAGCGGCTTAAGCGTTTTCGTGGAGAACTTTTTGCCGGGAATCTTGTGAAGCAGCTCCTGAAGCCAGCCAAACGGGCACAGAAAGCCGCATACAAAGCGTCCCAGCAGCACGCCGAGCAAAATGAGCGTACCGGTTACGTAGTAGGAAAAGTTGAACTTGGATGAACCTACCACCGACTGGAATGACCCGATGGGGCACGCACCCGATGCCGCGGGGCACGAATAGCAATTAAGCCCAGGTACGCAGACTGTTTTTCCTGCGCCCTGATAGATGCCGCCTTTGGCAAAGTTTGGCAGGTGAATGTTGGTAATTAGCGTCGCCGCCGCCTGAATGAATCCGCGAAATCGGGCCAAAACATGCGACGCAGTGTTTCCTCTTTTATCCAATTCCGATACACTCCAAGCACAGCCTAATCGCTTTGGCCAGCACGGCATCTGCCTCGCCACGCATAACGCCAAAGCACACCATGGCAATTCCGACGATCAACAAAGCGACCTGTACCACGGGTTTTACCGCTTTGAACAACCTGACCACTCCTTTCGTTACGCGACCATTGGACCATATCGGCTATAAAATCCGTGTTAAGCGCGATTTGGAATGTGCAAGGAGACTGTTATGCGTATTTTAATCGTCGAGGACGAGCGGGCGCTGTGTGATGCAATCGCGCGCAGCTTGCGAAACTTGGCGTACAGCGTCGACTGCTGTCACGACGGACAGGAGGCGCTCGACCTACTGGACGTTGAGGCCTTCGACCTTGTGGTACTCGACCTCAACCTTCCCCGTATCGACGGCATGACCGTACTCAGGGAACTTAGGAAAACCGACCGCGAGACCAAGGTACTAATTTTGTCCGCGCGTGGCGAAGTATCCGACAAAGTCGCCGGACTTGATGCCGGCGCCAACGATTACCTTACCAAGCCGTTTCATCTGGACGAACTTGCGGCAAGGATCCGCAGCCTTACCCTCAGGCGCTTCGCACAAAGCGACATAGTATTAACCTGCGGAAAGCTCCGCTTTGACACCAAGGCGCGCGTCGCTTCCGTGGACAGCGAGGCTTTATCTCTTACGCGCAAGGAAACGGGAATCTTGGAATACCTGATGCTTAATCAGGGGCGTCCGGTAAGCCAAGAGGAGCTTATCGAGCACGTTTGGGATAGCAGCGTGAACAGCTTTAGCAACGCAACCCGCGTTCATATCTCGTCACTCCGCAAAAAGCTGCGTGGCGCATTGGGATACGACCCGATTCGCAATCGGATTGGAGAGGGCTACGTTATGGAGGATAGCGAATGAAAAGACTTTCGCTGCAATGGCGCATAACGATTATGACGGCGCTGCTCACGTGCGCAGCGTGCGTGCTGACGAACTGCCTGGTCGGCTATACGGGCATGCGCTACATGGATGCCATCGGCAGTGACATCTCGGCCTTTAACGCAACCGGCGAAGATTCGCCCCAAGCGTTCGATCCAACGAAAGCGACCCTCGATGAAAAGGTCACGATCGTCGTAAACGACGCACAAGAGTCTTTTGGCACGACAACCTGGTGCATCACGGCTGGAATCACACTCCTTGGCGGCGTGCTGGCATACTTTGTGAGCGGCCGTGCACTTAAACCGCTACGGGCTTTTGCAGCCCAGGTTGAACGCGTGCAGCCTGACAATCTAAGCGAAATTAAGCTCAGCAAAGATGTACCCACCGAGCTACAGCGATGCAGCGCCTCATTCAACGACATGATCGCCCGTCTTGGCGAAGGGTTCTCTGCACAGCGCCAGTTTACCGGCAACGCCGCACACGAGCTGCGCACCCCGCTCGCCCTTATGCAGGCACAGATTGAACTATTCATCTCCGAGCACTCCGGTTTGCAACCCGAAACAGCCGAGCTGCTCGACCTGTTACAAGAACAAACCGAGCGAATGTCGCAGATGACCAAGGTATTGCTCGAGATGAGTGAGCTCCGCAGCATTCCTTGCGAGGACGATGTTGAACTTGGCCCCTTGTCCGAAGAGGTCCTCACCGACCTTGCGCCACTTGCCGAAAATAAGGGCATAGCCCTCAATTGTGCTGGAGACGCTTTAGTGATCGGGAGCGACACGCTCCTCTATCGGCTGGTGTTTAACCTGGTCGAAAATGCCATCCGTTACAGCCGCCCCGGCTCGACTGTCAACGTCTCCATCTGCGACAGCGACAGCCACGTACTCCTGCGAGTCAAAGATGAGGGCTCGGGAATACCCAAGCAGTACCGTGATAGCATCTTCCAGCCGTTCTTTCGTCTAGACAAATCCCGCAGCAGGGCATACGGCGGCGCAGGACTCGGACTAGCGCTCGTTTGGGAGATTGCGGCGCTTCACGGTGGCGCTGTAGAGGTCGAAGCAAGTTCCGAGAACGGGAGCACCATGCTCGTAAGCCTTCCAAAACGATCCGCAGCGTTAACCGAACAGTAAAACTAGAACGAGGCCCAGTGGGTCCCGCCCTTACAAAACCCGAAGGCTTTCCATGTGTCTGTACTATGAGCCGTTGGGGAACCAGATGTCAACCAGCATGCCGAGCTCAGTCACCTCATCCTAGGGAAAGGAGCAAAGGGGCGTCACTGCTTTTGACGGTGCTCTTAGCTACAGTAGACCTTCCACGAAAGGTTTGAGCTTGTCGAGCATCGCGTCGCTTCTGATGACTGTACCTAAATCGAGGTGCTCACTCTTCTCCTTCGTAATCGTCTGAGTGATTACGCCCATGAACAGCAGCCTGGAGCCGATGGCAATTCCGTCGGTCGTGGGATAGCTGCCCTGGTTGAGGATGAAGGCGGGACTGCCGCTGGAGCCCTCGAATACAGATGCGTCAACGAGGAACTCGCGCTTACCCTTGTAGTCGTTCCAAGCGGGCGTGGAAGTCCAGCCTTGCCTGATGAGGGGGGTCTTGTTGTAGTCGTCATAGAGCCCGCTGGGGTATCCGATAAAGGTGATTTGCTCGAGCGCCGCCAAATTGTCCAGCACACTCTTCTTCGGGATGAGTCCAGAGTCGATGGATCGGTAGAAGGGCCTCTTCCCGTTTTCTTCAAGCATGCTGAGAACAGGGGCCACCGGCATCGCAACCAAGTCGAGCTCTCCGAGCTTCTTCCCCTCGATGAATGACTTGTCGAAGTTCACGCTGATGGTCTCGCGTGACGGGGCGTCACCTTCGGCTAGATTGATGACGAAGCGACCCTGAATCACATCCTTGAGGACATGGTGGTTGGTAATGAGCAGGGGCACTTTTCGTCCGTCTTCAAGGTCATAGGAAAAGAAGAATCCTGTACCCGAGACGCCCGTGCCTTCGGTAGTAATGCCCACGATGGGGACCGTGGTAAAGAGCAGCTGCGTGCTCGTATCATTAATGTTCATCGGTCTTGGTCTCCTTGTCATCGGGATCCGCCAGGTGTTCTAGGACGCGCTCGGCCAGATCAGATTTGCCCTGCTTCTCTTCTTTTCGGATAAAGATAAAAGCGACAAAGAGTCCTACTGCGCCACACGGTGCTACGCAGAGCATCAAGATACCGGGCAAAGATGCGAGATTGACAGATGACGACAAACCCCCGAGAAACCAGCCCAGGAACGTTGTCGCAAGACCTAAAAGGATGTCAGGTTTGTAGGAAGGGCGCTCCTGCTTGGCCTGAAGGAGCATCTCCCTTGCTTTTCTCAGGTCGCTGTCGCGCTGCCCGACGTATGATTCCTGCAGGTATTCATTGGGGATGCGAACCTCGTGGTCCTGGCGCACGGCGACGTGCTCCCGGTCATTTATGAGGTGGATGCCGTTACTTGCCTCTCCAACGCTAGCATTGTCGCCCATGTGCTCGAATACGCTGTCGAGGTCAGCCCACCTGACTCTATGGGCAAGCGCCTGGTCTTGTGGTGGGTTCTCTTGACCTTTCTCCACCAGATCTCCTTAGAACAAGGTCCTAGCGTCTTGCGGAGGTTTATGGTCACAGCAGAGACACCATGGTTCACCCAATATATCGATGGATAGATTATACCGTGCGGCTGATATGGCGACCAAGGGATGCTGCCGGCACGGCTGTGGGGTGCTAGTGACTTGCAGATTGCTGGCGACAGGCTACTAATAGCGGCATGGCTTTGCTGTTGGCTCACTCCGCCGCCCGCCTCACGGCGCCGGGGGTTTCTCGGCGCAGTGAGGCGGCATCGGTTGTTCTAGCTGTTCTGTGCCAATAGGTTGTTTACACCCGGGTAGTGAAAAATAGGGAGGGCTCCCACATGCTGTGAGTTGTCTAGACGAACAGCAGAGGAGCCCTCCCATGGAGCAACATCCTAACGCAAGGCTCACCCCGAGGGGGCGCGAGACGCTCGTCTCGCGCATAGAGTCCGGCCTCGGCGTCGCCGAGACCGCGCGTCAGATGGGCGTCAGCCGCCAGACGGCGAGCAAGTGGCTGCGCCGCAGCAGGTCCGGAGAGCCCATGTCCGACCGCAGTAGCCGCCCGCGCAGGCTCGCGAGGTCCACGCCGCGCGAGATCGAGAACCGGGTCCGCGAGGCGCGCTCGTCACTGCCGCTCGCCCCGCCCGGGCTGGCGCCGGGCGCGCTATGCTTAGGGAGCGGTGGGCGCCTCCGGAGCAGCAGGGGACTCGGACGCGGTGATGCCGGAGGTGTCGACCTCGCCGATTCCGGCGAGCTGCTCGATGAGGGGGAGGCCCATCGGGTCGTCCACCTCGACGCCGCCGAGCACGATGGTGCTGTCGCGCGTGTCGATTTGGGTTGTGAACACGGCCGGGTCGAAGCCCGAAGCGATAAAGCCAATGCCCGCGAGGACAACACCCGCGGCAACGAGCCCGCCCGCCACGGCGAGGTAGATCTTCTTCGCGCTGGTCATGGTACTCACTCCTTTCTACGCCGCGAGATGCGCGGCAGCGCCGCCCTTCTCGCCCTTACCCTTCCAGAAGGGCGAGGCGGCCTTCCTCGCCCAGAGCGCCGAGAGGCGCGCAATTTGTTTTGCGGCGGCCCAAGCGCCAGCACCAACGAAGAGCGCCACGCCGACGAGGCCGAGCCCCACGCCCGCCGAGGCGAGGGCGTACGGGAAGTGGCCGATGGTGACGCCGCTTACGGCAAACAGGAGCTCAACTACGCCCACGCCCCCGAGTGCCGCCGCGACGATCCACACGCAGAGCGCCAGCACCCAGATGCAGATATAGACCGTGACGACCACGGCGGCGAAGGCGGCGAGCAGCGGCACCCACACCGGGGAGCCCACGATGGTCAGCACCCACAGCAGCGCGGTGCTGCGCTGGCGCGTCCTCGCGATCGCGCGCGGCACGGCGGGCAGGTCGTCGAGCGTGGCCTCCGCCACCTCGCCGGGCGTGCCCATGGCGGCCACGGCCTCCTCCTCGCTCATACCGTCCTCCATGCGATCGGCGATGGCCTCCGCATAGAACGCCTTGGTCTCCTCCACCTGCTCGGCCGGCAGGCAGGCGAGCAGCTCGCCCAACCGGCCCAGAAACTCATCACGCGTCATGGTGCGCCCCCTCAACGTATGCGTAAATCTCCCGTACGGACGGCCACTCGGCCAGGAACTCCTCGATGCGCGCTCGCCCGTCGTCCGTGATGCGGTAGTACCGGCGCAGCCGCCCGTTGTGCTCGGCGGAGCGCGCCGTGATGCACCCGGCCTTCTCCAGGCGCTTGAGCAGCGGGTAGAGCGTCGACTCCGTGAGCCCCATGCTCGCCGGTACGTCCTTCACGATCTGGTAGCCGTAGGACTCCTCGCCGGAGACGGCCGCCAGCACGCAGGCCTCCAGGAAGCCGCGCTTCATCTGTGCCTCCATCCGCACACCTCCTCTCGTCATATACTGTGCTATACACACTATACGATGCAAGGTATTAGACGTCAACTCTCATCGCGAAGGTTCTCCGGCCCCTGCGCGCTGCGAACGTGATGTCGCGGGACGGTTGGCATTATGCATGAAACGTCAAGTAACGCTCTTTTGATCCACTTCCACTCGGCCCCATATGCCTTGCACAACGCCCCCTTCGACCTCGGAATCAAGAGAGCCGCTAGGCTGGACATGCCGGACGGTAAGGTCCTGGACGCCATGGTGGACTTCTCCGATGCCATGGGGGTCATGGGTCTACGCCGATGGAGGCCCACACACGCGGCAGGGCTCGCCCGTCACCGCTGGTCGCCGGACGGTCCCCATGCCTCGCTCGCCAACGCGCAGGCGACAGCAGCAGTCCAGCGCTGGGCTGGAGACGCCGGAATGCCCAGAAGATGCGTTTCCCATCGCTGCGACAGAGCTTTTTGTAGGGGCGGCAATTTTTCCTAATGTCGAGGACAGCTAGGCTTCAGTAGCCACCTTGGGAGCATCGCCAATGGGCTCTTCCTTTATACGTTCGGCATAATCGTAGGCGATACCCACAAATTCCAGTCCCGAGCAACAGGAGTACAATTGCTGCTATTGTTGCCAGCTGTTGGGAGATGGAAGATGGACTGCGATGGCTACCCATGCGTTCCCATGCCGTTGATGTGCACCGCTTTTGTGCCAGGGCAGATCGACGCTGCGGTTGCAGGCATTTCCGACCCCGATTCACGCACCATCGCCACGGCAGAAGCGCTGTACTTTCGCGGACAGGCCACGCTCGCCGCCGAGACAGCACGCCCCTATCTTGACGCCACCGACCCCGCACTGCGCTATTCCGCATGCTTTATCTGCGGATATGCCAGTCTGTCGCTCAACCGTATCGCCGATGCCCGCCGTTGCCTTGCGGGCATCCTCGATACGCCACCTGACGATGAATCGCCTGCCGTCCACGCCATGCATATCCTGTTCGCCTCTGCCGCGAGCGTCCTGCTGCACTTGCCTTCCCCGTATTCCGCCGAAGAGTTTTATCCGCTTGCGGCGCATCTGCCCGAAGGCCTGCGCCTGTTCGCCAGCTACGTGATGGCGCACGCCTTGTATCTGCGCGGCGAATACGGCCGCAGCCTGGGCATGGTGGAAAATGCCCTGATCATGAAACAGGGAAGCTATCCCATCTCGGAACTGTTCCTGCACCTGGCGGCTTCCATGGCATGCATGAGCCTCAAGGACATCGACGCCGCAAAGGCACATTTCGGAGCCGCTTGGGACATTGCGCGCCCCGACGGCCTTATCGAGCTCATTGGCGAGCACCACGGCCTTTTGCAGGGGCTTATCGAGGCATGCTTAAAATCGCAATATCCCGACGATTTCGCTCGCATCATCGAGATTACGTATCGATTCAGCTACGGCTGGCGGCGCATCCACAACCCCGATTCGGGTGAGGACGTGGCCGACGATTTAACGACCACGGAGTTCACCATGGCCATGCTCGCCTGCCGCGGTTGGACCAACGCCGAAATCGCACGCCACATGGGAGTATCGCCGGGCACCGTTGAAAAACCGCCTATCAGGAGTGTATGCCAAGCTTGGTATCGGAACTCGCGCCGAGCTGATTGCCCACATGTTGCGCTAGCGGCCAGACTGCCCGGCGTATCGAAAGCGCTCCGGGGGCCTGACGCTTTCGCGCACTCAAATTGGACGTTTTGACCCTTGAACGGCACTACCGCCACGGGGCGACTTCTCGCAAAATTGGATTATTTCCTCCGATGTTTGCGGGATGGGAGCCAAAGATGCTTGATCGCCGTTCGTTACTTGTTGCCGGAGCGTCCTCGCTGGCGAGCATTATGTTGCCGCGCGTGCCGGGAAGCGCAAACGCCTTCATATTGCCGTTCGCGCCCACCGAAGCCTATGCCGACGAAAAAGACCCCTTCAGGGTGCTCGTTCTCTCGCGCACCATGTTTGGTGTGGTCGTGGTCGACGTCGCCAACAAGAATATACCCATCAAGGGAGCCCAGGTCACGCTCGCGTCGCGTTATGCCGCGGGCAAGCAGCTCTCCGCCACTACCGACGACGAGGGCACGGCCATCTTTGAGGTCGCGCCTCTTTCGGAAGGCTACGTGGACGAGGCAACGCTTCTCGACGCGTACGACTTTAACGGCGGCATCTCCATTAGCATGGCGGGCTACCGTGATGTCGAGATTCCCCTTGCGCGTATCCAGGGCGGCACCGCCATAACCGCGCCCACGCGTCCGCTTTCCGACGGCGAGCCGTACTTCCGCCAGCTCACATTCGACGAATGGGACATCCAGTACGCTGAAGCCACGTTCATGACATTGCCGAAGGACGACACGGCAAACGAGCAGCCCGATACGCACGCCTTTACCGTGCAGGCACATCTGCCACAGGGTGGACAGGCAACGCTGCGCATCAACAAAGTGACGCCTGCCGCGGGCAGCTCACCCGAAACCTTCACGCAGATTGGCCAAGTCAAGGCCAGCGCATCGGGCGCGGATAATCTGGCGACGTTCACACTCGAAGACAAGTTTCTCGACGCGGCATCGGGCCTTCTGGAAGAAGGGTGCAAGCTGCGCTTTGTCCTCGACTATCAGGGCAAAACCTACACGCTCTCATCCCCTATGGCCGTTGTCACCGCTCCGGCCGCAAAGGCGGAATCGGGCTCGACCACCATCATTCCCACCACTATGGACCAAGAGATCACTCCGTTTGATTTCCCAGCGGCGTTTCCCGGCATCGGCGGCAATAAGTTTACCTGCTGGATGCCCTCGTTCCCCATTTTGTTCGATTTCTCGTTTGCCGGGTACGTGCTGTTTGGCGGAGGATACAAACCAGCCAGCTATATGAACGATTCGGGCAACCCTGATCCGGAATACTGGAAGAAGTCACCGCGCGAGTCGGGCGCCAAGCAAGCAAACCGCTACCTCGACGAGATGGAGGGGAAGTGGAATCAGTACAAGAGTATGAGTGCCGGTTCGGGAACCGATCCAAGAAACACTAAGCTCCTTCGCCACCATTGCACGCTGCTGTTCACGATGGATATCGCCACACAGCTGTACGGCTCGCTCGCCTACGATTGGATGGGCAAAACCTGGGGTAACAACAACGACCCCGCATACGGCAATATTAAGGCCCTCTTCCAGGTAAGAACCGACCTCAATTGGACCGAGCAGTTTACCCTAGGACCGGTGCCGTTTTTCCTAAACGTCAACCCCTGGGTGCTAGCGAAGCTGGCGCTCGCCGTGGGTGCCCACACGCACGGCAGCGGCGCGGCGTTTTTCAAGAACATTTCGCTCGACTATTCAAACACCTCGGGCTCGTTCACCATCCAGATCGGGCTTGCCGTCACCTTTGGCGCCGGCGTTGCAGGCGTCGCTTCGTCTGCCGTGCGCGGCGCCGCATCCCTCACGCTGTTCATTGGGTACGAGAAGGCAGATGGACACCAGCTTCCGCGACTGCGCGTAGGTGCAGACGTCGATGTCGATGTGATACTCCAGTTCGTAATGTTCAAGTGGACCACCAAGGCTTGGTCGGGGTCGTGGCCCACACTCCTCGATTCGTGGAATATGTCGGTGAACAATGGCAACCAGTATGTGCTCCAGCGCTCTGAGCTCGCATTGGGTGGAGATACGCCTTACACGTTGGATGCCCGCTTCGGCACGCCCGGCAACATCGAGGCGGGCGGCGTGCCGCAATTTATCGCATCGGCCACCATCGTCACCAACGCCGAGCTGCTCGCACGCGCCGAGGTTAAGGCCGCTGTCGTAAACGTCGCGCCCGTCGTGCGCGATTGGGACCGGTCGGTCACGCGCATTGAGCTCGAGGCGAATGCAGAAAGCGACGACACGGGACAGATCGAGCATTTCGTCCATGCACTGATAGAGAACGACGAAAACGCCGCGCCGATGTATGAGTACACCTATATCGGGCAGGCGAAGGACGCCGTTGCGGACCCCAACGCCAATTCTGCTGGTGTATCGAAGGACGAGCGTGGCGGCATCAAGCCCTCGAGCGACAACGTGCTGTTTACCGGCGTGCTCAGCGAAGCTCACATGAAGCTGGCAATGATCGCCGGCGTAGAATGCCTGTTCCGTATCGCCTCGGTGCGCTACGGCGACAATGGCCGCTCGCGCCTGGTGGTGCACACAAAGGCAAACGGCACGTGGTCTGCCCCCATGCCCGTGGACTTCCCCCTTGGGTTTGGCGAGGGCGACGTGGAGCGCAGCGGCATATTCGATTACGACTTCGACGTGGTGGAATATACAGACGGGAGGGGAAACCAAGACGCCTACGTGCTGCTGGTCTCGGGCGAGCGCCCCGCCGGCGACAACACCCATTTCGATACGGCGAGCACATCCGGCATGCTGTCCGTTGTGCGCCTGCGCATCAGCAACGACGGAGTTCGCGTGGTATCGCACACGTCGTGGCGCAGCATCTCGCGCGGCCGCCTTCAGGAGGATGGCCACCATTGCCTGCAGTGCCCGCGTATCACGGTGGGCAAGACGCTCGTCGACGGGCGCTTGTCGGGTGCCTACCTCCACCGCCGCGGAACCACCGCAGAAAAGGCACTCGGCAGCGAGGCTGAGGTTGCGCTGGAGTGCTTTACCCTGTGGTCGGACGTTTCGGGCGACAGCCTGACGTTCCGCCAAGTTCTCCGCTTTCCGCAAGCACCGTCGAGTATCGAACTGGGCGAGCCCGAGGATATCAACGGCAAAATGGTGGTGCCCGTTGCGTACGAGACCGCAGACGGTTGCGGCTGCGCATCGTACGCCGTGATCGGCCAGTCCATTGCGGGCTGGGGCGTTATGTCACCAGACGCCACGGTACCCCGTGCGGTGCCGTGGCCGCAGCACACGGGCTTTTTGGCCACCGTCAACGAGCAGCTGCAGCATATTACTTGGACGCGAGGCGCGGCGGCATTTGCGTCGGAGCCCGTGGGTGCCGCAGGCTGTGGCCCGGCATCGTTTAGCGTAAGCAACAACGGCAGGTGCGTGCTCTATGTAGAGAACACCGATGGCAAGGTGGGACAGACCTACGACGAAGAAGGCAACCCGGTAGCAGTGATGGGCAAGCACTTCCGCATCTTCGCCAGCACCTTGGCAGGCGATCTGTTCACGGAGCCGTTCGTGATGTGCGAGCTGGACCATCCCATCGATCAGATAACGACATTTTTGACGTCGGGAGGCATGCTCTCCGCGCTCGCCACGCACATTGTGAGCGCGGAGAAGAGCGAGGCAGAGCTGCACGGCATCGAAGTGCCCTTGGTGGCGTGTGCCACTCCGACGGGCGCGGTCGCTACCTCGGGCGCGGTGGTGCCCGGAGCAGCAGGCGAATCCTTCATGGTCACGGTGCGAAACGACGGCAACACCTTGCTGACCGCCGGCACGATCGATCTGTACCGAGAGGGCTCCAGCCAGCCGTTCTCCAGCGCATCCATCGGATTCGGAGCGAACGCACGCATGGCTTCGATCTACGATCCAGAGCTTGCCGAGGACGCTTCGGCCAACGACATGGCACGCGTGAAGTACGCGCTCGAGACGCTGGGCACACGTTTTGCGACGCACCCGCTGGTAGCCGACAACGGCAACGCCGTGCTGGCACCGGGTTGCACGGCACAGTTCCGCATGAGCTTCGCCATCCCCGAGAGCTGGAGCGACGAAGTGGGCAAACGCGTAACGCTGTATGCGAAGGCGCGTAATCTGGTGGCGCTCGATCCCGTGACGCTCGAGGAAATTCGACCGGGCACAAACTCGGCGCTTGGTGCCGTACTGCACGAGCTTCATGTGCCCGACGCGGCATGCGAACGCTCAGAAGTTCAGGTCGGCGTATGCGACAGCGCGGATACGACAGGACTTCACGACGCCCCGATGACGGCGGACAGCGATAGCGGCTCGAGTGGCGGCGGTACCGACGAGGGCGGCGGCTCCGGCGGAAGCAGCTCCGGCAGTGGCAAGGACCACGGCAATAACAAGCGCTCCGGAAAAGCGGGCGCGCTTGCGGGCACGGGCGATGTCAACGCTCCCCTTACGGCAGCCGCTGCAGCACTCGCCGCAGCCGGCGCCGGCCTCGTCGCCTACAGCGCCCGCCGCACGGCGCTCGAAACCGACACCGCCAATGAGGTCAATTCGGATAGGCCTCGCTAGCCCCTAGTTACTTTTGTGAGAGACGCCGGCTCGGCTCATCGAACATCAAAATGGGCTGGTTCTGGATACCCAGAGCCGGCCCATTACGCATTAGATGTCGTCTGAGGAGTCGAGCTCGGCTTCCTCGCCCCGCATTCCACCGAGGACAGTGGAGCACTATCGTTTAAGGGCTTCGTTATTGTTCGATGGTCTTCTTGACGACTGCGGGGACGCCTGCCGCCACCACGTTGTCCGGAAGGTCTTCCGTCACGACGCTGCCCGCGGCAATTACGCAACCGCTGCCGATGGTAACTCCCTGCAGCACTGACACGTTCGCGCCAAACCAGCAGTTATCGCCGACAACGATGGGCAGAGCCTTCTCGAGACCCAAGTTGCGGTCCTTTGCCTTTAGGGGGTGCGAAGCGGTGTAGAAGCCGCAAAACGGCCCGATAAACACGTTGCCACCAAAGGTGATAGAGCCGCCGTCCATAAAGTAGCAGCCATGGTTTACAAAACAGCCCTCACCAAAGGTCGTCTTGCTCCCGTAGTCAAAGTAGGCAGGCGAAAGGACCGTCAGCCCCCCGGGAAGATCGGTATCGAGCAAGGACTTCAAAGCATCGAGCTGTGCGTCGCTTCCAGGTTTTGCCATATTAAAGTCATAGCAGAGCGCCTCCGCCTTCGCGCGTTGCGCCAGGAGCTCCTCGTCAAAGTTGGCATCATGCCACTCACCGCGCTCCATCTTCTCTTTCTCGGTCATTGCGCCCCCTCAAACAACATGCAGTCTTGATGCGGCAATTCTACCAGCCGATAAGCCACGGTTTTAACACGAGCACCACACCGCGCAGGGAATGACCGCAGAAGCCAAAGGTGCCCGACTCCGAACTATTGTTCGATGGATTTCGTGTTGGGTGGAATCGTCTGTGGGCTGGGCTATGCTACCTTGACTATCTATATGACTTAAACGCAGCAAAGGAGCACCGAGAGAGCGAGTATGGCAAAAAACACCGCAAACTATGGTAACGACAGTATTCGTCAGCTCAAGGACGAGGAGCGCGTACGCCTGCGCCCCGCCGTCATCTTTGGCTCGGACGGGCTCGACGGCTGCGCGCATGCCGCCTTCGAGATCCTGTCCAACGCCGTTGACGAGGCGCGCCAGGGCTACGGCAAGCTCATCATCCTTACCGCCTTTCGCGATGGCTCCATTCAGGTAGAGGACAACGGCCGCGGCTGCCCACTCGACTGGAACCCTTCCGAGAAGCGCTTTAACTGGGAGCTCGTCTTTTGCGAGCTCTACGCCGGCGGCAAGTACAACAACAACCAGGGCGGCGACTACGACTTCTCGCTCGGCACCAACGGCCTGGGCTCGTGCGCGACCCAGTACGCTTCCGAGTACATGGACGTCACCGTTTGGCGCGACGGTAACAAGTACTCTCTGCACTTTAAGAAAGGCAAGGTCGTCGGCGCCAAAAAGAAGGCGCTCGAGATCGAGCCCAGCGACGAGGACCGCACCGGCACCACCATCAAGTGGCGCCCCGATCTTGAGGTCTTTACCTCCATCAGCATTCCCCACGATTGGTATCGCGAGACCATGCGCCGCCAGGCCGTGGTCAACGCCAACGTGACCTTCCGTCTGCGTATCGAGGGCGACGATGGCGAGTTTTCCGAAGAGGACTTCTGCTATCCCAAGGGCATCGAGGACTATGTGCTCGAGAAGGTCGGTACCGACTACCTTACTGAGCCCTTCTTTATCGAGGCCGACCGCCGCGGTCGCGACCGCGAGGACCTGCCCGACTACAACGTAAAGATCACCGCGTGCATGTGCTTCTCGCGCACCTTCATGATGCAGGAGTATTACCACAACTCATCGTGGCTAGAGAACGGTGGCTCGCCCGAGAAGGCGGCCCGTAGCGCTCTGACCAGCGCCATCGATGCCTACATCAAGCAACAGGGCAAGTACAACAAAAACGAGAGCGGCATTAAGTGGCAAGACGTCCAGGACTGCCTGGTACTGGTGACCAACTGCTTCTCCACCCAGACGTCCTACGAAAACCAGACCAAGAAGGCCATCAACAACCGCTTTATCCAGCAGGCGATGACAGCATTCTTTAAGGAGCGCCTCTCGACCTATCTGATCGAGAACAAAGACGCCGCCAACAAGATCATGGAGCAGGTGCTCATCAACAAGCGCTCGCGCGAGAACGCCGAGAAGACGCGTCAGAGCATCAAGACCAACCTGCAGCAAAAGACCGACATGGCCAACCGCGTGCAAAAGTTCATCGATTGCCGCTCCAAGGACAAGAACCGTCGTGAGATCTACATCGTAGAGGGCGACTCGGCAGCAGGCGCCATTCGCACCTCGCGCGATGCCGAGTTCCAGGGTGTTATGCCCGTCCGCGGCAAGATCCTCAATTGCCTGAAGGAGGACTATCCGCGCATCTTTAAGTCCGACATCATCATGGACCTTATGCGCGTGCTGGGCTGCGGCGTGGAGATTAAGGACAAGCGCATCAAGAACCTCGGTGCCTTTGACCTGGACAACCTCAACTGGAACAAGGTCATCATCTGTACGGACGCCGACGTCGACGGCTACCACATCCGCACGCTCGTGCTCACCATGCTCTACCGCCTGGTGCCCACACTTATCGACGAGGGCTACGTGTATATCGCCGAGTCGCCGCTCTACGAGATCAACTGCAAAGAGAAGACCTACTTTGCCTACACCGAGCTCGAGAAGAACGGCATCCTCAAGGAGATCGGCGACCAGAAGTGCTCCATCAACCGCTCCAAGGGTCTTGGTGAGAACGATCCGGACATGATGTGGCTCACCACCATGAACCCCGAGACGCGCCGTCTGATCAAGGTGGAGCCCGAGGACGTCACCAAGATGGAAACCATGTTCAACCTGTTGCTGGGCAACGACGAGGCGGGCCGCAAGCGCCATATCTCCGAGCACGGCAAGGAATACCTGGACCAGCTGGACCTGCAATAGCAGCAAATCGATAACGACGGCCCACAAATAGTTCAAGAGGAAATCGTGGCAAAGAAGAAGACGAAGAACCAGCCAAAGAAAAAGCAGGTCAACGCCGAGAACGTCATCGGCCTGCACTCCGAGGTCACCGACCAGCCGATTACGCAGACGCTCGAGGTCAACTACATGCCCTACGCTATGAGTGTCAACGTCTCGCGTGCATTCCCCGAGATCGACGGGTTTAAGCCCTCGCACCGTAAGCTGCTCTACACCATGTACAAGATGGGCTTGCTCAAGGGTGAGCGCCAGAAGAGCGCCAACATCGTGGGCCAGACCATGAAGCTCAACCCGCACGGCGACGCCGCGATCTACGAGACGATGGTGCGCTTGGCCACCGGCAACGAAGCGCTGCTTGCCCCCTTCGTGGAGTCGAAGGGCAACTTTGGCAAGTACTATTCGGGCGACCTGAGCTACGCAGCCTCGCGTTACACCGAGGCCAAGCTCTCCCCCATCAGCGCCGAGATCTTCAAAGACATCGACAAGGACCCGGTCGACTTCGTCGACAGCTACGACGGCGCCATGAAGGAGCCGCGCCTGCTGCCCACCACGTTCCCCAACATCCTTGTCTCGGCCAATAAGGGCATCGGCGTCGCCATGGCGTCCGACATCTGCGGTTTCAACCTCAACGAGGTCTGCACCGCCACGATGCACTACCTGAAGGACCCCGACTGCGACCTGCTCGAGTACATGCCCATGCCCGACTTCTCGACCGGCGGCGAGATTATCTACCGCCGCGAGGAGATGGAAAAGATCGTCGAGACCGGCCTTTGGCAGCTTCCAAATTCGCTCCCGCTGGCGCTGGATTCCCGAAGAGCGCATCATCGAGGTCTACGAGATCCCCTACACCACCAAGACCGATGTTATCATCGAGCGCATCGTCAAGCTCTCCAAGGAGGGCAAGGTCAAGGAGATCGCCGACATCCGCGACGAGACCGACCTTTCGGGCCTGCGCATCGCCATCGACCTTAAGCGCGGTGTCGACCCCGACAAGCTCATGGCCAAGCTCTATCGCTCGACCACGCTGCAGGATTCGTTCTCGTGCAACTTCAACGTGCTCGTCGACGGCTATCCCCGTGTTATGGGCGTGCGCCAGATTCTGCACGAGTGGGTCACGTGGCGCATTCAGTCCACGCGTCGCCGCATTAACTTTGACCTGGGCAAAAAGTCCGAGCGTCTGCACCTGCTGCACGGCCTCGAGGCGATCTTGCTCGACATCGACAAGGCCATCGCCATCATCCGCGGCACTAAGCTCGAGGCCGAGGTCGTGCCAAACCTTATGAAGGGTTTCGACATCGACGAGACCCAGGCCGAGTTTGTTGCCGAGCTTAAGCTCCGCAACATCAATGAGGAGTACATCCTCAACCGCACCAAGGACATCGCCAAGCTCGAAGGTGAGATTGCCGAGCTCGAGGAGATCCTCTCGAGCGAAGACAACATCAAGAAGGTCATCAGCGACGAGCTGGCCGCGGTCAACAAGAAGTATGTGATGCCGCGCCGCACGGGTAGGATTGAGCCCCATGAGGTTATCGAGGTAAGCCTGGAGCCCGAGGTCGAGGAGTACCCGGTCACCATCATGCTCTCGCGCGATGGCTACCTTAAGAAGATGACGGACCGCGTGCTCAAGAAGGCGACCACGCTCAAGTACAAGGACGGCGACAAACCCTTTATCGAGTTCCCGTCCTCCAATACGCACGAGCTGCTCGTGTTTACCAACAAGAGCCAGGTGTACAAGTGCAAGGTTGCGGCGTTTGAGGACACCAAGTCGGCCCAGCTGGGCTCGTACCTGCCGACCGATCTTGAAATGGAACCCGACGAGAGCGTGATTTGGATCATCGACCCCGAGGACTATAAGGCCGACGTGCTGTTCGTCTTTGAGAACGGCCGCGTAGTCCGCGTCGCGCTTTCTGGATACGTCACCAAGACCAACCGCAAGCGCCTTAAGAACGCCATCTACGGCGGCAGTAAACTGCTGTATGCGCAGGTGCTCAAGGAGGACCGTGACCTCGCGCTGGTCTCGAGCGACTACCGTCTGATGAACTTCAACACGTCGCTGCTCAAGACCAAGACGACCACCAACACGCAGGGCGTCCAGGCCTTTACGGCCAAGAAGGGCCGCTCGGTCACCACCGTCGGCACGACCGAGGAAATCCTTGGCGCCGGCGTCTCGGCCGAGAAGTTCACCGCGCAGAGCCTGCCCTCTGCCGGTGCCCTCATGAAGGAAAACGACATGCCGAGTTTGTTTGACTAAAACAACGGTGACTAAACCGTCATGGTTTTACAAAGCAGCGGGGCCCGGAACGCAGTAAACGCTGTGCCCTGGGCCCCATGCATTACAGCAGTATCATCCCTATAGACAAAATGCCGCATAAAGTGGAACAGACATAAGCCCATCATTCATTCCAAAGGGCTTAGTCGATAGCCTGATAAGGCGCACGCCCGGATGGGTCTTTTTAAGTGAGGACAGGCTTCGAGATCTTGTGTTCTCTCCCGCCTTGACTTCAACCGCAGACAAGCATCCCTGCTTCTCTACTACAAAGTCGATTTCCGCACGATTATCTCGCGCCCAATAATGCAGCGGATAGCCCATGGCTGAAAGCTGTTGGGCGACGTAGTTTTCGGTAAGTGCACCCATGAATGTGCCGCCGATGCCGGCAAGAATATCGGCGCGTTGAGCACCGGCCTTGGAGACGAGCAGCCCTGTATCCGCCTGATAGATTTTAAAAGCAGAAGGGTTAACGAAGGCCTCTAAAGGGCTTTCGATCTTCCCAACTAGGCTGCAGCGCGCCACCGTACCCGACAATACAAGCCAGTCGAGAGCATCTCCAAAGAGAGACGCATTGCCCCCCGCTCGCACTACCTTGTATTGAAATTTACGATTCTCTTTGGCAAGCTGCTGTGGAATGGAATCGAAGCACGCACGCGTCTTTGCGCTCAAGCGCTCATCAGCATATTTATTAGTGTCGGCGGAGTATCCGTCGAGAATAATCCGATGCTTTTCGGCCACATCAATGATTGACTGATCATCGATATACGTTTGGACCGCCTCGGGCATTCCGCCAACAACAAGATACTGTCGATAGAGCCCAAGCGCCTTTTCATGAAGGCTTGGCGCGAGAGGACCCATTAACTCGAATGACGAGCGTATCTCGTCGACCAGCTGATCGTGCCCCATCGCCCAGAGAAACTCCTCGAAATCGAGTGGAGTCATCTCAATCAAGTCGGTCTTTCCAACGGGGAACGAATACGACTGATGGTTAATGGCAACCCCAAGAAGCGACCCAGCAGCCGCAACGTAATACTCGGGAGCATCTTCGCAAAAGTATTTAAGGGAAGTGAGCGCTTCCTCGCATGCCTGGATCTCATCAATGAACAGTAAGGTTTTGCCAGGCACGATACGCTGTCCCGTACGAGCCTCGATCGCGCGTACAATCGAATGAGGGTCAAGACCGCCCGAAAAATCCGCTCGCGCCGACCGGTCGTTCTCAAGATTAACGTAGACAACCGATTCGAAAAGACCCTGGGCGTACGTTCTGAGCAAATAGGTCTTGCCACACTGGCGCACGCCTTTGACCAGCAAAGGTTTTCTATCGGCTCTGTCTCGCCATTCCCTAAGGAGCTCGTCTGCCTTGCGACGCATGCGCAACCTTCCCTCATGAACTTCTGTTTGACAATATTTTAACGCGAATTAATTTGTTTTCAGTTATTTTTCTGCGTTTAAAAATTGTTCTATACGGCACTTGAGGGAATGCGCCCCTATCTCTCGGTAAGGACAGCAAGCATTTCCACCAACACCGATTGCCATGCGCTCTTCTTGCCCTTAGGCGAGCTTGCGAGCGAGCTCTCGCACCTCTTCCAGCTTGGGCGAGGAGGCCATGCTGTCGCGCTCGGTCATACCGCTGATGGTGACAATGCCCTGGTCCTCCCACTTGCAGTATGCGCACGTGGACTTGTACATGGCGATCGCCGCATCATAGACGCCCTCGCTGTGGCTATCGAGCAAAAGGGCCGTCTTGGTGAACGGGAAGCCCGTAGCACCGAAGGCGTACAGGCGGTCGATGACAGCCTTCTCCTGCGCGGTGATATCGAACCAGTAGATAGGCGAGGCAAAGACGACCATATCTGCGTCTTTCAGCGACTCGATCACGTTGACCATGTCATCCTTCTGCACGCAAGTGCCCTCGTGGGCGAAGCAATACTGACACCCCAGGCAACCAGCGATTTTCTTGCTGGCAACGCGGACGACCTCGACCGTATTGCCGCTCTCGCGCGCGGTCTCGGCAAACGCCTCAACCATGGTGTCGGTATTGGCGCCCTTGCGCGGGCTACCACTCAATACAACGATTTTCATAAGAATCTCCCTTCTTCATGCCGCAGGCGCACGATGATTCGGGACAGGTTTTCGTTAGCACCCTCGTAGCGGTTCTCCGCCCCCCCAAGCGATGTGTCCGCTACGAAACAATCGTCTTGTAATAAGCGCCGAAGTCTGCGAGCGAGTCCATGATGGGCATCATCTGGCGGCCGAGCTCGGTAAGGCCATACTCAACGCGGGGAGGATTCTCGCCATAGTCATGGCGAAAGACCAGCCCATCATCCTCCATCTGCCGCAGGCTGTCGGTAAGCACCTTCTGAGAGATCCCCTCCAGGTTGCGGCGCAACTCGTTGAAACGCCAAGGGCGTACGCGTAAATTACGAATAATGAGCAGTTTCCACTTGCCGCCAATGAGCGCTACCGCCGTTGCGACCGGACACTCCGGAAGCTCCTCTTTCGCCATCATGGGAGACCCAACCTCCTTGACCATACCGGTTTCACAAAAAGGCACGCAGTTACAAATATGTGCGTACTCGTATTTGCATGCGCTTTCGCGTTGAATATATCTCACGCAGGAGATGCCTGCAAGGTAAATCAACCCCAAGAGAGGAACCATTATGGCTAATTATGCAAAGACCCACATCGGCAATGAGAGCCGCGTTGAGCTGCACGAGGTGCTCGGGCTTACCGGGGCAGAGGTGAGTATCAACAGTCTTCCCGCCGGCGCTGGCGTTCCGTTCGTCCATGCACACAAGGAAAACGAGGAGATCTATGGCGTGCTCGAGGGCGCAGGCTCGGTCACGATCGACGATGAGGATATCGAGCTTGCGGCCGGCGACTGGCTGCGCATTTCCCCCGCTGCGCATCGTCAGTTCCGCGCCGCGTCCGACTCGGGGATCACATACGTCTGCATTCAGGTCAAGCAGGGATCCCTCGATGCCTTCACGGCCGACGACGCCATCATGTTCTAATTCGCGATTAATCTGCAAGGGGCCGATACCGCCCGCATGCCCCTTCGGAATAGGCGCTGAGCAGTTCCTGGGCGTGGGCGAACTCGGGCCCTCGCCTCCAACCGAGCAGGCGGTTGACCGCGAGATTTCCCTGGACGTTGTGGACGAAGATCAGATAGGCGTCCTCGCACGAAAGCCCGGTCTCCTCCATGATCGAGGGAACCATCTGCTCGGCGCCGCGCTCGACGACGCGCTGTGCCACCCGGGCGTACGCGTCGTCATCCGAGTAGAGCAGATAATAGTCATCGTTTGCCGGCGGACGCTGGCAGAGGGCACCCGCCTCCGTTCCCTCGAGCGGCGGCACCGCCGCCAAGGCCTCGTCGATAAGCGCGTCGAGCAGGGCGAACTTGTCCTCGTAGTGCAGATAGAACGTGCCACGGTTGATATCGGCGCGGCGGCAGATATCCGCTACCGTCATCTTCGCGAAGCCGACCTCGGCCAGCAGCGCGAAGAACGCCTCCCGTATGACCGAGAGTGTATAGCGTCGGCGACGATCGATCTTCCCCGCTTCCATTACCCCTCCAATTGCAACGCTCGACAATGCCCGGCAAACGCTCGTTTATCGACAGCAGGCCGAAGCTGTTCATTGCTCTTAAGCAAATCGACATGGATACTTTTTATAGACACGTGTTTATAATAGCTGAAAGAAGGTATCCAGTGACCCTGTACGAGCAGCTCGTTATCGAGCTCACCAACCAATCGTTTTCCCTTCAGGCCGCCTACCGCAGCGGCGGCACGCCCTATGAGCTGAGTGACCGCGAGCCCGAGCCCTACGACCAGCAAATCGAGGACTTCGCCCGCATGATCGAGGAAGCCGATTGCGTGCTGGCGGGCGGGGCCTCCGGGCTCTCCGCGGCGGGCGGCGGCGACTTCTACTACGAGGACAACGCGACCTATCGCAAGCATTTCGGCAAATTCGCCGAGCGTTACGGTTTCAAGGGCGCTTTCGAGGGGTCGTTCTACCGCTGGCCCACCGCCGAGGCGCGCTGGGGATACCTCGCCACCTTCCTCGACACCACGCTCAACGCCCCGCTGCGCAAGCCCTACAGGGACCTCGACGCCATTCTCGCCGAGAAGGATTTCTTCATGCTCACCACCAACCAGGACACGCAGTTTGTGAAGCTCTATCCCTGGGAGAAAGTGGCAGAGATCCAAGGCGACCACCGCTTCTTTCAGTGCTCCCGCTGTTGCACCGACGCGGTGTGGGATGCGGTCGAGCCGGTCTCCAACATGGTAGAGGCCATGGGAGACGGCCTTGAGGTTCCGACAGAGCTCGTGCCGCGCTGCCCGCACTGCGGGGCAGAGGCGTTCCCCTGGGTTCGCGGCTACGGCAACTTCCTGCAGGGCGAACTCTACGAGGAGCAGTACCGCAAGGTGTCCGACTGGCTCGACGCGCACGCACGGCAGAGGATCCTCTTCCTCGAGCTGGGTGTGGGCCGCATGACGCCCGCGTTTATCCAGGAGCCGTTCTGGGCCCTCACGGCGCAGTTACCGCAGGCCAGCTACATCGCCGTAAACAACAAGACGCAGTTTCTCCCCCGCGCGATCGAGGATCGGGGGCTCGCCGTTCGCGCCGACATCGCCGACGTGCTTGCCGACGTGCGCAAGACGCTGGGGAGGTAGCGCATGGAGACGGCGAAAGCAGTTCGCATAGGCAGGGCGCTAGCCGAAGCGGATCTTGTCATCATCGGCGCTAGCAACGGACTCGACATGGCGGAGGGGCTCAACCTTTTCTGCGCCGATGCTCATTTCCAAGAGGCGTACGGGGACCTCGCCCAGGCAGACGGCATCGGCTGCATACTGCAGGGGCTTGCCTCCCCGGATGCCAGCGTGCGACGCCGATGGGCCGAGCGGTTTCATCAAAAGGAATATCTCGAATATGAGCCCAGCCCGCTCATGAACGAGCTGCGGCGTCTTACAGAGCACGCTGACACCTTCGTGATCACGTGCAATATCGACGGGCACTTCGTACGCGCAGGGTTCAACGAGAACCGCGTGCTCGAGACGGAGGGGGGCATACGCACGTCGATCGACGAGCGGCGTCTCGCCCATCCAGACGCCCTCGCCACGGCCCAGCTCGAGGAGCTCGAGCGCCTTGTGCAAGCCCATCGCAGCGGCAGGGTCGCCATCCTCGAACTTGGCGTGGGACTGCGCAACGGCATCATAAAGCACATGCTCGCCCAGATCGCGAACGTCTGCGAGCACGCCACCTACATCGTGTTCAACTACAGCCAGGCCATGGCGCCCGACGCCTCGTGCGAGACGATTCTCGTTGACGGCGATATGACCCCGGCTTTCGAGGAGATTGCCCAATGCCGTCTCTAGAGAGGGAAGCGTATAGGCTTCGAAGCCTTATCGACGATGCCGACGCCATCATCGTCGGCATCGGCTCGGGCATGTCAAGCGCCGCCGGGTTCAACCATTACAACCGCGCAGGCATGGCGCGCGCCGGAATGACGGACTGGCAGCAAGCCTTTGGCTTCAAGAGTCTTTTTGACGGCTTTTACCACCTCTACCCCAGCCTCGAGCAGCAATGGGCCTACTACGCGCGATATATCGATTTCATGCTGCGCGAGCCGACCTCGCAGCCCTATCTCGACCTACGGTCCCTCATCGGCCATAAGGACTACTTCATCCTGAGCACCAATGTAGACACCCAAGTCGAGAAGACGTTTCCCACCGAGAGGATCTGCAACTATCAGGGAAGCTTCGCGCACCTTCAATGCAAGCAGCCATGCTGCGACGAGCTCTTCGAGGCGAGCCCCTACGTCGAGCGCATGCTCGCGGGCATGGCGGGGTTCGAGATCCGCAGCGAGGATGTCCCCCGATGCCCGCATTGCGGCTGGCAGCTTGTGCCGTGGGTGCGCGACGACACGTTTCTGCAGGGTGCGGCCTGGCGCGAGAGCCTCGGACGATACGAGCACTTCGTGCGCGAGCGCAGCGATCGCCGCGTGCTGTTGTTGGAGCTCGGCGTGGGCGAGATGACCCCCGGCATCATCACGCTCCCGTTCTGGAGCATGACCGCGAAGCTGCCGGATGCGCACCTTTTGAGCGTAAACATCTCGGGCGACTCGGCTCCGTTGCAGCTTGGAAGCAAGGCAGAGGCGATCCAGGCCGATTTGGGCGCCCTGCTCTCGGCGGCGCGGACGGGCGACGAGCAGCGCAGTTCATCGCGCCGTGTTTCATGCGTGGACGCTTAAATCAAAACCACCCCTAGAAGGGGTGGTTTGCTCTTAGGGTGTAACCCTTGGATTTCCGGCACGCGTCTAAAGGCGCCGGCCCTCACGGGGTTCGGGCCGCACTGCAGATTGACCCGTGACGGGCCGGTCAAACCGGCGCTATTTACGCCCCGGCCCCCTATCGAAGGGGTCCTCGTACTCCTTGACGCTCAGCCGGTCGAGCGCGATGTCGGCCTTCTCCTGCTCCCGGATGTACTTCGCGATCGTCGCCTCGTTCAGGCCGACGGTGGAAA
>ENA-OQHD01000003-OQHD01000003.1-human-gut-metagenome-genome-assembly--contig:-NODE-3-length-156026-cov-17.516450_pt1 | contig 156026 bp, 137 predicted proteins | sample MGYA00242560_ERZ504711 | MGnify/ENA primary metagenome ERZ504711 (study PRJEB26092, sample SAMD00036198) | human gut metagenome | host: Homo sapiens | study: EMG produced TPA metagenomics assembly of...
AGGTGTAGATGGCAAGACCTGCGTTGGCACTGTTGAACAGTGAAAGCCCCAGCTGGACGCACGAACCGATGATAGCCGTGTGCACCACGGGGGTGATGTCCGTTGAGCAACACATTGGGATTGAGCAGACGCAGGTAGTCACTCGTGCCGTTGGGGTAGTTGAACCACTGGCGAATCTGCGCACCCGTATCTCCCATTAAAAAGGCCGGGCAGCGAAGCGATGAGCGTGGGCGCCCAGGCGACCATAAGCACCAGGAAGGGCCCGGCAAAGGGATGGACCGAGAGTACGGCGTGAGCCACACGCCATACGCGGCCAAAGTGCGCTTCGGAAAACGGAATGCGCCGAGAGCTCAGCCAATCTAGACACTCAAAAGCCAGATAGAAGGCAACGACCGCCAAGAGCATCCAGCCCGCACCGCCTATCCAGGCGCAGATGATGCGAGCCTTGTCGCCGAGTACGATCTCGGCAGAATCGGTGAGGTCGTAGCTGCGGCCAAACACCATGCAGACGGCAAAGAACAGCGACGGAAGGATCACCGAAGGACGCCAAGCATCGCCGCGGCCAAAGAATACGTAGCGAAACGGCAGCGTGAGCAGGCAGGCAAGCGCAAGCAGCATGACCGCGTCGGTATGGCCGGCAAACGAGAGGAGCACCTCGTAGCACACGTACAGCATGCCCGAGGCTTTGGGGTCAATCGCCAAGACTGCGTTGCTCGAGACCGGCGCGGGATCGATAGAAAACGCCGTGGTCGCCAACAGCGCGAGCAAAAATGCGATGAGCGTCTGCTTGGCTGGGTAGCGCTTAAACCAGACGATGCGGGCAGCGTCGCGCGCAGCCGTTGTGGAGAGGTCGGAATCCTTCACAGTCCAAAGAGCCTTTCTAGAAACCCGCCAAAAAGGGACAGGTTTATTTGGCAGGTTTTATCTGGGAAAACGTTACGGTTCTGTCATCGTTGCCCAGCAAACCACCACAAAGGTGCCTGTCCCCTTTGTGGCGGTTAGACGTCGAGGTAGATGCGCTGGGGGCGATTGCGGTGTCGGGCGAAGATGATGAGCACCAGGCCGGCAATCACGAGCGGCAAACTCAGCAGCTGACCCATGGTGATGACGCCGCCCAGCAGATAGCCCAGCTGCGCATCGGGCACGCGCACGAACTCAACCAGGAAGCGGACGATGCCGTAACCCATCACAAACACGCCCATAAACGTGCCCTGGGGCAGCAGCGGATTTTTTGCGGCTGAGCACCTGCAAGATGCAAAAGAGTACGATGCCCTCCAGGAATGCCTCGTAGAGCTGGGAGGGGTGGCGCGGCATGTCGCCCGCGGTGCCGCCAAAGATCACGCCCCAGGGCAGATCAGTCGGCTTGCCCCACAGCTCGCCGTTGACAAAGTTGGCGCAACGTCCCAGGCACAGGGCCAGCGGAGCGCCAATGACGGCAAGATCGGCCAACGTCCACGCATCGAGCTTGTACATACGGCACACGAGCACGCCGCCGATGATGCCGCCCACCAAGCCGCCATGGAAGCTCATGCCGCCTTCGTTGGTGGCAAAGATTTCGAGCGGATGCGCCCAGTAGTAGCCGTCGCCGTAAAAGATGACGTAGAACAGGCGGGCGCCAATGATAAGGCCAAAGACCACGCCGACCACGACACTCGTCAGGTCGTCAATCGTGATGTTAAAGCCCCAGCGACGCTGTGTGCGGTACATGACGACCGCCGTGAGCAGAGCGCCGACCACGTAGGCCAGGCCGTACCAGTAGATGGTGATGGGGCCCGCCGAGATCGCGACAGGATCAAGCATATGGTAGAAGTCGTTGAGCATGTCGACCCTCCTACTCCCTACATACAAATGCGGCCGCGGGCCTTGCGCTCGCAGCCGCATATTTGGGCGTAACGTCTATGCGGAGTATGCCGTCCGCAGCTTTCGCATCTTAAAACGGCGCGTACTCGTCGTACAGGTCGTCGGTCTCGCCGGAAGCATTAACCTGCTCAACGCGGGTAACGCCGGGCACATGCTCCTTCAGGATGCGCTCGATACCCATGGAAAGGGTTAGCGAGCTCATGGGGCAGCCGGCGCAGGCGCCCTGCAGCTCCAACTTGACAACACCCTCGTCGTCGACGCCCACATACTCCATATCGCCGCCATCGGCCTGCAGGTTGGGGCGAATCTCTTCAAGAACCTTCTTAAGCAGCTCTTCGTTAACAGCCACAGGGGCTCCTTTCTCACAATAACGCGGGCACGCCCGCGGACAGGGGCTATGTTACTACAGCCATGTACCCGCTTAGGCGCCAGCCATGCGTGCGGACACGACTTTCACGAGCAGTCAATTTGGGACGGGGCTCTTTTGGCTGTTTTGCCGCCAGCTGGCGTTGGCACGCGCTACTGCCGAGCCTGTCCCCCGGTACCAATCTGGACATCGACGATGACCTGGCGGTAGCTGATGCCGCAGGAGTCGAGAATGCGGCGGCTGATACGGCCGTCATCGGTGTCGGCATATTTATTGTCCAGGTAGACGACCTCGCCCACGCCCACCTGCGCCAGGATCTTGGCGCAGTCGTGGCACGGGAACAGCGTGACGTAAACCGTGGAACCCTCGAGGTCCTTGAGCGAGCCACGGTAGTTGAGCACGGCGTTGGCCTCGGCATGGACCACGTAGTTGTGCTTGTCCTGCAGCGGGTCATCGCTCGTACCCCACGGGAAAAAGTCGTCGTTGAGCGCCGAGGGCGTGCCGTTGTAACCCACCGAAAGGATGCGGTGGTTGGTGCTGGCGATGCACGCTCCCACCTGCGTGTTGGGGTCCTTGCTGCGGCGCTGCGCGGCGATGGCCACGCTCATAAAGAACTCGTCCCAGCTAATAACGTCGCGGCGCTTGCCCGACGCGGTTTGATGAAGATCGTCCGACATGGCAGACACCTCCGCAATCGCAATAGTTTGGCCCATTGTAGCAGGTGAAAGGTAGGGGCGCTTATCCCACCAGCCCCTCGCCCTACGCGCAGCGGGGCTTTTGGTTGATGCGGTAGAGCTCGGCGAGACCCCGCAACGTCAGCGCGTCGTCTACCGTCAGGCTATGGCCGACCAGCGCCGCAAGTGCCTCGGCATCGTCGCCGGTAATGACGATGGGCACATCGCCCTCTCCCGCGGCCTTGGTCGCGCGCATCTCGGCAAGCACCATGTCGAGCATTCCGTCGATGCGGGCTACCTCGCCCAAAACCACACCCGAGCGCATGGCCTCGCGCGTGTTGCGTCCGATGACGTGCGTTGGCGCCGAGGGCTCAACCTGGGGTAGGCGCGCTGCTGCCGCCGAAAGCGAACGGGCGCCGAGGGCCAGGCCTGGCGCGATAACGCCGCCCACAAAGGTACCGTGCACGTCGATGACCTCGATATTGGTCGTCGTGCCCAGGTCAATCACGATGCACGGCGAGCCGTAGACGGCGCGGGCCGCCACGGCATCGGCGATGCGGTCGGGGCCGATCTCGGCCGGATCGTCGTAGTGCACGGGTATGCCGGTCTTAAGTCCCGGCCCCACGGTGAGCACGCGCCCCGTGCAGGTGCGGGAAAGTGCCGCCTTCCACGGGCGCTCGAGCGCCGGGACTACACAGCTCAGCACGGCCGCGGCGGGTGCAAGCACCCCGGGCACACCTGCATCGGCGGCGAGCGCGCCCATGACCTGCATAAGTCGCATGCGCGCTTCGTCGGCCGTAATGCTCGACGGCGTCGTGATCTCGCATGTCGCAAGCGGACATTCCTGCGCCGCGGCCGAATCCTCTGCAAACAGGCCAAAGCGAATGAACGTGTTGCCCACGTCGACCGTCAATATATATGCGCACCCATTAAGCATCGTCGGCGCTCCTTTCGTCTGCCCAGCAGTATATCCCGATGATTATTCTGGGACGGGGATTTAAAAATCATTGCGTACCTGATGATTTTTAAATCCCCGTCCCAGAATAATCATCCTTCGGCTTCGTTTGGGATAGCTAAAAAAGCCCAGTCCCAAATTAACTGCCGTGCCGCTATACTGGTGCGCGGTCGTTTGCGAGCTCACGCGGCGGCCCTTGGTAACCCGACTTCCCGCGCCGTATCCGTAACGGCGCTCCCGGGGGAAGCGGATATACGCAAAGGAGTTTTATATGAGCAATCCCTCGAACCGCGCTTCGATGCGCGGGCAACTCACGCTGCGCGGCGTCGTCATCGGCGTCCTTGGCTGCGTGATCATCACGGCAAGCTCGGCCTACACCGCCCTCAAGATGGGCGCACTCCCCTGGCCGATCGTCTTTGCTGCCGTCATCTCGCTGTTCTTCCTCAAACTCATGGGCAACGCCAACCTCAACGAGGCAAACGTCACCCACACCATCATGTCCGCGGGCGCCATGGTCGCCGGCGGTCTGGCGTTTACCATCCCGGGCGCCTGGATGCTGGGCTATGCCGACCAGATTAGCTGGCTCGACATGTTTATCGTGGCACTCGCCGGCACCATCTTGGGCCTGCTGGCCACCGCGCTCATCCACCGCCACTTTATCGTGGACGCCGCGCTGGAGTTTCCCACCGGCAATGCCGCAGCTCAGACACTGCGCGCCACCGAGGCCGGCGGCAAGACCGGCAAGCAGCTCTTTGGCTCCATGGCCATCGCAGGCATCTACAGCGTGCTTCGCGACGCTCTGGGCGTGGTGCCCAGCATGCTGTGCACGCTCAATATCCCCGGCGTGACCTTTGCCATCTATAACTCGCCCATGCTGCTCTCCATCGGCTTTTTGGTTGGCTTCGCCCCGGTTGCCTTCTGGTTTGCCGGCGCGCTGCTAGGTAACTTTGGCATCATCGTGGGCGGCACCGCTGCCGGTCTATTCGACGTTGTGACTGCGCAGGGCATCGTCAAATCGCTCGGCATGGGTCTCATGATGGGCTTTGGCGTCGCCGTCGTCCTCAAGGACATCCTGCCGCAGGTCGCCGGCATCGCCCGCGGCCTCGCCGCCGACAGCTCCAGCGACACCGACGAGCAGTCGCTCATCTCGGGCTCGCTTAAGCTCGACGCCGGCATCATCGGCCTGGGTACTGCCGCCATCGCCGTGATCGTCGCCATCGCGCTCGACCTTGGCCCCGTCCCGGCCGTCATCGTCACGCTGTTCACCTTTGTCACCACCATCATGAGCGCGCAGAGCTGCGGCCAGACGGGCATCGACCCCATGGAGATCTTCGGCCTCATCGTCATGCTCATCGTGGCTGCCTTCGCACAGATCGCCCAGGTCAAGCTGTTCTTTATCGCCGGCATCGTGGCCGTGGCATGCGGCCTTGCGGGCGACGTCATGAACGACTTTAAGGCCGGCGCCGTGCTGGGCACCAATCCGCGTGCGCAGTGGATCGGCCAGGCCATCGGCGGCATCGTGGGCGCCCTGGTCGCCGCCGCCGTCATGGTCGCGCTTGTCACCGCCTATGGTCCGGATGCTTTCGGCCCCGACAAGAGCTTTGTGGCCGCGCAGGCAAGCGTCGTCGCCACCATGGTCTCGGGCATCCCGAGCGTGCCGTGGTTCGCAGGCGGCTTTATCGCCGGCATCGTCATGTACTGGCTCGGCATTCCGGCCATGATGATCGGCCTGGGCGTGTACCTGCCGTTCTACATGTCGCTCACGGCCTTCTTGGGCTCCTGCGCCAAGCTCGCCTACGACAAGTGGGCCGCACGCCGCGACGCCGCTGCCGGTCTTTCGGACGAGGAGAAGGCCTCCAAGGATGCCGCCTTCCAGGAGCAGGGCCTGGTCGTCGCCAGCGGTCTGCTCGGCGGCGAGTCCATCGTCGGCGTTATCCTGGCGTTTGTCTCTGTTGGTCTGAGCCTGCTGGGGTAGGCCGAACAACAACGCACCAGCGCAGAGCGCGGGGTCGGAATCAAACCGGCCCCGCGCTTTTTTGTCTATTTGACTCTTATGATCCTCACGGCGTTTTAGCCATGTCGATTGTCCTGACTTCCAGGTCAACAAACCTTGTCTGACACCTCGCCTAACGCGGTGTAGAGTAAAGACGACAGACGCAAGAAGCGGCTCAGAAGCTAAACGAGGTAAGCATGGAACTCGACAAACAACAGATCAAGCGGCTGCGCGAGCGTCATCATCGTCGTCACGGTATACGCCCTGCACACAGCGAGGCCATGGAGAATGCCACCCGTTTCCTTAAGCAGGCGTTCAACATACGCGAGGGACGCGCGCCCTATCACGTGATTCGCAAGCGCTTTGTAAACGGGGCGCGCCTGACTGGCTCGCACTTATGCATCCTGATCATTGCCATGTTGATCGCGAGCATCGGCCTCGATATCGACTCGGACATTGCCATCGTGGGCGCCATGCTCATCTGTCCGCTCATGGGCTCGGTCCTTGCCATGGCATACGGCATCGCCACGCTCGACCGCGAGATTGCCGTCGAGGCAATTGCCGGCCTCGCGCTGCAGATGGTCTTTTGTCTAATCACGTCCACGCTGTACTTTAAGCTCTCGCCCCTTGGCACCACCACGGCCGCCATCATCGACAACTCGACACCGACTGTGTGGGACCTTGCCGTCGCGCTCGCGGGCGGCTTTGCGGGCGGACTGGGCAACTCGCGCGACCAGGAACCCGCCACGCTCATCGCCGGCGTGGCCGTGGCGACCGCGCTCATGCCGCCCCTGTGCGCGGCGGGCTATGGCATCGCCATCGCGAGCGGGTCGCTGTTTCTCTCGGCCCTCTACGAGTTTGGCATCAACGTCGTCTTTATCGCGCTGGCGGCCGAAGCCGTACTACTTCTTTTGCGCGTGCCGCTCAAGCGCGACCTCAACGGCGACGGCATTGTGACCGCCGAGGAAAATGCCGAGGTCGATGAGCTGTCACACAAGGTGCGCCGCCGCATCATCGTGGGTACGGTGATCTTTGCCATCCCCTGCATCGTCATGACCGCGGGGTCCATTGGCTCGGCACAGGCCGGCGTGCAGGACGGCTACGGCGTCACCGAAACCACGCGCGAGCTTGCCGCGGTGCTGCCGGGCTTTAAGGATTACACCGTTGCCGTCGAGACCTCGGCCACCGAAGGCGAGGAGGAGGGGCCTTGTCGAGCGCGAGGTTGTCGCCCACGTGACGACAAGCGAGACGCTTGGGGCACACGACCGCCGTGTAGCCCGCAAGCTCATCGACCTCAATGTGCCCGAGCTCGATCGCGTGGAGTTTGATGTGCAGTAATACGCGACGTGGGATGGATGCGCGCAGCCGCGAGTCACGACATGGCGCAGACGTGACGCGGGCCACGAGCAAATAGCGGGGCGCGGTCCATGGCCGCGCTCCGCTCGCTGATTTATTGCCGTGAATCATCTGTCCGCATCGACATCGCCAGACTCCACTGTAAACGCCGGACCGGTACTCACCAGATAAAAACGGGTCACCCTGGTATCTCTAAATAGGTAGAGCAAGCCCTGATCGCGTCGGCGCGAAATATACGCCACGTGGACCGCACCGAATTCTTCGCCGTTTTCCCTCTTTAATATCAGGATGTTGGGGTCATCCGTACGCTTAAACTGCCCGTCTGTGCAGATTCCGTCTTGGTCGACCAGCTGCCATCGACAGTTGTCCTCCTCAAGAAAAGCCAGGGTTTCCCGACTTGTTTCGTCATCCCGATAGTAACCATCAATGGCAAAGCCTTCGGAAACGCATTCCTGCATATAGGATGTTTCTCGATTTATAGCAAACTGCCCTGCAGCGCCCAGGAGCACAGCCAGGCAGACCACTGCGAGGGCTATCGAGATAGTACGGCGGTTCATGTCAACCAGCCCGATACTTGTTTAACGGAGTGCAAAACATACTTGGTACCTCCGGTATCATGACGAACGTCACCTACGGCCTGCCGGCAATCATATGTTTACAACATCAAACCATATGGCAACCACTCGCGAGAGGAGTATCGGCGAACGGTGCATTTTTGCGTTCTATTGGCCAAACGTCAACGCGCGCTACGGCTCTTGCTCGACCTATTCAGATCTTGTCGCATACTACCGTAGATCCCCAACGCTTCCGCCCCCAAGAGATCATTTTTAGTACGTAAAGAAGCCCTCGCCCGAGCTTTCGCCCAGCTTACCTTCGTCGAGCATCTTCTTGAGGACGGACGCCATAGCCTTAAAGTTGTAGGGCATCATCATCTTCTTGAGCAGCGGGCTCACCAAGCCCGGCACCTTCTGATACTGCATGACGATGTTGTAGGCCGTCTGGATACCCACCGTGTCGAATACGCGGAACGGGCCCTTGGGAGCGCCGGTGCCACGCGTCCATGCGAGGTCAATGCTCTTGGGGTCGCTCACGCCCGAGACGTACAGGTCAAGACCCGAAAGCAACCACGGTACCAGCATGGAGTTGAGCAGGTAGCCGTTCTTTTCCTTGTTGACGGGCAGGGCAAGCATGCGGATGTCGTTGGCGAAGTCGACGAGCTCGTCGAAGTAGCGCTTGTCGGTTTGGTCCTGTGCCATGACCTCGGTCATGTTGTTCTTCCAGATAGAGTTGGCAAAGTGCAGCGACAGGTACTTCTCGGGACGGCCGGTGTACTTGGCAAAGGTGCTCGGCAGCAGCGTGGATGAGTTGGTCACGATGACGGTCTTTTGCGGCAGAACCGGGGCGAGCTTCTTGTAGAAGTCGATCTTTGCCTGGGTGTCCTCGGCCATAGACTCGATGACCAGGTCGGCGTCGGCCACGGCCTTGGCAAGATCGAGCTCCAGCTTGAGTGTGGAGTAGGCACGCTCGACGGCGGCGAGCGCCGCTTCCTTGTCGAAGGGCTGGGTGCCATCGGCGATACCGGCGCACCACTCGCCCGTACCGTCCGCCATGCCCTCGATTGCCGCAATGTACTCCTTGCGCACGCGATCGATCTTGGGCTGGGTGCGGCCGATGCTGCCCTCGCTGCGCAGCCAAATCGTTACATCAAAGCCGCAGTAGGCAGCCTGAAAGGCAATCTGGCTTCCCAACACGCCGCCGCCGGCAACACAAACGGTCTTGTAGCTCATGGAACGGTCCTCTCTTACGTAATTCCATAGATGTGTATTTATTCAACCGTAAGGATGACGCGCGCTGGGGGTGGGTTCTATAAACGGGCGGTATTTCGCGGCAAACGGCTACATATGTTCATTATCTCAGGGTTCCGAGGACAGTTTTTGGTGCCACCGAGACGTCGTTTTTGGAAGTATGCGGCAAATTCCGGAACTCTTGAGCACATCCTGGTTTTTCGCCAATAAAACCGCAAGTACAGAGCTTGGACATATCAGGTGTGCTCGGCCTATTCAGATTTTGCCGCATACTTCCGAAATCTAAGTTCGCAAAGGGTGATAGTTGGGGCATTTACGCAACATATGTCCAGCAAAAAACGGGTGGTAGTCGATACGCTACCGCCCGTTTGTCTCATATCTAGCCCATAGCAGGCCAGTTACTTCTTAATGCCGCGTCCCAGACGCTTGGCGACCGATGTGACGGCCTCCTCGCTGGCCGGCCCGCAGCTCACGCAGTCGTCATGGGCACGCATCTGACCGGTGACCTCGTCCATCGCGAGCGGCGCCACCTTCTCGAGCTTAAAGCCCTTGCCGGCGCGCATGTTTTCCTTGGCCACGCTGATCATGAGCTTAATGCGGTTGAGCTGGTTGACCTCGGACGCACCGGGGTCGTAGTCCACCGCGACAATGTTGCTCTCGGGATGCTGGCGGCGCAGCTCCTTGATCACGGCCTTGCCCACCACGTGGTTGGGCAGGCACGCAAAGGGCTGCGTGCAGATGATGTTGGGCGCACCATGGTCGATCAGGTCGAGCATCTCGGCCGTGAGCAACCAGCCCTCGCCCATGTTGTTGCACACCGAAAGTACCGTACGGGCCTTTTCGGCCATGGTGCCGATGCGCTCGGGCGCCTCGAAGCGGCGGGACTTCTCGAGCATCTCCTCCACCGGCGTGCGCATCCAGTCCACAAGCTTGATGAGCGCTTGCATGCCCGCGCGCGTAGTGGCAGAGCTACCCAGCTCGTCCTTCTGCAGCTCCGCGTTGCTCATGGAGTACAGGAAGAAGTCGAGCAGGCCCGGCACCACGGCCTCGCAGCCCTCGCGCTCGATGACATCGACCACGTGGTTGTTGGCCGTGGGATGGAACTTGACCAAGATCTCGCCGACCACGCCCACGCGCGGCTTAGTACCCTCGCCCACGAGCGGCATGGTGTCGAACGCTCGGATGGCCTCGCGGCACAGCTTGGTGTAGTTGTGGCGGTTGAACTTGGGCGCCAACTTGCGGGCGCGCGCCATGTACTCCTCGTAGAGCGCGTTGGCGGCACCGGGCGTGGCCTCGTACGGGCGGCAGCGGTAGAGCATCTGCATCATCACGTCGCCAAAGAGCACCGCGTAGACTGCCTGCTTAAGCAGCGCCGGCGTAATCTTAAAGCCGGGGTTGTCCTCGCCGAGCGCCACAGCCGAAAGCGAGATCACCGGAATCTCAGGGTGACCGCTCTCGCGCAGGGCTTTGCGAATGAGCGCGATGTAGTTGGTAGCACGGCAGCCGCCGCCGGTCTGACTGATGACCACGGCCGTCTTGGACAGGTCGTACCGACCGCTCTCGATGGCCTCCATGATCTGGCCCGTCACCAGGATCGACGGATAGCAGATGTCATTGTTCACATAGCGCAGGCCGGCCTCGACGGCGTCGTGATCGGTCGAGGGCAGCAGCTCCAAGTTGTAGCCGGCACCGCGGAACACCTCTTTGACCAGGTCAAAGTGGATCGGCGCCATCTGCGGGCACAGGATGGTGTAGCCCTCGTCGCGCATCTGCTCGGTAAAGGGCACCTTCGGCCATGCGGTCGAAGCACTCTCGCGCTGAGCCTCAAACGTGTACTTGCGGCTCGCGAACGCGGGGGCATCCGTGGAGGGCGCCACCGGCGCGGCATCGCCCTGCTCGTAAGCCTCGCCCGCGGCCGTGGCCTCGGCCAAGCGCTCGGCCTCCTGGTCCTTAAGCGCGGCCATGAGCGAGCGGATGCGGATGCGCGCGGCACCCAGGTTGGACACCTCGTCGATCTTGAGCACGGTGTAAATCTTGCCGCTGGCTTCCAGGATCTCCTGCACCTGGTCGGTGGTCAGGGCGTCCAAGCCGCAGCCGAAGGAGTTGAGCTGGATCAGGTCCAGGTCGTTGCGCATCGTCACAAAACGAGCGACGGCGTACAGGCGGCTGTGGTACATCCACTGGTCGACGACGCGAATCGGACGCTCGGGCTTTACCAGATGCGCGAGCGAATCCTCGGTAAAGACCGCAAAGCCAAAGCTCGAGATAAGCTCGGGCAGGGCGTGGTTGATCTCGGGGTCGTTATGGTAGGGACGACCGGCGAGCACGATGCCGTGACCGCCGTGGTCCTCGACCCACTTAAGGGCCTCCTCGCCCATGGTCTGGATGTCCTCGTGGAAGCGCGCGTCGGCCTCAAAGGCAGCGTTGACGGCAGCATCGACCTCGGAGCGCGTGATCTTGGGTCCACGCACGCGACCGCGACCGGCCTCAGCATCGGCCACACGGTCGACGGCGAGCACCTGGTACAGACGGCGCTTGAGCTCGGTCTTGTCGTGATAGGGCACAAACGGATACAGGAACTCGATGTTCTGCTCGCGGATCTCGTCGATGTTGAGTGCCAACGCCGTGGGGTAGCTCATGACGATGGGGCAGTTGTAACAGTTGCCGGCGGTCGGATCCTCCTTGCGCTCCCAGCGCACGCACGGCATCCAGATGAAGTCGACATCGCGGTCGATAAGGTTCATCACATGGCCGTGGCTCATCTTTGCCGGATAGCACACGCTCTCGGACGGCATGGACTCGATGCCCGCCTGGTAGGTCTTCTTGCTCGACTGGTCGGACAGCTGCACGCTAAAGCCCAGGCGCGTAAAGAACGCGTGCCAGAAGGGGTAGTTCTCGTACATGTTGAGCGCGCGGGGGATACCGACGGTGCCGCGCGGGGCCTCGTCGGGGCTCAGCACCTCGCGGTTAAAGAGCAGCTCGTTTTCTTTTTGAAGAGGTTGGGGGCCTCGGTCTTCTGCATTTTTTGGGGCCGGCGCCCTTCTCGCAGCGGTTGCCGGTAATGAAGCGCCTACCGCCGCCAAAATCGTTGACGGTGAGCTGGCAGTTGTTGGAGCAACGGCCGCAGCGGACGTGCTTTTGCGTCACGGTGAGGTGCGCGATGTCCTCGGCCGAAAGGATGGTCGAGGTGCCGTCGGCGCTGGCGCGATCGCGGGCGAGCAGGGCCGCACCGTAGGCGCCCATGCAGCCGGCGATATCGGGGCGCACGGCGTGAACACCGGTGAGCTGCTCAAACGCACGCAGCGTGGCGTCGGACATAAAGGTACCACCCTGGACGATCACCTGACTGCCGATCTCCTTGGGGTCGCGCAGCTTAATGACCTTGAACAGGGCATTCTTGATGACGGAATAAGACAGGCCGGCCGCGATGTCGCCCACCGTGGCGCCTTCCTTTTGCGCCTGCTTGACGCGCGAGTTCATAAAGACCGTGCAGCGGCTGCCCAGGTCGACGGGGGCCTTGGCATGGATGGCGGCATCGGCGAACGCGCGCACGTCCATGTTCATAGAGACGGCGAAGCTCTCGATAAAGCTACCGCAACCCGACGAGCAGGCCTCGTTGAGCATGATGTGCTCGATAACGCCGTCCTTGACGCGCAGACACTTCATGTCCTGGCCGCCGATGTCCAGGATAAACTCGACGCCGGGCAGGAATGCCTTGGCGCCGCGCAGGTGCGCAACGGTCTCGATCTCGCCGGAATCGGCCTTGAGGGCCTCGATGAGCAGCGCCTCGCCGTAGCCCGTAGTGGTCACGTGGCCGATGGTGCAGCCCGCGGGAATGTGGTTGTAGAAATCGGCCATGATGACCTTGGCCGTGCCCAGGATGTCACCGTTGTTGTTGCCATACCAAGTGTGCAGCAGCTGACCGTCCTCGCCCACGAGCGCGGCCTTCATGGTGGTGGAGCCGGCGTCGATGCCGATGAACACGCGGCCGGTGTAGCCGTCGAGCTTGCCCTTGGGGACGACCTCGGTGTCGTGGCGGGTCTTGAACTCGGCAAAGTCCTCGTCGGTGGCAAAGAGCGGGTCCAGGCGCTCGACCTCGGCACCCTGTGTGTCACCCAGGGCATCGATGGCCTCAATGAGCTGCGGGAACGTGCTGAGCTTGTTGGACTCGTGCGCCATGGCGGCGCCGCTTGCCACAAACAGGTGGGCGTTTTGGGGCACAATGCGGTGCTCCTCGTCCAGGTTGAGCGTGAGGTAGAAGCGGTGGCGCAGCTCGGAGAGGTACTGCAGCGGGCCGCCAAGGAAGGCGACGTTGCCGCGGATGGGGCGACCGCACGCCAGACCCGAGATGGTCTGGGTCACGACGGCCTGGAAGATGGAGGCGGCCACATCCTCGGGACGGGCACCCTCGTTGAGCAGCGGTTGCACGTCGGTCTTGGCAAATACGCCGCAGCGACTGGCGATGGGATAGATGGTGGTCGCGTTGGCCGCGAGCTCGTTGAGGCCGCTCGCGTCGGTGTGCAGCAGGGTTGCCATCTGGTCGATGAACGCGCCCGTACCGCCGGCGCAGGTGCCGTTCATGCGCTGCTCAATGCCGTTGTCGAAGTAGATGATCTTGGCGTCCTCGCCGCCCAGCTCGATGGCGACATCGGTGGCCGGGATGAGGGTCTCGACGGCACGCTTGCTGGCGATGACCTCCTGGACAAACTCCAGGTCGAGCCACTGGGACAGCAGCAGGCCGCCCGAGCCGGTAATGGCGCAGGTCATCTGGGCCGTCGGCAGCACGGTCGCAGCGCCCTCGAACAGGTCGCGGGCGCAGGCACGGACGTCGGTGTGGTGACGCTGGTACTTGGCGTAGACGATCTGGTTGTCGTCGTTGAGCACGGCGAGCTTAACGGTGGTGGAGCCTACGTCGATGCCCAGGTGCAGGTTGCCGCGGGCGGCCTCGGGGTTGAAGATCGCGCCTTCGGGGGCGTGGGCGGCGGCTACGGGCTCAGCGGCGGTGGCGGGCTCGCTAGCGATGGACGTCTCCCCCGCCGCGTTCTTGGCATCGGCAACAGCCTCGACAACTTTCTCGGCTGCCGCGGTCGCGGCCTTCTGCGCGGCGTTCACCACGGCGGGCGCGACCTCGCGTGCGGCAGCAACCATACGATCCTTGATGCCCTCGACGAGTTTGCTCATCTGTCTCTCCTCTTAGTTGTTGGACTCGACGGTTGCGGCGGTGTCGGCCGCGTCCTCGAGCTGCAAGTTCAATAGCTTCATGCCGTATTCCGGCACGTTGATATCAATGGGTTGGCCATACAGGTCGCCGGGACGCACAAAAGCGAGCACCGTCATAATGCGCGCCATGGCCTCGGGCGATTCGGTGAGCCCACGCTCAAACCAGCGCTGAATCATGCCGACCTCGGCACTCACGACGTAGGTGACGTAGTAGTCAAAGAACGTACCCAGCGCCAGGCCCAAAATACCCGTCTGCGCACGCGGCACCACAGCCTCACGCGCGGTGTCGATAATCCTTTTAATGAAGGCCTGGTCGCCGCCCGGACCCAGCAGCGCACCGATTAAGTCGCGGTTGGCCGCAAGATAACGCAGCAGCTCAACCGAACCGGGCGCCGGCTCGAGCTCATCGATGTTGTGATAGAGATCAGGCAGCTGAGCTGCGGTGATGAGCTCAATGCGCTCACGGATCTCGGCCAGCAAGCCATCCTCGATTTGATTGATAAAGTCGGGGATATCGCGGTAGTGTGAATAGAACGTGCGACGCGTAAGGCCGGCGCGCTCGGTGAGCGACGCGACATTAATGCGCGAAAGGTCGCCGCTTTCGGCAAGCTCGCTGGCAAGTGCCTGGCGAAGGGCACGCTGCGAGCGAAGGGACCGGCGATCGCATTTCTCGAGCTGGGACAAGCGTCCTCCTTGTTACTCAGCCTGTGCGCTATTGCACAGTGCGAGTATTATTGCACACCGTGTGCATCAACACGTAAAGGCAATATTTGGGTTGTGACAAAGGGACAGTCCCTTTGTCACATTAGGTTGCGCTCAGCTTTTAGAAGCGGCATTGTCGATTGTCCAAAATGTCATTCGTGGGTAGAATAGTGTCGACGGCAGCCCAAGTTCTGGAAAGCTGGGCAGCGCCGTTGCTTGTTTTAGGGGGTCAACGTCTTAACGGCGGCGACCCCTCTTACGTTGCTTCGAACGTTGCTTGAGTGCCTCGGAAAGTCCGATAAGCGTCGTGAGGAGCGAGACCAAAGCGGTCAGGAGCTTCACGAAATCAATCAAATCGGTCATGGGCATCACCTCCCATCAGATGGAGGGCGCTGCCCGGCACATGGAACTGCCGTCAACGATACCGATTCTATCAAAGCGCAGTTAGATATGCGAATGTTTGTTCGTATTTCAGAAGATCGGAGCTCGGGTATGGCGAAGGAACAGTTCCTTTGCCATACCCGAGCTTGTCGCCGAACTGCCACCTACATTTTTCGAGTTATTCGGCCACGCTACTGGTTCTGTATAAATGCACCGCCGGGATTATCTGAGGGTTTTTGTCCTTATTTGAGCGTATACATGCCCATTTGCGCACTTACGTCACCGAATCAAACACCATTAGAGGCATGAATGTTCCCGAGAGGGCATCTTTAGCCATTTAACGTCCTCCGACAGGCCGAATAACTCGAAATTTGTTGGTGGCGAAAGCGTAATAGTCCTATACGCCAAAAGCCGGTATCTCCCATGTGACAAAGGGACAGTCCCTTTGTCACATTATTCGATGATGGTGCGGGAGTTCTGCGTGCGCATGGTGGCGAGCATGTGTTTGGGGACGGCGTGGACCATGCAGCTGCCGATAGTTGCGCTCGCGGCGACCTTGGCTGCATCGCTGCCGTTTTTGGTCGCGTAGCTGTGGCGGAAACGCTTGAGCATGGCGATGTCGTTGCCGCCGTCTCCATAGACCGCGACCTCGTCCTCGGCAATACCGTAGTAGCCCGCCAGCCAGGCCACGCTCTCGCCCTTGTTGCATGCCACGTCCGTGATCTCGAACATCACCGGATCGAACGGCGCGTTGACCACATGGTCCGAGCGCTCGGCAAGATATGCCTTAAGGTCACGCTCCAACTCGGGCGAGGTCACACGGCAGTTGATCTTGCACACATCGTGGCGCAGGATGTCACCAATCGACTGGTCGAAATACTGTTCCTCGTGATACCCGCCACGCGCACGCATGCCACGCATCACGATGCGCTTGATAGGACTGTCTTTTTTAAAGCCCGCCTGATGCATCTCGAACGAACCGCTCGAGTACATGCCATCGGGCGTGGAGCAATCAAAGCAAATGTCCGGAAACGCCTTGAGCAGTTCCTCAGTGACTTGCGGATCGATGGTCCAGGTCTTGAGCACCTCACCATGGCTGTCGCGCACGATGGACCCATTGGAGCAGCAGGCGTCAAGCGCCAGGCCCGTAAAGCCATGCTCGCCGATCGGCAACGTCGAGCGTCCAGTCGCGGGAACCACATGCAAGCCAGCCCCGGTCAGCTCGCGGATGGCACGGCGGATGGTCCCATCCGCCTCATGCAGTGCGTTCAGCAGCGTTCCGTCTAAATCACTCGCGAACATCTTGATCATGAGCGTGCCTCTCCTTCGTCTGCACGATATTGTAGACGAGAACGGGCGTGCCCCAAGAGAGGCACGCCCGTCAGGCGAAAGATTGTCCTACACCGCGGCGGGGCCGTGCTCGCCGGTGCGGATGCGGATGACTTCTTCGACCGGCTCGACCCAGATCGTGCCATCTCCAACGGTGCCGTAATCTTGGAAACGGAGCGGCAACGGGCGCGAAACGAACGGGAAATACGCGAGCAAGGGGGCCGTGAACGCACCCGTCCCGGCTAGCGCCGGAACAGTTCGCGGGCTCGGTCGCGGAGATTGGTAGCTCGGATGATGCCCTCATAGCGGTTGATACGCAAGCGCGGGAAGGCATTGAAGAAGCGCAGGTCGCGACGGCTGAGTGACACGCTCGGCACCGGACGGCTCATGCGCTTGCCGGCAAGGCGGCGACTGAGCGACGGACGTGGCACGCTCGGCGCGGCATCGGCCACACGGCGGGCGGCAAGCGCCAGACCGCGGGCACCGTCCGAGATAAACGTCGGCATCGAAGCCTTCTCACGCAGGGCATCGAGCGCCGCGTCACCCAGCTCCGCCAGCCACGCGTTAACGGCACGGCTGCGGATATGCGTCTGCGCCACCGAGTCGATCGCCGAATCGGGAATACGTTCGAGCATAGAGTCGGACGCATCGGCAAGCGACTCGTTGATGCGGTCCGCAAGGTCGGCCCGGACGCGCTCCAGCTGATCGGACAGACGCTGCCAGCTCGCCAACGAGCACGCCGCGTCGATCATCATTGCGACCGCGACGATAAAGGCGGACAGCCGCACAATCAGCACCGGCAGATGGCCGAGCAGGCCCAGCAATGCCGGCTCCACTAAACGGCAAATGCACAGCGCACCCAAGCCAAACGCGCAGGCCCAGTACAGACAGATGCGTCCGTGCAAGTTAAACGGCAAGTGCGAGTAATCCCAAAAGCGAGCGCCAGTTGTTTTTTCCAACAGCACGCCCACGCTGTACTCAATCACGCTGCATACGAGCGCTGCAGCGACAAACTGGCTGGAGGCATCCGGAATCCCGCGCAACAGCAGCCAGCAGGCAATGCCGCCCGCGCCATAGATGGGGCAGCACGGCCCCAGCAAAAAGCCACTGTTGGCAAATCGTCCGTGGTTGAGCATGGCGCAGACTGTCGACTCCCATGCCCAGCCGCAAAACCCGTAAAAGGCAAACGAGAGCACCAGTGCCGAGAGTGGGCAGGCGGCAAGCGTTGCGCCGTCAAATGCCATGTCGATCGCGGTCCCCACCGTCTACCCTCTCCTCTTTTCGCTCGATGCTTTACTCATGCCATCGTCTGCCTCGTCCTTGCGCGGCAGGCGGCCGGCGACCGTCTCACGCAGAGCACACCATTTATCTGCCAGGCACACAATCCATGCCTCACGACACGTCGGCGGCACCGGCACCAGCGGAAACATATGGCGCACGATAATATTCCGCTCGCGCGACGTCAGCTCAAAATCTTCCTCCGCACGCGCCAGGGCAAAAAATGGATGCCGAAATCCGTGCAGTCGATGGCTCGGGTCGGGGTCGTGCCAGTCATAGAGAAAGTAGTCGTGCAGCAAGGCTCCGCGCAGCAGCGAGGCACGGTCGACCGAAATGCCAGCACGGCCCAAGCGCTCGGCAAAGGACAGGCTCGCCCGCGCTACCGAAGTCACATGTGCATAGACCGTCACGTCACCATGCTGGATAAACTCGCGCGTCAAGTCCAAGCGACCCGCCTGGGCCAGCTGACGGGCAGCAAAGTCGACCTCGTGCGCGATTTTCTCGGCACGAATGGCATCGGACATGCTGCCTCCTTCCAGCGGCCCACGGCGACAAGCCACGGCCTGTGCACAATCGATAAAAACATCATGGAACACATCAGTATGGCATCGGACAAAACGTTTTGCCCCACCAGTTGGCGAATTACCGCGCCGCCGTCACATATCAAACGCCAAAATGTGCGAGACTGTCTTGTGCAATTGTGCCGGCCGAGGGAGTGCCGGCGCACGATTCGCATGGAGTAACCCACAACGATGCTGCTTACGCAAACGACAACGCCCGAGGACGTCAAGGCTCTCGACCGCGCCGAGCTTCCGCTGCTCTGCGGCGAGATCCGTCAGGCAATCCTCGAAAGCTCCGCCGCCGTCGGCGGGCACGTTGCCCCCAACCTGGGCGTCGTTGAGCTCACGGTTGCGCTTCATCGCGTGTTTAACTCCCCCATCGACAAGATTGTCTTTGATGTTTCGCACCAGACCTACGCCCACAAGGCGCTGACTGGGCGCGCGTACACTTATATCGATCCGGAGCGTTATGGTGAGGCTTCTGGCTTTGCCAATCCCGACGAGTCCGAGCACGACCTGTTCGCCATGGGCCACACCTCCACGTCGGTGAGCCTGGGCTGCGGCTTGGCGCACGCTCGTGACCTGGCGGGCGATGCGTACAACGTCATCACCATCATTGGCGACGGTTCGCTTTCGGGCGGTCTGGCGTTTGAGGGCTTTAACAATGCCGCCGAGCTCGACAGCAACCTGATCATCATCGTCAACGATAACGACCAGTCCATCGCCGAGAACCACGGTGGCCTGTATCGCAATCTGGCCGAGCTACGCGCCAGCAACGGCACCTGTGAGCGCAACGTTTTCCGCGCGATGGGGCTCGACTACTGCTATCTGGACACCGGCAACGATGTGTTGGCCCTGGTCGACACGCTGCAGGAGCTGCGCGATATCGATCATCCCATCGTGCTGCACGTCTCCACCGCAAAGGGCAAGGGCTTTGAGCCAGCCCAGAGCGACCCCGAGCGCTGGCATCATGTGGGTCCGTTTGACATGGCGACTGGGCGCAAGCTCTGCCCGGGCCATCCGAGCGAGCCTGCGCCGCGCACCTATGCCGACATTACGGGCGAGGCGCTCAGCGCCGCCATCGAGCACGATCCGCAGGTCGTGGGCATCACGGCCGCCACGCCCTACATCATGGGCTTTACACCCGAGCTTCGCGCCGCCGCCGGCAAACAGTTCGTCGATGTGGGCATTGCCGAGGAGCACGCCGTGACCTTTGCCACCGCGCTTGCGCGCTCGGGTGCCAAGCCAGTCTTTGGTGTGTACGGCACGTTTTTGCAGCGCGCCTACGACGAGCTGTGGCACGACCTGTGCCTCAACGATGTCCCCGCAACCATCCTGGTGTTTGGCGCATCGATCTTTGGCACCACATCCGAGACGCATCTTTCGTTCTTTGATATTTCTATGCTGGGCGCTCTCCCCAATATGCGTTACCTGGCGCCTTCCTGCATGGAGGAATACCTATCCATGCTGAGCTGGTCGCTCGACCACCGCGAGCATCCCGTGGCGATTCGCGTGCCGGGCATTGGCTTGGTAAGCCGCCCCGATCTTGCGCCTGCCGAGGACGCCGATTACGGCGCCGTTCGTTACAACGTGGTGTGCCAGGGTCGCGACGTGGCCGTGCTCGCGCTTGGCGATTTCTTTGAGCTGGGCGAGCGCGTGGCAAACCGTCTGACTGCCGAGTACGGCATCGAGGCCACGCTCGTCAACCCGCGCTATGCAACCGAGCTCGACCACGAGTTCCTCGACAGCCTTGCCGCCAAGCATCGCGTTGTCGTCACCCTCGAAGACGGCATCTTGGACGGCGGCTGGGGCGAGCGCGTCGCGTGCTACTTGGCCTGCACGCCCGTGCGCACGCGCACCTTTGGCATCGCCAAGGGCTTCCCCGACCGCTACGACCCCAACGAGTTGCTCGCTCAGAACGGCATGACGGCCGAGAACATGGCCGCCGAAGCCGTTAGGCTACTTAACGAGTAAAAAACCTCCGCAAGGGAAGCACCCCTGCGGAGGTTTTTATTTTCGCGGCGCGGTTATCTCAATCTGTAACATCTAGGGCCCGAATTCCCGTCTAACTGTTACAGATCTAGACAAACCGTCTTTGCCCCTGACCTTTGTCTCAATCTGTAACAGAAAGGGAGCTTTTGTCCGCCTAACTGTTACAGATCGAGACATTCGAATCCCCCTAAGGAGATGATCTCGATCTGTAACAGTTACTCGGCAAAAATGGCTGCAGATGTTACAGATCGAGACAAAACAGCAAGGCATGCCGCTGCATCGGCCAGAACCACCACAAAGGTGCCTGTCCCTTTTTGGTAGGTTGAATAACCCATAAGGTAAGTATGTTTCTGAGTTATTTCGTGTTGACCCATTTGAGCGCGATAGGGTATAACTCTACTCAACCGCTAGGGATTTTATTGAGAAAGGTGTTCTACCATGAGCAAGAACCTCTCCCAGCAGGTCGTTCTCGACCGCCGCGGCTTCGTCGCCGCCACCTTCGCAACCGTCGCCGGCCTTGGTCTTGCCGGCTGCTCCGACACCAGCGCCGAGGCCGACAAGGGTTCCGCCGCCGGCTCTTCCAAGAGCTCCGAAGATGCCGAGGCTTCCACCACGCTCGACGCTAAGGCATTCGACAAGCTCGTCGACAACGGCCCCAAGGCCGATGACGATGCCATCGCCGCCAGCACCTGGGCCACGGCCGTCAAGGACGCCGGTGTCTTTAAGATCGGTGGCGTTCAGACCTCCACGCTCTTCTCCCTCCTCAACGAGAAAGACGGTCAGACCCGCGGCTTCGACGCCGGTATCGCACAGCTTCTGTCCAACTACATTCTGGGCGAGAACAAGGTCGAGATCACCCAGGTGACCTCGGACACGCGCGAGTCCGTCCTGCAGAACGGCCAGGTCGACGCCGTCTTTGCCACCTACACCATCACTGACGAGCGCAAGAAGCTCGTCTCCTTTGCCGGCCCCTACTACTACACCCAGCAGGCCATCCTGGTGCTCGCCGACAACGACGACATCAAGAGCGTCGACGACCTGGCCGATAAGAACGTCGCCGTCCAGTCCGGCTCCAACGGCCCCGCCATCCTGGAGGAGTTCGCTCCCAAGGCCAGCCAGCAGGAGTTCAAGACCGACGAGGAGGCCCGCCAGGCACTCCAGCAGGGTCGCGTTGACGCCTACGTCATCGACAACAACATGCAGCAGAGCGCCCTGGTCCGCGAGCCCGGTAAGTATAAGATCGCCGGGAAGCCCTTCGGCAGCAAGGAGCCCTATGGTATCGGCCTGCCGCTCGATTCCGACGGCGTCGCCTTTGTCAACGACTTCCTTAAGAAGATCGAGGACGACGGCACCTGGACCGAGCTGTGGCAGATCTGCATCGGTGACCGCACGGGCGACACCAATGTTCCCGAGCTGCCCGAGATCGGCGCCTAGGCAACACGCCTAGTAACGGCCGCAACGAAACCATACGGAAACGCACGGTGCGCTTTATTGCGCTAAACTGTTTCTTCACTGAGTTGTCGGGGCTTCCGTACACACGGGAGCCCCTTTCCTTATCGGCGGGAGGTCCGCATGAGTCTCTCCGAGCTCTGGTCGCTCTATGGCCAGAACTACATTGACGCGCTGCTAGCAACCTGGGGCATGACGCTTGAGTCGTTTGCCATCGCCATGGTGCTGGCCGTCGCCGTCACCGTGATGCGCGTGTCGCCGCTCAAGCCGCTGCGCGTCTTTGGCGACCTGTATGTCCAGGTCTTCCGTAACATCCCCGGCATCGCGCTGCTCATTATCGTCGTCTATGCGCTGCCCCCGCTCAAGGTCGTCCTGCCCTACCGCACCTGCGTCATCGTCGCCACAGTGCTCTTGGGTTCTGCCTTTGGCTCCGAGAACTTTATGAGCGGCATCAACACCGTCGGTGTCGGCCAGGTGGAAGCCGCCCGCTCGCTGGGCATGAGCTTCAACCGCATCCTCGCCAAGATCGTGATTCCGCAGGCGCTGCGCTCGAGCGTGCTGCCCATGACTAACCTCTTTATCGCCGTCATGCTCACCACCGCACTCGGCAGCCAGGTGCCGCTTAAACCGCAGGAGCTCACTGGCGTGGTGAGCTACATCAACACGCGCTCGCTCGGCGGCGTCGCCGCGTTCTTTATCTCGGCGCTCGGCTACCTGGGCACGGCCTTTGTGGTGAGCCACATTGGCAACTACATCGATAAGAAGGTGAGGATCCTCCGATGAGCAAGCACTCCACCTCCGCGCTCACCATGCGCGATGCGCTCTACGAGGCTCCCGGCCCCAAGATGCGCGCCAAGATTCGCATCGGCACCGCTATCTCGCTGGTTGCCGTCGTCGCACTCGTTGCCCTCGTGTTGCAGCGCTTTTATGTGACCGGCCAGCTTTCGGTTCACTATTGGTATTTCTTTACGCACCTCACCACCTGGAAGTTTCTGCTTGCCGGCTTTGAGGGCACCGTTAAAGTCGCACTCACCGCCGGCGTCATTGCACTGGTACTGGGCTTAGCCCTTATGCTCGGCCGTACCAGCGGCATCAAGCCGTTACAGCTGGTCTGCCGTGTGCTCACCGATTTCTTCCGCGGCGTGCCGAGCCTGCTGTTCATCTACTTCTTCTTTTTGGTGCTGCCCCAGTACAAGATCGCGCTACCGTCATTTTGGATGCTCACACTGCCTGTCGCGCTCGCTGCGGCCGGCGTGCTGGCCGAGATTTTCCGCGCCGGCGTCAATGCCGTGCCGCGCGGTCAGGTCGAGGCAGCCCAGGCGCTCGGTCTCTCCAAGGCCAAAATCACCTTTAAAATCGTGTTGCCGCAGGCTATTCGGTTTATCATTCCGTCGTTGATTTCGCAGCTTGTGGTCGTAGTCAAAGACACCACCGTCGCCTATGTGGTGAGCTACCCCGACCTCATGCAAAATGCCCGTGTGCTCATTACCAACTACGACGCCCTCGTGTCGGTCTACCTGGTAATCGCGGTCATCTACATCCTCATCAACGTTGCGATCAACAAGGCCGCTGTCTACGTTTCGCACAAGACCGGCGCGACCATCATCCGCTAACGCTTTACCATTTCGAGTCATAAGGAGCCGAGCACCATGGCACAGAGCACTTCTACTACCGACAACCGGCCGTTGATTGAGCTCAGGCACGTCGATAAGCACTATGGCGATCTGCACGTCCTCAACGACATCAATCTCTCGGTCGACCGCGGCGAAGTCGTCGTCGTGATCGGCCCCTCGGGCTCGGGCAAGTCGACCATGTGCCGAACCATCAACCGCCTGGAAACCATCGACTCGGGCGAGATCCTCATCGAGGGCGAGCCTCTGCCGCAGGAAGGCAAGGATCTTGCCCGCATGCGCGCCGAGCTGGGCATGGTGTTTCAGCAGTTCAACCTGTTCGCGCATATGACGGTGCTGCAGAACGTCACGCTGGGGCCGGTCGACGTGCTGGGCGTGTCCAAGGAGGAAGCTCGTGAGCGCGCCATGGACCTGCTGAGCCGCGTGGGCGTGGCCGAGCAGGCCGACAAGGTACCCGCACAGCTTTCGGGCGGCCAGCAGCAGCGCGTGGCCATCGCCCGTTCTCTTGCCATGCAGCCCAAGGCCATGCTCTTCGATGAGCCCACGAGTGCCCTTGACCCCGAGATGATCAATGAGGTGCTCGAGGTCATGGTGCGCTTGGCGCAGCAGGGCATGACGATGATCGTGATTACGCACGAGATGAACTTTGCCCGCCGCGTGGCCGACCGTGTCGTGTTTATGGCCGACGGCCAGATCGTGGAAACCGGCACGCCCGACGAGTTCTTCGACCACCCCCAGACCAAGCGCGCCCAGGACTTCCTCAACTCCATTAAGGGCCACTAGCCAGCCACCCCGTGGGACAAATCCATTGAAAGTGTTGTCCCACGTCTCTCATGCGCTCTGTCACCTTCAGATTCGAAAGCAGCACCTATGATCGGAACCCGTACTTCCTCGTCCTATACCCCGCATGTCGACGTCGCCCCCGCCGACCGCCCACTCATCCTCGTCGCGCCGCGCTGGGAAGACGCGAAGCCGTTTTTGAGCGAGACGCTCTCCCCCAACGAGGAAATCGCAAGTGTCTTTGTCGATGCCATTCTTGCCGCCGGCGGCCTGCCGCTGCAGATGTCTGTTACCGAAGACGTCGATGTTATCCGTCATTACGTCGATATCGCCGACGGCATCGCCATTCCTGGCGGCCCCGATGTCAATCCCAAACGTTGGGGCGATGATCGACCCTACGACCCCACCCTCTGCTGCGAGATCCGCGATAGTTTTGAGTTTAAGCTGGTCGACGAGGTACTCCGCGCCAAAAAGCCGCTCTTTACCACCTGCCGTGGCACGCAGCTGCTCAACGTCGCCACCGGCGGCACCCTGTGCATGGACGTGCCGAGCCTGGGCGCGCGCGAGGGCCGCACGCAGTGGCGCCATACCCACGTGCTCAACGACCCCGTGCATCCCGTCGAGGTCGTGCCGGGCTCGCTGTTGGAGCGCGCGCTTGGCGGGCACAGGCTGATCCAGACCAACTCCGCACACCACTGCTGCGTCGATCGTCTGGGTAAGAGCACGCGTTTGGTCGCCAAGGCAACCGACGGCGTTCCCGAGTGCATCGAGGTCGAAGGCCAGCCATTCTGCTTGGGCGTGCAATGGCACCCTGAGTACACGTGGAAGACGCTCGAGACCGACTTTAACCTGTGGAAGTCGTTTGTCGAAGCAGCGGCCAAGGTAAAGCAGGCCCGCTAGCTCGCGAACCACTCAGGTTAAAGCCTCCTAAGCCAGGGGGGCGGACACCAGCTACGGTGCCCGCCCCCCCCTGTATTTGATATGCTCGGTATAATTATCCCTCACAAACAATCAGAGAAATCTCGACCGCAATCGGTCGACAGTAAAGCAAATGGCAACAACGCTTACTACGTTTATGAGACAGTCAATTAAAATCGAAATGCATTGACCATTCCCCAACGGGGTCACGCCGCAAATCCACATGAGCATCGAGGCTGGAAGCGGAAGCATGGAATTGGCCCCGATCTGTATGTAGATCGCTACGACGTTGACAAGCAGCAGCATGCCAATCGGACCGAAGCCGGATCCAAAATAGGAAACAACGATCACGCAAGAGACCACGTATGCAAGGCAGACCGCACTCGTCAGAAGAAGTCGATCGCAAAACATATTCAGGTTGAAATACTGTTGAGCATCCAAAACGATTGCGCAGTTAAGACAGTACAAAACGACACTTGACAGGATAAACGCGCCCAATAGGGCGAAAGAAGACAGCATCGCTCGCGCAACGGTAACGCACGCCCGCTTCCCTCCCCGAGCCTCCGACAGCCCCCACGGTTCCTCGACAAAGCTCGAACTGACAAAGCGTGGGACAACGCAAGGCGCGACAAGCGGAAAGAACAATGCATGAGCCAACGGGGCCACATTGAACAGCAAGCCGCGAAAAACCTCTGCATTACCAAATAGAAGGGCGTCCTCTGCCGACAGTTTAAGCGTCGGGTCTGGGAAAAAGCCCAAGAAACTGCCCTCGCGGAGGCTACAGAACCACATCGGGAAAGAATTAAGCTGCAATATCACCATACACGCATAAATTGCCAGGATTAAGACGTACGTCCATTCGCTTACATGCTTCAATTCTGAATGGAGGAACCTTTTAATCTGACGAGCCATTGAGCACACCTCCGACACGACAGGTCACGAGAGCGTAAATCAATACCGATAGACAGCCAGCTGCCACGCCATATCCCAGAAGCGTCAGCTGCCCCATATCGCTATACCCAAGGGCACATCCGGCTCCAAGGTACGGCCCCGGAAGGAGGAAGATCCATCGCAAGGATGGTATAGGTGCCTGAAGGAAGGTTCCGTAGAGCGTCAAGCTCATGACAAATCCAATTATTATTACAGCCCCGCTCAATACAGCGCTGCCTGTAATCCGATAGATGGTCATCGTCTCCAACGCAACCGATATCACCAATACGGCGTTGATTATCATCGCAGGCAAAAATGCAGTCAGCATGCCGTGCGTGTAGTTTTGCCCCCCACGCAGTATGGCTATTGCAAACAAAAGAAGGCAAAGTGCGCTATATGCTGCGCCGATTATTAAAGCAGACGAAAGCACATGTGCCAAAGCCCCATTAAAGCGGGCGAGACCTCTTGCTGAAGAAATTCGGTATCCCTCTTTATAGCCATGCTCCTGTAAAAGCACCAAACAAACGATGAGTGGAACGAACAGGGATGTACCGGCAAAAGCGCTGCGCGCAAGGGACTCATCAGGCGCAGAAGGATCGATTGCATTCCAGAAGAAACCAATATCCTCCCCACAAACGCCATAGCCAAAGCCTAGCAACGTTGCTCCGTTATTTAGAAAAACACCGAAGAGAAGACCGCACGCCAACATAAGCGTAAGACCAAACTGCGCCGGAAACATCCTGTGTAGACGCATCATATCTGCCTTTATGGGATGGATCGCCCGCTTCATAGCGAGACCGCGTTCATCAAGCGCCTGTAATATTCTTTTAGGGACGACGCCTCATCCCTTATGACATCCATCGATTCCTTTTTCAGCAGTTCACCGTCATGAATAAACACGCAACTTGTTGCAACCGATGCCAACTCATCCAAATCATGGCTAGAGATGAGCATGGTCTTACCCTGTTCTCGATTCAATCGACCGATAAGGGCCCATATACTCTCGATGCCCAGCGGGTCCAACCCATTTGCCGGCTCATCGAAAATTAGTACGTCGGTGTCGCCCAACAAAGCCGTAGCTATATCCAGTCGCCGTTTCATTCCCAGAGAAAAACTGCTCACGCTCTTTTTCTCATCGACGTCCAGCCCGACTAGGCCCAAGACGCGAGGAACCTCACGTTTCTCATCGAGCCCCCATTCCGCACATCGGGTCCGAAGATTCTCCACCGCACTGAGGGATTGGTATGCTCCGCTGGAATCTGGCACATAGCCGACACGCGTCCGCATCAGGCTCAGCTCTTTTTTCGACTTGCCTCCAAAGAGCTCCACGCTCCCCGACGATGGCTCACAGAGGCCCAGCACTATTTTAATAAGCGTGCTTTTGCCCGCCCCGTTTGCACCAACAAGGGCGCAAAGTTCAGACTGATGCACCTCGAAGGAAACGTCATGCAAAACGTGTCGTTTCCCGTAGCGTTTTGAAACTTTTGATAACTTTATCGCTGATGCGTTCATTGGACCCCCGTTCTGCTTGATAGAAAAACCGCTCATATCGTTCCTTCTTTCTTTTATCGTTTTCCATGGTTGTTATTGTTTTTCGATAACACATATTTGTCAAGATAATCTAAAAGAAGGGACCCGTGTTAGACACGGGTCCCTTCACGCTGATACTTCGTTTTAGTTGTTCGCCTTAAGCTACTCGTCACTCAAATCGACAGCGAAGACTGATGTCGGAAGCGACGCCTCGTTGCCTCCACCATCCCGCATCTGTCTCACGACATTTTTTGCACGCTCAACAATAAGCTCCTCAAGCTCTTTCTCACTCACCCGCCGAATAATATCTCCCGGTTGACAGTCAAGTTCATCGCAAATATCGAGAAGCGTCTTAAGGCGAATAGCTTTAATTTTTCCGTTTCTTAGCTTAGAAATATTAGCCGGAGTATGCCCCGTGGCACGAATCAGATCAGCACTGGTCTTTCCGGTCTTAAGCAGCTGCGTCTCAAGCTCGATGATGAGATAGCTCATGCTTCCTCCTACACAAGCTCGTCAGACTGCTCTTGGAGCAGCGAGGCATAACTCCAGATCACCGAGATACACAGACAGACAGCCGCGCCGATAAGCGACCCCGCATCAAAGGCAACGCCTTGGCAAATCTCAATAACGAAGGAATGAGGCACGACGTAAAGCTCCAGCCCACCAATGGTAAGATTGACCGATCCGTAGGCACCAATAAGCGAAACCGCGGCGTTAACAGCAAAGGCAAGCGCAAGAACACGGATAAGCCGCACATGCGTCTTGGTAAAGGGCGAGACGCCTCGCGAGATGTTACGGCTGATCCCACACAGAACGACAAGCGAAATACCCACGACGAGCGCCAGGCACAGTCCGCTTGGGATAACGATGCACCCGCCATCGAGAAGCGTCACGACGCCGAAAGAATCGACAGAAGCAACGTTTGCAACCGCATACCAGATCACGTAAACAACCAACGCGGCAAAAGCGACGAGCATCCCTGCAAAAACGGCTGCCATGCAAAAGCCAAGCTTCCTGATATTTTCGCCCGCTTTGGCCATACGCTGAACGCTGTTAGACATACACTCACCCTCATCGACTCTATCGTTATTCGAACAGTTTATCGAACAACGATATTGATTGCATGCGGAAAGCCCCGCCGGTGCGCATAGCCCATTCACTAATCAGAAGGGGTGAGAGTGGATTTTTGGACACGTATCGAACGAGAGTGGATAATCTCCCACTTCGAGGCCACCACCGGGCCTAAAACGGGAGATTATCCACTCTCATAGTCATCAAGGCTCGCAAGCTCTTATTCAGCCGCTTCGCGCAGGGCCGACATCGTAGCCGCATATTGCTGCTGCAACGCATGCATTCCCTCGCGAGCGCCGTCAACGGCATCGGCGCCGCGCAGTGCTTCGGTCACCACAACCGCCGGCTCGTACAGATTATCGAATCCCAGATTCTGGCTCACGCCCTTGAGCGTGTGCGCTGCCATAAACGCACCTTCGGCGTCTCCTGCCGCCATGGCGGCCTCCAGCTTGTCCATGCTCTCGTCATCCAAAAACTTGAGGGCAAAGCGGGCAAGCATTTCCTCGCCCATCAGCCGAGCGCACGCGTCATCATAATTAGCGCTGATCTTCTCATACGCCTCACGCATGGAAATCATGGATTAAAACTCCTTTGGTCAAACTAAATCGTGGGAAACGCGACAACGTCGGCGGGGCGTGCCAACGTCTCGGCAATACGGTCTTGCACCTCGAGCAGGCAGTCGAGCAACAGTGGGTTAAAGGTGCCGCACTTACCGTCCAGGATCATCTGGATCGCCTCCTTGTGCGGGATAGCGTCCTTGTACACGCGCACGCTCGTCAGCGCATCATACACGTCGGCCACCGAGACCACCTGCGCGGCAATGGGAATCTCGTCGCCCTTAAGGCCATCGGGATAGCCCTTGCCGTCCCAGCGCTCGTGATGCCAACGCGCAATCTGGTACGCATATTCCATAAGCGCATTGCCGACATGATGGCGGCCCAGCTCAAGCAACATGTCGGCGCCGATCGTGGTATGCGTCTTCATAATCTCGAACTCCTCGGGCGTAAGGCGTCCGGGCTTGTTGAGAATCGCATCGTCAATCGCCATCTTGCCGATATCGTGCAGCGCCGAAGCCAGGGCAATCGTGGAGCGTTCCTCATTGTCGAGGGAGATACTGTCGCTACGCTGGACCAGACAGTCAAGCAGCAGCTCGGTCAGCTTTTCGATGTTCGTAACGTGCCTGCCGCTCTCGCCGTTGCGAAGCTCCATGACGCCGGCCATGATGTCGATGAGCATGCGACTGTTCTTGACGCGCTCGTTGTACTGCTGGGACAGCAAACTCGTCAGGCGGCGCTGTTTGGCGTATAGGCGGATGGTGTTGCTTACACGGCGACGCACGACACGGGAATCAAACGGGCGGTTGATATAGTCCGAGGCGCCCAGCTCGTACGCGCGCAGAACCATATCATCGGAATCTTCGCTCGAAATCATGATGAAAGGCAGATTGTCGATATCCGATCGGCGCGACAGATCGGCCAGCACCTCAAAGCCGCTTATGCCCGGCATGACAATATCCAGCAGCACGAGCGACAACTCATCGCCATAGCGGTCGACCATGTCGAGCGCCGTACGACCGTTGTCGGCCTCGAGGATGCAATACTCGTCCTTGAGCATCTCGTTGAGAATGGCTCGGTTCATCTCGGAGTCATCGACAATAAGCACCAAAGGCTTTTCGCTTTGGAAAGCCTCGATGGAATCGGCGTCGGTCACGACCGTACCGGCTTTTGCCTTAGCGCGGCTCAATAACTGGACAGCGCGGCCAACTCCTTCATCGACCGTCTCGCCATGAATGCGAACACCGCCAACACATGCCGTCAAGCTCACGTACTCATAGCCCGGAACAATCGTGGCATGAACGGCATCGGACACCTGGTGCAGGCGACGGGTGAAGTCATCGGAGGGAATATTGGGCATGACGACCACAAACTTGTCGCAGCCATAGCGTACAAGCTCGTCAGTCGAACGAATTCCGCTGCGTATGGCCGTCGCCACAGCACCGAGCGCAAGGTCGCCGGCATGACGGCCACACGTATCGTTGAAGACCCTAAAATCATCAAGGTCGATCACCGCAACGCCGGCATTCATGCGGGCGCTACGGAGCTTTTCCTCGTAATATCGGCGATTGCGCACACTCGTCAGCACATCGGTGTAGACGAGGTCCTCTTCTGCAGCCTCTTGCTCATCGATCGGACGCACCATCAGCAGGACGTGAGGCTCGCCCTCAACCTTCAGAGGGCGCAGGCGAGCGCGGTACTCGGTACCATCATTGAGCAGCTGCTCCGATACCTCACCCGAATCTGCCAAGGCCTCAAGACTCGACTGACGCAGACAAGGGCAGCGATTGCCGGCGAGCAGGCAGTTAGGCTCGCTCTTAATCTGATCGGCCGACAGCAAACGCACCACGGGGTAGGTCTTCGCGACGCGGGCGACCTCGGCGGCAGCCTCCTCGTCGGTTAGATTGACCTCGTGATTATTGAGCATATGGGGCCCTTTCTATCGTTACGCACGGCAACGGTGCATATCAATTGGTACAAGGGTAGCATCTAACAGCTGAAGGCAAACGCGCGATTATCGTTGCATTTTTATGACCTGGCAAACGGCGGTAATGGAGCCGCAGGCGCGCGGTTATGGGCGCATTCGTTAACAATGACGAAACGCTAACAGCCCCTCTCCCCGCAGGTCATCGAGCGTGCTAACGCTCCAAGACATCACGAACGGCGTTTGCCGCCGTAACGGGGCGATCGCGCAGACCGTTATGCGCGCCCGGAATCGTCACAAGGGGGCAATCGAGATATTCGGCAGCCGCTCGCGTGCCAGCCTCGCGGGGTGTATCGACCGAAAGCTCGCCGAGAAGCACAGCAGCAACGGACTTCGATGCGCAGACACTATCCCAATTGGGAACGTAAGTCATATTTGTTCCATATTCGTTCGCCATAAAGCAACGACCATTGCGCAGGGCATGTTTGACTTCCGCTTCGGTCGTCCCAGGAGCCTCGGGGTCCAAGTCGCCGAGGGCTCCCAAGAAAAGCCGGAGCGCCCTTGATACCTTTCCAGCCGCAATCATATCGAGCAAAACCGGAGCTGCGCCCATACCGACGCCTTCGGCCGACACAGCCGGCTCATGCAGAATCGCACGGGCGACGAGATGGGGTTCGGTGCGAAGAAGCTCCAGCGCCACCAACGTACCGGCGCTATGCGCAAGCACATTTGCCGGAGCGCCAACGTGTTCGATCACGGCTTGCAGGTCGGCGGCCTGAGCGGCAAGATCATAGCTGTCGTCTGCCGCATCGCTGCTGTCACCGCAGCCGCGGCGGTCGTAAGCAATTACGCGGTAGTTGCGACTGAGCTCACAAGCGATACCGTCAAAAAATGTGCCGTCGACACAAGCGCCGTGCACGCACACCAAGGCAGGAGTATCAGGCGACACATCCGGGCCGGCATATTCGCGACAGGCAATCGTGGTGCCCGCATTCTCGACCGTAAAATCCATGTTGTGCCCCCATCATCAATGCTCATCCAGTTGCACGTCAGTGCGGTTGGATGGACCCGCATTGCCTTACGCCTTGTTAACAGATTAACTGTACCCGACCCGAGGCTTTTCATGGCACGGCATAATGAGCGACGTGAAAAAACCGAAACTTGTAAAGCAAGAGCCCGCACCTTGCTTTGGAGCCGATGCTATGCTTAGGCACAATTGTCTTGAGGAGCATATGTCTATGTCTACGTTTTTGAATGCCAGCCCCATCTTTGGGCCCGTTCGCAGCCGTCGCCTTGGTCTCTCGCTCGGCGTCAACATGATGCCGGCCAGCGGCAAAATCTGCACGTTCGACTGCATTTACTGCGAAAACGGCCTCAACGCCGAGCGCCCCTGCCATGAGCCGTACAACACAGCCGCCGTGGTACTCGACGCGCTCGAGGCAAAGCTGCGCGAGATGGCAGCCGAGGGCGAGCTCCCCGATGTGATTACCTTCGCAGGCAACGGCGAGCCCACCGCCGCACCGGAGTTTCCCCAGGCGATTGCCGGCGCCGTCGCGCTGCGCGATCAGCTGGCCCCAAACTCCAAAATCGCCGTGCTCTCCAACGGTACGCGCGCCGACCGCCCCGAGGTGCACGATGCGCTCATGATGGTCGACGATAACATCCTCAAGCTCGATACGGTCGATCCGGCATTTATCCAGCTGCTCGACCAGCCTGTTGGCCCCTACGACGTCGAGCACCAGATTGAGACGTTCGCAAGCTTTGACGGTCACGTTATTATCCAGACGATCTTTTTGACCGGTGAGTATCTGGGCAAGCCCATCGACAACACCGGCGAGGAGTACGTTGCCCCCTGGCTCGCGGCACTTGAGCGCATTCGCCCACAAGAAGCGACCATCTACACGGTGGCTCGCGAGACGCCGGTCGCCGGCCTTGCCAAAGCAGCGCCCGAGGCCCTCGACGCCATCGCCGCGCGCGTGCGCGCCCTCGGCATTCCCTGCCAGGTGAGCTACTAGCAAAACCACGCAGCAGCTAGTGCCCGCCATCCCGCCCCATCAGTTGCGGTGATATAGTTCCTATTTGTGCTGTTAAACCGCTTAAATCGGAACTATATCACCGCAACTTTTATGGCCGCGTGGGTGGGCTATACTAGCTGCGAATGAAAGGAAGTTAGCCATGTATGACAAAGGACCCGTGCCCGGCCGCAACGACGCTTGCTGGTGCGGCAGCGGCAAGAAATACAAGAAATGCCATAGCGCCTTTGATGAGCGCCTCGAGCGCTTGTGGGAAGAAGGCTGGGAGGTTCTGCCTCGCACGCTCTACAAGACTCCCGCCGATATCGAGGGCATCAAGCGCTCGGCAGCCATCAACGTGGGCGTGCTCGATTATGTGGGCGAGCATATCGCCGCAGGCATGACCACCAACCAGATCGACCAGATGATCTACGACTACACCGTCGAGCACGGTGGCACGCCGGCCGACCTCAACTACGAGGGCTACCCCAAGAGCGTGTGCACCTCGATCAATGATGTGGTCTGCCACGGCATTCCCTGCGATACGGACGTGCTGCACGAGGGCGACATCATCAACGTAGACTGCTCCACGATCTTGGACGGTTACTTTAGTGATTCGAGCCGCATGTTCTGCATCGGCGAGGTCTCGGCCGAGCGCCAGCGCCTGGTCGACGTCACCCGTGCCAGCGTGGAGGCGGGTCTGGCAGCCGTCAAGCCATGGCTACCGCTCTCCGTTATGGCCGAGGCAGTACAAAAGACCGTCGAGGACGCCGGCTTTAGCGTGGTGCGCGAGTACGGCGGACACGGCATCGGTAAGGAATTCCACGAGGACCCGTTTGTGGGCTTTACCACCGAGGCGCCCGATGTGGACACCATCATGGTGCCGGGCATGGTCTTTACCATCGAGCCCATGGTCAACGCCGGAGCGCCCGACATCAAGATCAGCAAGGGCGACGGCTGGTGCGTGCGCACCAAGGACGGCAGCGATTCGGCCCAGTGCGAGGTACAGCTCGTGGTGACCGAGGACGGCTACGAGCTGCTGAGCTGGTAGCCGTGGATGCGCCGGGCTTCACGATGGATATGTTAACCATCGCGAAGCCCGGCGTTTTTATAGCGTTTTGCCTGATAAAACCCGCCAAAATAAACCTGTCCCTTTTTGGCGGGTCAAGCGGAAAGGACTACTTGTGAACATCTTGGTTTTGCTGCCCGTCAACGACCACCATCGCGCAATTCTTGAGTCGAGCGCTCCGGGCGAGGACTTTATCTACACGAGCGCCGACGCCGCCACGCGCGAACAAGTCGCCAACGCCGACGTGATTTTGGGCAACATAGACCCTGCCCTGCTTTCCGCGTGCGAGCACCTCCAGCTGCTGCAACTACAGACCGCAGGCTATGACGATTACGTCGCCGCCGGCACGGTACCGGCTGATACCAAGCTTCCCTGCTCGGTGGGCGCCTATGGCCAGGCCGTGAGCGAGCACATGTTTGCCATGGTCCTTTCCATGATGAAGCGCCTGCCTGGCTATCACGACTTGCAGCGCGAGCATCGCTGGGAGGATTTGGGGCCGGTCACCTCGCTCAAAAATGCCAACGTGCTGGTGCTGGGCGCGGGCGATATCGGCGGCCACTTTGCCACGCTCTGCCGCAGCATGGGTGCACACGTCCGCGGCATCAAGCGCCATCCACTCGTCTACCCCATTGTGTTTGAGGACATGGACGGCATGGACGCCCTGCCCGAGCGCCTGGCCGAGGCTGACATCGTTGCATCCTTTATGCCGAGCACACCCGAGACCCGCGGCCTGGCGAACGCCGAGTTCTTCGCCGCGATGAAACCGGGTGCCTTCTTTGCCAACGGCGGCCGCGGCGATCTTGTGGTCGCCGACGACTTGGTTGCCGCTCTGGAATCGGGACATCTCGCCGGCGCCGCGGTCGACGTCACCGACCCCGAGCCGCTGCCTGAGACAAGCCCCCTGTGGGATGCGCCCAACATGCTCATCACGCCGCACGTCTCGGGCTGGTTCCACCTAGCCGCCACGCTCAACAACGTCGTCGACATCGCCGCGGAGAACCTGCGTCATCTGCAAGCCGGCGAGACCCTGCGCTGCTGGATCGAGCACTGATTTGTTCCGGCGTTTTACCAAACGCCGGAACCCCTCGACGCTGCGCTCTTAGGTTCCGCCGTTCTAACGAACGGCGGACCACTCGACGCTGCGAGCCCGCCGTTTGGCCAATCTGCCGTTCAATTTCAAAGGCGCGACCAGAAGGTCAGCGCCTTTTCATTTCACGGCACCTTGGCTCAAACGGCGGGCTCTCGCTGGCGTGCGCTCTACCTGCGGCGTTTCGCTGGCGTCGGCTTCATCTGCAAGCCTTAGCAGTTCCGTCTTGCCGTTGGCGTTGTGGCATTTGCCCAGATAAAACCTGCCAAAATAAACCTGTCCCTTTTTGGTAGGTTTGGTGCAATGGGGTCAGGTTGGCTTGCGCCATACCGGTAGTTCTGTCTGCGACACTCTCGCCAAAGTGATATCAAACATACATCTAGCGTTTTCGACACTTCGCTTATTAGAGCCAATCCGTCTCCTCGTCATAGCGGTCCGAATAGGCGTTACGCTTGAGTTCTTCAGCACTCGTTGGTCGCGCCTTGGACGCGTCGACCCCTGACTCATGGCAAGCGGCGACGAACAGCTGTAAACCCCGATCAATAAGCTGAGCCCCATGCTCGGCCTTCATTTCTTCGGCTCGCATTTACAGCTCCACGCTTTCGGCGCCGTTGATGGTTAGGTTTCGCTCGTAGAAGGCGGTGAGGGCGCGGATGGCGTACATCACGTCGCGCACGCCGCCGGTCTCGTAGCTCGAGTGCATGGCCAGCTGCGGCAGGCCCACGTCCACGGCGTGCATGCTCGCCTGCATATTAGACAGATTGCCGAGCGTGGAGCCGCCGGCCATATCGCTCTTGTTGGCGAAGGCCTGCGTGGGCACGTCGGCGTCATCGCAGATGGCCTGGAACACCGCGCGGCTAAAGGCATCGGTGCAGTAGTGCTGGTTGGCGGCTTCCTTGATGACGATGCCGCCGTTAAGCACCACCTGATTGCGGGCATCGCACTTCTCGGCGTGGTTGGGGTGCACGGCATGTGCATTGTCGCAGCTTACGAGCATCGAGGCGGCAAGGGCGCGATGGTACGACTCGTCGTCAAAGCCCAACGATCCGTTAATGCGGCGCAGCGCGTCGGCCAAGAACGTCGACATGGCGCCCTGTTTGGTCTCGGAGCCAACCTCCTCGTTATCAAAGCAGCAAAAGACCGAAACATCGTGCGCGTTCTCAGCACCCAAAAAATGCCTGCAGCGAGGTGTAGGCGCAGGCCAGGTCGTCGAGCTTGGGCGTCGAGATAAACTCGTCGGCCCAGCCCCAAATGCGCGCATCCTGGCGGTTGACCAGGAACAGATCGCGGCCCAGAATTTGCTCGGGCTCAACATCCAGCTCGTCGGCGATCAGGGCGTCAAAGTCGCCCTGCTTAAGGTCGCCAGCGCTGATGAGCGGGCACAGGTCAACGGCTCGGTTGGGAGCAAAGCTCTCGTTAACGCCACGGTTCATGTGGATGGCAAGGCTCGGGATGATGGCGACTTCGCGCTCGGTAGCGAGCAAGCGACTCTCGATACGGTCGCCCTCGCGTACCAGCACGCGGCCCGCGAGTGCCAACGGACGGTCGAACCAGGTGTAGTCGATCATGCCGCCGTAGGCCTCGGTGTTCAGGCGCAGCGTCTCGCCCGCGCCGTCGAGCTCGGGCACGGCCTTGACCTTAAACGTCGGCGAATCGCTGTGCGACGCCGTGAGCTGAAAATGATAGTCGCCGGCAACGCCGTCCTCGCCCCACGTCGCGGCCAGGTCCTCGCCCACCTTAAAGGCAATAACGCTCGAGGTGTTGCGCTGAGTATAGTAGCGACCACCCGGCTCGATATCCCACGCCGCGTTCTCGGGCAGGTAGGTAAAACCCGCCTCGTCGAGCTCGGCCATAATGGTCGCCGCCGTATGGAACATGCTGGGGCATGCCTCGATAAAGTCGATAAGGTCGTTGGCGGCCTCGATATCGTCGGCCGTCACGTGCGCGCGCTCGGGCGTTTCCTGATCCGTCATGCTCTCCCCTTTCGCTGGGTTGATGGTCCCCTCCAGCATACCCCGCCGCGCCAGCGCCGCGCTCTTCATTCCATGTTTAATCCTGCGCCGCTCGCCAAGTTGAGCCATCATGCCCGTGCACCTTTTGCGACAATTACGCTAACAGGACGAGAGGAGCCGTCATGAAGCCACGTAACATTGCCATCGCCTGCGGTGTCGCGGGAGTCGCCGTTGGCCTTGCCGCTGCCACCGGTATCATTTATCACAAGCAAATCAAGTCCGCCGCGTCGCTCAAACGCTTGACCGGCTACGCGGATAGCTATGACCTGTACGCAATCGACATCGCCTACGACTACGATCTTGATCGCATCATCGCCGCTGGCGTGCGCGACGACCAGGCCTACATCGATGCCGTGATGGCGCAGGTGCTGCCCGGTGTGCCGGTACATGTCCAGGCGCCCCAGTTTGCCTGCAGCGCTTTTGTCGCCGTAGATGCCGAAGGCCGCGTGCGCACCGGTCGCAATTACGACTTTAAGGACGACACCTCGGCGCTGCTGGTGCGCAATCACCCACGCGACGGCTATGCCTCCATCGGGTTTGCCGCCCTTAACAACCTGGGCGATAACACTCCGCTTGACTCCGTCGCCGGACGCGCCGCCGCGCTCATGGGCCCGTTTGCCCAGCTCGACGGTGTTAACGAATGCGGCGTGTCCATTGCCGTACTCACCCTGGATTCCAAGCCCTGTGACCAGGACACGCAACGCCCCGTCATCAATACCTCGCTCGCCATCCGTCTGGTGCTCGACCGCGCGGCTACCACGCAAGAGGCCGTCGACCTGCTTTCCGCCTACGACATGCACGCCATGGCAGGACGCGATTACCACTTCTTTATCAACGACGCCGCCGGTGACGCGCGGGTGGTGGAGTGGGATCCGCGCGACCCCGACCGTGCATGCAAGGCGACTCCTGTACGCCAGGTTACGAACTTCTACGCCTGCTATGGCGACGAAGTGCTGCCCAACCAAAAGAATGACGAGCTGGGCCATGGTAAAGAGCGCGCCGTCGCAATCGCCGATGTCCTTGACGCCCACGCCGGTGCCCAGGACGAGGCAGTCGCTTGGAAGGCCCTTCGCGCCGCAGCCCAAGAGCCCAATCCGGAAGACATCACCAGCAATACGCAATGGTCGGTCATCTTTGACAATACCGAGCCCGCTGCCGCCATCACGCTGCGCCGCCACTGGGGCGACGTCGACGCCTTTGCGCTGTAAGGAGCCAGGCCCGTCGACCTTACGTTCCCTGACGTTGCTTACATTTCCATACGCTTGAGCTAACACGTTTTACCCCCGTATCAACAGTGTGCGGGGGTAAACTTATGCGCATGTTATAACTTGCCCGGAAGGATTCATCATGCTTAGGATCGGTCTTCTTACCAGTGGCGGCGACTGCCAAGCGCTCAACGCCACCATGCGCGGCATCGTCAAAACGCTTATGACCAATAGCAAAGAACCTATCGAGATCTATGGTTTTGAGGACGGCTACCAGGGCCTTATCTACAGCAGGTTCCGCGTCATGACGCCCGCCGATTTTAGCGGTATCCTCACCCGCGGCGGCACCATCCTGGGCACGAGCCGCACACCGTTCAAGCGTCTGGATACCCCCGAGGCCGATGGTGTCGAGAAGGTGCCGGCGATGGTCCACACCTATCATAAGCTGCAGCTCGACTGCCTGTTTATGCTGGGCGGTAACGGCTCCACCAAGACCGCCAACCGCCTGCGCGAAGAGGGCCTCAACGTTATCGCCCTGCCCAAGACCATCGATAACGACACCTGGGGCACCGAGCTGACGTTTGGCTTTACGAGCGCCATCGACGTCGCCACCAAGTGCATCGACGACATCCACACCACTGCCTCGAGTCACGGCCGCGTGTTTGTCATCGAGATCATGGGCCACAAGGTTGGCTGGATCCCGCTGTACGCCGGCGTCGCGGGCGGCGCGGATGTCATCTTGATTCCCGAGATTCCCTACGACATGGATAACGTCATCAAGACCATTGAACATCGCATGGAAACCGGCAGCCGCTTTACCATCGTAGCCGTCGCCGAGGGCGCTATCTCCAAGGAGGACGCGGCGCTGTCCAAGAAGGAGTACAAGAAGAAACTCGCCGAGCGTACGAGCCCTTCGATCGTGTACGACATCGCCAAGGAGATCGAGGCCAAGACCGGTCGCGAGACCCGCGTCGCCATCCCCGGCCACACGCAGCGCGGCGGTCAGCCCGACGCTCAGGACCGCATCTTTGCGACCCAGTGCGGCGTCGAGGCAGCGCTCGGCTGCCTGCGCGGCGAGTTTGGCTACATGATTGCCCTGCGTGACGGCAAGATGTGCCACATGCCGCTCGAGGAGGTCGCCGGCAAGCTCAAGTACGTCGACCCCCAGAGCGACCTGGTGCGCGAGGCCAAGGCGCTGGGCATCAGCTTCGGCGACGAATAGCCTCGGCCGAAACTGCTCTCATCGGAGACCCCAGGGCTTACATCCCAAATCGTCCTCGGACATGTCAGGACCCCGCCGTGCGCTTCGCGCGGCGGGGTCCTTCCGTCCTGCGGAAAGATTTGGGATGTAAGCCCTGAGGCCTCCTGCGGTAACTAGGGAGGCCGAGGCTATTCGTCTTCTTGCTGCGGGTGCGTGGGCTGAGATTTTGGGATGTTGCAGGCTCTTAGCTGAGAGTAGCACTGACATTTGTCCTGAAATGGCTGGTCGTTAGGGGTTGCTACCGGTAGTTGCGGTAGGGTTGGGGCAGATTCTAACTAGAAATGGTGGTCGCTACCGGTTGTTCTCGGCATACTCGGCTCATTCGATTACGGTCACCACACGAAAGGAACCACTATGGATCTTGCGATGGCACAGCGCCTCGTCGATCGCCGTAAAGCTGCCGGCCTTTCTCAGGAGGCGCTTGCTGCCCAGCTGGGCGTAAGCCGCCAGGCTGTTAGTAAATGGGAACGCAGCGAGTCCTCACCCGATACCGATAACCTCATTGCGCTCGCCGCGCTGTATGGCGTGTCGTTGGACGAGCTGCTATATGGGGAGGCGGCCAACGATGCCGACGACCTGAAGGACGGTAGCGCCGACACCGAGACGGCGGATGTGGCTGAAGAGGCTGAGGCTTCTGCCGAGCACGCCGATTGCGGCGACAAACCACTTGTCGATATTTCCCTCGCGCGCGGTATCCACGTCATTGATCCCAATAAAGGCGAGGAAGTCCATGTTGGTTGGAGCGGCATCCATGTGACCAACGAGCGCAAGGGCGAAGAGGTGCATGTGGGGCCGGGCGGTGTGCATATCGATACGCTTGAGGACGATGGGCATAGCGTACGCACCAATGACGACGGCACCGTCACCATCGACGGCGAGACGTTTTCCAGCTGGAAGGAGCACACGACAAGCTCGACCATCATGGCAAGCATTTCCACACCAAGGTCGGACGTGCATGGAACAAGTTTCCCTTTCCCGCAGTGGTTGCCCTCGCCTATCTGGCGCTTGGCATCATCTGTGGCGCATGGTCCATGGGGCTCTTCCTCGTCTTTTTGATTCCCGTTTACTACGCGATTGGTGACTTCATCGATCGACGCCACCTGTCTAAGCTGATCGAGGCCATCTACCCGGCAGCCGCCATCGCTTGGTTCCTCTACATGTGGCTCTGTTTGGGACAGCCCCATCCTGCATGGATCATCCTCATCACGATTCCCATCGTAAAGGCGCTCATGCGCTGGTGTCGCAAACAATGGAAGTGCCGCAAACAGGCCTAAACCACCCATTCAGGCCCAATCTCGAAGGCTAAAGAGAGCCTCTCATCCACGCCTGTGAGCGAAAGCCAAATAGAATGAAAGGCAAATGGAAAGCCCGTTTGACGGGGCAAACGCCGGGCCACCTAATGGTTGTCCGGCGTTTGCCCAGATAAAACCTGCCAAAATAAACCTGTCCCTTTTTGGCAGGTTACTCGGCACTCTTGAGGGCACCGACCATGTCAATCTTGTTGAGGGTACGGTTGGTGGCGAGGTTGACGATAAACGTAAAGCCAAAGGAAAGCACCACGGCGAGCACGTAGCTTAGCGGCTCGACCTCGACGTCAAAGTACAGCGACGGCATCTGCAAAATGTACGTAAAACTCTCGGCCAGCAAGCCGCCCAGCGGTACGCCCAGCGCGGCTCCGATCGCCGTGAGGATCAACGTCTCCTTGTTAACGTAATGGTGAACCTCGCCACGGCGGAAGCCCAGCACCTTGATGGTCGCCAGCTCGCGTTCGCGCTCCGAAATATTCGTATTAGACAGCGTAAACACCACCACAAACGACAGGCACGCCGCCATAAAGGTCACGAGCACCACGACCGAATTGATGATGGTGAAGTTGGCCTCATAATTCTCCCAATGCTCGGCCGTACTCGAAATCGTAAGCCAACCGTCACTCTTAAGCTTCTTGCTAAACGCAATCTGGTCAGCCGACGAACCCTTAAGCAGCACAAAGACGCCGTTAAGGCGTGCACTTCGACCGAACGCGCGCTCATAGGTGCCCTGCGTCATGTAAAGCGTGTTGCCTAGATAGTTGAGCGAGATGTCGCTGACTTTGACCTTGGCAACATTGAGCGACGAATCCTGGACGTGAGCCGTGTCACCCGGCTTGATCCCCAGCACCAGCTGAGAGCTCTTGCTCAAATACACGTCTCCGTCACGCAGGGCGAGCGGTTCTTTGGACTCATCCTCCAGGCGCACGTAATCGCCCAAGTCACCCGTGCGGTCGTCGGGAATCACGATCAGCTGCACAGTCTCGCTCTTACCGCCAAACGTAAAGGTGACGTTGTCGGTCATAATCGGCAGCGTCGAAGTCACCGTCACGTTGGAATCATTGGCTGCACTGCGCTCATCCAGTGCCGCGCACGTCTGCGAAAAATTCATCGGGATTGGCAACCGCCAGCAGGTCATAGCGCGTGATATGCCCGTACTGCTTGGGCGACAACGCGACCGACGTATCACGGATGCCCATACCGCAAATCACAAGCGCCGTGCAGCCCGCAATGCCAAAGATGGTCATAAAGGCGCGCTTTTTGTAGCGGAATAAGTTGCGTGCAGCGACCTTGTTCAAAAAGCTCATGCGGTGCCAGATAAAGCCGATGCGCTCGAGCAGAATGCGCGAGCCGGCGCGCGGGGCCTTGGGGCGCATGAGCGAGGCTGGGGTCTCGGCCATCTCGTGGCGGCAGGCGATAATCGTGGCGCCCACCACGCCCACGGCAAACAGCGCTACCGACACGAGTGATGACACGATGTCGTACGAAAGCAACATCTGGGGCAGCGAGTACATGTCGTCGAACACCGTAAACAAGAACAGCGGCAGACCCACAAATCCGATGATATTGCCGAGCACGCCACCGATCAGACACGCCCACAGCGAGTAGTCCACATATTTGGACAGGATACGCCCGCGTGAATAGCCGAGCGCCTTGTACAGGCCAATAAGCGTGCGCTCCTCCTCGACCATGCGGGTGGCGGTGGTGAGGCTGATAAGCACGGCGACGATAAAGAAGATGAACGGGAACACCGTGGCGATGGCCTCGATCGAAGAACTATCGCTCTCGACGCTCGAGTAGCTTGCGATATTGCCGCGGTCCTGGATGTACCAGGTGCATTCGCCCAGGTCAGAGAGCTCGGCGCGGGCATCGGCAAACTGCTGGTCGGCGGCGGCACGGCGCTGGTCCAGGTCGGCTTGCGCCTGCGCACGCTCGTCGCTGCCCTCGGCCATGCGATTGATGTTGTCCTGCTCGATCCCAAAGACCATATTCGCCTGACGCTCAGCCGCGTCCAAGCTCGCCGGTGTGTCGACCGTCAGCTCCTGGGCGCGCGCCTTCTCACGCTCCTCGCGGATCTTCTCGATATTGCCCTTGACCTTATTGATCTTTGCTGAGTAGGCATCCGAATAGGAGTTGAGGCTCTTGGCTCCCTCGACGACCACGTGGACAGCGGAGTAGGAAGAAGATGTCGCGGCATCCTCGCTCACGTAGAACTTGTAGTCCGCAGTCGAAGCAGCGCGAAAGGCGTTGACTGTCGAGTCGGAGCTCACGTCGGTAGGATCGAGAACCTCGGCCGTGATGGTGTAGTCCCCATCGGCAAACTGGTCCTTGGCGCTTTGGTTCGACGAGCTCGCATCGTTGGCGGCAAAGCTCACCGTATCGCCGATTTTCTTGCCCGAAGCCTTCAAAAAAGCGTGAGGTCACTGCCACTTCGCCCGAAGTCTCGGGCAGCTCGCCGCGTACTAGCACCGGTTGGTCAATATTCTCTTTGGAGAGGCTCTGTACGACGACACGCTCGCGCGTTGTACCCACGGCGGTGTAGGCGGTCTCGGTATAGATGCCCTCGGCCGTCTCGACGCCATCGACCTCTTGGATCGCGGCAAGATCGTCATCGGTCAGACCATAGGTCGACTGCACGTTGATGTCATAGACATTCTGCTGGTCAAAATAGGCGTCGACCGAATCACACAGGTCCTCGCAGCCCGCCTTAAGGCCGCACATCACGCTCACGCCAAGCGCGGTGATCACGACGATAGACAAGAAGCGTTTGAGGCTGCCGCGAATCGTGCGGTAGATGCCACGGCGAAAAACCGTCGGCACCATATCGTTTGAGCTTTGGGCGGTACGGTAGGTCGTAAAATCCTGCTCGCGCTCCGTGTTCTGCGCGTCGCGGCGTTGGCTGTTTTGGCGGTCCTGATTCATGGGCGCTACCACTCGATCGTCTCGATAGGCACAGGATTTTGCTGGACCGTCTCGCTCTCCACGCGGCCGCTCTTAAAGCGGATCAGGCGATCGGCCATGGGCGCCAGCGCAGAGTTGTGGGTGATGATGATGACCGTAATGCCTTGCTTGCGGCAAGTGTCCTGTAGCAGCTGCAAGATCTGCTTGCCGGTTTTGTAGTCGAGTGCACCCGTAGGCTCGTCGCACAAAAGCAGCTTGGGGTTCTTAGCCAGCGCGCGGGCGATGGATACGCGCTGCTGCTCGCCGCCCGAAAGCTGCGCCGGAAAGTTAGCGAGGCGGTCGCCCAGGCCAACCTGGCGAAGCGTTTGCTCGGCATCGAGCGAATCGGGACAGATCTGCGCCGCGAGTTCGACGTTCTCAAGCGCCGTCAGGTTAGGGACCAGATTGTAGAACTGAAAGACAAAGCCGACGTCAGCGCGACGGTATTCCACAAGCTGAGCCTCGTTGGCAGAGCTCACGTCACGCCCGTCCACCGTCACGGTGCCAGAAGTTGCCGTGTCCATGCCGCCCAGAATGTTGAGGGCCGTGGTCTTGCCGGCACCCGAAGCACCCAAAATGATGGCGAGCTCGCCGCGCTCGACCGTAAAGCTCGCGCCGTCGAGCGCGTGGATGCGGGCATCGCCCTCGCCGTATGCCTTGATGACGTCTTTGAATTCGATATAGGCCATCGATTAATTCCCATCTGGTCGGATAACTCTTTAGTATTACCCATTTCCCACCTACCAAAAAGGGACAGGTTTATTTTGGCAGGTTTTATAAGGGGAAACGTACCTCTTTGGGGGCAGCGCGGGACGCGCAGGGGCGGCCGTGCAGATCGGCACAGCCGTCTCACGTGGAATCGACCGACGCCTGCCTTTCCGTGACACCGGCAACTCGTTTTTGCTTGTTGGCATGGCCGCCATTATGCCTTGGGACTGAGCACTCAAATTCTCACTCCTCATTGCCACGCTTGCCGCAAGCTATCAGGGTGACGAGATGACGACGCTCGCTGTAGCAGCGCAGCCACACTCTATAAGCGAGGCGTTTGCCAGCAAAAAAGCGCGCGACAGGGTAAGCCCGCCGCGCGCTATCCTATGCGGACTAGTTATTGTTGTTGGTCATCGAGGCCACTGCTGCCGCAAGATTGGAAATGGGCATCGTCTGCAACCAGATGCGACCGGGACCGGTGAGCACGGTGTTGAACACGCCCTCGCCACCAAACATGATGTTTTTGACGCCCTTGACCATTTGAGCGTCGATGCTCACGGTCTCCTCAAAGCCGGCCACGTTGCCGGTATCCACAATCATCTGCTGGCCAGCAGCGAGCTCGTACTCAACCAGGTCGCCGTCGATCTCGGCAAAAGCAACACCCGAGCCCGTGAGCTTCTGCATGATAAAGCCCTCGCCGCCAAAGACGCCGGCCTTTGCCTTCTTGTTAAAGTGAATGCTCAACTCGACGCCACTTTCCGCGGCAAGGAACGAACGCTTCTGCAAAATCCAGCTCTTGCCCGGACCGATCTCGATTGGCACGATGCGGCCGGGGAAGCAGGAGCCAAACGCGATCATGCCATCGCCACGCGCGGTCCAAATGTTTTGGAACAATGCCTCACCCGAAAAAGCCTTGGAGAACATCTTGCCGATGCCACCGCCCGAGGTAGACATTTCCATGTTGGGGGTCATCCAAGCCATGGCGCCGCTTTCGGTGATCATGGATTCGCCATCGCTAAGGTTGCACGTAACAACCGGGAAAGCCCCTCCGCCGATCTCGTACTGCATGACCGTCTCCTTTCCACTCAGGAGCCGAATAACGATGCCTATATTTTAGCAGGTAGAGATGCATATGTTCACACCGCCCATGCCCTCTCCTGCGGACGTTTCCCCAGATAAAACCTGCCAAAATAAACCTGTTCCTTTTTGGCAGGTTTTAAAGGCAAACGGTGAAGGTGATCTGGTTGCCGTGACCGGATACGGTGGCGGCGCCTCCATGGGCCTCGGCGATGGCACGCACCACGGACAGGCCCACGCCCGAGCCACCCGTCTTGGAGCTGCGCGACGCATCCGCACGATAGAAGCGATCGAACAATCGGTCCAGGTCGCCCTCGGGCAGCTCGTCCACGGCGTTCGATACGACAAGCTCGGCGGCGCCCTTGCCTTTGCCGTGCGAAACGGCGCACAGGCTCAGCTCAATCACGCTGCCCTCGCTCGCATAGCGCGTGGCGTTGTCCAGTAGCAACTCAACCACCTGCGCCACCGCCGCGGCATCGGCATGGGTCCGCACGCCGGTCGCAATCGACGTCGACAGGCGTTTACCGCCTGAGACCGCCACCGACTTAAACGGCGCCGCCGCCTTGTTCACCGCCTCCGAAAGATCGATCGACGCCATGGTAAAGCCCGCCGAGCCCTCGTCCATGCGTGCCAAGAACACCAAGCGCTCCGTGAGCGCCGATAATAGCGCACCCGCACTCGCCTTAGTGCTGCCTTAGCAGGTCGATGAGCATATTTAAAAAAGCAAGGTTATAGCTTAGTCGGACTTAAGGAACGAGCGGCTTCACATCTCGCCCTGCAAACAACGCCCGTACAGCGAGCGCGCTTGCCGCATGGGCGTTGCGGCCGCCTGCAGCTTATAGATAGGCACCCTCGAGGCGCAGCAGCCACTCCTTGCGATCCAGTCCACCGGCGTATCCGTTGAGCGATCCGTCGGCCGCGACCACGCGATGGCACGGCACGATAATCGAAATAGGGTTGCGAGCGACCGCAGCCCCCACCGCGCGAGGAGATACAACGGGCGCTTCATTTCCCGGCACACGATGTCGAGCGGCAACACGCTGGGCGATCTCGCCATACGTAGTGACCTCGCCACGCGGAATAGAAAGCAGCTCAAACCAAACCTCGCGCTGAAACGCCGTACCAATCATATGCAACGGCGGCGTAAACCGAGGTTCCTGCCCTGCAAAATAAGCATTCAGCCAAGCCCAGGAACGTTCAAGCACCGAAGAGGCTACACCATTTGCGGGACTCACCGACGACATGCCGCCAGCACCAGAAACCGCATCGACGCCTTCAACATGTTCGGAGTCTTCACGGAGAAGCGTGGAGCCAAAGTGCTCCTGCCCCTCAAACCAAAGCCCCGTCAGACCGCGGCCATCAGCGGCAAGCAGGATTTCGCCCAAAGGCGAAGCAAACGTCGTCGTGACCACCAGCGGCTCCTTTCAAAACTCCGCAACATAATACCGCGAACTGTGCAGACAACCCCCGCAGATACGTCCGGGCGGGCTCGCAATTGCTTCAGCGAGACTGTTTTCCCTAATCAAGCGAAAAAGACGCAGGGCTTCGACGCCAGGGCGGTACCCCCGCCAGCTGAGCTCTAATACTTTCCCGAGAAGTGAACGAGTAAAAACGAAGTCCCGGAGCATCCACACCTTTAGACCGCAAAACCGCAGGATTCGCGCTGCAAAACCGCAGGAAATAGCGGTCAAAATATGCCAATGCTTCGGGGGTCCAAATAAGGTCGTTCACTTCTCGGGAAAGTATTAGACCTCAATTCGCACCAAGCCCAAAGTCACCCCAGGCAGCAGGCGCGAAGCGCCGAGGCCGCCGCCGGGACTAGGGCCCGCAACAACCACGTGCCCCCACATCAGCCCAGCGGCCCCAACCAGCAACGACCCCATCGCAGGCCGCTCGCAGCCGAGTCACCGCAGGCGGGGGCCGGGCTTAGTTTTCAGAACACTCCGCAGACCAGTGTGGCGCCTTGTCCGCGGCTCCGAAGGAGCAGGACAAGGCGCCACACATGGTCGAGGACGTTCTGAAAACTAAGCCCGGCCCCCGCCGGACAGGTCCACCGCTACTCGCAGAGCAGCTTAGCGATCTGGACGGCGTTGGTTGCCGCGCCCTTACGGATTTGGTCGCCGCAGCACCAGAAGGTGATGCCACGTGCGGCCTCGGGGTTCGAGATGTCGCGGCGTACGCGACCGACCCAAATCAGGTCCTGGTCGGAGGTGTCCATCGGCATGGGGAAGCGATCGTGCGCATCCTCGGCACTCATGTCGTCAACCAGCTTGACGCCCGGAGCGGCAGCCAGCGCAGCACGGGCCTCCTCAACCGTAATGTCGCGCTCGAACTCGAGCGTAATGCTCTCGGAGTGCGAGCGCAGCACGGGCACGCGCACGCAGGTGCAGTTCACGCGCAGCTCGGGCAGGTGCATGATCTTGCGGCCCTCGTTTTGCAGCTTCATCTCCTCGGAGGTAAAGCCCTCTTCCTTGACGCCGCCAATCTGCGGAATCAGGTTGCTCGCCAGCTGGGCGGCAAACGCGCGCGGCTCGGGAATCTCTTCGCCACGGCCCAGGGCGGCCAGCTGGGCCTCAAGCTCGGCCATGCCGGGGGCACCAGCGCCCGAAGCCGCCTGGTACGTCGAGACGATCATGCGCTTCACGCCAGCGAGCTGATGCAGCGGCCACGTGGGAACCAGGCCGATAATGGTCGCGCAGTTGGGATTGGCGATAAGACCGTGATGCCACTTGATGTCGTCGGCATTAATCTCGGGCACGACCAGCGGTACCTCGGGATCCATACGGAAGGCATGGCTGTTGTCGACCACGACGGCGCCGCGCTTGACGGCCTCGGGCAGCAGCTCCTTGGCGATATCGTCGCCGGCAGCGCCGAGCACGATGTCGCAGCCCTCAAAAGCCTCGGGGCAAGCCTCCTCAATCACAGCCTGCTCGCCGCGGAACTCGACGGTTTTACCCGCGGAGCGTGCACTTGCCAGCAGCTTGAGCTTGCCAACTGGGAACTCCTGCTCGTTCAGGCACTCGAGCATCTGGGTGCCCACGGCTCCCGTCGCGCCCAAAATAGCAACCGTGTACTGTTTCATGCTTCCCCCTTTAAAGGCTGTGGCTTTTGCCTGCACGCCGAGCAGGCCGATTACTGTTGCCAGTGTATACAAGAACAGGGCGGGCACGAAACCCGCCCCGTCGAAACGAAACCGAAACGAAACGCCCAGCAGTAGATTTTTGGGACATCCCAAAAATCTACCGGGATGGAAACTACTTGTGGAGCGCGGCCAGGGCAGGCTCGCCCGGCGTGGGAGCCTCCAGGTCGGAGACCTTCACAATGCCGTTTTCGTCGGAGAAGGCGCGGTAGATGGTCTGAATCGCCAGATCGAAGTCCTTCTCCTCCACGCCGATAATGATATTGATCTCGTCGCAGCTCTGCGAAATCATACGCACGCTCACGCCGGCCTGGCCAAGCATGCCAAACAGGTGGCCCGAGATGCCTGCGCGGCCGCGCAGGTTACGGCCGACGGTCGCGATGAGCGCCAAGCCCTCGACAACCTCGATCTCGAGCGGCTCGACCTCCTGCTGAATGTCGCCCACAAGCGAGTACAGCGAGTCGTGCACATCCTGCTCCTGCACCACAGCGCCAAAGCGGTCGACACCGGTGGGCATGTGCTCGACGGAAACGTCATAGCGTTCGAACACCGAAAGTGCACGGCGCATAAAGCCAACGCGGGGCTTGGTGCGGTCGCGGGCAACGTTGATGGCAACAAAGCCGCGCTTGCCGGTCACGCCGGTAATGATGGGCTCGGCCTCACCCTCGTCAGCCGTCTCGCTAATGATGGTGCCAGGATCCTGCGGCGCATTGGTGTTCTTGATGACCAGCGGAATACCCGCCTCGCGCACGGGGAACACGGCCTCCTCGTGCAGGACACTTGCGCCCATGTACGAAAGCTCGCGCAGCTCCTCGTAGGTAACGCGCGCAATGGGCTGAGCCTCGGGAACAATACGCGGATCGGCAGAATAGAAACCCGAGACGTCGGTCCAGTTCTCGTACAGGTCGGCACCCAGGCACTTGGCCAGGATCGAGCCCGAGATATCGCCGCCGCCACGATCGAGCAGCTTGATCTGACCCTCACGCGTCGCGCCGTAGAAACCGGGCATAACAAAGCCGCCCTGCTGGCCGTACTCCTGCACCAGCTCGGAGGTACGGTTCATGCTGAGCGTACCGTCGTGATGGAACGCCACAACCGTCGCGGCGTCCAGGAACGGCAGACCCAGGTACTCGGCCATCAGGCGAGCGGTGAAGTACTCGCCACGGCTCACGAGCTCCTCGGTGGAGTAGCCGCCCGAGCGGGCGCGCTCGGCAAAGGCCGCAAACTCTTCGCGGATGGGATAGGTGAGCTCCAGCTCGTCAGCGATATCAAAATAGCGCTGGCCAATGTCCTCGAGCAGCTCCTCGCACGACACGTGATACTTAACGTGCGCGTTAACCAGGTAGAGCAGGTCGGTCACCTTGGTGTCGCCCTTAAAGCGGCGACCGCAGGCAGAAACCACCACAAAACGGCGGGCAGGGTCGGCATCGACGATGGCCTTGATCTTCTTGAAGTGTACGGCGTCGGCGACCGACGAGCCGCCAAACTTGGCAATTTTTATCATGGCGTGGAGGTTACCTTTCTAAAAGCCTCTGCAAACCTGTTTTGCGTGCTCTGATACCATGGGTTCACCGATTGGGACCACGGCATCCGAGGAGCACTGTTATATGGGAACTTATCATAGTACACGAGGACGCACTTTATCGTGCTCAAGTAAGGTGGCAATCCGTACCGGCATCGCTCCCGACGGGGGTTTGTTTGTCTCGGACGAGCTCGGCACCCAGCAGGTCGATATCAGCTCGCTTGCAGATAAATCGTACTTTGAAATCGCTCAAGATGTGTTGGGAATGTTACTGAATGATTACACGGCCGAAGAAATTTCGGCGTGTGTCGACGAGGCATACCGCGGCACGTTCGCGAGTGAAGAGGTTACGCCGCTCGTCAAGCTCGACGCAGCACCGGGCGCCGACGCCCCTCAGACCTATGTGATGGAGCTCTTTGGCGGCCCCACGAGTGCCTTTAAGGACGTCGCCCTGCAGATGCTCCCCCGCCTCATGGCCCGCACTTCCGCCAAGGACGGCGGCGCCGAGCGCATCATGATCGTCACCGCCACGTCGGGCGACACGGGCAAGGCAGCACTCGCCGGCTTTGCCAACGCCCCGGGCACGGGCATCACCGTCTTTTATCCCGAGGGCAAAGTCAGCCGCGTGCAGAATCTGCAGATGTCCACTCAGGAGGGCGATAACGTCGCTGTCTGCGGCATCCGCGGCAACTTCGACGACGCCCAGAGTGCCGTCAAGCGCATCTTTGCCGATAAGGAGCTTGCCGAGCGTCTGGAGGCTGCCGGCACGGTGCTTTCGAGCGCTAACTCCATCAACGTCGGCCGTCTGGTACCGCAGGTCGTCTACTACTTTGCCGCCTATGCGCAGCTGCTGCGCGCCGGCGCCATCGAGGCTGGCGACGCCGTGGAGTTCTGCGTACCGACCGGCAACTTTGGCGATATCCTGGCCGGCTACTACGCCAAGCGCATGGGTCTGCCCGTCGCCAAGCTCGTCGTGGCCAGCGACAAGAACAACGTGCTTGCCGACTTCCTGACCACCGGCGTCTACGACCGCAACCGTCCGTTCTTCACGACCATCTCGCCGTCGATGGACATCCTCATCAGCTCTAACCTGGAGCGTATGCTGTACTTCCTGTCCGATGGCGACTGCGAGCTTGTTGCCGGCCTTATGGAGCAGCTGGCACAGACTGGTCGCTACGAGGTTCCCGCCGACCTGCTGGCAAAGATTCAGAGCGTCTTTGGCTGCGGCTGGGCCAGCGAGGACGAGGTCCGCGCCGCCATCAAGAGCTGCTGGGATGCGAACGGCTACGTGATCGACCCGCACACCGCTTGCGGCTATCACGTCTTCGAAAAGGTCGCCCCCGCCGAGGGCGCCAAGGCCCGCGTGCTGCTTTCGACCGCCAGCCCCTACAAGTTCCCGCGCGCCTGCTGCGACGCCCTGGGCCTCGACGTTCCCGAGGGCGACTTTGAGGCCATGCGTGTGCTCGAGCAGGCAACCAACACGGTTGCCCCGGTCCAGCTAGCCGAGCTCGAGTCCAAACCCGTCCGCTTCGAAGACGTCTGCGACGTAGCCGACATGGCCAACTACGTAGAGCGGGCTGCAAAAAATGATGGCTACCAACTAAACCCTTACTAGGCGCCGGCGAAAGCCGGCGCACCTTCTTTTATCAGATACCCACCGGGATGGTGACGAACGTGCACAGCGTGCCTGGCTGTTTAGTTCGTCGCGAGTTCCGCACGAGCCGGAAAGCACTTAATGTGCTTTCCGTCTTGCGCAGGACTGTCCGAGCAGCGAACTAAACAGCCAGGCACGCCAGGAGGACTCACATGATCAAAATCACCGTCCCAGCAACGAGCGCCAACTTGGGCATCGGCTACGACACCCTCGGCATGGCCGTCAGCCTCTACTCGCACTTTACCTTTGAGCGCGCCGATAAGCTCACCATCACCGGATGCCCCGAGGAGTTCCAAAACGAGAACAACCTGGTCTATGTGAGCTTTGTCGATGCACTGGCCGCATGGGGCGAGCCGGCTTTTCCCGTTGCCATCGACATTCAAACCGACGTGCCCGTCGCTCGCGGCCTGGGCTCCAGCTCCACTTGCGTCGTCGCCGGCATCATGGCAGCCGCCGCGCTGACGGGCCACACCGTCGACCGCGCCGAACTCGTCCGCATTGCCACCGAGGTCGAGGGTCATCCCGATAACGTCGCCCCCCGCCATCCTGGGCGGCGCCGTCTGCTCCTTTACGCCGACCGATTCGCTCCCCCAGTGCCTGCGCTACGAGGTGAGCGATCGCTTGCGTTTTATTACCGTGATTCCGCCCTACGAGGTACACACGAGCGAGGCGCGCAAGGTCGTGCCGCAGGAGATTCCGCTCTCTACCGCCGTGTGGCAGATGGGCCGCATCGCCGGCATGACGCGCGGCTTGGAGACTGGTAACCTCGACCTGATTGCCGCCGCCAACGACGACCGCATTCAAGAGCCCTATCGTCGCCGTCTGATTCCCGACTACAACGCCGTGCGCGACACCTGCCTTAACGGAGGCGCCAAGACCATCTGGATCAGCGGCTCGGGCTCGACCCTCATGGCCGTGACTGACGACACCATCGTGGCAAAGTTCCTACAGGTCAAGCTGCGTGAGCAGTTCCCTAAGTGTGATACGCATATTCTGACGTGCGACACCGATGGCGCTCAAATCGAGTACCTGTAGACATCCCCCTCATATACCTGTCCGGGACGGTCGGGATGTTCCCTCAAAATCGTCCTCGCGCATGAAGGCCCCTTGTCCTGCTCCTACGGAGCGACGGACAAGGGGCCTTCGCGCTGCGGAATGATTTTGAGGGAACATCCCGACCGTCCCTGCGCCTACCTTGCTGAGGATGTCTATAGGGACCCACGCTTTGAAGGGGCGCCGGGCTGAAATTATGGCCTTTTATTGATAGGGGCTCTTGATAGGCTGGAGCCCTTATTAGAGGCAGGCTTCGGCGATGCGCTTTTTGAGCTCGTCGATGCCGGTGCCGGTTTGGGAGCTTGTAATGATTACGTTCTCGGCCGGGACGTTGAGTTGCTTTTTGATGGCAGCTGCCTGGCGGGCCTGCTGGGTGCGGCTGAGCTTGTCGGCCTTGGTGAGGCAGACGATAAAGTTGAACTCGTTGCCCTGCAGATAGTCGATCATGTCATGGTCGAGCTTGCTCGGGTCGTGACGAATATCCACCAGCGACACGACCAGGTTAAAGCTGCGCTCCGAGTCAAAGAAGTCGCCGATAAGTTCTGCCCAGCGGTCACGCTCGGCCTTGGAACGACGGGCGAAACCATAGCCCGGCAGGTCCACAAAGTGCACGTCGTCGGCCTCGAAGAAATTGATGTTGCTCGTCTTGCCCGGCGTGCTCGAAACCTTCACCAGGTTCTTGCGGCCAAAGAGCTTGTTCATGATGGACGACTTGCCCACATTTGAGCGGCCAACGAAGCTCACCTCGGGACAGGTGGACTCGGGGATCTGCGAAACCTTGCCGTAGCTGGCGACGAACTTGGCAAGCTGGTAGTTAATGGAATCGGCCATGGACACTCCTTGGTCGTAGGATCTTGCAAAAAACGCGCTATTGCGCAGCGGCAATGCGTCGAACGATATCGAGCGTGATATCGCTTGCGGCACGCGCATACTCGAACAAATCGAACTCGCGGTCGCAAATCGCATCATACGCCTCGTCACAATTATCGCTGATAGCACGCAGCACCAGGCAATCGACACCATTTTTGGTTGCGACATGGGCAATTGCCGCGCCCTCCATGCCGACACAATCGGCATGCGTCGCCTCGATGGCATCATTGCGCATAGCGGCGCCCGTCACAAAGCGGTTACCCGTGGCAATCGTGCCGACCAGGAACTGCTTTGCGCCCTCGTTCGAAGCGGTCGCATTTGTCGAAGCATCAACAAACCCACGCTCAGAAAGCACATCGGCGGCAATATCGACCAGCGCAGGCGTCGAGACAAACTCCTCGAGCCCCGGTGCAGACTCGGCGATAAGCGCGGTATCGGTATCTAGATAGCGCAGGCATTTGCCAATGACGACATCGTCGATATGGAGCTTGGGATTCAGGCCACCTGCGATACCAGAAAACACAACTGCCTGTGGAGCATACTTGCTAATGAGGTGCTGTGTTGCGGCGGCAGCGTTTACCGTGCCCATACCCGCCGTCGTGGCGACAATCGACAGGCCGTCGAGCCCGCCGGTCACAACGTTCAAGCCCGCCTCCTGTACCATGCAAACGTTGCTCAACTCTTCCTTAATCTGCATGATCTCTTTTTCGAGCGCACCGATAATCGCGATGGTAGCCATGCCATTCCCCAAACCTATACGAAATTCTCAACCACGGTATGGTACCAGCATTTTGTTTGACCTCGTCAAACGAACACGTTAGGCCAGCGCAGCTCGGGTATCAAAGAATGTCTTAGCAATCGCAGCCACCAGCTCGCTCGAGCGATCGCTCCATGGCATCGATGTCATGATACTCATAATGTAGGTGTCGCCATCGACATCGATGAGGCACGCATCGCATGTCGAATAGCAACCATCCTCGCTAATCCAGCCTGCCTTGTTGCGTACCAAGGCTTGGTCGTCCGCAATGCCATTACGAATAAACGATCGAGTCGTAGAGGCCAGAAGATCCGATAGCCATTGCGACGTCTCGGTATCACGGCTCAAATACTCGCTCATCTCGCGCCACAATTTGGCCGAGGTGCGCGGGCAATAGGTTGGAAAATCACTCATCGGATCGAGTGCGGTATCGTAATCGATGCCAAGACTGGCAATCCAATCCTCGTAACCGACACTGTCAAACGCCGCGCGTAACGCAATAAACGAATCGTTGTCCGAATTAACGACCGCGGCATCGATCAGGTCGCGCACCGTCTGCCAACCCATGTTGTAGCCACCATAGGTGCCAAGGGAATCATCGAGTGAAACCTGACCCGTCTCGACCAGAGATTCGCAGATGTACAACGCATAGAGCGCCTTGTAGCTACTCGCGCCGTAAACCTCGACATCGGGGTTATACGTCACGCCCTTGCCGCTTGACAGGTCGTAGAACACCACGCCCACATCGCCTAGCTCCTGCGCCCGACTCAGGGCATCCTGGAGCAAGGCAAGGCTCTCATCCTCCAAGGTAGGAGTCTTGTTATCCACCAACGAGAAGGCCTGAACGGTATCACCCGAAGGGATATCGTTGAAGTCCGCCTTCGAAAGTCTCGTCTTGAGATCTGCCGACGCTTTGGACTTTGAAACCTTCTCGTTTTGCGTCTGTACCGTTGACGCATCTGAGTGTGCCATTCGCTCCGACGCGTAGGTTTTGGCGGTAATTCCGAGGATAATAATCGCCAACGTTAGCATCCCAATGGCGGCAATCTTCGTCACGCGGACGCGAGCGTCGGCAAGGCCACGCGAAGATGTGCCCTTCGTCTCATATCTGCTGCTATGCTGCGGCATATACTCATCCCGCGATGCGTTATTTCGCACGTGGTCTCCTGACTGCTACCGTTCATATACGAGCAGCATAATACCGAGCAGGCATTTCTTTCCAAAGATATTCAGCGGCGTTTAAGGCGTCTTTAAAGAAACCACAAGCGTATTTATCCAAATGGCGCGATTCTGTTGCGCATCTCCGCCCAAAACGCTGTTGCGGTGGAATAGTTCCTATTTGGGCGGCATAAGCCGAAAAACAAGAACTATTCCACCGCAACTTGACGGAGCTCTTTGGCAATCAACTTGGTGCCCAGGGGCACTCATTTAAGTCTGTCCCCAATGAGTGCCTTTGGGGAGCGAAAATGGCTCGCTAGCCGATAGCGTTTTTGAGTTCCGCGCGACGCTTTTTCATGCCCGTCATGACGGCGTTGCGCAGCTCGGGCATGCGCGCGGTATCCATCTGTGGAACGCCCTCGAGCTTATAGGGAATGCCCAATTGCTCGTACTTGACGACACCCATCGTGTGATACGGCAGCATTTCCAGGCCCACCACGTTGTGCCATGGAGCGATGAGGCGGCCGAGCGCCTCGCACTCCTCAACCGTATCGGTAATGCCGGGCACCACCACGTGGCGGATAACGACCTTAATCTTGCGACGGGCAAGCTCATCGCCAAACGCCAGAATGCGTGCGGGATCGCAACCGGTCAGCTTTTTATGCTCGACGGGATCGGCGTGTTTAATGTCGAGCAGCACCATATCGGTCTCGTTGAGTACGGCATCGAACTTCTCGGGATGGTTGGGGTCAAACGCATAGCCGCAGCTGTCGAGGCAGGTATGCACGCGGCCATCGGGGTTGTTGTGCATTGCACGGAACAGATCGGCCAAAAACTCGGGCTGCAGGAGCGGCTCGCCACCCGAAACCGTAATGCCGCCGCTGCGGTAAAACTCATGGTTACTCTGGAACTCGTCCATCAGGTGCTCGACGGTCACCATGGTGCCGCCGTTAACAGACCAAGTATCGGGATTGTGGCAATACGCGCAGCGCATGGGACAGCCTTGGACAAACACTACGAAGCGGATGCCGGGACCGTCGACCGTTCCCATCGTCTCGATCGAATGCACGCGACCCAGGGCAAACGCAGAGTCCTCGGGACGAGCGTCCACACCCTCGAGCGTCATCTCAGCCATTCCCGCTACCTTGCCTCTCTTTGGTTTTAGTTACATAAATACCAGAGCCATTCTAGCCCATACGCATGATGGCGAAACGGTTTAGCGGCCAATTGGGTTGTTCTATTTGACCCCACGCAAGAGCGGCGGGTAGGTTGTCGCAACCCGCCCGCCGCCGAGGCAATAGAAATCGATAGACGCCAGGCCTTACGCCTTGAGCGTGAGCACCGCGCCGAAGGCGGTCGGGCCGCAATGGCTCGAGATGACGCCGCCGACCTGAGTCCAGGTAATGTCCTTAAAGCCCAGGTCGTGCGCATAGACTTCCATGTCGTCGCGCAGCTCCTGGGAAAGGCCTACCGAATACGCCAGGCCAATGTGCGAGTAGTCAATCTCGCCCTTCGCAACCATGTGGTCAATAAAGGCGCGGGCGCACTTGAGCATAGAGCCGCGGAACTTCTTGGTTGCCACGAACTTGCCGCCCGTCACCTCAATGCAGGGCTTAATCTTGAGCAGGTGGGCGCCAAGGAATGCCACGTTGGACAGACGACCGCCCGCCTTAAGGAAGGCTAGGTCGGTAGGAACAAAGCCCAGCAGCACACGGTCCATGACGGAATTCGTATATGCAAAGATCTCGTCGACGGTGGCATCGGGGTGAGCCTCGATGTATTTAGCGGTCTCGACGACAACGAGCGACTGGCCCACCGAGACAAAACGCGTGTCCATGGAGAACACGTAGTCGCGCCCCTGGGCCGCAATCTTGGAGGATTGATGCGAGCAGGTCGTGGCCTCGGAGTACGCAAGATGCAGAATGGTCGCATCGGGCTGCTCGGCATGGATACGGTCATACACGTGAGCAAAATCCGCAGGCGCGCAGCCACTGGTCTTGGGCATTACGCCAAACTCGTTGCAGCGCGAGTAAATCTCGAGCGGATCGATGGAGCCGTCCTCGACGGTCTCGTCACCAATCGTGACATGCATAGGCACGCGCACGATGCCGTAGCGTTCGCAGAGCTCTGGCGTCACATCCGAACCAGATTCAACCACGATTACGTACTTGCCCATTATTATCACGACCCATCTCGACATTGGCTTTTCAATACATGGCACGCGCCGCCGCACTGTTGCACAACGGCGGCAGAGCGCCAAAGAGACGCCGCCCCTTGCACACAACAAAGGACAGCGTCTCCCTGGAAAACTCCGTGCTTATCTGAGATTCTACACGGTTTATTAATAGGTGTTACTTACTCCGCAAACGGTAGCTATACGCGATAAACGGTAGTTCGCTGCGGCAACTGCAACACATTCCGCCCAGCAAGTCCAATCGTGCTCCACGCACGGTTAATGCGCGAGGCGGTAGAACTCCATCGACGCCGCACCTTCGGCATGCAACCCCATCGCCGGAACCGCCGGCGAATAGGTACGGCTCGTAAGTGCCGCCTCGCCGCCATTTGCAAAAATCTCGACCATCGTAGTGTCCGAAAGCACGCGCAGGTCGCGAAGCTCGCTGAGCTCGATCGACCTTTGGTCGCGCCCATAGCCTTCGTCACCCATGTCGAGGGTAAGCATCCCGTCCGCATAACGTACAAAGACACCCTTGCGGATTTCGAGCTCGACCATCTTGGCGCCCTCGCAGGAAACCACAAGATCAAACAGGCGGCCCGGCTCCTCAACGGTTTCACCGCCTGTCGCGCGAACGCAGCCGCCGCGCATCCTCTCAATCTCGTACGCCGGCTGCTGGCAGAGCTTACCATCGCGTATGCTCAGCTCTCGCGGCACCGTCAACGCGCACTGCCACCCGCGCGCCACCGTCGGGTTTTCTGCCGTCGCGTCGGGGCAACCCGACCATCCGATCATCAAACGCCGGCCTGCAGCATCCTCAAAGGACTGCGGAGCATAGAAATCAAAACCGGCATCGACCATCGGAGGCATGCCCTGCCTGACGATTTTAAAGCTCGGCGCCTCCCAATCGGCCTCGATGGAGAACCACACGCACTGATGTGGATTGCGGTAACGCCAACCATCGGCAGGCACACCCTGCGGACAGCAAACGAGAATAAGCTCACCATCGAGCTCAAACAGATCGGGGCACTCCCACATAAAGCCAAGCTTCTCGCCCAGCTCAATGCGCGTCGCATAGCTCCAGACCTCTAGATCGCGCGAGGTATAGACAAGCACGCAGCCGCGATCGTCTTTCGTACGAGCGCCCAGAACCATGTAGTAGATACCGTCGTGTTCAAGGATCTTGGGGTCGCGCACATGCGTACCGATATCGTCGGGGTAATCGACTGGTCCAACAGCCATGCGCTTCTCGCCCAATTCGTCGGGGTTCTCGGCAACCATATGAATCTGGTTTTGCTCACGGCCCGTCAACACGTAGTCGTAATCATCGCGGTCAAAATGCTTGACGTTGCCGGTATAGAAGTAGTGAATCTTGCCATCACGTACAAAGGCAGAACCAGAATACGCTCCGCTCGAATCCAAATCGGAATCGGGGAACAGCACGGGGCCGTGATTCTCGTACGTCACAAAATCCTTTGTCGTCAGATGGTTCCAAAGCACTGGACCGCCATGCGCAGCATCGAACGGATCGTATTGATGATAGATGTGATACGTATCACCAATCTGAACCAAACCGTTGGGGTCGTTGAGCCAGCCAAGCTCAGGCTCCACATGGAACAGGAGCCTATCGGGGTCAGACGCGATGCGACCCGCCGTCTCATCCTGTCCGGCACGCCACTGCTCATAGTCCGCGCGTGTCACCTTATTGTTTTGATTAAACATCGCCATTGACCTTCTCGTCTATAGGGAAGGACGCCCGACTCACACGAGCCGAACGCCCTTCCTCAAATGGACTTATCCGCACATTACACTGAACGGCTCAACTAGAAGCTAACGTCGAAGCCAGCGCCAGCGCCCTCTTCATCGGTGGTCGGCACGCCCTTTGCCTTGTTGTAGGCAAAGATCAAGACGATCGGCACGATAAAGGCGATGAGATTGCCAGCCACATACCACACGAGGGTCTCGGGCGTGACGATGAGCAGGCCAAGCACGCCGGTCAGACCCTGACCGATAGCGCGCACCTCAAAGAGCTTGACGAAGGCACCGCCGCAGCCTGCACCGATGCATGCGCAGATGAACGGAATGATCGAATAGCGCATGTTTGCAGCAAAGATAGCGGGCTCGGAGATTCCGACCAGCGTCGGGATAAAGGACGACATGCAGATGTTGCGCTCTTTGGAGTGCTTCTTGTGAATGAGGTACATACCGATGGCGCCGCCGCCCTGGGCGATGATGGAAACCGACCAGATGGCCTGGATGTAGTTGAAGCCAGTCGTGGCAACAAGGTTTGCCTCGATACCCTGGATGAACTGATGCGTACCGGTAACGACGAGCGGCTGCAGGAACGCGGCGAAGACAAAGGCACCAAAGACGCCCATCCTGTTGTACAGGATATCGATTACGCCGGCGAGGACGTCACCGATCAGGTTGCCGAGCGGGCCGAACACGGTGAACAGGGCGACGTTAGCAAGAATCAGGGTAACGGTCGGGACGAAAACGAACGAAACGACCTCGGGGATGTACTTCTGGGCAATCTTCTCGACCTTGGCCATAAACCAGGCAGTCAGGATTGCGGGGAACACACCGCCCTGGAAAGCAACCATGGGAATGGATAGCGGACCAAAGTTCCAGTACTCAGCACCCGTCGGGTCCATAACGAACGTGTTGCGGTTCATAAGGCTCGGGTGAACCATGACGATACCGACGAGGATGCCCAGGATCGGGTTACCGCCAAAACGCTTGACCGCGCTGTACATAACCAGGACAGGCAGGTAGTCGAACGTGGTGGCGATAATGGCAAAGAAGCTTGCGAGGTTCTTGAGGAACTCGCTGTGATCGGCGAGGCTGCCTTCCATGCCAAAGAGGCCGTTGGCAACGATCAGCGACTTAAGGCCGATGATGATTGCAGCGCCGACGAAGGCAGGAATGATGGGGATAAAGATATCCGAGAATACCTTGAGGACCGAGAAGAACTTGCCCTTCTTGTCCGCCTCGGCGCCCTTGACCTCGGAAGCACAGATCTCCTTAACGCCCGTCAGAGCCATAAACTCATCGTAAACCTTGTTGACGGTACCGGTACCGAAGATGATCATGAGCTGGCCGCTGTTGTACAGCACGCCCTTGACGCCATCGATGTTCTCGAGCTCGGCCTTGTTGTATTTGCTCGTATCCTTGAGCACCAGACGCAGACGGGTCACGCAATGCGTGGCGCCCTCGATGTTCTCCAGTCCGCCGACGTTGTCGACGACTTGCTGGGACACTGCCTTGTAGTCCATGTTCCTCTCCATTCCTTTTCTAAATCATAAAACGGTTCGTTGCCGCTACAGAGACGCGATCGTTGCGTTTGCGCACTTGAGCGCACCGTCGGTGACGGTAAGCGCCACACCCTGGCCCTGCTTGTTGCAGAAGCGAGCGTTGAGCGCAACATCATCGACAAAGATGGTCGCGATGTCGTCGTCGACGACCAGACGCACATGGTGAGTGCCCTCGCCCTTAAAGAACAACGGACGCTCGAGGCCCATGCTGTTGACCTGGAACCACGGATACTGGGGGGCCGCCGTAAACTCGAGTTTGCCCTCACGCAGGTTGGCGCGGAACTCATAGGCAAGACCGGACTCGGCGTCCTCGGCAAGCTTCACCGAGAAGCCGGCAGCGTCACCGGCGAGCTCGATGTCGGCGTCGAGCATATAGGTAGAACCGGCATCCGCGGCGAGCACCTGCTCGACCTTGCCCGACTCGCACGAAAGCTCAAAGGCCTCGACTGCCTTAGCCTCGCCAAAGGCGCCAAGCATGCTGTCGGGAAGCTTGGTGCCGAGCGTTCCGTCGGCACGCTGAACGATCTCGAGAGGCATAAAAGTGCCACCCCACAGGTAAGAGCTGGGGTCGCCGCCCTCGTCGCGCGTAGGAACCCAACCAAAGAGAACGCGGCGCTCGCCGTCAAATGCGGTACGTGCAGCATAGTACGCGCGGCCATCGAAGGAATCGTCAGCGGGGGTGATCCAAGGACCGTTGATAGAGCGAGACATGCGGTAACGGGTCTTGTTGCCATCACTGTACTCAGAGAACACCAGATACCACCAGTCGCCCATCTTAAAGAGATCAGGCATCTCGAACATGGTGTACAGGCCCGGATTCCACCAGTCGCCCTGGAACTCCCAGGTATCCAGGTCCTTGGAGGTGAACTTGACCAGACGACCGGTCATCAGACGCTTGTCCTCGCCCACACGCGTGCCGAGGATGAGCATGTACTCTTCGTTCTCCTCATCCCAAAGAACAAAGGGATCGCGCCAGTTGCGGTCATCGTAACCCTCCTGGGGCGGAAGCAGCGTCTCGGCGATGTTCTTCTCCCACTTGACGGCGTCGTCACTCGTTGCGTGAAGAAGAACCTGCTTCATCAAGCGTGCGCGGACCTTATCGCGATTGCAACCAGTGTAGAGCGCATGGTACTTGTCGCCCACCTTAAACACCGTGCCGGCATAAACGTACTGGTCGACTTCCTCGTCGCCGCCACGCTCAAGGCTCTCACCAAAGTCCTTGTAGTTGACGAAATCCTTGGTCGTCGCGAGTGCCCAGCCAAACGGCTCTCCGAAAGGTCCGGGGTTACGCGTGTCACGCTGATGATAGAGATAGAACGTGCCGTCCTCGCCGTACGGCATGATGTCGCCTACCCAAATTCCCTCAGGCTGGTAATAAACCTTGTGCATCCGAGACTTCCTTTCCCACGAGATACTAACTCGGTACAACTGCAAGATATGTCAATCGTTTTCATATGTCAAACGTTTTCACATCAATACGTCTTTTCGCAGTTCCAGTCGTCGGCAAACGGTTGACATATGCCGATGAACGGTCATCAGAGGCGTTCGAGGGATTCTTTTGGCTCGGAATGAACTAGGCGGTTTTGCCCTCGATAAGTTCGACGGGAAGCTTGATATTCGATTCGGGCTTTTCACCGTTAACAAGAGCGATGATGGATTGCGCCGCGAGCTCTCCGATGCGATCGATATCTTGACGTACGGTTGTTAAGTCAGGCATAAACGTCATAGTGCGGCGGGCGCCATCCGCGCCCACGACCTTAATATCATCCGGAGCGCTCAAGCCGCGCTGCTTCATAACGTTGAGGCAGATGGCCGCCATCGTGTCGTCTCCCGCAAAGATGCCGTCAATATCGGGGTTCTCATCGAGGATCTTCGCAACGACCGCACTCTTTTCGTCGTCGGACTTAACGAACTCGACCTCACGGACAAGCGCGGGCAAACCGGCCTGCTCCACAACATCGTAGTAGGCATCGGTACGCTTATTGGCAGGCATACGCATGCGGCTATTGTTGCGCAGGCACAAGATACGTGAACACCCGTCATCGATCAGGCGACGCGTGGCAAGTTCGCCGATGCTATAGCTGTCGCTCGCAATCTGAACAGAGGCCTCGCCAAGGTCGCAGTCGATACCAACCAGGCTCAAGCCCATCTCGGCATACGCCTCGGCACCGATATTGAGGGAGTTGACGATGACGCCGTCGACCATATTGCGGCGGAGCATGTCAATATAGGAACGCTCAAGATCAGGTCGATTGGCGCTGTTGCACAGCAACATCTTAAAGCCGTTTTCCGCCAACGTGCGCTCGACCGCCTGCACAACCTGAGCATGGAACGGGCTGCTCACAAAGGGAACGATCATGCCGATAAGGTTCAGGCGACCGTTGAGCATGGCACGGGCGATATCGTTGGGCGTATAGTTGATGCGCTCCATCGCGGCATGGACCTTATCGCGGGTTTCTTGGCTAATATAGCCGCGATTATTTAGCACGCGAGATACCGTAGTGGGCGAAACCCCCGCCACCGCTGCAACTTCCTTGATGCCAGGCTTAGCAGAATCCTTAGAACGAGCGCCCTCGCGAGCCATAGCACCCTCCCCCATCAACATGTCATACGTTTACATACGAACAAAGCATACCCCAACAACAGCGGGAAGACGGTAACAGTACAAGTAAGTAAACGACTCATCCAAATAATTAGGAGAGTTTCGCCTAAAGGGTGACTACACAGGACCCCCGCCGGGGCTGTTTGGGCTACCTCCCAAAACATTCCGCAGGACGCAAAGAGGCTCGCCGCACGAAGTGCGCAGCGAGCCTCTTTGCATGTCCGAGGACGTTTTGGGAGGTAGCCCAAACAGCCCCGGCGATCCTGCGGGAGTTGAGCCCCTTTAGAACTTGTCGTGGAAGGTACGCGCAATGACCTCGTCCTGCTGCTCCTTGGTGAGCGTGTGGAAGTTCACGGCATAGCCGGAAACGCGGATGGTCAGCTGCGGGTACTTCTCGGGGTGAGCCTGAGCGTCGAGCAGCGTCTCACGGTTGAAGACGTTGATGTTCAGGTGGTGGCCACCCTTCTCGGCGTAAGCGTCGAGCATGTGGACCAGGTTATCGGCCTGGGTCTCGGAAACTTCAGAAACCTTCATAATGTGTCTCCTTCGATTAATAGGCGCCGGCCGAAACCGGCGCACTAATCAGTAATCGTTATTGTTAGTATAGCACTAACAATAGTTACTCGCCCAGCTGATCAAGGTCGATATCGCCAAAGAACACCTGGTCCTCCTTGCCGAGCGCACTCGGGATGATGGAGAAGGTGTTGGAGATGCCGTCCTGAGCATCGCGGAACGGGAGCTTGGAAACCGAAGACAGCGAAGCGATGGCGCCGTGGCTATCGCGCTTGTGCATGGGGTTAGCACCCGGGGCGAACGGCTGGCCAGCCTTGCGGCCGTCGGGCGTGGAGCCGGTCTTCTTACCGTACACGACGTTGGAGGTAATGGTCAGAACCGAGGTCGTGGGCACGGAGTTGCGGTAGGTGTCGTTCATGCGGATGTACTCCATGAACTGGTGCACAACGTCGTGAGCAATCTGGTCGACGCGGTCGTCGTCGTTACCGTACTTGGGGAACTCGCCCTCGGTCTCGAAGTCGACGATGATGCCGTTCTCGTCACGGACGGGGTGGACCTTGGCGTACTTAATGGCGGACAGGGAGTCAGCCACGACGGAAAGGCCAGCGATGCCCGTAGCGAACCAGCGGTGCACGTGCTTGTCGTGCAGAGCCATCTGGATGCGCTCGTAGCAATACTTGTCGTGCATGTAGTGAATGATGTTCAGCGAGTTGACGTACACGCCAGCGAGCCACTTCATCATGTCGTTGTACTTGGCCACAACGTCGTCGTAATCGAGCGTATCGCCCTCGACGGCGCGATACTTGGGGCCGACCTGCTTCTTGGAGACCTCGTCAACACCGCCGTTGAGTGCGTACAGCAGGCACTTGGCCAGGTTGGCGCGGGCACCGAAGAACTGCATCTCCTTGCCGATGCGCATGGAGGACACGCAGCAGGCAATGCCATAGTCGTCGCCGTGGTAAACGCGCATGAGGTCGTCGTTCTCGTACTGGATCGAGGAGCTGGCGACAGAAGTCTTGGCGCAGAACTTCTTGAAGTTCTCGGGCAGACGGGTCGACCACAGAACGGTCATGTTGGGCTCGGGGCTGGTGCCCATGTTCTCGAGCGTGTGCAGGTAGCGGTAGCTCATCTTGGTAACGAGCGTGCGGCCGTCAACACCCATGCCGCCGATGGACTCGGTGACCCACTGCGGATCGCCGGTAAACAGGGCCTGATACTCGGGGGTACGGGCAAACTTGACCATGCGAAGCTTCATGATGAAGTGATCCACGAACTCCTGGATCTGCTCCTCGGTGAAGGTACCGTTGGCAAGGTCGCGCTCGGCGTAGATGTCGATGAACGTAGAGGTACGGCCGATGGACATAGCGGCGCCGTTCTGCTCCTTGACGGCAGCGAGGTAGGCGAAGTACATCCACTGGATGGCCTCCTGCGTGTTGGTAGCAGGGTTGGAAATATCGAAACCATAGGTCTCGGCCATCATCTTGAGCTCGCCGAGGGCGCGGATCTGCTCCTGCAGCTCCTCACGATCGCGGATGTTGTCGGCGGTCATGACCGTCGGGGTGGAAGCCTTCTGGGCCTCCTTGTCCTTGATCAGGTAGTCAACGCCGTACAGGGCGACACGACGGTAGTCGCCGATGATGCGGCCGCGGCCATAGCCATCGGGCAGACCGGTGATGATGTGAGCCGAGCGGCAAGCACGCATCTCGGGGGTGTAGACATCGAAGACGCCAGCATTGTGGGTCTTGCGCTCGAAGGTGTAGCGCTCGACAACGTTCTCGTCGACCTTGTAGCCGTGCTGGCTGGCGGCCTGGCAAGCGATGCGGATACCGCCGTTGACGTGCAGAGCGCGCTTGAGCGGCTTGTCGGTCTGGAGGCCGACGATGGTCTCCTTCTCGCGGTGGGCGTTATCGATGTAGCCAGCGGGGTGGCTCACGATACCCGTGACGATCTTGGTGTCCATATCGAGGACACCGCCCTGCTCGCGCTCCTTAAGCAGCAGGTCGAGAACCTCGCCCCACAGCTCCTTGGTACGCTCGGTCGGGCCGGCGAGGAACGACTCGTCGCCCTCGTAGGGGGTGTAGTTCTTCTGGATGAAGTCTCGGACGTCAACCTCTCCCGTCCAAATGCCTTCCTTGAAGCCTTCCCATGCCTCCTGCATTGTGTAACCACGCTCCTAGTTACGTGTAATGCGGCGCTCTCTCACACCGCTGCTTATTGAATTCTTGAATATCGGCTTGCACTACCGGCTTCTTCCGTTCTTCACCACACGTTGGTACAGGGAAAAACGTTTGTCCACCTTGGAACTGCAACCCAAAACCCAAGATTTCACCCGTTTGAGAAGGATAACATAGCCACCCCCTTCATCAGTGCTGTTATATGTTCCTTTTTTTGATAACATAAGGGCTTTTTTTTACAAACCCGCAGGAAATGCGAGCGCAAACAACTACCGTTCACCGATTTGTTTGGTATTTTTCCTTGCCTTTGTACGACGTTCACTCTAGCTGTTATGCCAGCTTTAGCAGGGTAAAGTGCCTCTGAGTAGGCTTTGGGACATGCCTAACGATCTGCCCCAAACTTTACTGGCACCGACGGTGTACGGAGGTCGCCTAAAGGTAGTTTTCTAGGCATGTCCCAAAATCTACCGTATAGGGCGCGCGTGCAGGGGTATCATCTTTCACCGAAAATAGTTTCTAGTGTTAGGTGTTTTCGGTGGAAGATACCGATTTCCATGAGCTTGGGAGTCAGCTCCTTACCGAGTTTGGCGGCATTCACCAGCGCGTTTCGCGCTTTGTGGACAAAGCTCTCAGCGGCGAGATGGCTGTCATGCGCGCCCTTATGCTCGCTGGCGGTTCGCTCACGCCGAGCGAACTCGCTGATCGCGCCTGGGTCTCGAACGCCCGCATTGCCAATATCCTACGCGCTCTCGAAGCCAAGGGCTGGGTTGAGCGTGAGCACTCAAAGACCGACCGTCGTCGCGTACACGTCATAGTGACCGACAAGGGATTCCAGGATCTCGAAATCAAACGCCGGGAATTCGAGGACCGCACCGCGGCTTTCCTCGAACAGCTCGGCGAAACAGATACCCAAGAGATGGTGCGTCTTCTAAGGCGTGCCAACGAAATTATCGACCACAATCAAGAAAGGAGAGATGCCGAGTGAGGATTCTCAAGCTCTTTAAAAAGCATGTCCTGGCACTGCTCGCAGCTATCGTACTTATCGTAATCAGCTGCAACGCCGATCTGGCGCTGCCTACCTATATGAGCGACATCGTCGACGTGGGCGTGCAGCAAGGCGGCATCGCCTCGCCCGTGCCCGACACCATTCGCGCCGAATCGCTCGACGACCTCGAACTCTTTATGAGCGCCAAGGACGCCAAAGCTGTGGAGGCCGTGTTTAGTAAGGCGGACAATAACGGCATTCGAACGTACAAGGGCACCGAGGAGGAGCGCGGCGACGGCGACAAGATTGCCGACATCATGAGCCTGCCTGAGACCGTCGTGCTCGCCTTCAACCAGGGCATTGACGCCGACTCCATGGGCGACATGACCGGCGCATCCACCGAGGCAAGCGATGGCGGCGCCGCTCAGGCCATGCCCACCCCCGAGCAGATGGCAGCGATGACGCCCGAGCAGCTCGCCGAGATGCAGCAGAAGGCCGCAGCCGCGCAGAGCATGCAAAAGCAGATCGACGCCGACGGCGGTAAGATCACCATGAAGAGCCTGCGCCTAGGCGTTGAAGGCGGTCTTATCGATCAGGGCAAGCTCGTCGAGGGCGCCAACGATATGGCTGACAAAATGGGCTCCATGTCGGGCTCCATCGTCACCCAGCGCGCCGTGAGCTACGTGCAGGACGAGTACAAGGCACAGGGCATCGACCCCGCTGACGTGCAGAACGCCTACCTGGGCCGCATGGCGACCACGATGTTTGGTCTGTGTCTGGTGTCGCTGGTCGCCACCATCCTGACCGGCGCCGTGGCTTCGCGCACCGCCTGCTCCATCGCCCGCGACCTGCGCCGCGAGACCTTCAACAAGGTTATGCACTTCTCGCCGGCCGAGGTGGGCAAGTTTAGCCAGGCCTCGCTCATCACCCGCTGCACCAACGACATTCAGCAGATTCAGATGGCCGCAACCCTGTTTATCCGCATGTGCCTGATGGCCCCCGTCATGGGCGTCGTCGCTGTCATGCGTGTCCTGGCCAACCACACCGGTCTGGAGTGGACCATCGCCGTGGCCATCATCGCGGTCTCGGCCGTCGTCGGCGTGCTTATGGGCCTCACCATGCCCAAGTTCAAAAAGATGCAGAGCTTTGTGGACCGCGTGAACCTTACCGCCCGCGAGCTGCTCGACGGCCTTATGCCCATCCGCTCGTTCAACCGCGAGGAGCATGAGCTCGAGCGCTTTGACAAGGCTTCGCTCGACCTTATGACCACGCAGCTCTACACCAACCGAGCCATGAGCTTTATGATGCCGCTCATGATGCTCGTTATGAACTGCATCACCGTGCTTATCGTCTGGTTTGGCGCGCAGGGCGTGTCTGACGGCGTGATGCAGGTCGGCAACATGATGGCGTTTATCTCCTACACTATGCAGATCGTCATGGCGTTTATGATCCTCACCATGGTGTCGGTCATCCTGCCCCGCGCCGAAGTCGCAGCCGAGCGCGTGGAAGAGGTCATCACCTGTCCCACGAGCATCAACGACCCCGTCTCGCCCAAACTGCCCGCGGCCAACGCGCCGCGCGGTGAGCTCGCCTTCCACGACGTGAGCTTCCAGTATCCCGATGCCCGCGCCGATGTCATCAGCGGTGTGAACTTCACCACGCACGCCGGCCAGATGCTCGGCATCATCGGCTCCACGGGTTCGGGCAAGTCCACGCTTGTGCAGCTCATCCCGCGCCTGTACGACGTCACCGGCGGCAGCATTTCGCTCGACGGCATCGACGTGCGCGATATGACCCTTTCCGAGCTTCGCCGCCGCATTGGTTACATCCCGCAGCAGGGTCGCCTGTTCTCGGGCACCGTCGAGAGCAACCTCAAGTTTGCCGGCGACATGGTGGGCGATGACGACATGCACCAGGCCGCACGCATCGCCCAGGCCGAGGACTTTATCGCCGAGCGCGAGGGCGGCTACGACTCCCCCATCAGCCAGGGCGGCTCCAACGTCTCGGGCGGCCAGCGCCAGCGTTTGGCCATCGCCCGCGCGTTGGCCAAAAAGCCCGAGGTCGTGGTGTTCGATGACTCGTTTAGCGCCCTCGACTACAAGACCGACGCGCGCCTGCGCGAGGAGCTTGCCAAAAACGTTACCGACGCCGCGCTCGTGGTCGTGGCCCAGCGCATCGCGACCATCATGCACGCCGATCAGATCATCGTGCTCGACGACGGCCACGTAGTGGGCACCGGCACGCACGAGGAACTGCTGCACAACTGCCCGGCATACCTGGAGATCGCACAGTCGCAGCTTTCCGCCGAGGAGTTGGGGCTTACCCAAGAAGAGATTGAAGCCGTCATGGAAGGAGGCGAGCGCTAATGGCAGACGAGACCAAGACTCAGATTCCCAAGCCCACCCGCCGGCGCGGTCCCATGGGCCGCATGGGTGGTATGGGCCGCGGCGAAAAGGCCAAGGACTTTAAGGGCACCATGAGGCAGCTGCTCGGCTATATCGGCCAGCACAAGATTGCCGTGTTTGCCGCCGTCGCCTTTGCCGTATGCTCGGTCATCTTTAACATTGTGGGGCCCAAGGTGCTCGGCCAGGTTACGACCAAGCTGTTCGAGGGCCTGGTTGCCAAGGTCAACGGTACCGGCGACGTTGACTTTGCCTGGATCGCCAAGACGCTCGGCTTTTTGCTCTGCCTGTATCTGGCAAGCTCTGTCTGCGGCCTCATCCAGGGCTGGCTCATGACCGGCGTCACGCAAAAGATTTGCTACCGCATGCGCAAGGAGATCGCCGCCAAGATCGCTGTCGTGCCGATGAGCTACTTCAACGGCCACAGCAAGGGCGACGTGCTCAGCCGCATCACCAACGATGTCGACACGCTGGGTCAGTCACTCAACCAGAGCGTGACACAACTCATCACATCGGTGACGCAGATTATCGGCGTGCTCGTCATGATGCTGTCGATCAGTCTGCCGCTCACCGGCGTCACCGTGCTCACACTGCCGGCCGCCGCGATTATCCTGACCGTGATGATTCACTTCTCGCAGCCGTACTTCCGCGAGCAGCAGCAAGTCCTGGGCACCGTCAACGGCATTATCGAGGAGGACTTTGCCGGCCAGAACGTTATTCAGGTGTTCGACCGCGCCGAGGCCTCAATCGAGGAGTTCGACCGTCAAAACGACCGCCTCTTTATTAGCGGCTGGCGCTCGCAGTTCCTGTCGGGCCTGATGATGCCGCTTATGAGTCTGGTGGGCAACATGGGCTACGTGGGCGTCGTCGTGGTAGGCGCGCAGCTCGCGCTGACCGGCAATGCCACGCCCGGCGACATCCAGAGCTTTATCCAGTACGTTCGCAACTTTACGCAGCCGGTGCAGCAGCTGGGCAACGTGAGCAACACGATGCAGTCGATGGCCGCCGCCACCGAGCGCGTGTTTGAGTTCCTGGCCGCGCCCGAGGAGGAGCAGAAGGCCGACGCGCAGATTCCCGAGAAGCGCCCCGGCCACGTGGAGTTCGACCATGTCAAGTTTGGCTACACGCCCGACAAGACCATCATCCACGACTTTAGCTGCGAGGCGCAGCCCGGCCAAACCATTGCCATCGTCGGCCCCACCGGCGCCGGCAAGACCACGCTCATTAAGCTGCTGCAGCGCTTTTACGACGTGGACGGCGGTTCGCTGCGCGTCGAAGGCGTCGACGTGCGCGACTGGGACCGCGCGGCGCTGCGCGGCGAGTTTGCCATGGTGCTGCAGGACACCTGGCTGTTTAACGGCACCATCCGCGAGAACATCCGCTACGGACGCCCCGATGCGACCGACGCCGAGGTCGAGGCCGCCGCACGCGCCGCACGCTGCGACCACTTTATCCATACGCTCGCCGGTGGCTACGACTTTATGATCAACGAGGAGGGCACTAACCTGTCGCAGGGTCAGCGCCAGCTCGTGACCATCGCCCGCGCCATTTTAGCCGACCGTCCGGCGCTGATTTTGGACGAGGCGACCTCCAACGTCGATACCCGCACCGAGGAGCTCATCCAGCGCGCCATGGATGCGCTGATGCAGGGCCGCACGAGCTTTGTCATCGCGCATCGCCTGTCCACGATCCGCAACGCCGACGTGATCTTGGTGATTCGCGACGGCGACATCGTCGAGAAGGGCACGCACGACGAGCTGCTCGCCCAAGGCGGCTTCTACGCCGACCTGTACAACTCGCAGTTCGACGAAGCGGCGTAAATTCTGCCGCAGGGAACGAATAACGCCCGAGAACGGGGACGCAGGACAATCTGCGTCCCCGTTTTTGTTTTGCAGCCCTCGAACCGCCTCCCCTGGGACCTGATTGACGCCCTCCCTCAAGGCCCCGTGGACAAAAATGGCAAATATGAGTACTGTCACCTTTTTAGTAACAGCCAAAACTGCCCCAAACGACCTCATTGCGGCCTAGATATGCCTTCAAATTGATCAAAATGCCCGGTAGCATACTTCTGTGTGCCAACGTTAATGAACATATTTACTGTTGTGTCTATTATCTTGTAAGATCGATATGATACTACGCTAGCAACAGTACTCATATTGCCATTTTTTGTCCACAGGGTATGCCGCAGAAGATCCAACTTGCTCCAGCGTGCCGTACGTTGGCCCTCCCCTTCCGGCGAGCGCCAACATTTCACCAGATAAAACCGACCAAAATAAACCTGTCCCTTTTCGGCAGGTTTCACTTGCACTTTAGCGTGCGACAGCGGATAATGCCGAGCATTCGAGAATTCGCCAATTGTTGCCGTTAATTGATAAAGGAGGCCCCATATGGCCATGGAATTCAAGCGCAGGCTGCCGATCCCCATGGAGATCCGCGAGGAAATGCCGCTTTCCGCCGAGCTTACCGCCAAAAAGCAGGCATTCGACGCCGAGGTCGCCAAGGTCTTTACCGGCGAAGACGCACGCAAAGTGCTCATCATCGGCCCGTGCTCTGCCGACCGCGAGGATTCGGTGCTTGAGTACATGAACCGACTGGCCAAGACCGCCGAGGAGGTCAAGGACAAGCTCATCATCATTCCGCGCGTCTATACCAACAAGCCGCGCACCAAGGGCACCGGCTACAAGGGGCTGCTGCACAACCCCGACCCTGAGGCGCCCGATGACCTGCTTGAAGGCGTTAAGGCCATCCGCCACATGCACCTGCGCGTCATCGAGGAGACTGGCTTCTTTACCGCCGACGAGATGCTCTACCCGTCCAACTACCAGTACCTCGTCGACCTGCTGAGCTACGTCGCCGTGGGCGCGCGCTCGGTCGAGAACCAGGAGCATCGTCTGGTGTCGAGCGGCATTTCGGTGCCTGTGGGCATGAAAAACCCCACCGCCGGTTCCACCACCGTTATGCTCAACTCCATCTACGCCGCCCAGGCACATCAGAGCTTTATCTTCCGCAACTGGGAGGTCGAGTGCGACGGCAACCCGCTCGCGCACGCCGTCATGCGTGGCTACATCGGTCTCGACGGTCGCACCTACCCCAATTACCACTACGAGCACCTGGAGCGCCTGGCCGAGCGCTATACCGAGCATGCCGGCTACGCCAATCCGGCGGCAGTCATCGACTGCAACCACGACAACTCGGGCAAGCGCCCGCTGGAGCAGTACCGCATTTGCAAGGAGGTACTCGACAGCTGCCGCCGCAACGAGTCCATCTCCAAACTGGTCAAGGGCTTTATGATCGAATCTTACCTTGAGGACGGCAACCAGCCGGTCGATGGTGGGGTCTTTGGTAAGTCGATCACCGACCCGTGCCTGGGCTGGGAAAAGACCGACTACCTCATCCACGAGATCGCGGAGCGGGTTTAGTTACGCGGGCCGCATTTGGACAATCTGACGTTCAACTTCAAGGGCGCGACCAGAAGGTCAGCGCCCTTTCGTTTCACGTCACCTTGTCTCAAATGCGGCCCGCTCGCTGTCCGTCCTCTACCTGCGGCGTTGTCTTGCTCCGGATGCGGCAGTTAGGGACGTTCCTTTTCTGCCGGCAGTCTGGGATGTTCCTTGGGGTAGTCATTGGGGACGTTCTTTAATGACTGGTCGTTTAAGAACGTCCCCAACGACTACCCAGAATGAGAGTGGATAATCTCCCGTTTTTGGCCTATACCAGCGCTAAAAGTGGGAGATTATCCACTCTCATCGAGCAAGTGTCCGAAATTCCGCCCTCATTCCTTCTTAGGACCCTCCGTCCCCGAGGATTCGAGGCTCGTCTGCCGAATGGTTGATGCGGCAACGATGTCGCCATGTCACACTCATAGGTGGCCTGACCCAACCTGGAAGGAGCCTCCATGAGCCTTGACAACGTAACCCTGCGCGCCGCCACGCTCGATGACCTGGCCGGCATCGCCGCCATCTACAACCAGCTGTGGTGCAACACGCTGCGCAACCGCGGCGACGTCGAAGCTGCCGATTTCTGCGCGCGCTTTAACATCGCCATGCAGCTGCAGCGCTCCCCCATCGCACTCGTCGCCGAGACCGAGGGCCGCATTATCGCCGCCTGCTGCATCGGCATCTTCGAGGACGGCAAGCCGCGCACCAATCCCACGTGGGAGCCCTGCTATAACGAGATGTTTGCCCAGGCAACCGAGATGGCAAAGACCGCCGATGCCAAGCTCGAGGGCTCGCTCTTTGGAGACAGCCGCGAAAAGGCCACAGCGGATCGCTTTGCCGCCACAGGCAACGAATATGCCCAGGGTCAACTCAACTTGATTATCATTATGCCTGAATGGCAGGGCAAGGGACTCGGCCGCAAGCTCATCGACCTTGCGCGCGCCGAACTCGCCAAAGCCGGGTGCACCAAATTCTTCCTGATGAGCGACTGCAACTCCGACTGGCAGTTCTACGAGCACCTCAACATGAAACGCATCCTCGAGGACCACAGCCAGGACACCGGCGACGGCTTCATCGTCTACATGTACGGCGGCAACACCCAGGACTAACCCGCCAATATGGACCAGAACCACCACAAAGGTGCCTGTCCCCTTTGTGGTGGTTTGGAGCTCGATGCGGCGGAATGCTAGACTTGCGACGTATCAAATTGGGTCAAAACACAGGGCATACGCAGGGAAGGAGATGCCGTGGCGTCGCTTGCACCGTTCAAAACGTTCATTGCGCCCGCCACCAAAATCGTCGCCCGACTGCGAGGCTCGCTCACCTACAACAACGTGCCCTGCACCGCTCAAACACGCCCCTACCTGGGCCACGTCCCCTACTTTGCACCCAAGCTCGTTTCCGATCCCGAGCAGCGTGAGCAGTAATCCAAGATGCATCTAGCACCGCACAACTCGCGGCGCTACTGTTTTGGTGCAAAGCGACCTGTCCCCCTTGCGCCAACGCCGGGATTGTCGATGCTGCGACCGCGGCGCGATATGAGGCGCGAAACCTCGCCCAGCAACACGCCGATCACCACACCCATGAGGATCGGCAACTTTGACATCTCGGCGGGCGAGCTGTTAAGCGGCACGATTGTCGCAACAATCGAAAGCACGAGCTCTACCACCGGCACCGCAAGCGCTACCGCAAGCACCTTGCCCTCGAAGGGCGCGCGGAACACACGTGGGCGGTCGTCGTATTTACGCAGGCGCCAAAACGCCGGGAACATCGGGATATAGCTCATGAGCAGAAAGACGACGTTCATCGAGAAGAAGACCCAAAAGACGTCGGAACCTTCGCCCAGCGGAATCTGAAGCAGCAGCACCAAGCTGGCAAAACAACCGTTAATGAGTGCTGAGCCGTTGGGCATGCCTGTCTTCTTGGACACCAGCGCAAAGGGGCGCGGCATGTTGCCGTGGCGCGCGGCATAGCTCGCCACGTTGTTGACGCCAAAACTCCAGCAGATCATGTTGGCGAACAGCGTCACCAAAAAGGCCACGCCCACGACCATCGTCAGCGGGTGAGCGCGCCCCACCATGGCGGCAACCGCGTCCACAATGCCCGAATCGAGTGAAAGCTGCTCGGTGGGAACCGCGGCTCCAATACCGATGCCACAGATAATGTAGATCGCCGCGATGGCAACGCCACCGGCGATAACCGCTTTGGGGATATCGCGCGATGGGTTCTTCATCGTGCTGGCAAAGGTCGCGACCACCTCAAAGCCCATAAAGTTGAATAGGATGATTGAAAGATACGTCAGTGAGTTAGTGTCTCCCAGATCGGGGACAAAGGTCTTAAGCGACATATCGTTGGCAAAGCCGTTATTGCAGGCAAACCAGATGCCGACGATTCCCACCACGACGGTAATGAGCACCTTGATGACGGCGCCGCCATCCATGACCCAATCGGCCTCGGCCACCGGCTGCATTGCCATGACCGTGACGCCCCACACAAAGGCAAGCTCGATGGCAATTCGGACCCCAAGCGAAAATTCGATGCCCCATACCGCATTGATGACACTGGGGGACATGCAGGCGATACTTGCCACCCACAGTGGAAAGTTGACCCAATAGCACCAGGAGCAGCGCGCGCCCCAACGGTCGCCCAAGCCCAGGCGAACCCAATCGTACAGGCCGCCCTCGGAATCGAACGCCGTACCGAGCTCGGCCACCACCAGGCCATAGGGAAGCAAAAACGTAATGATGAGGAAGATCCACCAGAAGAACTGAACGTTACCCATGGCAGATGCCGGAGCAGCCGCCTCGATGGTAAAGACAACGCAGATAACCGAGAGGATGACCTCGAACAGGGAGAACTTTTTACCTGCCACGACACGCTCCCCCTACAGCAAAAAGGATGGCATCTGTACCGAAGGCGCAGCCCAAGGTAGGGTTGCAGGCCGCGTCACCGGTGCAGGTGCCATCCCAAAGAAAAGAGAGGATGCAATTGTTGGACCAACGCTCGCGGAACAGGCGCGTGTAGATAACGATACGCTGGTACATAGATACTCCGATCAAAACGGTCGCGCTCGCAACCGGAAACTATCAGCAATTGAATACGCGTCTGACCTGGGAAATTCAAGCGAACAATTGGCCTAACCCGCAATAAATCCCAGATCAGACGCGTACTCAATCAAAGAGGCGGGTACTCCGAAGTGGAGGCAACGGAGTGCCCAAAGAAAAACCCAGCCGACCAAGACATCGAATAAACCGACCATCAATGCCCCGAGATGGTCCGATTCACCGACCGTCCGATTGATCGGCTGGGTTCCCGAAGCATCACGGCTCGGAAAGTCAGACGTTTACTCGGCGTGCTCAGGTGCGCCAGATTGGCGCGAACGAGGAGCGTAGCGTACTGACGCTACGTAAGCGACGAGTGAACGCCAAGGTGGCGTGCCTGAGTTACGCCGAGGGCTCCTGCTGGGTAATGCAGTGGATATTGCCGCCGCCGAAGACGACCTGCTCGGACTGAACGCCGACGCACTTGTAGACGCCCTCGCCCCAGACCTCGTCGTAGATCTTCTGGAGCGTGTCAACGGCCAGCTGGTCGTTCTCGTCGCCGTACTGCGGGACGATAACGCCGTGGTTGGTGACCAGGTAGTTCATGTAAGAGGCGATCAGCGGCTCGTCGGGGACGCGCGGCTCGGCGTTCTCGTCGGCGTCGATGGTGTCGCAGGAAGCCTGATCCATGAACAGCGGGTTCACGGGCATGCAGAGCTTGTAGACCTTCATCTTGCGGCCCTTGGCGTCAACGGCGTTGGAGAGGGTCTCGTAGGCAGCGTGGCACTGCTCGTAGAACGGATACTCGGGATCGTCGGTCCAGATGCAGGCCATGACGCCCGGGGCGATGAACGTGGCGACGTCGTCGATGTGGCCGTTGGTCTCCTCGGGGTCGATGCCCTCCTTGACCCAGATGACCTTCTCGACACCCAGGTAATCCTTGAGGTGCTCGTCCATGTAGGCGCGGAGTTCCTCGCTCCAGGGCTCAAACTTCTTGTGGTACTTGGGCCAGATGGACTCGGGATCCTCTTCCTCCTCGAGCACCGCAGAGCAGGTGCGGCCCGGGGAAAGCAGGCACTGGTCAGTCACGACAAGGGTGCCCTCGCCGTCGACGGTGATGGAGCCGCCCTCGAGGATCATGTCATCGGGACGATAGCGGCGGCAGCCGGAAAGCTCAGCCATCTTAAGGGCAATCTGCTCGTCCTTGTCCCACGGGAAATAGAGGCCGTCGACGAGACCGCCGTAGGCGTTGAAGTGCCAGTGGTTGGCGCGCTTCTCACCCTTGCCGTTGATGACGTAGGTGGCGGCGGTGTCGCGGAACCAGGCGTCGTCGGTGGTCATCTCGATGACGGTGACGTTCTCGTCCTCCTCGAAGACGGCCTTGCAGTTGGCATAGTCGACCTGGTTGGCGCACATATAGACCGGGGTGAACTCGGCGATGGCGCGGGCGATGGCGGCATACTGCTTCTGAGCCGGCTTGGCGCCGTGGGCCCAGGTGTCGGTGCGGTGGGGCCAACCCATCCACACGCGATCCTGCGGGGCGAACTCAGCGGGCATAAAGAAGCCGTCGGCCTTGGGGGTGGACTCGGACTCGGTGATCGTACGCATAAGATTTCCTCCAAATCGAACGATCGCTTGCTGCGGGCGGGTTACCCGCAGCCTAAAACCAAGAGATGGTAGGCGCCCGTTCCCCGGCAAAGGTCGGGGCGCCCGGCGCCGGTTTTCACGGAGTCGCACCGGCAAGCGACGACGTAACCAAGTGCGCGGAGACAAAACGCACGAAGGATACGGAAGAGAGATTGGGGTGGGCGGTGGTTACCGGAGCTATCGCTCACACCCACCCCGGGGAATGGTTAGCAAACCTGTCGCTTGGGCACGTCTCCGAAGAAGCTAGAGTGCCCGGAGTCGGGAGCGACAAGCCCGACGAAGCGCACGTTGGTACGCGAGGAGGGTTGGAGCCCCAGAACCGGGTGCCCTAGTTCTCCTCGGCCTCGGCGGCCTCCTCAGCGAGACGCTGAGCTGCCAGCTCGGGAGTGAGGCCCTTGTACTCGGTCTCGCGGCCCTTGGCGCTGACGACGCGGACAACCTCGCCGATGAGCAGAAGCACGATGAAGATAACGATCATCGGGAGCTTGTCGCCAATTTCAGCGGCAGAGAGCGGCACCAGCGTTGCAACGATGGCCAGGATCAGCTCGATGCAAGGGATGGCCAGCATGACCTTCATCATGGCACCCTTAAACGGGAACGTGAAGATGCGCTCGCGGTTGGGGTCGTTCTTACGAAGGTTGAGGAACGCCGGGAACATCGGGATATAGGTGAGCAGCAGGAAGACGACGGAGGTGCCGAAGAGCATCCAGAAGACACCGTTGGAGATGGCGTCGATGGGCACGAGCTGCAGGCACAGCACCAGGGAGGCAACGATGGCGTTGACCAGGTTGGCGCCGTTGGGCATGTCGTCATCCGAGATCATCGAGGCGAAGACCTTGGGCATGTTGCCGTGCTCGGCAGCATAGCGAGCAACAGAGTTGACGCCGAAGGACCAGGCAGCCATGTTGGCGAACAGGGTGATCAGGAAGGCAATGCAGATGACCTTGAAGATCATGGAGTCGCCCACCATGGTCTGGACTGCGACGATCATGCCGTAGTCGGGGTCGATGGAATCGGCCGGCACCGCAGCGCCGATGCCAAAGCCAGCGAACAGGTAGATCACGGCGATGGACAGGCCACCGACGATGATAGCCTTGGGGATATCGCGAGCGGGATCGGCCATGTCGTCGGTCATGGTGCAGATGACCTCGAAGCCCATGAAGTTAAAGATGATGATCGACAGGTAGCCGAGAGCGTTGGTGTTGGTGAGCTCGGGCAGGAAGGTGGCAGCGGACATGTCGTTCGCAAAACCGTTCTCCATGGCATACCAAATGCCCAAAGCGCCAACGATAACGGCGACGGCGACCTTGATGATGGCGCCGCCGTTAAGGACCCACTCGGAGTCGGCCGCCTTGGAGCGGCCCATGAGGTAGACGATCCACACAAAGGCAAGATCGATACCCATCTTGGCGATCAAGTTGAACTCGACGCCAAAGACCATGCCCAAAATGTCGGGGAACATGGTAGCCAGCGAGGCGATCCACAGCGGGTAGTTGACCCAGTAGTAGTACGAGATGCGGGCGCCCCATTTGTCGCCCAGGCCATCGCGTACCCAGTCGTAAATGCCGCCCTCGCCGTCATAGGTGGTACCGAGCTCGGCGACAACCATGCCGTAGGGAAGCAGGAAGGTCAGAATCAGGAAGATCCACCAGAAGAACTGCTGGTTTCCAATGGCAGCAGCAGGAGCGGCGGCCTCGCAAACGAAGACGACGCAGATGATGGTCGAAATGACCGTCAAAAAGGAAAGCTTTTTCTTTCCGTCGCTCATGATGAGCTCCTTCGCTCAGTCTTGGACAGATCCGAGGCCCTAAGGTATTAAGGCAATTGCTTGGGCCTCGGTGAGCGGGCGACAGGAGACGAGCATCCGCCGCCCGCAAACGTGCGTTTAGCAGGCTTAAGGCTTAGAGCTGCTCGAGAGCTTCGAGAGCGGCGTGGAGCTCAGCCTTGGCGGAGTACTCGACACCCTCGTCGTTGAGCGGGGTGCGCTTGCCCAGGGCGGCAAGGAGAGCACGGACGGAGTGCTTGCGGTTCTCGGCCTCGACCCAGCACAGGGAGCGCTCGGGATCGTCCATGACCTCGTCGACGACCTCCTCGTTGCGGGTGGCCGGCAGGCAGTGCATGAACTTGGAGTTGGGGCCGGCGAAGTTCATCATGTCCATGGTGACCTGATACTTGGGATAGAACACGTCCATGTAGTTCTCGCCCGAGACCTCCTCGTCGTACAGGCCATACCACACGTCGGTGTAGATGAAGTCGGCGCCCTTGATGCACTCGATGTCGTCGGAGATGACGACAGAGCCGCCGGAGACCTTGCAGTTCTCCTCGGCGATGGCCATCATCTGCTTGCCGAACTCGGCGCGCTCCTCGACGGTGCCAACGTGCAGGCCGCCGTCGGGGATCTGGTGGCCCTTAGGTCCAAACTGGACAAACTTCATGCCGACCTTGGAGGCGATGAACATGAGGGAGACGCAGACCTGGGTGGCGTCGCCGATGAAGGCCAGGGTGCAGTCCTCGATCTTCTTGCCCTCGGGGAGGTTCTCGAGCATGGTCATGAGGTCGCCCATCTCCTGCGTGGGATGGTTGAACTCGGACATGCCGTTGATGACGGGCACAGCGGAGCCCTCGGCGAGGCCGACGACGTCCTTGTGACGGTCAACGCGAGCCATCATGATGTCGAGCAGGTCGCCCATGACGCGAGCGGTGTCGCCCAGGGACTCGTGGCCACCGAGCTGAATGGTGCCAGGGCCATAGAACTGAGCGTGGCCGCCGAGGTCGGTCATAGCGGTCTCGAAGGAAAGACGAGTGCGGGTGGAGACCTGCTGGAAGATCATGCCAAGGCTCTTGTTGCGGAGCAGGTGCGGATAATAACCGTCAACCTTGATGGCCTTCTTCATTGCCAGGCCAAGATCCTCGATAGCCAGGATCTGCTCTTTGGTGAAGTCGTTGGTGTCGATGAAATCCTTAGGCAGTGCCATGTCGATTTCCTTTCCGCCGGTCTTGCCGACTATTACTATGAGGCGCTCGAACATCACGCCTCGTGTTGACAAGACCATCATTCACCCGTATGCAATTTTTACCTAGTTTATTCGGGATTAAAGACCGTTCACGGAGTTACACCCCCTTTAAACCAATATAAACCCGCAGGTCAAGAGTTTACAGGGGGTTTACCATCTAGAACCGCGAACGGTATACGGCTATGCTGTATCTCGGCGCCTAATCCGCAATGGAACGAAGGGTTGAGACGTCTATATCCCACAAGGTATACAGGGCTCGGCCATAGATGAAATGAGATGGGACGGTGGCAGATGAACACCCTGATGTTCTTCTATACCCTAGCGATACTCGTGATCTGTATTGTGACGGCAGTGCTTTCGCTTGCCGCCTATGCCTCGTCTCGTCGACGCTTCTTTATCTATGGCAGCGGCGTTTTTATTTGCTATGCCATCGAGATGACCGAGATCTTCTTTTTTGAATACACGTTGCAAAACCAGAGTTTTCCAGCCAGCGACTATTACTCAATTACCATGCCTGTGTTGCGGACCCTTGTGGCGACCGCTTCACAAGCTTTTATCTGGCTCATTGCCATGGACTTGCTCGACAAACATTCAAAAAAGCAGTTTGTTATTCCCGTCGCAACGTTCTTCCTGAGCGAGCTGCTGGTCATTGTCGCTGTCCCCTACGGCCCCATGCATCAATGGCTCTACTACACGATGCGTCAGGTATTCCTTGTTTTCGTGGGGCTATATATCTTTTGGACGGCACGCAAGAGCACACAAGTCGAGCTGAAGGCACGCGTTAACAACCAACGAAAGCACCTGATTATCGGCGCTATTCTGGTCGGTTGCATCGTTGCCGAGGATTTCTACAACATTCTGATTGTCCCCATGAGTCTGGCGCCCTCTTGGCTGCAACTATATCTGTCCGAGCGCAACTTTAGCGAAAACGTCTTTGCCTGCTACTTTGCGATTCTGCTGATCATCTACTCCTACCACGTGCTTTCAATCCGCATGCAGGAGGCGCCCGAGGAAAAGAACGTCAGCGATCTTGATCGACACATCGAAGAGCAGATGCCCTTCTATCGCAACGCCTACAAGCTCTCCAACCGTGAGACCGAAGTTATGCGTCTGGTCGTACTGGGCAAATCGAACCAAGAGATCGCTGACGAGCTCTTCCTTGCCGTGGGCACCGTCAAGACCCACATCCACAACATCCTGGTCAAAACCGAACAGCAAAACCGCACGACGCTCATCCTCCACTTTTGGAAGCGATAACCTGCCAAAAAGGGACAGGTTTATTTTGGCAGGTTTTATCTGGGTAAACGCCAAAAACCGCCGCGAGGGAGCTACTTTCCCTCGCGGCGGTTTTCTAGCAGTAAAACCAAGTGAGTAGTCTTTTGGCGGGATGCCGAGCACACCTCAAAACGCCACAGCCCTGACCTGCGATTTTATTGAGCACTTGCCGCGATGTGCTCGGCGGATCCAAAAAAGTCTACTCACTTGCATCTGAGGCGTACCGGAAAGGCAAAAAAACGCCGCGGAAGGGGGCCGACTCCCTCCGCGGCGGTTGTTTGCGTTGGTTTTGCGACGGTTTTGCCCGCTTGCTACTCGCTGTAGCGGGTGGCGATGGCGGCTCGCACCATGCCGGTACTCATGAGGTACGTTACCAGGAAGTAGCCGCCGCAGGCTGCCAAGAAAATCGCACAGGTAAGGCCCACCGTGCCGCCGATGCTCATGTTGCCAAACGTGCTCACCAGCTCGATAATCACCTTGAGCGCCACAAAGGAGTGCGCCAGGCCCACTGCCAGCGGGAACAGGAAGAACACCGCTTGCTGCGCCATCACCGAATGGCGAATCTGGCGGTCGTCACAGCCGATCTGCGCCAGCACGCGATAGCTGCGGCTGCCATCTGCCACGTTGGAGAGCTGCTGGATCGACAGAATTGCCGCGCATGCAACGACCAGCACAAAGCCAATATAGATGGCTAGGTAGCTAATCATGCCGTTCATCTGCGCTGCCTGCGTATATAGCTCGGAGCGTGTCATGAAGACTCCCCACGACCCCGGCTCCTTGCCGTCAACGAGCAGATTGTCGAGCATGGTGTATTTAATGCTCTCGTCTGCCTTGGTCACATCCATCCCCTGCTTGTAGTTAACGAGCAGATTACTGGAATACGGCTGCAGATTAAGCTGGGACAGCAGCTCATCGGCAACGACCACGGTACCGGGATTGCTACCGAGCCCCGAGTTGGCGATGGCCGCCGTGTCCTCGTCCGACTTATCGGTTGCGGGCTTGAGCTCATGCCCACCCAAGGTGAGGGTATGGCCGCCGGCCATATATTTGGTGTACAGGTCGCCCAGCTCACCGCCCATATCACACGTAAGCACGTACTGGTCGCGGCCAATGCTCACCGGCTCCTCGCCCATCATCTGGCGCAGCTTGTTGTACTGGCTCGCCGGCGTCACAAACAGGCCCATATCATCGGCATTGCTGCCCTCGAGCACCTTGGGGAGCTTTTCGCCCATGGCCTTGCACATCTCGCCCGCCGTCACCGAAGGATCCGAGCCGCCAAGCGTATAGCTCAGATACGAGTCGATCTGCACATGTTCACCGGCAACATCGGCGATATTGACCTTCTTGCCGGTCTCGTTGCCATTATCTGCCGACTTGCCCTTGATACTTTCCGCAACGTTATCGGGATCGATACGGTCACCGTGCCATGCAGCGTACAAATCGACCGTTGCGTCTGCCAGCACCATGCGATCGGCCTCGGAAGGATTGACATACTCCTTGTAGTAGTCGAGCGTTTCGGGCGTGTAATAGACATACGTCTGAGACACGTCAACAGGGTTATAGCGCTCCAGGTTTTCGTTCATCACGTTGGCGATCGACATACCGCACGTCACCGAGGTGATGGCCAAAAACAGAATCATCGCGATGACGCCCATCGAAAAGCACACCGTATTGACCTTGGCCGAAAGCTGGCGCACGGTAAACATGTTGAGGCCGCGCCAATACACGCTGCGCAGGCTCTGCAGCAGCTTGATGAGCATGCCCGAGAGTCCCCAGAACAGGGCAAAAGTACCCACTGTAACCATAGCGGTCGTAATGCCAAACTGGCTCATGGCCTCTTGCAGCTTGCTGTCCGTCGCGGTTAGCGGGAACCCATCACGTAGCAGACGGTAATAGGCCACGCCCACAAGCACCACGCCCACGGCAAAGATGGCAATCGCGATCCAGGGGTTGCGTGTCTTGATGCTCTCGTTGCGACGCTCGGCACCCATGAGCTCAATGAGCTTAGTGCCACGCACGGCGCGAAGGTTCAGCAGTAGCGTGAGCACAAACATCACGAGCATGCAGGCAAGGGTCAGGTTGAACGCATGCACCGAGAAAAAGAAGTGGAAATTAGCGATCTGTGTCTTAAAGAGCGAGGCCGTAAAGAACGTCATGAGCTGGGAGAGCCCCACGCCCAGCACAATGCCGGCGACAAAAGCGCCGACCGAAACAAATACGGTCTCGAGCGCCATGATCGTGGCGACGCGCCCGCGGCGCATGCCGAGCACCTGGTACAGGCCGAACTCCTTTTTGCGGCGCTTCATGATGAAGTTGTTGGCATACACCATCAAAAAGGCCATGACGCCGGCCAAAAAGTACGTCAGGTAACCGAGCATGCTGCCCATGAGCTCGGACAGTCCCTCCTCCTTGATGCCGGCAATGTCGACCTGCATCGAGACGGTATTGAAGGCATAGAAGACCGTGACACCCAGGGTGAGCGTCAGCAAGTAGACGAGGTAGTCGCGGCCGGCGCGGCGGACGTTGCCCCAAGCGAGTTTACAGAGCATCGGAGCCTTCACCGCCCATCATGGCAACGACCTCCATAATGCGGTCGAAGAACTCGCGACGGTCGGTGTCGCCGCGGCGCAGCTCGGTGAAGATCTTGCCGTCGCGGATAAACAGCACGCGGCTCGTGTAGCTGGCGGCAAAGCTGTCATGCGTGACCATGAGCACGGTGGCGCGCAGGCGGCGATTGAGGGCCTCCAGGCTCTCGAGCAGCAGGCGGGCACTCTTGGAATCGAGGGCGCCGGTGGGCTCGTCGGCCATGATCATGGTGGGGTCGGTGACGAGCGCGCGGGCCGCGGCAACGCGCTGCTGCTGACCGCCGGACATCTGGTAGGGATACTTGTCGAGCACCTGACTGATAGACAGACGCGCGGCCACATCCTGCACGCGGGTCGAGATCTCTGCCGAGTTTGTGCGGGCAATGGTGAGCGGCAGGGCGATGTTCTCGCGTGCCGTGAGCGTATCGAGCAGGTTGGAGTCCTGGAAGATAAAGCCGAGCTCCTCGCGGCGGAACTGCGAAAGCTTAGCCTGCTTCATGCGTGTTACGTCCTGGCCGTTGATGCGGATGGTGCCGCTCGTGGCGCTATCGATGGTCGACACGCAGTTGAGCAACGTCGACTTGCCCGAGCCCGAAGCGCCCATGATGCCAACAAATTCACCGCGGTTAACCGTAAAGCTGACGTCGTTGAGCGCGCGGGTCACGTTGCCCAGCGCTCCATATACCTTTTCGAGATGCGCGACCTCCAGTACCGGGGTCGCCATGTGCGTGGTTTGCATACCGAGTCCTTTCTTGCGATTAGTCTACGGCATCTATAGTCGCAAGAAGACGAGTCGGTTACCATCGATATGGCTTACGCTTGCCTTACCGTTGTGTAAGGTACGGGTAGCTACCCTGCCGCGTGTTGATGTTGAGAGAGGACTCCTGTTGAAGACTGTTCATGTTGCCGCTGGGATCATTCGCAAGGAAGGATCTGACGAGCTGCTTGCCGTGCAGCGCGGCTACGGCGACATGCAGGGACTTTGGGAGTTTCCCGGCGGCAAGCTCATGCGCGGCGAGACACCCGAGGACGCCGTGCGACGCGAACTTATGGAAGAGCTGCAGGTAAAAGTCACCAACCTGCGCGATTTCTATACCGTTGAGTATGACTACCCCGATTTTCATCTCTCCATGGAGTGCTACTACTGCTCGCTCGCCGACGAATCCGATGAGCCCCAGAAGCACGACCGCCAGCTCGATATCCGCTGGATTCCACGCACCTCACTTGCCACGGTGGAATGGATGCCCGCTGACAAGGGGCTCATTGATGCCCTGATTGAGCTGAAGAAAGACCGGCTCGAGACAAGCTCCGCCGATGACGCCGTGCCCAACACAGCCGACAAACCCGCCACCAAACCCAAGCGCGCACCTAAGCGCCGCAGCAAGAAGCGTCCCAAGCCCGGCCTGCTCGACGGCATCGATACCTCGGACCTCTCCGCTGACGAGCGCGAACTGGTCCGCCGTCGCGCCGCCATCAAAAAGTCCATGAAGGGCAACAAGCGCGCCAACACCAAGCCCGAGCTGCTCGTACGTCAGCGCCTACGGGCCGCGGGCCTTACGGGCTATCGTTTGGAATGGAAGGTACCCGGCAAGCCCGACATCGCCTTTCCCGGGCGCAAGATCGCCATCTTCGTCAACGGCTGCTTTTGGCACCGCTGCCCCAAGTGCAACCCTAGCCAGCCCAAGCGCAACGTTGAGTTTTGGGAGGCAAAGTTCCGTCGCAACGTCGAGCGCGACCGCGCTGCCGTGGCGGCACTCACTCAAATGGGCTGGACACCCATAACCATCTGGGAATGCGAGCTCCAAAAAAGACCGCATCGACGCCACGATGGAAAAGGTCATCGAGCAGGTGCGCGCCACAGAGCCGCAGCGCTAACAGCGAGCATTCACACGCTACGCACGTCCGCGCCACATCCACGTCACAAACCTTAGAAAGCCCTTAAGCTCAAAACCTTTCAAGAGTGTTACTCGATACCTCTGACCTGCAGTTTCATCGTAACACCAAACCAGGTTAAGCCTTTCTTTAGCGCTTCTTTGCGGCAGCCGCGGCATAATGTAGCCAGCGCACGGGACCTAGCAGCAAACCCCGAGCGCATCCTTTTGGTGGATATCGAGGAGGCCGCAAAAGCATGCATTCTTCCAATGACGCAGCACAGCAGCCATCCCTAAAACATGCAAACCTTTTCTCCTTCCCCCCGACACAGAGAAACGGCCTCCTCGACTCCCCCACCACAAAAACCAAGCGCTCAGCCGATCAGAGCCTCAACTTACGAGCATCCTTCGAAAAGCTCCAAGCATCCCTAGACAAGGCGTTCCCCGAACAGGCAAGAGCAATCTAAGCCCATCGCGCTTTATACTGATGCCATGCGAAACATGGATCACATAGAATTGCACCGCGGAGGACGCGAGGAAGCGTTTCCCGAGACCGCCGAAGACTGGCCCTATATTGCCGAACGCGCAGAATTCGCTCGCTATCCGGGCAATTCCGTCCCCTGGCACTGGCATTCCGAAGTTGAGCTTTTCTATATGGAGCAGGGAGCGATTGACTATCGAACGCACGCGGCTCATGAGCACGTACGCTTTGAGGAAGGGTCCGCCGGCTTTATCAACGGCGGCGTTTTGCACAGCACGCTGCAATCACCCAATTCGGCGCCAGCCATTCAAATGCTGCATATCTTTCAGCCGTCGATGCTCGGCGATCCCGCGGGACGTCTCCAAAAGCGCTACATCAACCCATTGCTTCAATGTCGAGGCGTCGATGTGCTCAAATGGTCACCCACCAATCCCGACGATATGCCCTTTATCGATTTGCTGAAGAGCTCCTTTAGCCACGACCTTCAACGGCCGCAGAACGAGATGGCGCTTCGAAATAGTTTGTCAGAGCTCTGGATTCAGATTAACGCCAAGACCGAACCGCTCTTTTCTTCCGACGGCGCCTCTTGGATGACCAGCCGCGACGTACAGTTCAAGGCAATCCTGGACTTTATCCGCGCAAACTATGCAGCCGCTATAGATGTGCCCCAGATGGCATCTGCAGCCGGCGTAAGCGAAAGAGAGTGTTACCGCATTATCGAAACTTGTGCAGGAACGACCCCGGCGGCATATCTACGCGCATACCGCATAAACCGTGCTTGCGAACTTTTGGCACACACCACGAGAACGGTACAGACAGTCGCGCGCCAATGCGGATTTATAACAGCAAGCCATCTTGGCCAGGTATTTAAAGAACAAATGGGGTGCACTCCTTCGAGCTATCGAGCAGCGAGGCAGAATCTCGATAGCACCAGGCAGAAATCCCGCTAGCCCTTCTTCTGTCACCGCATCAAACTTGCAGGCAAACAACAGAGAGGAGCAATCATATGAAGCACTTTGACCATATCGTATTTGACGTTGATGGGACATTGGCAGATACAGAAGAAAGCGTTCTGTCATCGCTTGTCCAGATTGTCCAAGAAGAGACCAGCAAAACGCTTCCCCGACACGAGCTTGACTTTGCCCTCGGCATACCCGGCAAGGATGCCCTTGAGAAACTTGGGATCTACTCGCAGGCAACGTTGGATCGCTGGTGCCAAGTTGCCGCCAGCTTTAAAAGCACCATCAGCGTGTTTCCAGGTTTGCTTGAAGTCATCGCAACGCTCGCCGATAGCGGCTGCAAACTTGGCATCGTCTCCTCACGTGCGCGCGACGAATACGCAAAAGAAATTGCACCCCTTGGTTTCGATAAGTATTTTGAGCACATCATCCTTGTCGAAGACACAACCGAACATAAACCCGCACCCGCACCCATGCTCGAATATCTCCGACGTGCGGGCGCGAATCCTGGCAACGTCGTCTACGTTGGCGACACCGTCTACGACGAACAATGCGCAACTTCAGCAGGGGTCAGTTTTGCCCGAGCAGCATGGGGATCACACCAAGATATCCCAAACGCCACCTACAACCTCAAAACCCCCAACGACCTACTAACCCTAACAACCAAATAACCCACGCGCCCCACCCTTTCAGCCCCAACGCCACAAGGGCGACGACCTCGAGCAGGTCAACTTGGGGGGGGACGAGGGGTTAGTTCCCCAAGTCTTTCCGCAGGGGGCAAAAAGCCTCGCCGCACGAAGTGCGCAGCGAGGCTTTTTGCATGCCCGAGGACGATTGGGGAACTAAGCCCTCGTCCCTCCCCGGGATATGTAGCGAGTCGGAGTACCCTTGCTGTTACTCTGCTTTGCCCACGGAGTTGAGGTTGGTCATGCGGATCTTAACCAGCTCGGTGATCTCACGCATGCCCTCCTTGGCCGGCTTCTTGGGATCGAAGCAGGCAGGGTTCTCGGCCATGTAGGCCATGAAGCCCTTGGTGTAGGCCTGACGCAGCTCGGTGGCGTAGTTAACCTTGCAGATGCCGTTCTTCACAGCCTCGGCAACCTGCTCATCGGGCACACCGGAGGTGCCGTGCAGGACCAGCGGCACGTCGACGGCATCGCGGATGGCCTTGACCACGGACTGCTCGATGTGCGGATCGCTCGTGTACACGCCGTGGCTGGTACCAACGCCGATAGCCAGCGAGGTGCAGCCAGTGCGCTCGACGAACTCCTTGGCCTCGGCAGGATCGGTGTAGGGGCTCTCGCCCTCAACCGCGGGACCGTCGTCCTCCTTGCCGCCAACCTTACCGAGCTCGGCCTCGACGGGCACGCCCATGGCGCGGCCAGCGTCGGCGACGGACTTGGTCAGGGCGATGTTGTCCTCGAAGGACTCGTGCGAACCGTCGATCATGACAGAGGTGTAGCCCGTGCGGAAAGCCTGCATGCAGCGGTCATAGCCATCGCCGTGATCGAGGTGCAGAGCGACAGGCACGGAAGCGCGCTCGGCGGCAGCCTTGACCATGCCGTAGAAGTAGTCCAGACCAGCGGTCTTGATGGTGCCCGGGGTGGTCTGCATGATGACGGGGGACTTGGTCTCCTCGGCAGCGGCCAGAACGGCCATAACAAACTCGAGGTTCTCGACGTTGAAAGCGCCAACAGCGTAGTGGCCGGCCTGAGCGTCCTTGAGCATCTTTTCGGTGGTAACAAGTGCCATGAGCGTTTGCTCCTCTCCCTCGCCCGCATCTGGACATCGGGCGTAGTTGTTCACAAGGCGTTTTACCTTGCATTTTGCTGCGCTCATTGTATGAAATTCAGCAGCTTTGCACGTGCGAGATATTGAGCCCATGCAGGTCAATACAGTCATTTTTGAAAAGCAAACGGAAGAAATTTGAGCCGAGTGAACATGTTCGATATTGAATTTTGGGCGTTCAGCGTCTTTCTTTTATAGAAAAGATAAGTAATCGAAAGGTGTTTTCTTACTCAAAAAGAAAATGAACGAAAATAGAGTCAACACAATTCCTGCAAATTTCAGACGATGATGGAGCAGATATGGCCCACGCAACAACCCGAGCTTTCGCCGACGAGCGTCGTTCCGCCATCATGGAGATGCTCGATCATAATGCCTCGGTGCAGGTAGCAGAAATCGCCCAGACCTTTGGCGTGTCCTCCGTCACCGCCCGCGCCGACCTGGACGCGCTCGCCGAAGCAGGCAAGCTGCGCCGCACGCATGGCGGTGCCGTATCGCTCCACAAACGCCTGACCGTTTCCACGCAGGATCGCCGCATCAACGTCAATGTCGCCGCCAAGCAGGCCATCGCACAAAGCGCCATCGAGCTCGTCAATGACGGCGACACGTTGCTCGTCGACTCGGGCACCACGGCGCTCGAGTTCGTCCGGCTCCTCGATCAGCGCGACGGTATCACCGTCATCACGGCCGACATTACCATTGCCGATTACATCGACGAGAGCATGCCCTCAGTCGATGTCGTCATGCTGGGCGGGGCGCTGCGCAAAGGCCATCGTTATTTGTACGGACCGCTCACTATGCAGGCGCTCCAAATGGTCCATGCCGATCTGGCCGTCATGTGCCCCGGCGCCTTTGTCCCCAGCTGCGGCTTTACGACCGACTTTCCCCAGATGGCCGAGACCAAAGCGGCTATGGTCGGTGCCGCCCGTCAAAGCGTCGCCCTCATGGACGCCAGCAAGGTTAACGGACGCGGCATGTACCGCTTTGCCGAACTCGCCGACGTCGACTCCATCGTGATGGACAGCGACCCCGATAATGCCGTCGCCACCTCAATCGCCGAGATCGTCGACAACGCCCGCCCAAATCTCCTCATCGCCGGCGCTTAAACAAAAACCACCACAAAGGTGCCTGTCCCCTTTGTGGTGGTTGTGATGGTTGAGCGTCAAAAGTGAACGTGTCGCTACTTGGAAAGCTCGTCGGCGAGGGCCTCGATCTGGGCGCGCGATGCGTCGTTGAGCGAACCCAGGACGGTCACTTTGTTCTGCGTCAGGGCGATGTCCTTCATGCCCTCGAGCTCCTTGGTCATAACCTTGGCAGCGGCAGGCGCCCAGGAACCGGCCTCGACGAGCGCAACCGTGCGGTTCTGATAGGCGTGCTCGGCAAGCGTATGGATAAAGGTGCTCATGAACGGGAAGATCTCGCCCTGATAGGTGATGGAAGCGAGCACCAGGCGGTCGTAGCGGAACGCGTCCTCAACGGCCTCGGCCATATCATCGCGAGCCAAGTCAAAGACGGAGACCTTCTGGCCGCGGGCCTCGAGCGCAGATGCGAGCTCCTCAACGGCAGCTTTCAGATGGCCATACACGCTCGCATAGGCAATCGTGATGCCCTCGTCCTCGGGCTGGTAGCTCGACCAGGTGTTGTAGGTGTCGAGGTAATAGCCCAGGTTCTCGGTCAGCACGGGGCCGTGAAGCGGGCAAATGATCTGGATGTCCAGATTGGCGGCCTTCTTGAGCACGGCCTGCACAAACTTGCCGAACTTGCCCACGATGCCAAAGTAGTAACGGCGCGCTTCGCAAGCCCAGCCCTCGGGATCCTCGATGTCGTTGGCGCCAAACTTGCCAAAGCCGTCGGCACTAAAGAGCACCTTGTCGGTGGCCTCGTAGGAGAACAACACCTCGGGCCAGTGAACATTGGGGGCACCGACAAAGGTTAGGCTGTGGCCGCCCAGGTCGAGCACGTCGCCATCTTTGACGACCATCTTGCGCTCGGAGAAGTCGGTGCCAAAGTAGTTGACCATCATGCGGAAAGCACCCATGCTAGCCACAATCTGCGCCTGGGGATAGCGCTCCATAAAGGCGGCGATACCGGCGGAATGATCGGGCTCCATGTGATGGACAACCAGGTAGTCGGGCGTACGGCCATCGAGCGCGGCCTCGAGGTTGCCGAGCCACTCGTCGACAAAGCCAGCGTCGACCGAATCGGCGACAGCAATTTTATCGCCCAAGATAACATAGCTGTTGTATGCCATGCCGTTCTCGGACACGTCGTACTGGCCCTCGAACAGATCGATGTCGTGATCGTCGACGCCAATGTAGCGGATATCCTTGGTGATCTCCATCAGGCAAAGCCTCCTAGATAGACAAAAGAACCCGTCTATCATAGCACTCGCCTTTAGAGCCACAGCTATCTGCCGGCATCCTTACCGATTGTTATTGAAATGCGATAAAGCTCCGTTTACCTGCAAAAACTATGCGCGAGGCTCTGCCGTGCTATGTCGAACGATGAGCTGACCGGGGATGCGAATGGCGACGGTTTTGTCCGTTGCCCCCGCCTTGGGAACCGCGTGCTCGAACACCTCGCGTCCACGCTGATGCAAATCAAATCGAACGGTCGTGAGCTCGTTGTGTGCGACAAAATTATCGAGCGAATCGTCGACGCCCACCACGCTCACGTCCTCGGGCACGCGCAAGCCGCTATCGCGCAGCGCTGCAATGGCGCCATTTGCCATCTGATCGTTTGCCGCATAGATCGCCGTCATGGTGCGATCGTGCTCGGCCAGGTACCTACCGGCCTCGTAACCGCTGTTGGCAGACCAGTCGCCCTCGAGCGGCTCTGCCGGCTCGATGTGTTTACGCTCGAGTGCATCCTGCCAACCGGCGCGACGAAATTGTTCGTCGACCGAGAACGACGGGCCGCCAATATAGCGAATCTGCTCGTGCCCCAGCTCAAACAGGTGATCCATAAGCAAGAGCGAGCAGCCGTAATGATCGGAGTCAACCGTAGTCACCCGCGGGTGCGCATACATGGTAACGATGACCGTGCCAATACCCGGCAACGGATCGAACGTCTCAAAATCGGGAGCCATACGGCTCATGCCGATAATGATGCCGTCCACGGGCAGCGCGGCCATACGGCGTGTTGCCTCGGCAAGAGAGAATTCCTCGGTCTTGGACATCTCGACCAGTGTGATGGCGCAATTATGCTCGCGAGCAGCGCTGGCGATGCCGTCGATCATTGAAAGGTTGCCAAACTTGGTGACATCGTTGACGCACAGGCCGACCGAATGGTAACGGCCGTCACGCAACGAACGGCCGGCATAGCTCGGACGGAAGCCGAGCTCTTGCATAGCGGCTTGCACGCGCTGGCGCGTCTGTTCGTTAACGTTGGGCAATCCGTTGGCAACGCGCGAAACCGTCTGTTGCGAAACACCGGCAGCGCGGGCAACGTCGGCCATGGATACCGGACGCGTACCCGTATCGTTGAAAGGGCGCCTTGCCACAAAATCACCTTCGCTCTCGCAAGATCTGAATAGTGCGAATGTCGGCCCGGGCAGAAACACACCCCGCGCCGAAGCCCGCTATCGTCGGACGCATGTTAACGTACTCTACTTTTTCTATCAGCGGTTCTTTTGCTCCATATGTCCATACGGCCACACCGTTCACGGCCGAAAATCTACCGATTACCAGATTCTCAAAAAAGGAGATACATTGTGTTATGAGTACGTTAACATACCCTTTAACGTGCGGCGCCGCGAACGTCTGGTTTGTGGTGCTCAATATTGTTAACGTACTCATAATGACACGGACCAGTCTCTCCGGCGTCAAGGAAAGGACCCGTATGACCGCCCCCGACGAAAAGATACTCGCCACCCTCACCAAGCTGTTTGAGGAGGAGTTTGGCCCCATCGACGAGCGCCAGGTGCTCTACGTGCACGCGCCCGGCCGTTCCGAGATCAGCGGCAACCACACCGACCACGAGGGTGGCCACGTTATCGCTGGCTCGCTCGATGTCGCTGTCGACGGCATCGCCGTGGCAACCGACTCCAACAAGGTCCGCATTGCCGATGAGGGCTACCCTACCTTTGAGATCACGCTCGACACGCTGGATGTTCAGGAGTCCGAGAAGGGCACGTCCGCAAGCCTCGTGCGCGGTATGGCCCACGAGATCGCAGCCCTTGGCGTTGAGCCCCACGGCTTCGACTTCGCCTTCACCTGCTCCGTCCCCTCGGGCGGCGGCCTTTCCAGCTCTGCCGCCGTCGAGGCCGCATACGGTCGTGCCATGGAAACCCTCTGGGGCGCACCTGCCATCGAGCCCGTCGCGCTCGCCCAGATGAGCCAGCGCACCGAGAACAACTACTACGGCAAGCCCTGCGGTCTGATGGACCAGGCCGCCGTATGTCTGGGCGGCCTTGCCTACATGGACTTTGAGGACCAGGCTCAGCCTAAAACCCAGAAGCTCGAGCTCAACTTTGAGGATCACGGTTATGCGCTCGTGCTCGTTAAGGTCGGTGCCGACCACGTGGCCGCCACCGATGACTACGCCGCCGTTCCGCGCGAGATGCAGGACGTCGCCGCCGAGTTTGGCAAGGCACGCCTGTGCGAGGTAAACGTGGCGGACTTTGACGCCAAGCTCCCCGAGCTGCGCGCCAAGCTGGGCGACCGTGCCTGCCTGCGCGCCGTTCACTACTGGTACGAAAACGGCCTGGTCGACAAGCGCTGGGCAGCCCTGAACGCCGGCGACATCGACCAGTTCCTGGTCCTGACGCGCGAGTCCGGCGCCAGCTCTGCCATGTACCTGCAGAATGTCGTTGCCAAGCTGGGCTCCGAGCAGCCTTCCATGTATGCCCTGGCGCTGGCCGAGCACGTGCTCGACGGCCGCGGCGCCGTTCGTATCCACGGTGGCGGCTTTGGTGGCACCATCCAGGCCTTCGTGCCGCTCGACCTGGTCGACACCTTCATCGCCAAGATGAACGGCTGGCTGGGCGAAGGCTCTGCCCGTCACTACGCCATCTCTGACAAGGGGGCTTACGCGGCATGGCTGTAATGACTGACGTGCGCGAGGCCGCGCAGAACCTGATCGAGTACGCTATCCACCGATCGATGATCGGCCAGGACGATCGCATCTGGGCATACAACACCATTTTGGAGTGCATCGGCGCCACGGGCCCCGCACTCGATATGGCCTGGGCGCTCCAGGTTGAGAAACTCTCGCTCTTGCACCCCGATACCTTGCCCGACTTTGACCTTGAAGGCACGCTTGCCGCGCTTTCCGAGACCGCCGTTGCCAACGGCGCCGCCGAGGACACGGCGTCGGGCCGCGACCGCATCGCCATGCGCATCATGGGCGCGCTCATGCCGAGGCCTTCGGTTGTAAACGAGGAATTCAACGGCCGCATGGGCGTCAACGAGCCCCGCGCCGCGACCGACTGGTTCTACGGCCTGTGCTGTGACACCGGTTACGTGCGCCGCGCCGCCATCGCGCGCAACATTAAATGGAGCACTTCCACCAACTGGGGTGACCTGGAGATCACCATCAACCTGTCCAAGCCCGAGAAGGACCCGCGCGATATCGCCGCGGCAGGTGTAGCCAAGAACACGGGCGAGAAGTATCCCGCCTGCCAGCTGTGCATCGAAAACGAAGGCTACCCTGGACGCTCCGCCGCAACCGACGGCGGCGCCCACCCCGCCCGTCAGAACCTGCGCGTTATCCCCATCCAGCTCGACGGCGAGCGCTGGGGCTTCCAGTACAGCCCGTATGCGTACTTTAACGAGCACTGCATTGCTATGAGCTCCGAGCATCGTCCGATGCACGTCGACCGCAAGGGTCTGACCTGCCTGCTCGATTTTGTGGACCTGTTCCCGCACTACTTCATCGGTTCCAACGCCGACCTGCCTATCGTGGGCGGCTCAATCTTGTCGCACGACCACTTCCAGGGCGGCGCACACGAGTTCCCCATGATGCATGCCACCGAAGTCTCGCAGTTTAACGTGCCCGGCTTTGACCAGGTCAGCGGTACCGTGTTGCAGTGGCCGCTTTCGGTGCTGCGACTGCGCTCGCACGACCGCGCCCAGTTGCTCGACGCTGCCGAGAAGATTATCCTCGCCTGGCGCGAGTGGACCGACGAGTCTGTGGGCGTTATCGCGCACACGGCCGACGGCGTAGCGCACAACACCGTGACGCCCGTCATCCGCCGCGTCGACTCCCGCGGCAACGCCGGCGGCGAGATCTACGAGGCCTACCTAACGCTTCGCTGCAACATCACGACCGGCGATCATCCGCTGGGCGTATTCCACCCGCATGCCGAGTATCACCATATTAAAAAGGAGAACATCGGTCTGATCGAGGTCATGGGCCTGGCGATTTTGCCGCCGCGCTTGGTTCCCGAGCTCGGCGTTGTCCGCGAGCACCTGCTGGCGGCTAAAGCCGATACCAGCTACGACCTTGCCGGCGCGCTCGAGGGCGACGACCTTTGCCGCAGCCACGCCGCATGGGCCGAGGACGTCTTTGCCCGCCGCGCCGATGAGCTTACGGCGGATAACGCCATCGATATCCTGCACGAGGAGGTCGGCATGGTGTTTGGCCACGTGCTCGACAACGCCGGCGTCTTTAAGTGGGACGAAGCCGGCCGCGCCGCCCAACAGCGCTTTATCGACTCGCTGTAATGATCCCTTGGGGACGGAGGAAAACGGATCATTTCGTCTTCAAGACAACGGCGCCCGCCGGCAACATCGCCGGCGGGCGCCGTTTTTTGAGTGTAGTCATTGGGGATGTTCTTAAACGACTGGTCATTAAAGAACGTCCCCGACGACTAATGACTCGAGCGTGGAAAATCTCCCACTTTGAGCTCGTATGGGCACCAAAAGCGGGAGATTATCCACGCTCATTCTATTAGGAGTCGCAACCGCTACAACTCTACGACCTCAACGCCGTTGTAAATCTCGTCCCAGCGGTCCATGACCAGGTGGCCGGTCTTGGGATCCATGGCGTTGAGCTTGCCGCAGGTATTGGCGGTCTTGAGCACCGTGACGTCGTCGGCACCAGCAGCAATTGCATGCGCAAAGCCGGCGATGGTCGAGTCGCCGGAACCCGTCGCGTTCACAGCCGCAATCGCGGGCGTCTTGGCGCGGAACGCGCGGCCCTCGTGGAAGCCCACCGAACCGGCAGCGCCCATCGAAACGACGACCCAGGGAATACCGGCAAAGCGGCCATCGGCGGCAAGCGCCTCGCGCAGGGCATCGACATCATCGGTCGTAAAGGACGTACCCAGCAGGCCGTTAATCTCGGTCAGGTTGGGCTTTACGAGCTCAGGCTTAGCGTCGGACTCCAGCGCGGCCTCCAGCGATGCGCCCGAGGTGTCGAGCAGCACCTTGGCGCCCGCCTCTTCGGCGATCTTGACGAGCTCGGCATAGTAGCCGGCATCGACGCCACGCGGCAGCGAGCCCGAAAGCGTCACAACGTCAGCCTTCGCTGCAAGCTCGGCGAACTTGGCCGTAAAGGCCTCGAGCTCGGCTGGGACGATCTGTGGGCCGCTCTCCAGCAGCTCGGTCTGATTACCCTCGTGCAGAATATTCAGGCAAATGCGCGTCTCACCGGCGATGGGCACAAAGTCATTCTTGACGCCATCGGCATCCATGAGCTCGGCCATATAGGCACCCATGTGACCGCCAAGCAGGCCGGTCGCAAGCACATCGTCGCCCAACTGCAGCAGCACACGACTCACGTTGAGACCCTTGCCACCAGCGGTCTTTTCGGGCGTCACGCGGTTAACATCGTCGATGACCAGCTTGTCGAGCTGATAGCGCGTATCAATCGACGGGTTCATGGTAACGGTCAGAATCATATTGAACTCCTGTTTAGAAAACCGGCCCGCGCCCCATCACAGAAACGCGAGACGTCAATTAAAAAGCTGCAGAATGCCAGGTACCGCCAAAACGAAGCACACAAGCTCAGCAAGCAAAAGTGTTATCGGAGCAGCTCGCCCGCCAGATGGCTTCGCAGCGTCGACTGGTCTGGCGTTCGGTAGAACGCCGGAACCCCACTAGTCGTGGTATTCGCCGCGGTCCCACTTCTCCAGGAACTCGTCAAAGAAGTGCGGGTCAGCCTGAGCCTCGGCGTCGGCCTTGTTGCAGGCATCAATCTTGGCAATCAGGGCATCGTGCTCGGGAGTCTTGTCGTAGGGCTCCTCCAGGAAGGCAAGCATGATATCGGCCATCAGGAACTCGCCGGTGATCTTGCCGCCAAAGCCCACGATGTTGGCGTTGAGCTCGCGACGGGCATACAGGGCAGAGGTCATGTCGCGAACCAGGGCGCAGCGGGCGCCGGGAACCTTGTTGACGGCGTTGGTGATGCCGATGCCGGTGCCGCACAGGGCCACGCCAAAGTCGGCCTTGCCGCTGGCAACAGCCTCGCCCACGGCCTTACCGTAAATGGGATAGTGCGTACGGGTGTGGCTGTAGGTGCCGCAGTCAAGCACCTTGTAGCCAGCCTGCTCCAGGCGGTCGGCCAGATAGATCTTCTCGTCCGTAACGATATGGTCGCAACCGATTGCGATGGTCTTCTTCATCAGAACGTCCTTTCGTCTGAATTCACAAGTTGAGATAGAAGTTCGAGTTCTCGGTGGCTCTCGTTAGGCCATCTTATTGAGCATGTCGACACGGATCTGGTGACGGCCGCCGGCGTACTGGGCGCGCAGGAACTCGCGGGCGATCTTCTTGGCGACCTCGGTGCCCACAACGCCCGGGCCCATGGTGACCATGCGCGAGCCGTTGTGTTCGCGGGTCATGTAAGCGGAACGCTCATCGGAAATGTTGGCGACGACCATGCCCTTGATCTTGACGGCGGCCATATAGGAGCCGACGCCGTACTTATCGAATGCGAAGCCCTGGGAATCCTTGTGCTCCAGCAGGTCCTTGGCAACGGCGGTGGCGGAATCGACAAAGTCCGCGGCAGGGGTCTCGGAATAGTCGACGACCTCGTGACCGTCGGCGATGAGCATCTCCTTGATGGACTCCTTCATCGACATACCGTCGGCATCGGAAGCGATTACAACTCTCATGACATCCTCCTTGAGAGATACGCAGGTGCGTAGTTTCTGTTTGGAAGTGTTGAATCGCGTTCAGGTCCGGGCATCTGAATGTGCGGTTCTTCACTGTTCATGTTTATTTGAACACATTCGAACATTAACTGCAACAATAATTTGTTTGTCTTTGTTCTTTTTTGAACAAATACCGTTCGCGGATGGTTGCTGACCGTTTGGACTCAGAAAAGGCCCGGCTTACCGCGCATTCAACAAACAAAAGGGCGGCCGAGAACGTGTCTCGGCCGCCCTTCGGCGGTATGCCCCAGTATATACAGCTGTTTTAGCTACTCGGACTGCCCGCCCTTTTTTGGCGTGCTTGGACGGAGCGCTCAGAAAGCGACCCGTCAGATAGTTCGCCGGGCCGGAAATATCAATCCCCAGTAGCACGTGCCCCAGCCACAAAAACGCCGCGAGCACCAGCAATGGAATCACGCACGAGGTCACGATCATCACGATGACGCCTTCGATCAGATCGGTCACCTGCTGCACAATTTCATCGGTAATCTGCTTGGCACCGCTGGTCACCGATGTGACGAGACCCGAGGCACCGTCGGCAAGCTGCTCAAGCACATTCTTGGACTCTGTGGACTCGGTCTTTTTCTTGCTTGCTTTGGAGCTGTCGCTATCTGCCGCATCCGCAGCCTTTTGCTGAGCTTGCTCAATACTTACGCGATACGTTTCATCGACCTTCTGCGACACCCATACGCTTGCGGGCACCAACACCATGCCAATTATGGCGACCACCAGCACACGCGTTGCCACGCGGCGAATGACTGTGCTCGTGCTCCAGCGTCCGTGAATGCCAAGTGAGATCGCAAAGAGCACCAGCGCAAACGGGATCAGGATGCCCAGGCCAACCGACCACAAAATCGTAAGCAAATATTTCTCTAGGTATAGCACGGCAAGCACGATACCAAGGTTGCCTGAAAGCTGTGCGAGCTGCTCGGCGACTGGCGTTCCCGTATCGCCCGGCAGCGCAGTGATACCCGCAGATAGGGCGACGCACGAGGTCGTGAGCGCCAAAACATTGCCCTTCTTTTGATCGATGACCTCGATGGTGGAGTCCCAAGTCTTGGTATCGGCAAAATGCGGACGAGCTACAAAGCCCGACAGCAGCGCCAGTACCACGAGCGCAACGATAAAGCCAATCTGTAGCTTTTTGTTTGCGCACACGATATCGGACAGGCTGGGCTGTAGCTCGGTTACCGTCGTATGCTCAGTTATCTGGACAGGACGCCCATGGGCCATCTCGTGCGCACCTCTTTTTTGTATTGACCCGTTATCCGGCATTTGGATACCTCCTCATTCCGGCCTGTATTGCGGGTGAAAGTATACCCATCCAGCGAAAAACCGAACGGGAGGGCGTGCAGAAGCTCCATAACGCTGCTAGTCGAACAGTGCCATTTCAAAACTATGCCGGTTTACTACCGTAAAACCGATAGGACCGACCACATTTGCTATTAGCAGAAAATGGCAAGCTTTCTACCTGCGGCTTTGATAACGCTGTTCTTTCTATAGTTGAAAGAATACGATTCATCGTAGTAAACCGGCATAGTTTTGTAACCGACGGGTCGAGTCGGCACCGCAACAAACCTAATAACCCGTTTTCTTCCATCCTCAAAGGATCAAATGCATGGCAGGAGTGTCCCTAACTGCCGGCAGATAAGGAACGTCCCCAAGTGCCGGGTAAAAAGAAAAAGCCCTGTCGCGAGTCTGCGGCAGAGCTTTTGGAAGGGGACTTGGTTGTGCGGACTCGTTAGGCGAGCTTGGCCTCGAGCTCGGCGATGCGCTTGTAGGCATCGATGGTAAAGCGGGTCTGCTTCTCCAGGATCATAGTGGTCATGAGAGTGTCCTGAGCGTGAGCCATGATGAAGGTCATCTCCATCTCGCCACCGCCGGCCTCCTGCGAAAGCAGCTTGGTCTGCGTGTCGTGGGCACCGATGAGCGCATCGCCGGCATCCTTGTGCAGCTGCTCGGCCTTCTCAAAATCACCCTCGCGAGCAGCATCGAGCGCTGCAAGCAGATCGGTCTGGGCGTCACCTGCGTATGCGACGATCTCGAATCCAACCATCGAGATTTCTTCTTTGGTTGCCATATTGCGTTCCTTTCACATATGAACCAATGGAGAGCATCGCGTCCGGGCATACGCGCTGCGTTCTGTATGGCAGAAACATTAACATTCAAACAAAAAAGAACAACGCAAAACATAATTTCAAGCTATGAACGGTCAATTTTCACCCGTGAACGGTTTCCAAACCATTTCGAACAATATCAAACATGATTAACGGAAACCCAAACAGGACCGCGCCCTAGCGCAAATCGCGCACCGTATCGCCCTCTACGAGCACGCCGGGGATCAGCATGTGCTCCACGCCAGACGCACCCCCCTCGGCACCGGCGATCTTATCGACTGCCCACATGCCGACACGCCTGTTGTCAAAGCGCACGGTGGTCAGGCGACGGTCGGGCACGATATCGCCCAGGCTGTCATCAACACCCACCACGCTCACGTCCTCGGGCACACGCCTTCCGCGCGACTCGAGCCCGCGAATGCAGCCGTAGGCCATGGCGTCGTTGGAGGCATAGATGGCAGTACAGGTCGGATCGTCCGCCAGAGCCTGGCCTGCGGCATATCCGCTCTGCGCCGTCCAATCGCCACGGATGAGTCGCGGCAGCTCAATACCATGTGCGCGCAATGTCTCGCGCCAGCCTTCCTCGCGCTGCATGCCCGAAAGCGAGCGCTCGGGGCACGAGATAAAGCGCACGGTCTTGTGCCCCTGCTCCAGCAAATACTCGACCACCTGGCGCGAGCAATCGAACTGGTCGTTATCGACCGTTGAACAAAGCGGGTGCTCCAACATCGTAACGAGCACTGTCTGCATGCCGGGCAGTGGCTCGAAGGTTCCAAAGTCCGCCGGCATGCGATTCATGATCACGACCATGCCATCCACCGGCAGTGCGCTCATGCGCGACGATGCGCTCTCGAGGGTATACGGATGCCCATCTACTTTCGTGAGGGTAATGGCGTAGCCGTGCTTATCGGCGGCGGCAGCAAAGCCCTCCATACGGTCGAGGTTGCCGGTACCGGTAATGTTGAACATGGCGACGCCGACGGTCTTAAACTTGCCGCGGCGCAGCGATCGACCGGCAAAATTTGGGGCGATACCCCAGCTCGCGCATGGCGGCACGCACGCGCTCCTTGGTCTCGGGGCGCACGCTGGGCGAATCGTGCACCGTACGCGAGACTGTCTGCTCCGAGACGCCCGCGAGACGCGCCACGTCCTTAACGGAAACCGATTTTTTAACAGCGGCCATAGGTCGATCTTTCTATGTCAACGATGCCATTAGTGGCATCCTGCGCAGTCAAATGAAACGTCTTCAAGTATATCCAACGCCTCCCCCACCATACGCTCACCACCCAAAACCTACCGTTCACCGACATTTTTGCTTCCCCGAACGGCTTTTGTCGCCCAAATGTTAACGTTGCCATTGTGCAAACACAGAGCCACCGGGCGGCTCAAACGTTTACGCGCAAGGAATCGACGGTTCGCAGGCACAGGGACCATCGGTTCGCGTCTTATTTTGTGTCCCAAAATGGCAACGTCAACATTTTGGCAACCGAACGCCAAAAGCTGCCATCGTTGTTAACCCACCGACTCTTAGGAACATTGCATGGAGCAACTTATCGCCATCATCGAAAAGGGCCAGCCCTTTTTCAACGCGATCGCCCGCAACAAGTACCTCAAGGCGATTCGCGACGGCTTTATCTCCGTCATCCCCATCATCATCTTCTCGTCCATCTTCTGCCTGGTAGCCTCGGTCCCCAACATCTGGGGTTTCTACTGGCCCGATGACATCAACAACGCCCTGTGGAAGTGCTACAACTACTCCATGGGTATCCTGGCCATCGCCTGCGCTGCCACCACAGCCAAGCACTTCGCCGACGCTCAGAACCGCGATCTGCCCAAGAACAACCAGATCAACTTCATCTCGTGCATGTGCGCGGCCATCATCGGCTTCTTGCTCCTTTCGAGCGACACGATCGCCACGGACGCTGCCAGCGGCTTCAACACCACCTACCTTGGTTCCAAAGGCCTGCTGACCGCCTTTATCGCTGCGTTTGTGACCGGCATCATCTACAAGTTCTTCATTAAGCGCAACATCACCGTCAAGATGCCCGAGCAGGTTCCGCCCAACATCTCGCAGACCTTTAAGGACATCATCCCCTTCTCCGTCTGCATCACCGTCTTTTGGGTCTTTGACATCGTCTTCCGCGCTGCCTTTGGCTTCTGCTTTGCCCAGGGCGTCATCCAGGTGTTCCAGCCCCTGTTCACCGCTGCCGACGGCTATATCGGTCTCGCTGTGATCTACGGCGCCATGAGCCTGTTCTGGTTCGTCGGCGTCCACGGTCCCTCGATCGTCGAGCCCGCCATCGCCGCCGCCCTCGTTGCCAACATGACCGACAACCTGGCTGCGTTCCAGGCCGGCCAGCACGCTTCCGCTGTCCTGACCCAGGGTGCCCAGTACTTCGTCGTCTGCATGGGCGGCACCGGCGCCACGCTTGTCCTGGTCTTTATGTTCTGCTTCCTGGCCAAGTCCCAGGAGATGCGCGCCGTCGGTAAGGCCGCCATCGTTCCCGTCTGCTTCGCTGTCAACGAGCCGCTGCTGTTCGCCGCGCCCATCGTGCTCAACCCCGTCTTCTTTGTCCCGTTTGTCTTTGCCCCGATCGCCAACATCTGGATCCTCAAGATCTTTATCGACTTCTTGGGCATGAACGGCTTTATGTACACCCTGCCCTGGACCGTCCCCGGCCCCATCGGCACCATCATGGGCCTGGGCTTCCAGCCGCTCGCCTTTGTGATGCTCGCCCTTATCCTGGTTGTCGACTTTGCCCTGTACTACCCGTTCTTCCGTGCCTATGACGCCCAGAAGTGCACCGAGGAGGCCGAGATCTCCCAGGAGGAGCTCGCCGCCAAGAACGCTGAGAAGGCCGCCAAGCTCAACGACGCCTTCCAGGGCAAGGCTGACGCCAAGAGCGTTGCCGCCGGCGCTGCTGCCGAGGCCGTGAAGGCCGACGCCCCCGCCGCTTCCGCAGCGCCCGCCACCGAGGCTGCGACCGCCAGCGACCTCAACGGCAGGCGCGTGCTCGTACTCTGCCAGGGCGGCGGTACCTCGGGCCTGCTCGCCAACGCGCTGGCCAAGGCTGCCAGGGAGCGCGGTATTAACCTCGAGACCGCTGCCGAGGCCTATGGCAACCACGTTGACATGCTCCCCGACTTTGACCTGGTCGTCCTGGCCCCGCAGGCCGCAAGCTACCTGGCCGACCTTCAGAAGGACTGCGAGCGCGTGGGCAACAAGTGCGTCGCCTGCCGTGGCAAGCAGTACATCGAGCTCTCCCAGAACGGCGACAAGTCTCTCGCCTTCGTAAGCGAGCAACTCTCGAAGTAAGTAACGCTCAGGGCCAGCCGACCATCCAAGACCGGCTGGCCCTTCAATTTAGACGATTGGATCATCATGTCCGTTAACCCTGCTAGCGTCACTAACCCGCCTGCGCAGTTTCCCGAGGACTTTGTCTTTGGCGGCGCCACTGCTGCCTACCAGGTAGAGGGCGAGACCCGCACTCACGGTAAGGGCAAGGTTGCCTGGGACGACTTCCTGGAGGCCCAGGGGCGCTTTTCCCCCGATCCCGCTTCGGACTTCTACAACCAGTACCCCGTCGACCTGGAACTGTGCGAGGAGTTTGGCATCAACGGCATCCGCCTCTCCATCGCCTGGAGCCGCATCTTCCCCAACGGCACCGGCGAGATCAACCCCGAGGGCGTCCAGTTCTACCACGACCTCTTCGCCGAATGCCATAAGCACCATGTTGAGCCGTTCGTCACGCTGCATCACTTTGACACGCCGCTGCCCCTCTTTGAGAAGGGCGACTTCCTCAACCGCGAGACCATCGACGCATTTGTGGACTTTGCCACCTTCTGCTTTAAGGAGTACGCCGACCAGGTGACCTACTGGTTCACCTTTAACGAGATCTGGGCGAACGCCTCCAACACCTACATCGAGGGCACCTTCCCCGGTGGCGTCAAGGCGCATCTTGCCGAGGCCTTCCAGTGCGAGCACAACATGATGCTCGCCCACGCCAAGGCCGTACTGGCCTTCCACAACGGCGGCTTTAAGGGCAAGATCGGCGTCATCCAGTCGTTGGAGTTTAAGTATCCGCTCAACGAGAACGACCCCGCCGACATCAAAGCCGCCAACAACGAGCACGTGCTGCAGAACCAGTTCTTGCTCGACGCCACCTTCCGCGGCGACTATGCTCCCGACACCCTCGAGTGCGCCAACCGCCTGGCTGCCGTCTCGGGCGGCACCATCGAGATCCCGGACGAGGATCTGAAAATCATGCGCGAGGCCGCGCTCTACAACGACTACTTGGGCGTTAACAACTACCAGTGTCGCTTCCTCAAGGCTTACGATGGCGAGAACGACCTGCACCACAACGGTACGGGCGAGAAGGGCACCGGCCGCTGGCGCGTTAAGGGTATTGGCGAGCACGTGAACAAGCCCGGCATCCCCACCACCGACTGGGACTGGATCATCTATCCCGAGGGCCTGTTCGACCTGCTCGTCTACATTAAGCAGCGCTACCCCAACTACAAGCAGATTTTCATCACCGAGAACGGCATGGGCTACAAGGACCCCTGCAAGGACGGTTTTGTGGACGACCAGCCGCGCATCGACTACATCGAGCAGCACCTGCGCTGGCTGCTCAAGGCCATGGAGGTGGGTGTCAACGTGGGCGGTTACTTCCTGTGGAGCCTGCAGGATCAGTTCTCCTGGACCAATGGCTACAACAAGCGTTATGGCTTCTTCTACGTTGACTTTGAAACCCAGAAGCGCACGCCCAAGGCAAGCGCCTACTGGTATAAGCACGTAGCGCAGACCCGTCGTCTGGACTAGCGGCTTGCGACCAGCGGAATTGCCCCGCTCACATAACCTGTCCCCATTTCTCAGCCGGGGGCGGCACGTCACACGACGCGCCGCCCCCGGCCTTTTTTTGGGCAGACCGTACCGCACGTTTGTCTCAATCTGTAACATCTAGCTGAGTTTTTCGCTCCAAGCTGTTACAGATCGAGACAAACAGAACGCCCGAGCAGAGATATCTCAATCTGTAACATCTAGCTGAGATTTTCGGCCCTACCTGTTCCAGGTTGAGATGAACGAGCCGAGCACGCCTACGCCCGCAAATCCCGCACGCTCGCACGCTCGACCAACACGCCCGAGACAAGCGTACGACTTCTGGAGCTCGGGGCTTCCAAACCCGCAACGACCTCGTTAAGCGCACGGATGCCCAGCTCGCGGTGGCGAAACTTCACCGACGTCAGAATCGAGTTGGGAATCGTCTTGTAGAGCTCATCGTCGAAGCCGATCACGGACACGTCGTCGGGCACACTGAGCCCTTTGTCACGTAGAGCCATCATCACACCGTTTGCCATGCAGTCGTTAGCAGCGAGGATCGCCGTGCAATCGGGTTTATCGGCAAGCACAAGGCCCGCGGCATAGCCACTATCCGCATTCCAATCGCCTTGCAGAGGCTCGGACGGCTCAATGCCACGTGCCTCGAGTGCCGCACGCCAACCTTTCATACGGCACTGGCTCGACAGCGACTCTTTCTTACCCGAAACGAAGTACACGTTCTTGTGACCGTGGTCCAAAAAGTACTCGCACGCCATACGCGCGCCGCCCTCTTGGTCGTCACTGACGGTAGAGCAGGTAGGATGTTCCATCGGTGTGATAATCACCGTCTTGAGGTCTTTCGGCGCCTCAAAGGTATCAAAGTCATCGACCATCTGGCGCAGATTGAAGATCATGCCATCAACAGGCAGCTGCGACATCCTGCGCGCTGCGTCGGCAAGGGTCATCTTCTCCCCTGCCCGCTTTTTGATCATCGTGAGCGCAAAGCCGCGTTCTTCGGCGGCATCGGCGATACCGTCAATCATGTCCACGGCGCCGCCCGACAAGTGAAACATCACCACGCCGATGCACCCGTAACGGCCCAACTTGAGCGAACGCGCGGCAAAGTTGGTTCGAAACCCGAGCGCCTCCATTGCGGAATGGACTTTATCGCGTGTCGACTCTCGCACGCTATCGGGCTCGTTGATCACACGCGACACCGTCTTGAGAGAAACACCTGCGGCAATCGCCACATCGTTCATCGAGACGTTTTTCTTGTCCATCGTTGCCACTGCTTCTCCAGTCGGTTTTGCATCGCTTGTTTTTTGTGTTCTAGCATACACTACCTGCCCGACTGACAAATCAGCCGTTTATCGGACAATATCGACCGTTCACCCGTAAATCCTTGTTGCTCTTCCAAAAATGTCTTACGTTGTCATTAACGAAATGACAACGTTGTCATTTGGCAATGCCTTCCTTAAGCAGGAAGGTTTCCGGGCAGTCCTGACCATCCATCGACGACCAGTTCCATCCACATGCGTCGCGCATTAAGTAGCAAAGGAGCTCTATGGACGCCATCGTAAAGATGCTCGAAAAGCATCAACCGTTCTTTGAGAAGATCTCGAGGAACGTCTACCTCCAGGCCATTAAGGACGGATTCCTTGGGTGCATGCCCATCGTCCTCACCTCTTCGATCTTCCTGCTGATCGCCACCCTTCCCGGCGTAGTCGGCATCACGCTGCCCCAGCCGCTTATCGACTGGTGCAACAAGCTGTACAACTTCACCATGGGCGTTATGGGCATCATGGTTGCTGGCACCACTGCCAAGAACTTCACGGCTTCCATGAACCGTCGCATGCCCGCCGGCAAAGTGCTCAACGACGGTTCCACCATGGTGGCCGCCCAGTGCAGCATGCTGCTGCTCGCCGTTACGCAGTTCACCACCAAGTTCAACGGCTCCGAACTTTCGGTCTTCGATTGCACCAGCATGGGCACGCGCGGTCTGTTCTCGGCCTATATCGCCGCGTTCATCACCGTGTGGGTCTACAAATTCTGCGTCTCGCGCGATCTGACCATTAAGCTGCCCAAGGAGGTCCCGGGCGCCATCGCTCAGAACTTCCGCGACATTATCCCCTTTGGCGGCGCCGTCATCATCTGCGGCATCATCGATGTCGTCGTGCGCAACCTCATGGGCGTTCCGTTCTCCGAGCTGCTTATCAAACTGCTCTCCCCGCTCTTTACCGCTGCAGAAACCTATCCTGGCCTTATCCTTATCCAGGCAGCCACCGCGTTCTTCTGGTTCATCGGCGTCCACGGCCCCTCGATCGTCCAGCCGGGCATCGACCCCATCCGTCTTGCCAACCAGGCCGAGAACCTGCAGGTTCTGCTGGCAGGCGGCCACCCCGCCCACTCCCTCACCTTTAACATGTCGCTCGTGGGTGAGTTCGGCGGCACCGGCGCCACGTTCATCGTGCCGCTTCTGCTGATTCTCTTCATGAAGTCCAAGCAGCTCAAAGCCGTCGGTAAGGCCTCGATTGTCCCTGTTGCCTTCGCCGTCAACGAACCGCTGCTCTTTGGCGCGCCGATGATCCTTAACCCCTACATGCTCATCCCCTTTGTTGCCGCCGGCTGCGTCAACGTGAGTGTTGCCAAGTTCTTTATCGACAATGTGGGTATGAACGGCTTCTCCTTCGTGGTGCCTTGGGCTACCCCTGCCCCCATCGGCATCTTCATCACCACGAACTTCCAGCTTATCGCCCTGGTATTTGTCGCGATCATCATCTTGCTGGACGCCATCATCTACCTGCCGTTCTTGAAGGCATACGATAAGCTGCTCTGCGACCAGGAGGCCGAGCGCGCCGCCGAGCTGGGTCTCGAGTCCGATGGTGCCGCTTCCGTCGCCGCCAACGCCTCTACGCCCGCTGTCGAGCAGGCCACCGCTTCCGTCGAGACGACCGTTGCCGCCGCCGACAGCAAGCCTGTCGCCGATCAGCCCGAGCCCGCTGCCGATGCATCCGCCAAGAAGGATGTCGATAGCCTGAAGGTCCTCGTCCTGTGCGCCGGCGCCGGCACCTCTGCCATGCTTGCCAACGCCATCAAGGAAGGTGCCGCACAGACCGGAGAGAACATCGCTTCCTCTGCCGGTGCTTATGGCCAGCACACTGCCATCATGGATCAGTACGACGTCATCGTGCTCGCCCCGCAGGTTCGTAGCTACTACAACGACATGAAGGCCGACACCGATCGTCTGGGCATTAAGCTGCTCGCCCCGCGCGGCAAGGAATATATCGACCTTACTCGCGACCCCGCTGGCGCCATCAAGTGGCTCCGCGAGAACCTCGACTAGTTCCTCCCTCTGTTGGTGCCCGGATCCCCAGTTCGGGCACCTCTCCCTATTCGTATCCCACAGAAAGGATGACTCATGACCAATCCCATGCAGTTCCCCGACGGCTTTGTGTTTGGCGGCGCCACCGCCGCTTACCAGGTTGAGGGCGAGACCCGCACGCACGGCAAGGGCAAAGTGCCCTGGGACGATTTCCTGGCTGCTCAGGGTCGCTTCTCCCCCGACCCCGCAAGCGACTTCTACAACAAATATCCGGTCGATATCGACTTGTGCCAGCGCTTCGGCATTAACGGCATTCGCGTCTCCATCGCTTGGAGCCGCATCTTCCCCAGTGGCACCGGCGAGATTAACCCCGAGGGTGTCGCTTTCTATCACGAGCTTTTTGCCACCTGCAACAAAGCTGGCGTTATCCCCTATGTCACGCTCGATCACTTTGACACGCCCGAGGTCTTCTACCAGGACGGCGGCGAGGGATTCCTGACGCGCACGACCATCGATGCCTTCGTCGAGTACGCCAAGTTCTGCTTTGCCGAGTTCACCGAGGTCAAGCACTGGTTTACCTTTAACGAGATTCCCGCAACCGCCGAGGGCAGCTTTATCGTCGGCAACTGGCCGCACGGCGAGAAGTACCGCCTGGACAAGGCCTTCCAGCTCATGCACAACATGATGGTGGCCCACGCCAAGGCTGTCGTCGCCTTCCATGAGGGCGGCTTTGAGGGCGAGATCGGCATTGTCCAGAACCTGGAGCCCAAGTATCCCCTCGATCCCAACAGCGCTGCCGACTGCGAGGCGGCTCGTATGGCCGACGTCATCAACAACCGCTGGGTACTCGACGCCACCTTCCGCGGCCACTATGCAGCCGACACCATGGAGGCCGCGACCAAGCTGGCCCATATCGCCGGCGGCGAGCTCGACGTCCGCGACGAGGACATCGCCGCGCTGACCGCCGCGCTCCCCTACAACGATTGCCTGGGCGTCAACACCTACAAGTGCCAGTTCCTGCGTGCCGCCGAGGGCGAAAACGACATCAACCACAATGGCACCGGCGACAAGGGCTCCTCGCGCTGGTTCCTCAAGGGCGTGGGCGAGTCATGCGTGCGCGAAGGCGTACCCACCACCGATTGGGACTGGATCATCTATCCCGAGGGCCTCTACGACCTGCTGCTCCGCATTAAGAACGATTACCCCAACTACAAGAAGATCTACATCACCGAGAACGGCATGGGCTATAAGGACGACTTCGAGGACGGCTTTATCGACGACGCCCCTCGCATCGACTACATGCGCCAGCATCTCGCATGGATCCTCAAGGCAATCGACGGCGGCGTGAACGTCGACGGCTACTTTGTGTGGTCGCTGCAGGACCAGTTCTCCTGGACCAACGGCTATAACAAGCGCTATGGCCTGTTCTACATCGACTTTGAGACCCAGAAGCGCTATCCCAAGGCGAGCGCGTACTGGTACAAGAACGTCTCGGAGACCGGCCTGCTCATGGCCTAGTTTCAGCCACATACCCCTTGTCGGCCGCATGTGAGTCCCTCCACGGGTTCGCATGCGGCTTTTTTGTTTTGGCTCGACCCGAGCAGGCCGTTTGTCTCGATTTGTAACCTCTAGCAGGGATTTTCGGCCCCAATTGTTACAGATTGAGATGAACGGGGGCACCCGGTTCGAAATATCTAGATCTGTAACATCTAACTCGCTTTTAGCCGTCTAACTGTTACAGATCGAGACAAAGACGATGGCTGGGTAGACAAAATCTCAACCTGTAACACCTAGTCGAGTTTTTGGATCCTAGTTGTTACAGATTGAGACAAATACACAGGACAATCCTCTCAATCTCAATCTGTAACATCTGGTTGGCGATTTCACCCCTACCTGTTACAGGTTGAGACAATTTGATAGTGGAGTCCTCATTTACGCGTCATATCGCGTAGCGCTCACGCGTTGATTCCCCACAATGACAGGAGGTAAAAGTCCTCCCGCATCGTCTGTTGGCAATCCCATAGCGTTAGCTAGCAGATGACCTGCGTGTGTTCCTCGATGGCGGCACGATTCTCGGCGGCGATACCCGGTTCGCACACCACGGCATCCAGGCTGTCCAAGCGACAAAAGGTGTAGAAGTCGCGCTTGCCGATCTTGCTGGAATCGGCGATCAGATAGCGTGAGTCGGCCTTGCTAAAGGCGAGCTGCTGGATACGGCCCTCGTCCATGTTGGACGTAGATACGTCGCCATCCAGAATGCCGTTGGCGCCGATAAACGCCGCGTCGATGCCCAACGCACGCAGGGTATCCTCGGCCGTTGGCCCCACAAAAGCGGCGGTGCGGCGACGGTACATACCGCCCACGAGGCACAGGTCGCAGTCTTCGCGCGACTCGAGCAGGTTAAACACCGAAAGCGAGTTGGTCACAATGCGCAGGCGACACGCCGGCAGCATCGAGGCCATCTGTTCCACCGTAGTGCCCGTACCCAAAAAGATGGTCGAGCCCTCCTCGATAAGCTCCACAGCACGGCGCGCAATCTGCAGCTTTTCCTCGGCATGCTTAGTGCGCTTTTCGCTGTGCGAATACTCATGGCGCAACATAGCATGGGGACGTCCCTGTGCGCTACGGGCGCCACCGTGCACGCGCTCGATCTCGCCCAGGCTCGCAAGTTCTTCGAGGTCGCGGCGAATCGTCATATCCGAAACGCCCAGCGCATCCGAAATCTCCTTGACCGAAACCGTGCCCTGCTCTTCGAGCAGCTGACGAACCTTATCCTGTCGCTCTGCCTTAATCACGATGAATCCTCGCCGTTCTTTGCGCGCATATCATTCAAACAGTAACGAACAAATTGTATCAGACTCGTGCGCGTCAAAAATGAACACCCGCACAGCTCCAATCATCACTTTTTTGAGAAAAATACCCCCTGCTTTAGTGGGGTGTAGTGATAATCTCACCTGTTCGCGCTACAGTTTGTCCGAAATACCTCGATGTTAGGAACCAAATGATCACTTCCGAGCTTTTCGGCACCGCGCCGTGCGGCACCTCCGTTCATCGTTATACCCTCAACGGGCCCGAGATCTGCGTTCGCATTATGGACTATGGCGCCACCGTGCTGGGTATCGATGTGCCCGATATTCCCGGCAACGTGCGCGATGTGGTGTTGGGCTTCGATAAGCTCGAGGATTACTTTGACAACCCCGCCTGCTTTGGCGCGACCATCGGCCCCGTGGCAAACCGCACCGCGGGCGCCACGATCACCATCGACGGCACGGACTGGCACATGCCGGCCAACGAAGGCGTCAACAACCTGCACAGCGATCTTGAGCATGGTCTGCACAAGCGCGTATGGGACGTTGAGCTCGACGAGACTCACAACGCCGTGCGCATGACCACCTCGCTTAAGGATGGCGAGCTGAGCCTGCCCGGCAACCGAATCTTTACGGCTGTGTTTACCGTTACGCGCACCGGCGTCTTCCGCATCGAGTATGGTTGCGAGAGCGACCGCGCCACCTACGTGTCCATGACCAACCACACGTACTTTAACCTTGCCGGCCATAACGCCGGCATGGACTGTGAGCACTTCTTTATCGCCAACGCTGCCCACTACTTGCCCATTAACGAGCAGAACATCCCCACCGGCGAAATCGCTCCGGTCGAGGGAACACCGTTTGACTTTCGCGAGCTGCGCCCCGTCGCACCCGGCATGGAGGCCGACGACCCGCAGATTAAGCAGGCCCGTGGCTACGATCACTGCCTGTGCATCGATGGCTATCAGTACGGCCGCAACCTGCGTCGCGCCCTACATGTCGAGGAGATGTGGACCGGTCGTGAGCTGGACTACTACACCACCGCCCCGGGCGTGCAACTCTACACCGGCAACTGGCTGGGCGACGAGCACGCCAAGGACGATGCCAACTATGGCTGGGGCGCCGGCTTTGCCCTCGAGGCCGAGATGTACCCCGACACGCCGCACCAGCCGCTGTTCCCGCAGGGCATTGTGGGTCCGGGTCACCCCTACAGCAATATGATCGAATACCACTTTATGAGGCACTAGGCCCACAACGCGACATCTCGCACAGCAGCGCCCGCCGGCACCACCGCCAACGGGCGCTGCTTCATGCCTAAATCCTTCTTTTCGATGCCACCGAATTGGTGACATAACAAAACTATGCCGAATTACTACGATGAACCCACTATGTCCGACCACGCGCTGGTTTATAAAAAATTAGCAACTCGTCTACCTGCGGTTTTATTCTCTGCAAATTTGGCATGCTCGGCGATAAGCAATTCATCGTAGTAAACCGGCATAGTTTTGGCGGACAGCGCCACACAGATCCCCTACGAAGGCAAAATGATCCGTTTTCCTCCGTCCCCAAGGGATCAGTTGAACAGATTGCCGATGGGGTCGGGGGCGGAACTGGGGAGATAGCGGATTTCTAGTTCTATGCCGAGCTTTTGCAGCTCTCTGAGAACAGCGACGTCTGTGTCGTCTACGGCAACTGCGGGCGTTGCGGGACGCTTGCCCTCCCCTGCCTGCATATGACCAATGCTGATCTTGGTGATCGGCACACCGCCCTTAACCAGCGCGAGCGCATCGGAGGGTGAGGCCACCATGATCAGAATCAATTGGCGAGGCGTTGCGGTATGAATGACGTCGATGGTCCTTTGCACCGAGAAAAACCGCGTCCAAACGCCTTCTGGCGCCGCCACCCTCATGGGTGCCCATTGGCGCGAATCTGCCGCGATCTCATCGTTGACGATTAGGACAAGGTTGGAACCCACGGCTTCGTTCCACAGCTCAACGTCTTGTCCGTAAATGAAACGGTCGTCGATGCGTGCGAGAAGAATCTTGGGTTGAGTCATCGCTGCCCCATTCTGTTTGAGACCCGTAAGAGCAAGACATCGCGTCTCCAATATTAGTGCATTTAAAGTGAGAAAAGCCGTCAGAACACTTGCGCGGATTTGCGATGTCCCGTATCATAGACAGCCGTTGACGCCTCAGTTGCGTCACCACATGGCCGCCAGCGTAGCTCAGTTGGTAGAGCACCGCTCTCGTAAAGCGGGGGTCACCGGTTCGAGCCCGGTCGCTGGCTCCATTGCATTAGTGCAGCTCAGAAGCGTAATTGCTTCTGAGCTTTTTTGTTTTCGCGTCTCTTTCCTCCTTCTCCGAGGAGTGAAAAAGGGGTGAAAAACTTTTTTAACTGTTTTCCATAAATAGTTAGCATCATCCAACGTTCACATTAGATCGAACAACAATCCTGTTACGCATAGCCTAATTCCGCTGAGTATCAGAGAAGAACGTCCGGATTATATGCATCCAGCTTCGCTTCTCCAGTCGCCAGTGACTCCTCCAGCCGGTCAGCATATTCAACAATAGAGCCGTAGAATATGGGAGTAAATCCGAACTTTTCGATAAAGAGGGGTTCCGCTACGTCAATCCTCTTCTTGGCAACCGCGGCCTCATCCTTTTCATAGTACCCAGTGCCAGGAATCCGCTCGTTTGCCTGCGGCAAGCACTTAAGCTGCCTACACAAGCGCGCCGACCCCTTTGAAAGACCCATAAAGGTGATAGCACCAGAGATTACGCCACCGACGCCCACAACAACCTTGCCAGCGGCATTCCCCACCGTCTGCTTTGTTATCTTGATACCCATGAAGCTCAAGAGCTTCTTCAGGATCGGATACCAACTGGTCTTGGTTAGCGACTGGCGAGCGACCTTTTTCGCGACCGCCTCTTGGGCGTTTTTGGCGATTACGGTTAGCATCGAATTCGCGCTGCCTACACCCATCATCACACCGAGCAACACTGCCATTTCGTAGAGAGTCTCGTCATCAACGTCGTCACATTCTTCAAAAAAGGGTCTGCCAGCCATACAGGTATGCCAGTTTCTGCATAATCCTGAATGCGTGCACGTAGTATTACGTAATATCGGCAGGAATGGTGCCCACCATCGCGACACCTCCGGGAAGACCCGCTGCAAAGGAAAAGGCGGTTGACTTCTTTGCCTCATAATCAATTACTTCTCTAGCAATTCTATCGATCAGGCCCACATCGATTCCGGCGGTAACGGGGGTCGTTTCCACGGCAAACTCGACGACATCTTTATGGACACCCTTCCTCCTCAGCTCCGAGCGGAGGAAATGGGGCCGATCAATTCTCACTCCCTTTAGCCGAGCAACTTTTTTCATAAAGTCAATCAAAAATCTCTGGGCCTCCGCCAACTGCTCATCGCTCTTGTCTTTTAACTCTGCAAAAGCCGAATCAACGAGAACAGCGACCCCAAGGCCCTCGCCCTCGTTTTTCTTTCCAAGCAGCCTGACGTCCATACAGCCTTCCAATCAATGCGCCGCGCGGGCTATCGCGTTCTGCGACAGGCCGGACGCACGGAGCCTGAGGGCCTCCCTGGCCCTTATCCTTCTCGCCATGCTGTACCTCCTTGGTCTCGGCTGCATGGACAGCCGGAACGTACCAGGGGGACGGTGCCGACGGGAATATCGGCGGTGCCGAACGGCAATATTCGGGATGTGAGCGGACGGTGTGTAAGCGCAATATCGCCGGTGTCAAAGAGGACAATTACTCAAACAGGTGAAGGAGGGCATCGAGGAGGATAAGTAGATTTACGGTGGCAATTAAGAAGCCAACTCGCCGCGTCATGCCCGTTGGAGAGGCGAGCATGACCCTCATGGGTAATCAAGACACACGAAACAAAGGGGATTCGACAAGTCGCAAGAAAGGGGAGTGCATCACCTTTTGGGTTACGGAAGAGCAGAAGCAAGAGATGAGCACCTACGCGGCGGAACACAACACCACGGTATCAAGGATCATCATCGAAGGCCTTGAGATACGCATGGGTAAAGGGCAATCATTATAGCTTAGCCTTCTGCAATTGCTGCGACTCGATGCGGTCCTATCGATTTGCGCAACGGTGTGACGCGTTATCTAGACTGACGATCGTTTCCGCTGCATTTGCCAGCTCATTATCATGTGAAACAATGATAATGAGCTGTTTCAATTTGTTGTTTCTGACATACGAAGCGAGTTCGGCTCGGCTTGTTTCATCCAATCCAGTTGTAGGCTCATCGAGCACCAAGACTGATGGATTACGGGAAATTGCCGACCACAAGTATACACGGCGCAGCTCACCACCCGAAAGTTCAGGACAACGTTTCTCAAGCAAGCCCTCTATGCTGGTTGTCAACGACGGTAGCTCATTCATATGCTGGTGCTTTGTAAAAAATGGGGTGTTGAAATAATCCAACAGGTCCCGAACCGTCTCATCTGGAGCGAAGCACGGTTGGGGGCAGCACGATATCGTGTCTGAACGTATGTAATCCAAATTGCATTTTTCAATCGGCATGTCGTTGTATGTTACTTTGCCTGCCGATGGATACAGCCCAAGGAGCAGGTAAAGGAGCGACGTTTTTCCTCTTCCATTTTCTCCGGTTATGCAGTATGTTCCAGGGCCGGAGAAATCGAAGGAAAATCCGTCAAGAACCTTTCGGGGAGATCCGTCTGGAAGGGGTACCGTAAAATCCAACTTGGAAACAGAAATGCGATTTATTGTGTCAATCTTGACTAAACCTGTCTGATCTTGCTCTGGTTCCGGTCCCACCTTTCCCATGGCGCTCATCCTGTCCCACGAAGCCTTGGCATCCTGATAGGACTTGAACAGGTTCATCGTGTTTTTCAAGGTTTTAAATAGGACGGCAAAATATGCACCGACGATGGTGTATTCGCCTATCGTCATGGTTCCATTGATGATTCGCACTCCGGATACGATGAGTATTATCGCTTGAAACACGGCAGCAAAAAGGCTGTCAATCGATGTTAGTGAGAATGAGAGCTTTCCCGAGTGCAAGACCTTTGGAAAATACTTTTCAAATCCGGTGTCAAGTGCTAGCTCGCTTTTATTGTATGAAGACGTTAACTGAATGTTGAGAATCTGATTCAACTGCGATGCTATTACGGCATAGAAAGCGCTATCTGCCTCCTTCTTCTCGTACATGACTTTATATAGAAGCTTTCGCAATCCGGTAATAACGAAGAGATATGCCACAAGAAGGAGGATGGAGAATAGTGCGAGGAGTGGATCAACCGACCATATGACGAGCAACACGAAAGGAATGGCGACAACAGACAGGGGAGCGCTGATAAAGTTTGTTAGAACGAAAGAAGAAACAACACCTGAGTCAGTGAAAATCCTTTGCGTCGTATAGGCTGAGTCGGTTGTTCGGTTCGTCAGAAAATTAACTCGCTCAAAGCGCAAGACGGTTTCCCTGAGTAGGTCAAAAGAAAGCTTTGTGGATATACGGATAGATAACGTTCCTGCAAAATATGAAAATAAGGCAGAAAAGACCCCTATTGAAGCTACGAGGAGCGCAAAAAGCACAGCATCCTTCTCGCTGCGATTGGCAAGAAGGAAATCTAAGAACTTTCCGTTCACATATGGTGCGGCATAGGAAAGGGCGATTCCAATCGTCGTGATGGCAATGAACGTGAAAGCACCCTTTGTTTTACTAAACTTCGATAAGACGTACCGAATCAAGAATGGCCCCAATCTATCAGGTATGAAATACCAACTGATGACACCTTACACCGCGGTTCGGTGGAAACGAAGCGGCGACTAATCGGCACGAGCGCTTCCATAGAGAGTCTTTGCGAGCTGGATCCTCATAGAAACGGGAATTTTATGTTCGATCAATAGGCCGCGCACGGCAGTCGGACGGCTGAAAAATAAAACAGCCGTCCGACTAAAGCTGTAAATTTTTTCATTGTTTGTTGGGCATGCGCCTGAAGTTTCATGCAATAGGAAATCCATTATGACCATGGTCGAAATGTGAACACTACGATCGTTAGCAAGGAGACGCCAAGACCGGCAAAGATTATGATGAGCGGCAGAATGAAAGCCGCCGATGCCGATAATGGGATTTGGGACGCAAAGGCAATGATGCCCGCGAGAACGAGACCGGCTCCCGTCAACGCTATTCCGAGTCCGACCAATCTGGCAACAAGAGGAATCTTCTCGCTTGGAATATGAGCGATATGGTAACTGTGAATCAGGCCGGGATTGCCGGTCTTTACCATTAACACCCCGACAACGAGAAAGCAGATTCCTCCTACCATGCCGCCAATGGATGATCTTAGCGCTTCAGGACTCATTGCTCGTCTTGGCCACCTTGCTCGCTGAGGGGAAGTGCTGCGGCAAAAGTGATGAGGACCAGTTCATAGGCTCCAACTGCGGTGACTCCGACCGCCACATTTGCTCCCCACACGATGTAATACATGTCGAACCAAGTTTCCGTTCCAAGAGTCGATGCTCTGGTCGGATTCATGTTGTCTACTACGGGCTTCTCGTACATTTAACCCAACATCTCCTTCAACGATGAGTTCAACAGTTCATCCGCGGTATCATCAATCAGGTCAACGTGTAGATCACCTCCCATATCTATATCGCAAATTGTGTCGGACATACGCTCCATGTCGTCAATGGTCCACATGTGGTTACAGAGGTCTTGAACCAGTTTTGTGGACCAAATTGAGCTAAGTCCGTTGTTCCAGTAATCCTCAAGAGGGTGGTTTCTGATGTTGCCAACCACTAACGGGATATACGGAGAAACGACGATGTCGCCGTTTGCGTGCACTGAAACCTGATCTAATAGATATCGGTTATCAGAGAAGCGAATTAGATGGTCGACGGGGTCGCCCCATTGCGGTCGGACATTCGGGTGCTTCCGAAGGAAGTCGTCCTCTTGAATGGTGTGAATCAACGTACGGTATTGGGAATAGTCCGGTCTAATAAATGTGTTCTTTCGCGCACGGCCCAAAACCATGAGGGGTTGGACACGTAGTTCGATAAAGTCACCCGGCGTCCTCTTCGGCCTGTTAGATTTGGTGAAAATCTCATCTAATAGTGAGATGACATCGGGAAACTGTTCGGTGTTGAACGACGTGGGCGTAAATGCGATAGCAAGGTGCAAATCGGAATGGTTGAGTACGGTGGCAACTGCTTCTTCGACGATTTCGAAGGCTCCCTCATGTCCCCTCAGCCTATCGTGAGCTGACCCAATGCCGTCTAGGCTAAATTGGATGCTTTTGAGTCCGGAATCTTCTAAATCTCGGAGAAGGGATTCCGTGAGGAGAAGCCCGTTGGTTACCAGGCTCGCTGCAACATTCCCATCTCGCAATATGGGAAGGCAGCGCAAGATATCTTTACTGCGCAACAAGGTTTCTCCTCCACAGAAACACATGCTGTAAAGCGACATGTCTGCCATTTCCTTTGCGAAAACAAAAAGTTCATCTGAGGTCAACTCGTCGTGCATGACCTCATTCTCGCCGCTGCTGTTATAGCAGTGCAGACATCTCAAGTTGCACTTGTTTGTTATGTCAAGGGCGACGTGATGTGGCGCTCTGAGAACGTTGGTGTACTTGTTTTCCGAAACTCGTCCCATGGTTCCTCTTAACAGACTTCTGAAAAACAGTATACATTCATGCAGTCGCCGTCGCTGCACTCACCTGGAAAAGTGCCAGCGCAAGTGAATTCTGGCTCATTGATAAGATTTCGAATTCCTTCGTTTGATGCAATTTCCTTGCTGGTTAGGTTCAGGTGGAAAAAATTGGGAACATCGCAAAATTCTTGACGATAGAAGCTGGCCGCAGCGGCAATACATTGAACGGCGATGCTTGCGGGGCACAAAAGAAGACAGATGTCTGCGTATCTGAGTAAAGGATTGCTGGAGGGGGCGAGGCCGAGTAGACCGGTTGGTCTCCCTGACTCATATACAATGAAAAATTCCTTGCTCAGATTGAACAATCCGTTTCGCACCTCTAGCGGTCGTTCATACTGCTCGACGGAAAGAGGCCAACCGTAGACAATTGTGGGACTTTCTGGTTCTGATGAGCTCGCCTGGCTTGCCAGGGAGCAAATCAGGCGAATATCGTTTTCTTGGGCAAGCCGTATATGGGTCCCATTGTCCACGCAAATCTCATCGGCAATGGGTGTGCCATTTTCGATCGGAGTTTTGACCCATCCTATTAGTCTCGATACGCTGAAACCTCTCATTGCCGAGGCTAAGTCAGATTTGAGCATGTCCGGATTGGCGTCTGGAAACTTGTCGCACATCCGATTAAGGATTGTTTCGACGGTGTTTTTACCATCGCACAGAGAGACGATGTAGCTCCCGCTTCCGTTCAACATGATATAGTTCAGCTCATCGCGTCCGGTTAGAACAGAGCGGTACCCGTTCTTTTCCTCTCTTGAGTATGGGAGAGAAATCGATTTCGGGATAAATCCCCTTATTTCGTCAAAGCTCCATTCCATAATTAATCCCTCCTTGTGTCTGTTTGAATATGAGCCGATTTTAGGCTCTTCGGTAGTTTCTGTGGGCGAGACATCAATTTTTCCGCAGGTGGATGCAGAAAAGTTCCGCATATAAGGGAAACGGCCCCGAGAGGGGGCCGTTTCCGCGCCGGGCAGGGTAGGATTTCGCTTGCTACATCAACCTACCGGAAAGGCCCTGACGCATGAACAGGATACTAAGCCGCGCGCTCGCGCTGGTCCACACCGTGATCGAGTACGCCAGCATCGACGGCGGCAGGATAATCGTCGGCGTCAGGCCGTGGACGAGTTTCGGGCTGCGGTGCCCCGTCTGCGGGAGGGCAGCGAATGCTACGACAGGTCGCCAAGGCCGCGGCTGTGGCGCGCGATGGACCTGGCGAGGTCGACCTCTCCGCGCTCGGGCTGCACGAGATGGCGGCGTCCCTGCCCGACTACGTGAGGATGGTCGCCGCGGGCGAGCGGGGCTTCGCCTCCGCCTTCGAGGAGATGACGCGCGTCGAGGTCGCCGCCCGGGAGGTCAGGATCACCAACCAGCGCATTCGGTCGTCGGGGTTCCCCTACGTCAAGGGGCTGGCGGACTTCGACTGGGACTTCCAGCCGTCGGTCCCTCGCGCCGAGATCGAGGAGCTCGCGACCCTCAGGTTCGTGGAGCGGGCCGAGAACGTCCTGTTCGTGGGAAGCCCCGGCGTGGGCAAGACGCATCTCGCCGTCGCGCTGGGCATCGAGGCAGTCAGGGCAGGGCGCGAGGTCAGGTTCGTGGACTGCGCCCGGCTCGTCGAGGACCTTGAGGACGCCTCGTCGCGCGGCATCCTCAAGAAGAGGCTCAAGCACTACGCCCACTCGAGGCTGCTGATCATCGACGAGCTCGGCTACCTCGACGTCGGCAGCGTGGGCGCGGACCTGTTGTTCCAGCTGATATTGACGCGCTACGAGCAGCGCTCGACGATCATCACCGCCGACGTGGGGATCGGCGGCTGGGGCAGGGTGTTCGGGGACGACGTGGCGGCGAGCGCGATCGCGGACAGGGTGTGCCACCACTGCCACCACTGCCACCTGGTCAAGATAGCCGGCAGGTCCTACAGGCTGAAGGACCTGCCGAGGGACGGACCCGTCAAGGCGTGACCGGAATCGGTGAAAATACGTTAGCGCAAGCGGTGAAGCCGCCTTTGCGCGAACGGCGCGTTTGATTAGTGAAACTGGTGAAAATTAGATTGACGCTAACAGGGGCGTGCCCGTCGCGGCGTTTCACGGGGATGTCTCGCGCCATCCCCGGACCCCTTCGCGCCAAAGGGACGAGTCCCCTTGGAACCCCGGGCCGCCGCCGGCGGGCCGTGAACGGCGGGACAATCACTCGGCTTCAACTCGCGATCGCCCCGCCGGCTCTCGCTCCGGCTCCGTTCGATGGCTCCCCTGGGTCGCCATCACTGCGCCTCCGCTCACCTGTCACGTTGCACTCCGGTCGATTCGGCCTACGCTTCTCGGGGCATGCAAGATATGTATTCCGTGCAACGGAATATCTTGCCCGGCCGAAGCCGGGATGTGCGAACCGCTCCAAAGTCGCTCCCGCAGAACCGTGCAACAGGCTTACCGGCTGTTGCACGGACCTCAGATATGAAAGTCAGTCCCGGCCTCTTTCGTCATCCACACCCTCGCGAGCCAGCTCCCACGCGGCCCGTATGGCAAGGTCGATTCCCCTTGCCGTGAACCTCATAATCCGCCCGGTCGAGCGGTTGACGGCGTAGCCGAGCCTCGCGCCGTTGATCTTCCTCGTCTTGCCGAGGGACTCCGAGTGATAGCGGTATTGCAGCGCCCCCCGCTTGGATCGGGCGATCTCGATCCCATCCGATTCCAACCGCCTTGCAAACTCTCCGAAGCGGTCGGGGCAGCTCTTGAGCCTCCCGACCTCCTCTGCCCTCTGGGCGACAATCGCTCGGACCCTTGCGTTCTCGGATTTGTCGGATCTCCCCTTCTTTGCCATCTCGCGCTCCTCGCGACCGGGCTGGCGCGCGTGCACCTTCGAGTTCGAGAGGCCCCTTTCGAGCTGGCTCAGGCCGTACTTCGTATCGAGCTCCTTCACCGTTCTCACGCGGGATTTCGCCGCCGCCCTCGCCGGCCCGTCGTTCAGACGCCGCCCAGTCTCGAGGTCCGTCCTATTGATGGCGAGGTGAGCGGCGAATCGGGCCGATCCATCCGACCTGCACCTCTCCTCATGCAGCACAATCACGATCTCCTGGTTGGGATAGCGCTTGGCGATGTAGTCCCTCGCGTACTCCATGCAACGCGAGGGCGTCATCGGCCCGCCGTTGCAGGAGCACTCGTCCGGGTTGAAGCCGATCACCTGATGCTGCATGTACGTGCACCTTGAGCCCTGCTTCCCGGGCCGGTTGTGCCCGGCCGCCTCCCGGGTGGCGTCCATTTCCTCGAACCATCGATCCTCATCGATGATGTGCTGGGTATCGTGGTCCAGGACTTTCTCCCTGTCCCAATCGAAATACCGCTTGAGGTTTTGGAGGTGCTCCCCGCTCATGACGCTCGCCTGCTTGATTGCGGTCATTTTCCAACTCCCTTCAAAAACCGCCGTCAGTCGACGAAGAGGCCGGACCATCCGTCGGCAACAGGCGGCTCCGCGGCCTCTTCCTCGAATTCGGGAGTCCAGAGATCGACGCCGTCCTCCCGACCCATTTGCCTTGATATCAGCCTGGCCTGGTATTCCATCCTCTTGGCCGCCTCGTGCTCGCGCGTCCCCAGATCGAAGTGCTCCTTCGTCGGCATCCGCGTGCAATCGCAGACAGGGGCCCGGAAGCACCCCGCATGTTCCCTGCCCACGCCGTTCTCCGCGGTCTTCACCACGATGACGCCGTCCTTGTCGGGGGACATCTCCGTCCACTCCCAAGGATGAATCAGGTCGTCGGCGTGCTCGCTGTAGGATGTCGACCCCGTACCGCCCGAAGGCCCCCTGCTCGAGCTGGTTCCCATGGTGTGCCGCGTCGTCTTCCCGACTAGCTCGGTGAAATACTGGCGGTCCTCGGCCTCGCCCAGTTTCATGGCGACCTTGACGCCGCAGTTTGCCAGGATCTTCTTCCGTCCGTCGCGCTCGCCGTACTTGTTCAGCTGAGAGATGTTCTGGACTGCGCCCATCCAGAACAGGTCGTACGAGCGCCCAAGGCTGAGAAGGCTAGGCAGGCACTCGACCTTCGGCAGGTTCCCCCATTCGTCGCCGAGGATGGACACCGACCGCGGCAGCTTTCCACCAGCTGCGTCCGCGATGGAATACACGGCAGCGTAGAGCTGCTCGAACAGGACCGCCGCGATCGCGTTGTAGGGGGAGCCCTCGTCCATCACGTGGAGGAACAGCGCGGTCTTCTCGCTCAGGATTCTACTCGGATCGATATCATCGCCCGAGACCATTCGCGCAATCGGCGCCGAAGCGTAGATCCTCAGGTTGACCTTTAGCGTGGAAACGATGCTCCTCAGCTCGTTGCCGCCGCTCGAGATGAACTGTGAGGCACGCGAGCGGGCCGGATGCCCCTGCGGCAGGGAACGGAACAGGCCCTTCAGCGGCTCACACGGATCCTCGCCGGCCCCCTCCGTCCCCAGGCACATGATGTGGTAGACCGTCGCGAGGTGCTTGCAGCCCCGCGGGCAGCCCTCGTCCAGCACGACCAGAAGGATCGTCGCGGCGAGCAGCGACCGCGCGGATTCCGTCCAGTGGCTCGCCTTCGCATCGCCCTCCCCGGCGATGAGCGTACGGGCGACGGCATCCGCGGCCTGCTCAGCCCCCGGCAGATTGCCCCCCGTTCGCGAGCCTATCGACCATTTCCAGTGGATTGAACGTGTCGCTCTTCTCGGGATGCTGGGCGTCCAGCAGAAGCACCCGGTACCCGCGACGCTCCAGCTCGTCGCCCGTCAACTCGATGAGCTCACTCTTCACATCGGACACGATAATGGTCTGCGGCCTCGATTCCCCGTCATCCGCCCCATACGTCAGCAGATCAATTGTCGGGATCAGCAGCGATCTTGATTTTCCGGCACCCGTTGAGCCGTCGAGGAACATGTGCCGCCTCGGTTCAAACAGATACTTGGAGCCGAACAGCGTCTTCTCAAACCCGTACACGAATCCTCTGCTTTTCGGCTGTCCGTGCCCGTCCCAAATCTCCGAGCCCCGGATGGTCTCCGGCCCCGTTTTCACCCGCGCCTCCCCAAGTACACCTCCGTCGGCGGCTCGCTCCTTCGAGGAAGCCGATAGCTGCATGAGCACGAATACCGACAGGAACAGCGCGAACGAGGCGAGACAGCCAGGGACGCAATGAGGCCCCACGTTAATCCACCACCAAATGGTGTTATCCACGCTCAGGGTGAATCCGATCGAGCTCAGCTCGATTGGAAATCCGAGGATCATGCAATCGAGGGGAATGGCGATAAGTGGCGCAAACCCCGCGGTAAGCAGCGCTGCGAAAACCAGCGCCATGACCAGCTTCTCCTTCACGAGAACCACCTACTCTCTCGCACGGGCGAGTAGGTCGTTGACCCAGCCCACCGCCGTCGAGACGATTGATGTCGCCCGGTTGAGATTATTGAGGACGACCGGATCGGACCCGTAGGTGTTGAGGGCGCGGACCGCCTGGTTGAGGTTCGTGCCGATCTTCTTCAACTCAGTCCTGATACCGGCAAGTTCCCCCGCGTCGGCGACCCTGACCGGCTTCTCGCCGCAGAGCAGGGCGGCATCGCGCATGAAGGAGGACGCCGGCATGTTCATGGCCGCCGCCTTCTCCTCGATAGCCTTACGCTGCGACTCACTCATCCGTACGTTGATATGCGTATTCATGGAAGTCATAACCATCCAATCCGAGCGGGGCCGACGCATCGGCCCCGCCCCTTTTATTAAGTTGAAATTGTTTGGAGCATCTGACCGATGCGCCCAATCCTCACCCTCGCCCAGACATCGAAGGGGACTCCCGGCAAGCTGCCGAGATATATACGGTATGGTCGCCATTGTTCTCTATAGATATCGAGAGCATCGAGCAGGCGCTTCCATTCCCAAATGAGCTCATCGGCCGAGAGCAGAGGAAGATCCCTGTTCTCGGCGCGCGCGAGCTCATCGGACGACAAGCATGGATTGGGAGCCCGGTATCCACCAATGTAGGGTCCGGGCTCCATAATTAGCCGATTTCGGTAAACATCGCTGCTGGTGCGTTGAACTCAAACTCGACAATACCGCAGGAACCGTAACGGTTCTTTGTGATTGAAGCAATGACGGGCCGTTTTTTAAGCAACATATTGGCATTACGCTCTTCGGGCTTATCGCCCTTAATAGAAAGCGACATAACGAGATCTGCCGAATACTCGAACATGTTGCACCCGCCTATCGCCTGAAGCCCGGTGGTCTGCTTGTCGTAATTAACGCGGTTAATTGATGAGATAGCGAAGAGCGGACAATGGGCCTCATCCACGATTCGGCGGAGCTCGGAAGCGACGAGCTTGAGACCGATACGCTCGTCGGCAATGCGCAGTTCCTGCGGCAAAGAGACGATTTGCGCGTAATCAACAATAACCAGTGGCGGTTCGCCATGTTTATCGGCAACCTCTTCGATTGCCTTTCGCATCCCGGCATATTTAATTTCACCAGGAATGATATACATTCGCTCGGCGATGCTGCGGGCGTAAATGTCGAGAACCTTCTCGAAGAGCCCGCGTTTGTCCTCAGACATGCCATCGCCGTTCATATCATCGTGCGTGAGCTCGCCGCCCGAGATGCGGGTGAGGCTCTTCGCGAGCATGCTGTCTCGCCCGAGCTCGCCCTCAAAGATGACCACCGGATGGCCAGCAATGGCCCATCCGTCGGCGATTTGCTGCATAAACGTTGTTTTACCCGTACCGGGTCCGCCGGGGACGATGCACAGGTATTGACGAAGACCTCCGAGGATAGTATCCAGCGCACCGTGTTCGATATGCCCAAGCGGCCTATTCTTTAAGATACGCAAGGCGGTCTCGTCGAGGCCGACGCTCATGGGATTTAAAGCCGGCACGGTTCGCTCGCCTCCAATTCATGGAGGTATGCAAAGAAGCTCGATTCAAGGATGTAAATGCGGCGGTGCAACGCAATCGCGCGCCCGCTCTCCTTCATCATCTTCGAGGCCGTAACCGGACTCAAGCCGGTTATCTTGCACACTTCAGCGATGCCAAGAAGGCGCTCGTGGCCCAAGTTGGAATCAGAAGAAACCGCAGTTGATGCTTGTACGGCAGCGTACGGTTCAGGCTCTACAATCATGGTAGAATCCTTTCAGGCTAGCTCGCCCCTCCCCCTTCGTCGCCAAACTTAGATAGGGAAGGGCGGGCGGCTTTTTAATCAATGACCGAAAATAAAATAACTCCTTTCAAACAAGCTGGTCAGGCGCTTACTGTTTATATTGTAACACTGTCTGTTGCACAATCATATCTAGTTACAGTTCTAATTTCTAATTCACTTTCTGACTGTATAGACTTTATTGTCTGACTGATTTAATATATATACAACGATGATTGGAGTGGTTATGGGACGTTTACCATTATCCGGAAGTAAGATGCGGAAAATTAAGTTCGGAACAACTGTTCAGGCGACGACCCCGGAGAAAATCGAAGAGCTACGCCTCAAGAACCCCGAATCAGTCAGAAGCACCGGCGAGGCTATCGACTATCTATGCAACCTGCTCACGGGGTTGCAGCCGAGGGTCGCCAGGGCCCTCGATGAGGCGTGCCTCAGGGAAGCTCGGCAAATCACCAATGAAATGAAGGCCCTTCCCGTTGACGGATCAGAAGAAATGAGTTTTAGTCAATTGGAACTTTATCGAGAGCAATTCCAGAGGCTCCACGACCATTTCTCTTTATATTGCGAGAAAGAGGAGAGGCCCCAGGGAATGAGACGGGTCGATCTCCTCGGCGGCGATTACGCTGTCCTCCCCTCCTCTTGGACTTTATTGGAAACAGAGGAATGCGCGAAGTCTTGCAGCCAGGTCGGAATTATCGAAATTCGCGGCGGCGCAAAATACGATGCGCCTCATTTTGCCTTCTTCCATAACGGAGAGTACAGTCAAAAGGACAAATTGCAGCGCGCAACCAAACTCTGGCCCCGCATGACCGACGTGATGCGCGACGAGGTCAAACTGGTCACAGATGATGAGGGACATTACCTAAATATGGACGAGCACCTAGCCGCCCCCATCATTTGTTATTTCAACCTTCTAGATGCCAGCTACTATCAGTCTATGGAGCTGGAGCCGCCATATGGCGCAATGATCTACCGAAACAATGTCGCTTAAAAAAGAGGCCCCAAAGGGGCCTCTTTTTTAGCCCTTTTTAGCCCTTCAGCAGATCATCCAGCACTGATGCTGCCTTCTGGTCATTTGCCTCGATAAAGTGGCTATAGATAGACAGCGTCGTCGATGGGCTAGCATGGCCCAAACGCGCCTGGATCGTCTTAATGTCCGCATTGGCACCAACGAGCAAAGTCGCTTGCGTATGTCTAAGCTCATGAGGCTTCAGCCCGCTATAACCCGTATAGCGGGTACGTTTGACGCCGTCACTCCCAATGACTTCCCTGCTCTCCTTAAAAGTACCGAAGCCGTTTTTCGCCGCAAACAGCCTAAACGCCCTTGAATAGTTATGTCCATCCATCCGGGTCACAAGAGCCCGTTTGCCGTTGGCGGCGTCAACGATCCCAATGGAATGGACAATGGGCGTTTCTCCAGTCTGCCCCACTGCAAAGGAATCGAACTCACTCCGCTGAATGGCTTTCCACCTGTCCAGATAGTCGGCAAGTTCATTTCCAACCGAAATCTTACGCCTGCTCATCTTTGATTTAGGCGGCCTCAATGTCCTGTCGTTCGTATATTGCTTTACTATCCTCAGAGTCTTGGCGTCGGGGTCATAATCCTCCCATGAGAGACCAAGGGCCTCCCCCTTCCTCAAACCGCAGAGAAGTAGAAGCATTGTGCATGTGATAAAGGAAGATGGCTTCTCCTCCAAAAGGACCGCAAGAAGCCTTGCCGCCTCATCGGCGCTCAGCGCCTTACGAGCCTCGACATTCTGCTTGGGCAGTTTCACTCCCCTACAAGGGTTTTTGCCCACGAGGTCGTTATCGACGGCATCCTCCATTACCTGTTTGAGCTTGATGTGGATGCGGCGAATTTCACTTTCGCTGAATCGGCCTTCTTTTCTAGCCTTGGCATAAGCAGTGCGAACGTCATCCGATTTAAGCCGAGTGAGATCGGGATTGCCGAACAGCTCGCGTATGTGACGAATGTCCAAACCTTCACGCTCATAAGCAAGAGGTGATCCCATGGTCGACTCCCTGTTCGCGTGAAACCTGTCCGCATAATCTGATAGGCCCAGAGGACCATTGCCACGGTTGGAAGCGCCCTCAAGTTCAGCTCTATAGGCCTCCAGCGCCTTGGCGACTTCACTCGGCCAGTTTTTCGGGTTCTTGCTTCTGCAGTGAACCCTGCGTGACGGACTACGGCGGTACCGTCCTGTCTCCGGATCTTTTCCCAGGGAAAAATAAATCCGATAGACGCCTTTGCTCTTATCGATGCATTCCGATGTGCCGCGAGCGGTCTTTTTTTATCAATCCCTGCAATCATATCCCTCGTTAGATTTTCGATTAGGCTTGCTGGCAAAGCCTTTAAAGCTTTGCCAGCAAGCCTAATCGAAACTTTTCACACTTTCAAGTCTCTCTAAGTGTGAAAATAGTGGGAAATATGATTCTAATAGCTAGCTCAATAATTGTTAGTTACCTATTTCTACCTGCGCTTCCTTTTAATTCAGTGAAATTGGCCTCATATCGTCAAATGCCGAATTCACGTACTCGTAAAGCGGGGGTCACCGGTTCGAGCCCGGTCGCTGGCTCCATTGCTCAAGATAGCCGCCTTCGGGCGGCTTTTTTGTTGCCGATTTTGAGTGCGTGCGCGCCAATCCAAGCATCGCCACGTCAACAGCGGCCCACTCGGTGGACTTCGGGTTTAATGCTTAGGGGCGGGGATTTACCAAAGTGAAATCTTAATGAAAAGAAACCCAGCTGCAACAATTGCCATGGTGAGGGCTCGAATTGGCCATATAGATCTAAAATAGTCACGATATACAAATGTCGAGAGACGTTGGGGATATAGATGAAAAGAACTAAGGGTTTTCTTTTGTTGGTATTGATGCTGCTCGGACTGTTCTGCCTGAGTGGCCCTTCTTGGGCCAAGGCTGTCTGTCCTGAAGGTGAGCCTCAGCAGTCTTATACGGGCAGTCTGCTGATAACTGCTAAGGAGGGCGATGCCGACTCTCAGTCTTGGGTAAATCCCCTTGCCACTTTTGAGGGGGACGGCGGAACGGTCAAGCTTGACCATATTGGTAGCGGGATTTTGAGGTGGCAAGTTCTTCCGGACAAAATTGCGAACGATCCCTTCTCTTTTGCTGGAACGATATATCTATACAAGGTTGTGAGCGGAAAACAAAAATACGTCGATTGCTATCCGACAAACGGGTCTGGAATTGCATTCACCGGCATTTCGGGGCAGATTGATACACATGTACGAAAGGGAACCTATGTGGTGCGTTGGGTTGGAGCTGCTGCAGGCCCGATATGGATTGCGGTCTTGCGCCCCGATGTCCAAATAGGTTTCTCTCTCTAGACGGGAAGTTGCTCATGAACGCCATATACGACGGGGATGACTGGGTCGATCATTATACTTGGCGCCTGGTCGGCTCGAACGACAATGGGGATGTGGTGTTTGATGGACTATGTCCAAAGCATCTCCATCCTTTTGTCTCGTCGTTAATTGAGAGTTCCGCTCGTGTTGCCCCCTACAGCTCGGCATCGCTTCATGATACGGACGTTTTGAAGACCATAAGGGAATCAATTGACGAGGGCACGATGAGCGGCCCGCTGTTTTCTCGGCTTGTGGGGCTAGATGAGATTGGCTCGAAACGACTGCTTGCGGGCGAAAAAGTGGAACTCACTTATCGGTCGATGATTTCAATCCTGCGGCTAGCCGATGTTCTTCGCAAATAAATGAGGCTTCCCTATTCAAAACAGAAAACCCCGCCAAACGTGATTTCCCTAGGGAAAACCCGTTTGGCGGGGTCCTAGCGTGATTTCCCTAGGGGAATCACGCCATCAGACGAACAGCTCAGCCGAGCAGCTCGCTACTCCTCCCAGTAGGCGTCGGCAAGCAACTTAAAGCAGATCTTCTTGACCGGCTGTGCGCCATCGCCCGGGAACTCGAGCGTGGGCATGTGGGGCTCGCCGGCAACGAACAGCGCGAATTTGTCGTCGGCAAGATCGCCGGCGATCGAGGCGTCGGAATCGACCAGATCATAGTCGTCCTTCTCGTCAAACTCCTGGACCAGCGTCAGGCTGCCCGTAGCGACTTTGAAGGCCTCGCGACCCTCGACGTCGATCTGCAGGTCGTGATAGCGCTGATGCGTCTCATAGTGAGCCTCAGCCTCGGGACGCGTCGTGGGAGACATGACGTTCGCAAAGACCTTCTCACCCAAAATCGGATGGCTGCCGACCTCGAGCTGTGCCGGGTCGTTCTCCTCGAGCCAGTCGATCAGCACGTCGAGGCCCTTGAGCATTCCGCGGTATTCCTCGATATCGCCCAATGCACCGTAAATCATCTAAATCCCCTCTCGGATCGTTTATTTGGCAGCTACTCGGTAAATGCATTACCGACGCTGTTGCCACCCACATACGTCTCGACCAGGGTAAGGTCGGGATTGAACACGACAGCATCGGCGTCGCGCCCCGGCATAATGCTACCGCACTTGCCGTCAACTCTAACCACAAGCAAGCAACCGATGCCGGGGCCGCAGCACAAGCTCCTACAGCTCGGTCACGACAACGCCGTTGTAAACCTCGTCCCAACGATCCATAACCAAGTGGCCAGTCATGGGATCCATGGCATTGAGCTTGCCGCAGGTGTTGGCGGTACGCAGCACCGTCTCGTCGTCGGCTCCGGTAGCAATCGCATGTGCGAAGCCGGCAATGGTCGAATCGCCAGAGCCCGTAGCGTTAACGGCGGGGATATCGGGGGTCTTGGCGCGGAACGCACGGCCGTTATGGAAACCAACGGAGCCGGCAGCGCCCATGGATACGACGACCCAGGGGATATCGGAGAAGCGGGCGTCAGAGGCGAGCGCGGAACGGAGCTCGTCCACATCGTCGGTGGTAAAGCTCGTGCCCAGAAGGCCGTTAATTTCGGTCAGGTTAGGCTTAACCAGCTCAGGCTTGACCTCGGACTTGAGCGCAGCCTCGAGCGAGGCGCCCGAGGTATCGAGCAGCACCTTGGCGCCGGCGTTCTCTGCAATGCCCGTGATCTTAGCGTAGTAGTCCGCCTCGACGCCGCGGGGCAGCGAACCCGAGATGGTAACGACATCGGCCTTGCTCGCAAGCTCGGCGAACTTGGCGGTAAAGGCATCGAGCTCCTCGGGGGCAATCGTCGGGCCGCTCTCGAGCAGCTCGGTCTGGTTGCCGGCGTGGAGGATGTTGAGACAAATGCGAGTCTCGCCCTTGATGGGCACAAAATCATTCTTAATGCCGTTAGCATCCATGAGCTCGGCCATATAGGCGCCCATATGACCACCAAGCAAGCCGGTTGCCACGACATCGTCGCCCAGCTGGCCCAGGACGCGGGCCACGTTGAGGCCCTTACCGCCGGCGGTCTTTTCGGGCGTCACGCGGTTGACGTCGTCGATAATGAGCTCATCGAGCTGATAGCGCGTATCGACGGACGGGTTCATCGTAACGGTGAGGATCATTTCTAGCTCCTTATCTCGCAGGCTCCTTATGCCTTGCAAAACGAATTGGCTACATGCGACTACAGAATCTCGATTGTGAACGAGCGCACGATGGTTTCTTTGGGCTTGGCGATAAGGCAGCCGCGCTTGTGCTCAAGCACGTCATCCTCATCGGAACAGGTCGAGAGGCCGCCCCAGGGTTCAACTGCCACAAAATCACCCTCGGGCTTGCTCCACACAATGAGGTACGGGAAGCCCTCAAAGCTCAGGCGAACGCCCTTGTCCTCGCCCTTTTTGGAAAGCGTGACCTGACGGCTCTCGAGCACGTCAAAGATAGTCTCCGCAAAATCGAAGAGCTCATGCGACAAAGGCAGCGTCTTTCCCACCATGGGGTTCTTGGAGCGCCTGTCCACATCAATCAATCCGGTCGAGGGAACGGCGGTGCAGAGCTCCGCAGCCTCGTCTTTCTCAAAACGCAACTCGTAGTCCGTATAGGACTCGCCCTCGTCGAGCGGACACCTAAAGCCGGGGTGTCCACCGATAAAGAAAGGCATGTCCTCGGTGCCCTCGTTGGTAACCTCATAGGAGACACGCACGGCGGCGTCCTCGAGCGTATAGCGGGCGACAAGTTTAAACGGATACGGATAATCGCTCAGCAGCGCGGCGTTATCCTCCGAAGCCAGGCACATCGCCAGCTCGTTTGCGCTTTGGCTCAACAGCTTCCACTCCTGCTTGCGCGCAAAGCCGTGGCGGGCGAGCTTCACATGATGTCCGGCAAACGTCATGGCGCTGTTATCGCGCAAACCTCCGCAAATCGGGAAGCAAATCGGTGCCTGGCCGGACCACACGGCGGGATCGCCCTGCCACAAGTACTCGCGACCTCCAGCCTCAATCGAGGTAAACGAGCCGCCGGCCGTGGAGACCTTGATAGAAATCGAATCGTTGGAGAGAGCGTATTCCATTGTCCATCCTTTCGAACAACTGCTTTTTGCTCGCAAGAACCCGTCTCGGCCCTGACCAAAGGACAAACCCGCACGTTCATCGATGCGTCCGGTTTCCCAGGCATGCAACGGGGTACCATACAGACATTGATGCAATTACAGCTGAAAGGCCTTCTTATGCGAACCATCATCCTTTATGCCTCACGCCACCACGGCAATACGAAAAAGCTCGTGGACGCCATCGTCGAGGCGCACCCCGAAATCGATACCCTCGACGTGAAGTCACTCGGTAAAAACGAGTACCCCGACCTGCACGAATACCATCTGATCGGCGTCGCCACAGGCATTTATTACTCCGAGATCGACAAAGATATGGCGCGCGTGCTCACGAACGTGCTGCAGCCGCAGGACAAGGTGTTTGGCCTTATGACCTACGGTGGCAAAAACAAGTGGTACGGCAAGGATATCGATGGCATCTGCCGCATGAGGCAGGCCATCTTTATGGGTGTCTACGGCTGCCCCGGCTTTGATACGTGGGGGCCGTTCAAACTCACCGGCGGTGTCCAGAAGGGGCACCCAACTGCCGAAGAGATTAAGGGAGCTGTCGATTTCTTCGACAAAATCGAAGATGAGTACGGCGACATCATCGTCGAAGAGTACGCCAAGCGCGAGAAGCGTCTAGCATACGAAAAGGAGCATCCCGCGGGGGGTCTTGTGGCCGGCGTCAAGCGCACGGCAAAGAAGATCGCTAACAAGCTGTAACTGTTAAGGTGCTTTTGAGCGTTTAACCCATACGGCGGGTCCGAGCAGATTCGGGCCCGCCGTCCTTTTCTATCGTTACTCGGTAAAGGCGTTGCCGACGCTCTGGCCGCCAACATACGTCTCGACGAGGGTGAGCTCATGGTCGAACACGACAAAGTCGGCGTCGCGACCCGGCATGATGCTGCCACACTTATCCTCGATGTGCGCGGAGCGCGCCGGCACCTCAGTTGCCATGCGAATGGCGATATCGGCGCTGGCGATGCCCCAGTCGACGATGTTCTTGACGCCCTGGGCAAGCGTGAGCACCGAGCCGGCAATGCTCTTGCCGTCGGCGAGCCAGCACAGGTTGTCCTTCATGATGACGTCCATGCCACCACTGGTGTAGCTGCCCTCGGGCATGCCGCCGCAACCAAGGCAGTCGGTGATGAGCACCGTGTGCTGCCAGCCCTTTGCCTGCAGCAGCGCCTTGATGGCGGCAGGGTTTACGTGCTTGCCGTCACAGATGATCTCGGCGTAGGTCTCGGGCGTGGACATGGCAGCGCCCACGACACCGGGCTCACGGTGATGCAGCCCGCGCTGGCCGTTATAGGTATGCGTAAAGCAGCTGGCACCGGCGTTGATGGCGGCGATGCACTCATCGTAGGTGGCGTCGGAGTGACCGATGCTGGTCACCACACCCTTGGCGTTCAGAGCAGCCGCATAAGCAGCGGCACCGTCGCGCTCGGCCGCCATGGCGCTTTTAACGATGCGACCGCCCGCAGCCTCCTGCCACTGATCGAAGACCTCCTCGGAGGGATCGATCAGGTAAGCAGGGTTCTGCGCGCCCACGTGCTTCATGGTAAAGAAGGGGCCCTCCAGGTAGATGCCCTGAATGCGGGCACCGCAGAAGTCGGGGCCGCGGCCCTCGTCCGCCTTGGCGATAGCAGCGCAGGCGTCCTTGATCTGTTCGACGCCATCGGTGAACGTCGTGGGCAGCCAGCTGGTGGTACCGCGACGGGCGAGCTCGGTTGAGCTGATATCGATGCCCTCGGGATCGTTATCGGTAGTTGAGTGGTTGTAGAAGCCATGGATGTGAGTATCGACCATACCCGGTGCGATCCACGATCCCGTGTAGTCCTTAATCTCGCAAGAGGGCTCGTCGGCCTGCCAGGCGCCAAAAACGCCATCCTCGACCATAAGATAGCCGCCCAGTTGCGGGCCTGCCGGCAAGAAGAACTTGTCAGCCTTAATTGCGTACGTGCTCATATGCACTCCTCGCTTCTAAAGCAGTTGACTGTGGTAATGCTTATACCCAGCTCACGTAAAACAAAAAGCGCCCGCCCGCCGTTATGAGCGGACGGGCGCCCTTACAGGGGGACGCGATTAAGCGGTGAAGGGGTGAATCGTCACGCCCTTAACCACGCGGTTGACCGTGCCGGTGGGGCTCGGCGTATCGGGCGTGTTGCCCACGCGGACGGAGTTGAGCAGGCTGATAGCCTGGGCAAACATCACGAACGGCAGAGCAAGGTAACCCTCGGGAAGTGCCTCGTAGCCCTTAAAGGTGAAGGACTCACCCTCATAGACGGTGGCACCTTCCTGCTGAACGGCGATGGTGTGCTGAGCGATCTCGTCGCCACCGATCTCGTTGAGGATGTCGATGTCGTACTGACGGGTGTAGGCGTCGTTGTTGACGAACACGAAGACGAGCGTCTTATCGTCGACGAAGGACTTAGGTCCGTGACGATAGCCCATGGAGGTGTCGTAGGAAGTAGCGACCAGACCGTGAGCGAGCTCGAGGATCTTGAGCTGGCTCTCCTGAGCAAGGCCACCGAAGGAGCCAGAACCCAAGTAGGTCACGCGGTTGAAATCGCCAGCCAGGTAATCGGCGATCTCGGGCTCACGGGAGATGACCTCCTCGCCCATCTTGGCAATCGTCTCGACCCACTCGGCCTTCTGCTCGTCAGAGGCAGTGTCGAAAATAAGGGTGGAGAGCAGGGTCATGCAGGAATAAGAACCGGTCATGGCGAAGCCCTTGTCGTTGGCGCGCGGAATGAGCAGCGTCAGCGCATTGGGATCATCGGCAGACTCGACGGCAAGCTTGCCCTCGGGAGCGCAGGTGATGTTGAGGAACTTGACGTTGTGGACGAGCTCCTTGGCAACGGCAACGGCGGCAAGGCTCTCGGGGCTGTTGCCAGAGCGGGCAAAGGAAACCACGAGCGTGGGATCCTCGGCGCGCAGGAAGTCGCGCGGGGCGCTCACGATGTCGGTCGTGGCGATGGGCTTAAAGTCGTAGAGATCAGTGTTGCCAGCGTGACGCAGGTACGGGGCGCAGGTATCGCCAACGTAGTCGGACGTACCGGCACCGGTGAAGACAACGGACAGACGACCCTCGCCCATAGCGCGAGCCTCGGCCAGGAAGGCCTCGATGGCCTCCTTGTTCTCGCGATAGATGTTGAGCGTATCACGCCAAAGCTCGGGCTGCTGAGCAATCTCGGCCGTGGTGATCTGGGCGCCGAGCTCGGTGAGCTCCTCGACACTCTTCTCGAACATTTCTAATACCTCTCTCTAGAAGTAATCCTCTGACGTGCAATTATACACTTCGGTTGGTTATCTGGTAGTAACCAGTTAAATGCAAAGAATCACCATATGGAAACGATGCGAGCACTAGTTACTGCGCTGGTGGTAAACCTTGTATTTAAACTGATCGGCACGAGCAACCGAGAGTGTGTACTCCACTACCTCGTTTGACTCGTTATACGTAGTCCTGACCAAATCGAGCACAGGCGAGCCCTCGACAATTCCCAAAAGGTGGGCATCGGTGGGACGGGCTATGCTCGCATAGAACTCCTCTTCGGCCACGCGAATCTTTTGCTGAAAGTCCTGCTCAATCACATCGTAAAGCGGCTTACGCTCCAGCAGCGGTCGCTTTAGGGACAGAAATTGACGAACCGGTAGATAGCTGCGTTCGACCATCATGGGCATGTTGTCGGCAGAGCGAAGACGCTTGAGCTTAAAAATGCGATCACCGATGCGCAATCCCATATGCTCGGCCAGATTCTTATCGGCCTCCATCTCGCAAAACTCGAGAATCGTGGTCTCGGGTTCTCGACCCATCGCGCGCATCTGCTCGGTAAAGCTGTAGGACTGCATAAGATTGGTTGCTTTTGCCGAACGGTCGGTCACAAAGGTACCGCGACCGTGCTGCCGAACCACCAGTCCTAAACGCTCCAGTTCCTGCAGAGCCAGGCGTACCGTAGTGCGCGAGAGACCATAGCGCTCCGAAAGTTCGCGCTCGGAAGGAATCATGTCACCGGCGCGATATTCATGGTCAATCTTTTCGGTCAGAATATCGACCAGCTGATCGTACAGCGGTTGCTTACGCGCTCCGATCGCCATCCTATCCTCCCTTTTGCTCGAATTCGGCTAACTACCTAGGGTGTTATGCATTATCTGTCTGCCACACCCGAATCATTAAGAAAACAAAAGCCGCGCGCTCTTTCGAGCACGCGGCTTTTAACATACACATGGCTTAAGGGGTCGGGGTGTGAGCCGCGTAGGGACACACCCCTCAAGCTAGAGCCTTACCAGATGCTCGGCCAGAGACCAAGCGGGCCAGCGCCCAGGATGCCAAGGACGAAGAGCAGGAGAATGCCCTTGGTCGGGGTCCAGCTGTGCTTAGCGAACATGTAGTAAAGCAGCAGCGTAAGCATAAGCGGGACGAGCTTCGGGACGATGGTGTTGAGGGTGTCGGCAACAGAGAAGTTGACCGGATCCTCGGTAACGGTGCCGTAGGTCACGGACTCCATGCCGTTACCCAGATCGGTGACGCCGCACTCGACAGCGTTGCCGTCGGCATCGGAAGCGGTAAGGGCGTTGCCGTCCTTATCGGTCATGGCGATGGTACCGGCCTCAGCGGTCTCGGTATCGATGCCCTCCATACCGGTGAAGTTCTCGGCCTCCTTCTCGGAGACGATCACGGTAGTAGCGGAGAGGCCACGGGTGGTGCCGTTGGGGATCTGGAGGTTGATCTGGGTGCCACCCATGGTGACGACCAGGCAACCGACGACGAAGACGCCCATGATGGAAGCGGCACGCGTGAAGGCCTGCATGTTGGCGGTCAGAGCGTCAATAGCGCTGGTGCCAAGCTTGTAGGACCAGTTCATGAGCCAGAAGCGCAGAGCGAACTGGACGACGTTGAAGATCACCAGGAAGATGATCGGTGCAGCGGCGTTGCCGTTGATGGCCATGTTGGAGGTGATGCCGGCCGTGATAGGCACGAGCGTCAGCCAGAACAGGGCGTCACCGATACCACCGAGCGGGCCCATTGCGGCGACGCGGACGGCGCGGATCGTGGGGATGTCAACCTTGTTCTGCTCGAGCGAAAGCACGATGCCCATAACAAAGGTGACGAGGAACGGGTGGGTGTTGAAGAACTCCAGGTTGTGGCTCATGGAAGCCGCGAGGTCGTTCTTGTTGGTGTGGATCTTCTCCAGACCGGGGATGATGGAGTAAAGCCAGCCAGCGGCCTGCATGCGCTCGTAGTTGAACGATGCCTGCAGGAAGCAGGAGCGCCAAGCCATCTTGTTGAGGGTCTTCTGGTCGAGCTGCGGAGCAGGAGTGAGATCCTCGTAGTGCTCCGGGATCACATACTCATTAGATGCCATCTTCGAAGTCACCTCCGTCAGAAACAGCTGCACCCTTCAGCTCGGTCTGCTGCTGGAAGTCCCAGAAAGCGATGCCGAAGCCGATGAGAGCGAGGATGAGCAGAGCAGGGGTTGCCAGCGAATCGTTGGCAACGGTGATGAGCGCGAGGCCAAAGCCCATGAGGAAGAAGCCCCACATATCGCGGTTCATCATAACCTTGAGCAGGACGGCGAAGCCGACAAAGCGCATCATGCCGCCTGCAGCGGAGAGACCGGTCTGCAGCCAAGTCGGGATGGCAGAAGCGATGGTCTGACCGATGGTAGCGCCAGCGATGAAGAACAGGGTGACGACGACAGCGAAGATCAGGCCGAGCAGAGCCATGGCGAAGTAGTTCAGGCGCTCGATGCCCTTGGTGTCCGCGTTGTGAGCCATGTTATCGGCCGTGGACATAAGCGGGGACATAAGCGTGAAGACCAGGGTAACGCCAAGCTGGCCAAGCAGAGCGAACGGAATGGCGAGGCCGACTGCCGCGTTGGGCTCGAGGCCCGTGGCGATAGCGAGAATGGCTGCCATGATGCCGCCGATGACGGCGTTAGGCGGCTGAGCGCCTCCGATCGGCATGTTGCCGATCGTCATGAGCTGATAGGTACCACCCACGAGAAGACCGGTGTTGAGGTCGCCAAGGATAAGACCGATGACGGCGCCGGTGACGATGGGCTGATAGAGAGACTCGAGGAAGTCAAACTGGTCGATTGCCGCGATGAACGTGACGACGAAGACCAGAGCGATCTGGATGATCGAGTATTCCATCTTGCTCCTCCTTTCAAAATGTATGTACGCACTTTGGATTTCACGTACAGAACGTCAGGGTTTCACTCCTGACAACGTGGATCACGAGGATTACGAGAAGAGCTTGCTCGTGTCCTCAACAGGCGTGCTCGGAACGCGCCTGATCTCCAACTCCACCCCCAATTCCTGCAGCTCTTTAAACGCAGCGACATCCTCGTCGTTAACTGCGACGGAGGTGGCGACTTGGCGCTTTCCTTCCGACATGTGCATGTTGCCGATGTTTACCTTCTTTATAGGCACACCGCCCTTGACGAGCGTAAGCACGTCTTCCGGTGTTTCGGCCACGATGAAGATCTTCTGGCGCGGGCTCGCCTTGCCAATGACGTCGATGGTCTTCTGCAGAGAGAAGAAACGCGTAGCGACGCCGGCGGGAGCGGCCATCTTCATGAGGTTCTGGCGCATGGTGTTGGACGCCACGTCGTCGTTGGCGACGAGGATGAGGTTGGAGCCCAGGGTGGAGTTCCACTGGGTGGCAACCTGACCATGAACCAGTCGGTTATCGATGCGGGTAAGAAGAATGTTGGGTTCTGCCATGTTGATCAGCTTCCTTTCGTTATTTGCTGACGACAGTTACTTGATCTCCTGAATCGCGTAACGCGAAACATCTACGACGGCTCCGGATCGGACTTTGATCTGGACCTTCTCGCCTTCGATGCCTTTGACGGTTCCGTAGATACCGCCGGCGAAAAGAACCTCTTGACCCGGCTTGAGCTCGGTGTGCAGCTCCTTGAAGTACTTCTGCTTCTTCTTCATGTTGATTTGCGACCAGATGGTGTAAATCAAGCCCATGATGACAAGCAGGCCTAAAAGGGCGACCGAGGAGCTCAGGACGTTGGCTCCGAAATCGGCCATTAGATGCCGTCCTCGTCGCCGAAGATATCCTCTTCGTCGGAGCCGGCAACGGATGCGACCGTCTGGGCGGTGATGCCCGTCTGGCCAACGGTCACGGCCTGCTCGCCAAGCTCGGCGAGCGTGGCGTTGCCGCGGAGGAACAGAAGCTCAATAACCATGGGAAGGTTGGTGCCGGTCAGAACCTCGACGTTGTCGACATCCTGGGCAATCATCATCGCCTGGTTGAACGGGGTGCCACCAAGCAGGTCGGTAAAGACGAGCACGCCATCGCACTCCTCGCGCATGGCGGTAATAGCGGCGCGGAGATCCTCACCGTAGGAAGCAGCCTGGTCGCCCTCAAAAGGAACGACGGTAAAAGCGGGCTGGTCGCCAGCAACCATAGCGATAGCGCTTGCGAGGCCGGGTGCGAACTGTCCATGACCGGTAAGAATAAAGCCAACCATTCAAATTTCCCTTCCGAAGGTGTGTACGATCTGAGTCCGATGATTTTCGGAAGCCAGCGGGCGCTCGCCCTTAAAGCTTCTTAGAAAGCGTACTTTGAAGACCAGTGGTTTCTAAACTGGTAGTAACCACGTGACGTGTTGTTGTCACTATATCACCCCAGAAGAGGTCGCTTTCGTTGATTCATACGGTAAAACGTTTTTGCACCGCTCACGGTGAAAAAACGACCGTTTACCGGTCGTTAACACTTCTACCTGCGGTTTTGAAACCGTTCCGAAATGCTTTGGCAAAAGATCGGGTCTTTTCCTGTGTCTAAACAACGCAGGGCGGCTAAAAATAGCGTGTAGAAAAATTGCAGGTCATTGTGAAGATATGTGAATTGGTCTTTTTGACTTAATACCAGTTAGAACCAGTTTTGAGATTATCGGTGAACGGTAGTTTTCGACCGTTCACCGGTTACTTGCAATCGTTTGCAGTTGTTTTCCCAGATGAATTAGGGAAGCGCGATGAAGCGCTTGCGCGGGCGCGAGGCCTACCCCAGTGGTTTCGGTAGCAAAAAGCCCGCTAGAACGTTGTCCGTTCTAGCGGGCTAAATCAGGCAGATCGGCTAGCGCGCAGTAGTGCAGGCAAACCTTACGCAAACAGGCCGTAGATGCTGATGTTGGCCTTGGCGTAGAGGCCGTTAGCATACTCGGTCCACTTGGAGCTGGCGCTCGAAGCCTGCGAAGAGTACTGCTGGTAGGCGGTGTAATAGGCGGTCATGGCCTGCTTGTAGGTAGCGCTATCAGCCGTAAAGGCATCGTCAGCGAAGGCCTTAGCGTAGGTGCTATCGGCGTCCTTCCAGGTGCCCTTTTCGCTATCCCACTCGTCGCCGGCAAGTTTGATGATGTAATCGGCGTAGTCCTTGCTCGCGGTCTCCTCGTTGCCGTCAGCAGGCTCGGTCGGGGCGGTCGGCATGCTTGCGGAGCTATCGCCCACCTTCTTCTTGTAGAGCTTCTGCAGCGTCGCGGACTGACGGACGATCTGCTTGGCCTGGTCCTTGGACACGCCATACTGCGTGGCCATGGTCTTGTAGTCCGAAGTGCCGATGGAATCCTCGGCGTACTTCTTCATCTCCTTAGAAGAGACGGTGATGCCCTCGTCCTCGGCAGCGTCGAGCAGGATCTTGTTGCGCACGTAGGACAGGATGACGTCGGCAGAGGGAGCGGTGTAGTTGCCATCGCCATCCTTGACGGTGTCGAGGCTGTACTGGCTCTCAATGGCCTCGCGCGCGGTGATGTCGCTCTTCTTGCCGTTGTAGCTGTAGCTTGCCACGGTCGAATCGAGCTGGTCCTCGGTGAGGGTCGCCGAGCCGACACCCTTGCCGCCAAAACCACCATTGCCAATAAAGAAGCCAATCACGGCAGCAATCACGACTGCAACCACAAAGGCGGCAATCATCGTCTTCTTGTGCTTGGATGCGCGGTCGTCTTCGTCGGAACCCAGGATATCGTCGTCCTCGTCCTGCTCCTCGGGCATGAGGTTCTCGTCGGCGGCGTCCGCGGCGATCTTTGCCTCCAGGCGAGCGTCCTCCTCCTCGGCCGTCGTACCGGCGGCAATATGTTCGGCAGACGTACCGGCGACCAGATCGATCTTCTCCTCCTCATCACCATCGGGGCCTTCGCCGCGCTCGATGATCTGGATGCCGTCGATCTCGTCCTTCTCGTCCTTCTTTTGAATCAGACCCATATCAGTTACTCCTTGTTAGGAAACATAGTCCGCAATAGAATACGCCCGACAAAGCGCCGGGCGTATTGATTCTCAGGTTATACGCAAACACTTAAGTACTATTTAGGCGTTTGCAGTCTGCATGCCTTAGGCCAGGTGCGCGATAACGGCATCGGCAAAGGCCTGCGTGCCCACAGCGCCCTCAACGGAGCCGGTCTGGGCACGACGAACGTCGCCGGTAACCTGCTCACCCTCGTCGAGCGTGGCAGAAACGGCGGCGCGAATGCGATTGGCCGCGTCGTTCTCGCCCAGGTGATCGAGCATCATAGCCGCGGACAGAATCTCGGCCGTGGGGTTAGCGATATCCTGGCCAGCGATATCGGGCGCGGAGCCGTGCGTCGCCTCGAAGATGGCGCAGTCGGCACCGATGTTGGAACCCGGAGCCATACCCAGTCCACCTACCAGACCGGCGCACAGGTCGCTCACAATGTCACCGTACAGGTTGGGCAGCACCAGGACATCGAAGTCGTTGGGGTTCTGGACCAGGCCCATGCAGGTGGCGTCGACGATCTTGTCGTTGAACTCGATATCGGGATAGTTGGCGGCCACCTCGCGCGCAACGCGCAGGAACAGGCCATCGGTCGCCTTCATGATGTTGGCCTTATGCACGGCCGTCACCTTTTTGCGGCCGCAGCGGCGGGCGTACTCAAAGGCGTACTCCACAATGCGGCGGCTCTTGGCGATGGAGATGGGCTTGATCGAGATAGCGGAATCGGCGGCGAAGGCCTTCTGACCCGAGCGCTCGACAAGCTGCGAGAGCTCCTCGACCTCGGCAGCCCCCTCATCGAACTCGATGCCGGCATAGAGGTCCTCGGTGTTCTCGCGCACGATGACCAGGTCGACGTCGCGGAAGCGCGAGCCGTCGCCCGGCTGCGACAGGCAAGGGCGCACACAGGCGTACAGGTCAAAGTGCTTGCGCAGGGCGACGTTAACGCTGCGGAAACCCGTGCCAACCGGCGTAGTAATGGGACCCTTGATGGCAACCTTGGTCTCGGCGACCGCATCGAGCACGTGCTGGGGCAGCGGCGTGCCAAACTCGTCCATGACACCGGCACCGGCCTCCTGGACGTTCCAATTGATCTGGACACCGGCGGCCTCGACCACGCGGCGCATGGCCTGCGTAATCTCGGGACCGATACCGTCACCGGGAATCAGGACTACATCGTGCGCCATAATCTGTTACTCCTCGTCTTCGGCGTCGTCAGATTTTTTCAACGCTAGCACGCTTCTTCTTTTTGGAGAGATCCAGGCCAAAACGTTTAACGAGCATTTCGCAAATCTCGCTCGAGCGGGCCTTGAGATAGCTGCCTTTGCCGTTCTCGGCGTCGAACTTAAGGCGCAGCGCGAGCTTCTCGGCAACCTCGGCGTCAATCTCGCCCTGACCAAACTCGTACAGGCAACCGAGCATGTCGCGATACTCGAGATCACCGTGGTAGCACTGGATGGCCTCGTCCAGGATGGGCCAAGCCTCGCGCGAACGCTCGACACTCGTGGCGCCCCACACGCACAGCAGGCGGAAGGCGGCATAGCGCAGCGTGGAGGAAATCTCGTCGAACAGTGCGGTCTCGGCGCCCTCAAAGGCATCGCCCAGCTGCTCGGGGCAGGTGGTGGCGAGCGCCGTCAGGGCATCGAGAGCCTCCCAGCGGGTCTGCGCCTCGGGGCGGTCGAGCGCCTCGATCAGCGCGGGCACGCAGGGCACGACGCGCTGGGGATCGCGCTCGGCAAGCAGATGCAGCACGCGGGCGGCAAACTGGCGGATGCGGCGCGTGGGGCAGCCGAGCTCCTGAACCAGGCGGTCGACGGCGTTCTCGTTCTCCTCTGCCAGCTGAAGCTGTGCCAGCTCCTCGTCGGTGAGCTGTTCGTCTTTGTTTTCTGCCATAGTTACCTCTTCTTACTATTACTTAGCGTGCTTGCCAGCACCCTTGCTGTCATCGGTGACCGAGATGAGCTGTCGGTCGGCCGCGCCATTGCGACGCGCACGGCGGCGTTCCTCAGCGTCGCCCGCGTCGGCGGCGGCGCGATGAGCCTTGTTGACGTTAAAGACCTCGTCGTGTTTGCGCCACGGACCGACGGACTCGCCAAAGCTCATCTTAAGACCGGCGATAAAGCCGCCGAGCCAGCCGATCGGCGCAAACTGCACCAGCGGGAACAGTGAGAACACCCAGGTCAGCAGGACGACTGCCGCAGCTCCTGCAAAGTTGGCAATCCAGTAGTCGCGCTTGGTGATGACGCGCTTTTCGCACGCCCACTGGCCGCACAAAAAGCCAATGTAGATCGCGAAGAGAAAGAGCACCAGCGCAAGCACCACGAACGTCCAGCTCATGGGCGCTACTCCCCGTGATGGTGGCCGCAGCAGCACTCGTGGCCATCATCATGGCCGTGGCCGCCGCAGCACTCGTGGTCCTCGCCATGGTGGTGGCCGCAACCGCACTCATGGTCGTCGCCGTGCTCGCCGCAACCGCAGCCGTCCTCGTGAGCACCGTGCTCTTCGGGACGATACTGCGACCAGTCCAGACCGGCGGCGATGGCGTCGGCCTCCTCCTTATAGAGGACCGTGATGGCCTGGGTGCCCAGCTTGGCACCACCGATGGCATCGAGCATGTCGTAGAGCGTAAAGGCCACGTCGGCGCCGGGCAGCGCAAGCTCGCGATCGTCGGCATAGGCGAGCGCCAAGCGCAGGTCCTTGATGAAGTGCTCGACCATAAAGCCGGGCTTGTAGTCGCCGTCGAGCGCCTTGGTAGCCAGGCTCTCCATGGCGCCGGACTTGCCGGTACCGCCCAGGATCATCTGGCGGGTCTTCTCCAGATCAAGGCCGCTCAGCTCGGCAAATGCCATGGCGTCTGCCATGCCGACCATGCAGGCGCCCAGCGACACCTGGTTGGCGAGCTTGGCAGCCTGGCCCTTGCCGGCGCCGTCGAAGCAGCAGATGTTGGCCGCAAAGGTGGCAAGGATGTCGCGGACCGGCGCGATGTCGTTCTCGGTAGCACCCACGATAGCCGTGAGCGTACCGGCGATAGCGCCCGACTCGCCGCCGGTGACGGGGCAGTCAAACGCCATGCGACCAGAAACCTGGGCGGCCTCGGCAATGTCACGGGCAAGCTCGGGCGAGCTCGTGGTGAGGTCGATCAAGACCGCGCCGGGCTTAGTGCACGCGAGCAGGCCGTCGCCCGCCAGGTAGAGTTCCTCGACCTCGGAGGGATAGCCCACCATGGTAAAGACGACATCGGCGTTCGCCGCGGCATCGGCCGGCGTATCTGCCCAGACGGCGCCGCGCTGGATAAGCGCCGCCGCCTTGGACTTGGTGCGGTTGTTGACCGTGACGGGATAGCCGGCGTCCAGAATGTGGCCGGCGATGGGGGCACCCATGATTCCGGTGCCGATGAATGCGACGGAGAGCTTGTTTGCCATGAAACCTTTCCTTTTGGGTTGGGTGTTGTTACCAGGTTGAATACTCGGTGCCAGCGTTTGGGCTGTGAGTCGAGGGCGATTACGGACGCAGCGCTTGCCTACTGACCGCGCACGCGGCGGGCGATACGGTCGGAAAGCGACGCCTTGTCGGCGCGGTTCTTACCCCAAAACGCGCAGCCCACCATGCCGGGGCCCACGTGCGAGCCGATGGTGGGACCCACGGAGCCGCGAATGATCGTGACGTCGGCGCAACCCTCCTCCTTGCGGATGGCGGCTTCGAGCCAGTCACCATCCTTTTCGGCATCGGCCGTCATGATGGCGATGGGCATGGTGCGATCGGGCACGTAGTTCTCGCGGAACGACTTGAGGATGGACTTGAGCGCCTTCTTGCGGCCGCGGTTGACGCCGATCAGCGACAGCGAGCCGGCCAGGTCGTAGGAGAGCTCGGGCTTGACATCGAGCTTTGCCGTGAGCTGTGCCGCCGCGGGCGGAATGCGGCCGCCGGCAGCCAGTGCGTCGAAGCTCTCGAGCGTAAAGTAGCCGTGCACGTAGGTCTTTGCCTCGTTTGCCCAATCGACCAGCTGCTTGGCGGTCAGTCCCGCCGAACGCTGGCGCACGGCCTCGAGCGCCAAGAGCGCACCGGTCGCGCAGGGCAGAGCGTTGTCGACCACGTAGAGCTCAAAGTTGGGATACTCGGCGCGCACGACATCTGCCGCCTGGCACGCGGAGTTGTAGCTCGACGACAGCGCCGAGGTAAAGCACAGGTAGACCGTGGGCGTGCCCTCTTTGGCGCACTCGGTTAAAAAACTCGATATAGCGACCGAGCGACACAGCCGAGGTGGACACGCGGGCACCGGCGCGCATGCGGTCGTAGAACTCCTTAGGGCTCATGCTCGACCAGATGTCGTCTGTGCGCTCCTCGCCATCGATAATGAAAGGGAAACCCAGGATATCGACATCGAGGTTCGCGGCGACCTCGGGGCTAAAGTCGCAGCAGGTATCGACGACGATGCGGCAACGGTTCGAATGACCGGCGGATGCGGCCTTGTCCATCAAAGCGACTCCTTACGTAAAAAGGCGGCCACCCGCATGGGATGGCCGCCAACCGTTAACTCATGCAAGTTAACGTATTTTACTCGTCAAGTGTTTCGATGCGGGGCTTGATGATGCCATATCCACCATTCTTACGGTGATACACCACATTGATGAGACCGGTCGTCGCGTTCTCGAACACGTAGAAGTCGTGGCCCAGCAAATCGGTCTGCACCAGCGCCTGCTCCTCGGTCATCGGGGTGACATCGATGACCTTCTCGCGGACGAGCAGGTCGTCGTCCTCCTCGGGCAGCAGCAGGTCGGCCAGATCCTCAACGCGCTCGACCGGCGCGACATCCGCGGCACTGGCACCACCCTGGCGGTTGTCCACGACCTTGGTCTTGAACTTGCGCAGCTGGCGGGTGACCTTATCGGCGGAGAGGTCGATGGCAGCATACATATCTGCGCCGTGCTCGGCAACGCGAATCACCGAACCGCGGGCACGAGCCGTGACCTCGACGATTGCCGGGTTGGGGTTCGAGGGGTTCTTCTCATAACGAAGCACGACGTCGACTGTCATGGGCTCGATGTCGAAAACCTTGAGCGCCTCGCCGATTTTCTCATCCACATGCGCACGCAGAGCATCGGTTACCGTCGTCTTGCGTCCAGAAACCTTGATATCCATACGTGGCTCCAATCTGCCTCGGGGACTTACTGTACTGGCTATGTACCCATTGCCGTGCATTTAATCACGCGGATTCCTAAAGACCCGAATAACGATTGCTTGATACCGCATACCGAAGTCTCGCACTTTTCTGTGGCAAAGTGCGCTATAGGAGGGAGCCGGCAACTTTGTATTTGGTCCCGAAAATTGGCTTTGACCTGCAGGTTTTATAGGGATGAAAAAGCCGGGCTCCCCTATTGGGGAAGTCCGGCAGTGCGTGTTGAAACCGTGAAGAGGTGTCCTTTCCAACGTATAGGAGACACCACCCCTAGCAATAACTAGCTATTAAGCTTGTTAATGTCGTCGTCGGTGATGGTGTCTTCCTGGCTGGACGATTTGTCTTCGGAGGATGCGGTCTCATTGTTGGAATCGGAGGACTCGCTGTCGGAGGATGCGGTCTCGCTGGACTCAGAGTCGCCCGGCTGCACGTTAGCGCCCGAAACCGTCTTAGTGGTTAGGTCGTAGGGCATCATGCCGTACCAGACGCAGTGGACCGCCTCGAGCGTGCCGTCGGCCGTAATACCGTCGAGGGCATCGCTCACGGCACGGCACAGTTCGTCATTGGACGAAAGGCCTGCAACACCAAGCGTCGAGGGCGCCTCGAGCGCACCGACATAGGAGATCTCGCTCATCAGTCGCGCAAGGTAACCGCCAGCCGTGGAGTCGCAGATCACATAGTCGACCTCGCCGGACTCGAGCGCCTCAAAGCACTCGTTGATGTTGGAGTAAGTCTTTTGGTTGGCGGTGATGCTCTGCTTAGCAAGCGCCTCCTGCGAGGCCGAGGACATCTGGATACCCAGAGTAGACGTGTTAAGGGTATCGGTGGAAACGCTCAGCGACCCACCATCGCTGGTTTTACCGAACACGGAAGCGGCATCGTACAGGCAGGTGCCGAGCGAGCTAACGTCCCCATCCGTGGAGTTGATCTCGCCGATAAAGATATCAGCCTTTTTGTCACCGAGCGCGGAACCTGCCGAGGACGCATCGACAAAAGCGACCTTAAGGCCCATGCGGCTTGCGAGGGCGCGGGCAGCGTCGACTGCATACCCCGTGAGCTCGCCGTCAGCGCCCTGCATGGCCTGCGGCGCATCGGAGGTATCGAGGGCAACCGTCAGGGTACCGGTGGTGACCAGGGCATCATCCGACACCGCGGGCGTGACGGTCTCGTACTCGATCTGGTCGATCGTGGGAGTCGTGAACGTAGACAGCGGGTTGAACGCGCATCCGCTCAGGCCCAAAACGGCGATGACCGCTGCGGTCCCAGCACCTAACCGAGCCGCGTGCATCAAGCTGCCCCTCACCATGTCCACTACCCTGCCTTCTGTGTCGTATACGATCCGTGCGTTGCGCGGAATATCAGATTGTTCCCACCAGCTGACCTGGTATTTGACCCCACACTTGCGCACCGGGGTGTTTGCTCGGGAGGCCGCAGCCACCTTCACGACTGGCCCGCTCGCCCGCGAGGCGGTATTGCCCCAAAGAAAGTAGAACGGACGGTGCGGCTTACATCTAGGACGCGCCATGATCGCGCCGCGCGCACGCGGTCGCTTACGTGGATCCCTTTGACCGCGTCTGTCTTGGACTAGGACGGGCATTTCGTCCGTCCGCAACCACAGCCTGGTAGGAACGTAGCGCATTATAGCTAAGTTCAAGCTATAGTTTAAGGTTAGGGGCGTCATTCGCATCGCGAGTACAGATTTCGCAGGTCGGAGTGGGCTATTCGTGCCCCTGTGAAGCCCGGAGCTCCCCTACGGGGAGCTCCGGGGCACCCTTCCTAGGGTGCTGTGGCCAAAAAATGGCAAATATGAGTACTGTCACCAATTTAGTAACAGGCAATTTTGGCCTCTCGGACAGATTTTGCGCTCAGTGTCGCCAACCTGATGCTTGGTTATTCTACATTTGTTTATTATCTTCTTACTTTACGCCGCCTCCGAGTCCTAAATTCCTTGATTTTGCTGTTACTGATTTCGTGACAGTACTCATATTTGCCATATTTTGGCCAGGGCATATGATTAACCCCCTATTTTCGACGTGAATTAGACCGGCTTAAGCCCAAAACACGCCCGCAGCGTGTTAAGCAACGCCTCTTGCTTCTTCCTGCGGGCATCGACACGATTCCGGTACCGCTTTCGCATACGCTGGTGCATGCGCCATGCGAGCGCTTCCATCGCTTCCATGTCGCAGAGCATTTCGTTGTTGACCGTCGCGACCTCGATTCCCATAGTAATCAAGCCCGTGTTGCGTTTTTCATCATGGATACGTCCCCTCCGGGAGGAATGGCCCAGCTCACCGTTGTATTCCAGGTCAAACCGGGCTGCCTCTTGATATGCATCGCAAACTGCATGAGGCATCCCCGAGATTGCCTGCGCACGGTCATCGAACTCGATCTTGTAGTCGGTCTTAAAAGGCCCGCAGGCAAACCCGCCATAGGAAAACGGAAGCGAAAACAGGGCGAGCATGATGCACTCCATGGGCGAGAGCAGGTTTTCCGAAAGATAGGGACACAGACGCAGCAGCTGTTTGGCCACATTCCCCTTGCATGCCGCAAGGTAATCTGCCAGGCGATCGGGCGTCAGCACCGGCTCGACTTCAAAGTAGCCCACGTCTGCTGGCTGGTCCTTGTCCTTTGCAAGTTTATTCGCAACAGGCGAGGTGTAGGGAGGCAGATACTTCCCGCGGTCGCTCAGTGAAATCTTAGAGCACAGCTCCTGGGCCAGGGCAAACGCCTGGATGCAGCCGACCTCGCGCGCAACGGCAACACAAAGGGCCTCGGGAGATAGACTGTACACCCCCGGTTCCACCTCTAGAATCGAGCCGGCGGGCAACCCGGAACACACGGACCAGCCTACGCCAGGCATGCGGCGGCGCTGCGCCGCAGATCCCACCAGCAAGCACAGATCTTCTTGCACCTCGCCACTTTTGGCTCCAATTCGCACCAAGTCAGGAAGATAGATATCCTCGGTCGAGGGCGACGACGTGCGCAGCACACGGCGCTCTTCATCGGGATTAAGGTCCTTCCAGCTGATATAGCCCATCTGCCGGCGCTCGGCGCGCATCATGCGCAGCGCTGAAGCGCCTGTTAGGATTACGGAAGCCGCTAGCTGTTCGCCTGTCGGCTCGTTGCGCCGCTCAATCTTCACTGCCACAAAACCACCCCTACCAAACACGTGCGATAGCAAGGCCATCGACTGCCGCAGCGCCGGCACGCTTGAGCTCCGCCGAGGCCGCTGCCATGGTCGCGCCCGTGGTGATAACGTCATCGATAAGCAGTAGACGGCGGCCGCGCACGTCCTCAACCGTCTCGTACATGCCTTGGGCACGCTCGCGACGCTCCTCACGACCGAGTTCGCGCTGGTCGCCATGCCCGTACTTGACGAGGGCATCGAGCAGGGGAACGCCCGACAGCTCGCAAAATGGGCGCGCAATGGCCTCCATATGATCAAAGCCACGCCGCCGAAACGCTGCCGCCGTCGCAGGCACAAACACCACCGCATCCGCACCGGACAGCACACCTCCTAAGCGATCGGGCGCTACGACCTGGGCATGCAGGGCGGTGTCGTAGAGCAGCTCCGCCAGATACGGCGCCAGGCGTCGCTCGCCCGCGTCCTTGTACGCTTTAATGATGCGCGGCAGCGGATGCGCATAGACGGAGCACGCCAGGCAGCGGTCGAGCGCCTCCGCCATTGCCGAGGACGTGCCCTCGACCGAACACTCAGTGCACAGCAAATCCCCAAACGGGGCGCCGCATCGGGTGCAGCTATGACGTGGGTCGATGAGCGTGAGCGCGGCCAGGCAGTCTTGGCAAATAAGCGCACCGGCGCGCTCGCAGCCGGCACATCGTGTTGGCGACAATGCCTCGAGTGCCTCGCGTGCCGCCCGCTCGGCAAACGGCAGCAATTCGTCCGCAAACGGTAGGGCGCCGGCACCCTGCAGACGGCTCAATTTGTTCAGATGGCTCTTCAAGACACAACCCTCCCTACATTCGGTCGCAGGGAGGGTTGTTGATTCAGCGCTATGGTACCCCGACGCGATTGGGGTAAGGCGGGTTAAATCCGCTCGCGGGCGTTATTCGCCGGCGGGCGGTTGTGGTGCGGCCGAAGACGGGGTCGAGCCCTCGCCACCATCCTGGCGCGGCTTGCGGGAACGGCGACGACGACGGCGCTTTTGACCCTGGTCGGCCGAGCCCTCGCCACCGCGATCCTCGCGCGGCTCGCGCTCGTCGCGAGCCGCGCCACGCGAAGCCTTGGCAGCCGCTCCCCCGCCATCTCCGGGACGCCGGCGCGTGACCTTGACCTCGCCATCCGAGACCTGATCGGCCACGGAGGGCACTGAGGGCTTCTGCTGCGCGCCCGAGGAATGGCGACGGCGCGGACGCGGGGCGCGCTCCTCCTCGCCACGTGACTTGCCGCCCTTGTCGGCAGGCGCATCGGAGGCCGAGGGACCCTTGGAAGCGGCACCAGCCTCGCGAGCAGCTGCAGCGCGGAAGGCATCCTCGCGCTCCTCGCTCGACAGGTGACGGCGGCGACGGCGCGTGGGGTTCATGCCACCGCCGCGGTTTTGCTGCTGGGGCTGTTGAGCCTCGCGCTCGCGGGAAACGTTCTTGCCCGCGGCCGCAGCCTCGGTAGCATCACCCGAGCCCGCGCGCTTGCGACGACGACGGCCACCAGCGGCCTCCTCGGCCTCGGGCGTTGCGGCATTGCCACGGCCCTTTCCGCGGCCACGGCCCTCGCCCTGCCCCTGACCGGCGCGAGCATCGGATTCAGCATCGCGACGACGGCGCTTGGGCATCGACGTGCCAGCAAGACGGTCGGCGCTCGACAGGCCATCGCCCACGTCGACGCCGTTCTCGCGGTCGAGCTCCATGAGCGCCAGGCGCATCTCGGGCGACTCGATGCGCTCGAGCACGTCGCGCGTCACGCAGTCGGGGCGGCAGTTGCAGCCCTGCTCGGCGGCCTTCTTTTTGCAGCCCTCCGAGCAGGTCATATCGGCCAGGTTGACCTTAAAGACCTTGCCGTTCTCCAGGCGCAGCACCAGCTGCTCACGCGGCGTGTCATATTCCTGAATACGCGCCTTGCCGAGCGGCGTATCGATGAGCGTCTTCTTTTTGGGCGCACGGCTCTTAAAGTCCTTGTACGCTTCGAACTCATAGCGCAGGCAGCACATCAGGCGGCCGCAAACGCCGCTGATCTTGGAGGAATTGAGCGGCAGGTCCTGCTCTTTTGCCATGCGGATCGAGACGGGCTCAAACTGTCCGCCAAAGCGCGTGCAGCAGAGCTCCTGGCCGCACTGGGCATAGCCGCCCACCAGGCGAGTCTCGTCGCGCACGCCGATCTGGCGCATGTCGACGCGAATGTGCAGCGTCGAGGACAGATCCTTGACGAGCTGACGAAAATCGACGCGCTCCTCGGCCGCAAAGTAGAACACGGCCTTCTCGCCGCCAAACAGGTACTCGACGCCGACCGGCTTCATCTCGAGGTCGAGCTCCTTGACCAGGCGACGGAAATCGACCATGGCCTCGTCGCCTTGGATGGCCAGATCATCGGCAAGCTGCAGGTCGATGTCGCTCGCCACGCGCAGCACGGGCTTGAGCGGCTGGCCGATCTCGTCCTGCGGCACCTCGAAGGGATCGGCCGTGACCAAGCCGATCTCGGTTCCGCGCTCGGTGGAGCAGATAGCATAATCGGCCTCGAGGATATCCAGATCCTGCGGGTCGAACCACAGGTCGCGCGAGGCGTAGGTAAACTTAACGGGTACGACTAACGGCATTTCAGTGCCTTCCTGATATCGAACAGCATGACCTCGATGGCCAGCTGGGGAGTAACGTTTCTGGCGATGTTGCGCTCGGCGGTTGCGACCGCCTCGAGCACCTGGGTGGCACCCGCAACATTGGTCGCGGCGGCAAGCCGACCGATCGTGTCGCGCACATCCTCGTTCACGACGTCGGCCGCCTCATCCTGAAGCGTCAGCAGCACGTCGCGCATGAGCGTCCGCGCGCTCGCCAGCGCTTCCATGATACCCGAACGCGCGCGCGCGTTGAGTTCGCGCTTGTTGCGGTCCTCAAGCTGCTTCAATGCTCCACGCGACAGGTAGTCGGCATTTTGCTCGAGCACCTTTTCCTGCGTGGACTTGACCTCGGCGAGCGGCGCCTTGACGGCGACGATGAGTGACTTGGCGCGGCTGAGCACGTCGGCCTCGTCGGCGGCAATGAGCGAGTCGATGGCACGGACCATCTGACGGCGGGCGTCCTGGCGCTCGGCGCTCTTAAGAAACTCGATGCCGCGTGTGGGGCTTCCCGCCACGGCGACCGCCATGCGGCAACGCGCAGGGTCCTGACCGGTGGCGCGGCTCACGGCCTGCGCGGCGGCGGCGGGCGATACCAGCCGAAACGGCACGCACTGGCAGCGGCTCACGATAGTGGGCAGCATCACGTCGGCCGAGGTGCCCAGCAAGATGAACATAACGCCCTCGGGCGGCTCCTCGAGCGTTTTGAGCAGCGCGTTGGCGGTGTTGGCGCGCAGTTGCTCGGCACGGTCGATGATGTAGACCTTGGCCTTGGCGCGAATGGGCGCCAGAGGCACGTCATCGAGCAGCTCGCGGGTCTGGGCAATGAGGTAACCCGTGGCGCTCTCGGGCGTGTAATAGTGCACGTCGGGGTGCGTATGGCGGGCGACGCGCACGCAGCTATCGCATGAGCCACAGCCATCCTGCTCGCACAGGAAGGCTTGGGCGAGCGCCCACGCGGCGTCGAGCTTGCCCGCGCCGGGAGCGCCCAAAAACAGGTAGGCGTGCGATGCACGACCGCTGGCGACGGCATTGGTCAAAAAGTCGCGCACGCGTTCTTGGGTATCGAGTTTGGCGAGCAAGCTTGTCTGCGCAGGGGCCATGCTACTCGGCCTCCTGGGCAAGCGCGGCGACGACGGCATCCTGCGGGATATCGAGACCGTACGCGCGAACTTGCTCGACCGTCTGCGCGAAGACATCCTCGATCGGCGCAGTGGCGTCGATGAGCTTTACGCGGTCTGGCTCCTCGGCGGCAATGGCACAAAAATCCCTGATAGACGCGCTCCTGGAAGGCTATGCCCTTTGCCTCCATGCGGTCGGCCGCGCCACGGGCAGCCATGCGCAGCGCCGCCTGCTCGGGCGTGATGTGGTAGACGAGCGTGAGCACCGGGTGTGTTCCCGCGACGGCCAGGTTGTTGGCGTCGCGTACCATCTGGCGATCGAGGCCGTCGGCAAACGCCTGGTAGCAGGTCGTGGAATCGTAGAAGCGATCGCACAGGACCACCTTGCCGGCCGCGAGGGCAGGCGCGATAACCTCGTGCACTAGCTGGGCGCGCGCGGCCTCGTAGAGCAACAGCTCGCAAGTATCGCCCATCGCCATATTGGCGGGGTCGAGCAGCAGGGCGCGGATCTTTTCGCTGATGGCGGTGCCGCCCGGTTCGCGCAGGCTCACAACCTGGTGGCCAGCGAGCTCGAGCGCGCGGGCAAGCAGGCGCGCCTGCGTGGACTTGCCGGCACCGTCGACGCCCTCGAGCGTGATAAAGCTATGTTGAGCAGGCTCAAAAGCCATGGGCGCAGCCCCTTCCTACAAGGCGCGTAAATGCAGATATATCAACCAAGCCATGATACCCCAGCGTCCGGCGCACCCCAAATCGAACCTAGTCATTAGGGCGGCAGTTAGGGACGATCCTAAACTGCCGGCAGAGACGATATGAGCAGGACATAAAAACATTGGGAGCCCCCGGCATGAAAGACCGCGGATTAGGCCGACAATGGTGAGTGTCTAATCCAGCCGTGGCGGCCACGCCGCATTCATGGAAGGGGCTCCCAT